>Ga0184612_10001637_pt1 | contig 10885 bp, 11 predicted proteins | sample PLM3_60_coex_FD_133163 | JGI IMG/M metagenome (GOLD analysis project Ga0184612, IMG submission 133163) | Groundwater sediment microbial communities from an aquifer in East River, Colorado, USA - PLM3_60_coex | ecosystem: Environmental > Terrestrial > Soil > Riparian zone | place: USA: East...
CCAGGCCTCCTGGTCTCCGTAGATCAGTGCCATGTACTGCATCGGGTCTCCTTTGCCTCGCTTGCACCCGTATGACGAGCGACGTGTCGTGAGATCGACACGCTATGCGAGCATTCGCTCCAGCAGCGTGAGCGCGCCGGCCTTGTCGAGCGGCTCGTTGAGATTGCCGCACTTCGGGCTCTGCACGCAGGAAGGGCAGCCCGCCGCGCACGGGCAGCGCTGGAGCAGCCGGGCGGTGTCCTCGACCCAGTCGCGGAAACGGTCGAACCCGCGCTCGGTGATCCCGACCCCGCCGGCGTGCCCGTCGTAGACGAAGATCGTCGGGCGCCCGGTCTGGTAGTGGACGTTGGTCGAGAGCCCGCCGATGTCCCAGCGATCACACATCGCCCAGAGTGGAAGGAGAGCGATGAGCGTGTGCTCGGCTGCGTGCAGCGTGCCCAGGAGCTTCGGCATCTGCTCGAGTCCGTCGAGGTGCTCGGGCTCGGGACAGAACCAGATCGCCTCCGTCTCGAAGGTCGTCTCGGGCATGAGCATGGGCGTGACGTCGATGGTCGCGCTGTCGCGGACGGCCTTGCGGGCGAATCCGACGACCTGCTCGGTCACGGACACGCGGCCGAAGTGGAGCTCGACCCCCAGCTGGCGCTCGACCCGCTCGGCTCCCTCGATCGTCGTCTCCGTCTCCTTCTTCACCTGCGTGTACCAGTCCACCCTCGCCGGAGCGACCAGAGCGATCCGCTCGTCGAGGTCGAGGGACTCGACGAGGTACTGCTCGCCGAGGTGCAGGTACACGGCGCCTTCGTGCACGGTCGAGTAGGCGCGGTCGCGCTCGACGAGCCCGAGGAGCGAGCCGCTCTCCGCGTCGACCACCGTGACGGGGTCCGCGTCTCCGGAACGGAGCGAGATTCGTGCTGCTGGATAGTCGCGTCCCTTCCAGACGAAGCCTGCGGGCGTGCGCTCGAGCTCGGGAAGCTCGGCCGCACGACGAAGCGCCTCGGCGCCGAGCGTCGCTGCGTCACCCTCGTCGAGAGGTGCCTCGAAGGCGGCGGCGAGGACGTGTGGGTCGAGGATCCGCGAGTTCGCGTGATCGAGAATCGCTGCCTCGACTCGGCGTGACAGCAGTGCGTCCGGCTCACGGGCGAAGAACTGGTCGAGCGCGTCTTCGCTCGCCACGAGGATGGCCAGGCCACGGTCGCGGCGCCCGGCTCGCCCCCACTGCTGCCGCAGCGAGGCGATCGTGCCGGGGAAACCGACCGAGATTGCACAGTCGAGAAGGCCGATGTCGATCCCGAGCTCGAGCGCGTCGGTCGCGGTGACACCGAGGAGATCGCCTTCGACGAGCCGCCGCTCGATGTCGCGTCGCTGCTCGGGCGTGTAGCCGGCTCGATAGGGGGCGAGGCGAGCCGCTGTCGCAACGTCGACGCGCTCCGCCGTGAAGCGGTGGATCAGCTCGGCCGCCTTTCGGCTCTTGGCGAAGCAGATCGTGCGAAGGCCTCGCGAGGTGAGCTGGGCGAGCAGCCGCGCCGCGTCTCCCAGTGGGCTTGCGCGAAGGCCGAGCTCAGGGTCGAGGAGCGGGGGATTCCAGATCACCACGTCACGATCTGCCCGCGACGAGGTGTCACGATCGATAACCGTTGCCTTCTCGCCGGTGAGCGCCTGCGCCAGCTCTCCCGCGTTCGCGATCGTGGCCGAGGCAAGCAGGAACTGTGGCTCTGCATCGTAGATTCGCGCAAGGCGGCGCAGGCGGCGGAGCACGTTCGCCACGTGCGACCCGAAGACGCCCCGGTAGACGTGCGCCTCGTCGACGACGACGTAGCGGAGGTTCGTGAGGACGTCGCCCCACCGGTCGTGGTGCGGAAGGACGCCGACGTGGAGCATGTCCGGGTTGGTGAGGACGACGTTCGACCACTTGCGGATCTGCCAGCGCCGCTCGCCCGGGGTGTCGCCGTCGTAGATCGCGGGTTTGAGCCCTTTCAGCCGGACCTCGGAGAGACCCCGGGCCTGGTCCTGCGAGAGCGCCTTCGTCGGGTAGAGGTAGAGCGCCCTCGTCTTCGGGTCGCGTGCGATCGCGTCGAGCACGGGGAGGTTGAACGCGAGCGACTTCCCCGAGGCGGTGCCCGTCGTCACGACGACGTTCTCGCCACGACGAGCCGCTTCCCAGGTTTCCGCCTGGTGCCTGAACAACGACGTGACGCCGGTGGCAACGAGAGCGGAGGTAACGCGCGGGTCGAGATCGTCGGGCAGCGGCTCCGTGCGTGCCTCCCGGGCGGGCTCGGTGCCGGCGTAGGCGATCTCCTCGCCTTCGAGGAGGTCGGCCCAGCCTGCGGCGAGAGTCAGTCCGCTCGTCGCTCGCCCGAGCAGACGAGGTTCATCCACGCGATGCCGTCCTCGTCGATCTCGGCATAGGCGGTCTGCTCGTACACGGTGCGACCTTGCTCCGGATCTGTCGCGGCGATGCGCCAACGGAGCTTGACGACGTCGGCGAAGTCCTCGACGTCCGACTCGAGCAGCTCCCACTCGTCGGCGTCGTTCCAGATGCCGAAGCGCTCGGCGACGGCCTTGCGCCCTTCTGCCTCGCGGAGCGCCGAGGGTACGAGCCCGCGCAGCTTTCCTTCTGGAACGAACGTTGCGGCGAGATCGTCGAAGTCTCTTCGTGAGAGCGCTTCGAGGAAGCGTGCAGCGACGTCGCTCGCCTGTGCGGTCGTCACGACGGCGACGGTAGCACGCCTTGGACGAACGGCGAGAACTCGCGTTCGAATCGTGACCGAGGCTGCGCTCCGTACACGGTCGCTCTTGGCTCCCCTCCGGAAAAAAGGATGACCGTCGGCAGCGAGAGAACGTCGTAGCGGCCGGAGACCGCGAGGTTCTCGTCGACGTTCACACGCACGAGCCGCACATGGCCTTCCCACTCGGCTGCGAGCGCCCTCAGGTGAGGCTCGAGGGCCTCGCACGGCTTGCACCAGGGAGCCCAGAAATCGACGATCACGGGGATGGGCGATGTGAGCACTTCCTCGCCAAAAGTCTCGTCCGTGACCGCGCCCACGGCTAGAGCCTGCCGACAAGTGCTCGGAGTCGAAGCAGCGGCACCTTCCAGATGGCCTCGGCGACGATGGAGCCGGTCATCTTCGACGCACCCGCGCGACGCTCGACGAACGTGATCGGCACTTCCCGCACTCGTAGACCCGCGCGTCGAACCCGGTACGTCGTCTCGATCTGGAACGCGTAGCCGTGTGCCGACAGGGCGCCGAGGTCGATCGCTTCGAGCGCTGCACGTCGGAAGCACTTGAAGCCCCCGGTGAGGTCGCGCACGCCCATTCCGAGGAGGATCTGCGCATACAGGCATCCGCCGCGCGACACGAAGCGGCGCACGAGCCCCCAGTTCTCGGTCCCGCCGCCAGGCGTGTAGCGCGAGCCGAGGACGAGGTCGGCGTCGTCCGAGGCGGCGATGAGCCGCGGAACGTCGGCCGGGCGGTGCGAGAAGTCGCAGTCCATCTCGAGCACGAGATCCGCACCCTCGGCGAGCGCCCACCGGAACCCGGCGATGTACGCGGGACCGATGCCCTCCTTGTGCTCGCGATGCAGGACGGAGACCCACTGGAGCTGCGCCGCGAGCCGGTCCGCGATCTCCCCGGTCCCGTCAGGGGAGGCGTCGTCGATGACCACGACGCGATCCCGCTCGGTGTCGAGCACCTCGCCGAGCGCGCTGATCATGGGCTCGAGATTCTCCCGCTCGTTGTACGTCGGAAGGCAGAGGACCGCTCGAGGCATCGCCGTATCATCGCGGGATGCCCAAGACGTTGCCTCGAAACGCGGCGCTTGCCGACCAGCTCGACCTTCTCGCCGATCTCTCGGAGATCCTCGACGAGGAGTCCTTCAAGGTGATCGCGTACCGGCGGGCAGCGACCCGCATCAGGGAGTCGGCCGTTCCCATCGCGGAGCTCGCGCTCGAAGGGAAGGCGAAGGAGCTTCCCGGAATCGGCAAGACGATCGAGAACAAGGTCGTCGAGGTCGTCAACGACGGCGAGATGCATGCGCTGACGAAACGCCGTGGACTCGTGCCGGCCGGTGTCGTGGACTTCCTGCGACTCCCGGGTGTCGGGCCGAAGACCGCCGCGCGGTTCTGGACACAGCTCGGCCTGACGACCCTCGCCGGCCTGAAGTCGGCAGCGCAGGACGGCAGGCTGCGCGACCTGTCGGGGATGGGGGCGCGAAGCGAGGAGAAGATCCTGAAGGCGCTCGAGGCGGGCGTCGGCGAACAGGGCGAGGCGAGGCGGCTCCTCGGAACGGCGCTTCCGGCCGTGCGCCGCGTCGTAGCCGAGCTCGAGGCCCACCCGGCTGCGATCGCAGTCTCCGAGGCGGGCAGCGTCCGCCGTCGGCGCGAGACTGTCCGCGATCTCGACCTCATCGCCACCTCGAGCGATGCTCCTGCGCTGATCGAGGCGTTCTGCGGAGGAAAATGGGTCTCGGAGGTCGTTGCTCGCGGCGACACGAAGGCAACCGTCGTGGGCCACGACGCCCTGCGCTTCGACCTTCGCGTCGTACCAGGCGAGTGCTACGGCAACGTCCTCCAGCACTTCACCGGGTCGAAGGACCACAACATCGCCCTCCGCGAGGAGGCGCAGCGGCGGGGCTTCTCCATCTCGGAGTACGGCGTCACCACGGTCGAGACCGGCGAGGTCGTCACGCACGCGAGCGAGGACGAGTTCTACACCTACCTCGGGTACGCGCCCGTGCCGCCGGAGCTCCGCGAGGGCACCCGGGAGATCTCGGCCTCGCGCGAGCGAGTACTCCCCGTGCTCGTCGAGTTGTCGGATCTGCGTGGGGAGATGCACTGCCACTCGTCGTGGTCGACGGACGCGAAGAACACGATCGAGGAGATGGCGCGGGCGGCGCAGGGTCGCGGCTATCGCTTCCTCTGCCTGACCGACCACTCCCACTGCCTCCGTGACGGGCGCCTCGAGGCCCAATGGGAGGAGATTGCCGCGGTGAACGCGCTCGTCAAGCCGTTTCGCGTCCTGCGTGGCATAGAGGTGAACATCCGCGCCGACGGATCGCTCGACGTCGCGGACGAAGTGCTCGAAGAGCTCGACTGGGTGATCGCGTCGCTGCACACCTCGTTCGACCGGAGCCCGACCGAGCGAATCCTCGGTGCGATCGACAACCTGCACGTCGACTGCATCGGCCATCTGACCGGCCGGCGTCTTCTCAAGCGCGACGGTGCGGCTGTGGACGTCGAGCGAGTCGTCGAGCGCGCGGTCGAGACCGGCACGGCGCTCGAGATCAACTCGCAGTCCGACCGGCTCGACATGCGCGACACTCATGCACGACTCGCGGGAGAGGCCGGGGTCCGTATCCCGATCACGACGGACGCCCACTCCGTCGGGGCGCTCGCCTATGCGGAGCTCGGGGTCGCGCAGGCTCGGCGCGCCTGGCTGACCAAGGAGCAGGTGCTCAACACTCGATCGTGGCGCGACATCGAGCGGCAACGCACGTGAGCTCCTTTCGCGACGACGGGGCGCTGGCGCTCGACTGGGTCGCGTCCTACCTCGAGCGGGTCGGCGAGCTTCCCGTGCTCGCGCAGGTCGAGCCGGGCCAGATCCGCGCGGCACTCCCCCGATCGGCGCCCGAGCAGCCCGAGCCGTTCGAGGATGTTCTCAGGGATCTCGACGAGGTCCTGCTTCCCGGCCTGACGCACTGGCAGAGCCCGCGCTACTTCGCGTACTTCGCGACGACGGGATCCGAGCCGGGCGTGCTCGCGGAGCTCCTCATCGCGGGGCTGAACCAGGTCGGGATCCTCTGGCGCACGTCGCCTGCGCTGCAGGAGCTCGAGGAGCTCACGCTCGATTGGCTTCGCCAGCTCGTGGGCCTTCCGGACGAGTTCGCGGGCCACATCGAGGACACGGCTTCCACCGGCGTCGTGGCCGCTCTTGCCGTCGCACGGATGCTCAGGCCTGATCGCCGCGTCGTCGTCTGCTCCGAGCACGCGCACTCCGCAGCCGACAAGGCCGCGCGACTCCTCGAGCTCGAGCTGCGCAAGGTGCCGGTCGACGACGTGTTCCGGATGCGACCCGAGCTCCTCGACCTCGACGGCGCCTGTGCGGTGATCGCCACGATCGGGACGACAGGAGCGGCTGCGGTCGATCCCGTGCCCGAGATAGCCGACGCCTGCGAGGCGGCGGGCGTCTGGCTCCACGTGGACTCGGCGTACGCGGGCTCGGCGGCGATCTGCCCGGAGCTCCGCCACCATTTCGCCGGCTGGGAGCGAGCGGGCTCGATAGGCGTGAACCCTCACAAGTGGCTCGGCGTGCCGATGGACTGCTCCGCGCTCTGGACGCGACGTCCCGACGAGTTCCGTCGTGCGTTCAGCCTCGTTCCCGAGTTCCTGCAGTCGCCCGACGACGCGGTGAATCTCAGTGAGCTTTCGGTGCCACTCGGCCGGCGATTCCGCGCGCTGAAGTTGTGGGCGGTGCTGCGCTGTTACGGGAACGCCGGGTTGCAGGAGCGGATCCGCGAGCATGTGCGCCTGGCTGCGCTGTTCGAGCGGTGGGTTCGCCAAGAGCCGGGCTGGGAGGTGGTCGCGCCGCGGCACTTCTCGCTGGTCTGCTTTCGGCGAGAAGGCACCGACGAGGAGAACGAGCGGCTGCTCGCGCAAGTGAACGACTCGGGCGAGGTGTTCCTGTCACACGCCCGGCTGCGCGATCGCTATGTGTTGCGCCTCGCGATCGGCAACTTCCGGACGACCGAGGACGATGTCCGCCTCGCGTGGGAGGTGCTCGTGCGCGAGGGATCAGCCCTTTGATATGAGGAAGAAGCGGGATGTCAGAAGGATCCGGCCCGCGTCGTTCGTCTCGATGACCGTGCCGAGGAGCCACAGCCCGCTCGATGTCGAGAGCGCCGCCTCCGCCCGCGCAAGCTCCGCCGCGCTCGGTCGCGCGATCGAGGCGAGATCGAGGCTCGAGACGATCGTGCGCGAGGATCGATTCAGGCGCGCCGCTCGCAGGGAGAAACATGGCGCACGCACGCAGCGGATGCCGAGGTCGCGCACCCGGAAGTACGTGCCCTTCAAGCCCTTCCCGATCGGAGCGCGCACGTCCGCGACGATGAGCACGCCCAGCTCACCGAACCCTTCGTAGGCCCGCGGCTCGATATCCGCTCGCGCGAGTGAGCCATCTGGGATGCCGGCTTCGAGTGGATGGCGATTCACATCGACAGCGTCGGCGACGTAGCAACGCGGGCGCAAGAGCCCGTCGTGGCAGCGCGTGCGGGCGTGATTCGCGCGTGCCACCCAGTAGCCGCCACAGAGCGGTGACGGGCAGGCGCGCGGGTCCGGTCGAGCCACGTAGATCGACGGTCCGACCGGTGACGGGCTGCCAGCCGCCGACGATGCACCGGCGACCGCGACGGCCAAGACCAGGAGCGAGACGGCGCTTCGACTGATCACCCCCGTACGATACGCTTCGTGCGCCTGGTCGCCATCGGGCTCGCGGCGGGGGTCTTCTCCGCTCTCCTGGGAGTCGGCGGGGGCACGATCGCGGTGCCGCTGCTCATCCTCTTCGTCGACCTGCCCGAAAGAGTCGCAACGGCGACGTCGCTCGGTGCGATCGGCATCACCGCGCTCGCCGGGGTGGTCGTCTACGCGGCTCGCGGCGAGGTGAACGTGGCTTACGCGGTTCTCGTCGGCGTTCCTGCCATTCTCGGTGTGCTCGTCGGCACTGCGCTCCAGCAGCGGATGCGGACGAGCTCACTCATGTACGCGTTCGCGGTTCTCCTCTGCGCCGTCGGCGTGTGGCTGCTCGCGACGTGAGCTCCTCGACCTTCGCCCTCGCACTCTTGCTCGGCCTGGCGGCCGGCGTGCTCGCCGGTCTCTTCGGCGTGGGGGGCGGGATTCTCTTCGTCCCCACGCTCGTCGCGCTCGGACTCGGTCAGCTCGAGGCGCAGGCCACGTCTCTGCTGGCCATGCTTCCCACGGTGGCCATCGGGGCATTGAGCCAGCGACGCTATGGAAACCTGCGGGCGCGCACTGCTCTCGTGGTTGGGCTGGCATCGATCTTGGGGGTGGAGATCGGGGCCCGCATCGCCACGGAGCTGCCGGAGAGCGCGCTCCGCAAGCTTTTCGCGCTGCTGTTGTTCGCCGTCGCCGCGCAACTCGTCTGGCGGACGCGCCGCGCGAGCCCGCGCTACCCTGACTCGCCGTGATCCGCCTAGCCGCTGCCGTTGGCGCGGTCCTGGTCGTCTCCACGACCCTGGCAGCGGCTGCGCCTCCGCCCCGAGGCGCGGACACCGCCGCGACGGCGGTCCTCGTACGGCTCAGCATTCCGGGTCAGGACACGGTCTCGCTCGGCGAGCTGCAGTGGCCGACGAGCACGACGTCGGACGTGCAGTCGTTCCAGTATCCGGATGACGGCTCGATCGTGAGCCTCGGCAGGTCGCGCGCGACGGTCTTTGTGCAGCCCGGGGATGCCGCAGCGGCTCAGGCGTTCGCAGAGGTCATCGTCCTCTCGCTCTTCGGGGGCGAAGTGGTCGCCGCGCAGGTGACGGCATCGGCGTCGGCGGGCGCGAGCGCCCGGTCCGTCGGCGTGGACGTCACGGCGTCTGCGGTCCAGGGGCTGCGTGCGCTCGGGAGTGACATATCGACCGCGCCGGGTTCGACCACGTCGCTCGAGGACTGGGGAACTCTGGCGGTCTTGTCCGTCAGCAGCGGGACTCGTAGGGCGGGGCCGCCCGGTGCCCAGGGATCGGTCGCGGCGCTTCGGCTCCGGTTGACAGCGGCACACGGCGGGCTTCCTGCAGGCTCGGAGATTCTCGTGGGAGAGGTGCGGGCCACCGCTGTCGCGAAGCTCGCGGCGACGCCACCGCCGACGACTCCACGCCCGCTCCCGCCCTCGGTGAGCCCACGCTCGCCGACGAGACCGACCAGGCCGAGCGCCCCCGAGCCGGACGTCGGTGGCGAGGTGCCGGGCGGCCCGGTGCTCGTGGCGCCAGAGGTCACCGCGCGGTTCACGGGCGGCGGCTACGTGTTTCCCGTGTACGGCACGGCGTCTTTCGGAGACAGCTTCGGCGCACCCAGGCCCAACGTGCCCGGCGGTTGGCACCACGGCGAGGACATCTTCGCGCGGCTGGGAACACCTCTCCTCGCGGTCGCCGACGGGACGCTGCACACGATCGGTTTCAACAAGATCGGCGGCTACCGGCTCTGGTTGCGCGACACCTCCGGCAACGAGTTCTACTACGCGCACCTCTCGGCGTACTCGCCTCTCGCAGTGGAGGGGCGACGCGTCGAGGCGGGCGACGTCGTCGGCTTCGTCGGAGACACCGGAGATGCGGATGGAGGCACTCCGCATCTCCACTTCGAGATCCATCCGGCTGCGATGGCGGGCCTGGGATACGACGGAGTCGTTGCTCCCTATCCCATTCTGCTCGCGTGGCGCCGTGCAGACGACGTGTCCTTCGCAGCCGGGCGAATCTACGTTCCCTCCGGGCCGGGGGGCACAGAGCTTCCGCCCCCGGGCGCGGTGCTTCTCGAAGCTGACGACATCGGCTCGACCAGTGGACTCACGCCCGGTGCGCTCGAGCATGCCCTGAGCGCACGCAAGACCGCGATCCGCTAGGCGGACCCGCCGGGCGAGCCACTACTTCCTGCTACGGGCTGTCGGTCGTTGCTACGGCTCGGAGCCGTTCCCTGCGTTGGCCGCATCCTCGGCTGCCTCGAGCTCGGCTTCCAGATCCTCGAGCCCGACGCCGTCGCCTCCGGCGATGCGATCCATGATCCACTCGCGCGTCGACGCGCCCGTCCACGGGTTGTAGAGGACTCCGAGCGTGACGCCCGTGAGCAGGATCACGCGGTTGCGCGCCTTGTGGCCCTTGCGCTTGGCGCTGTCCTGAAGACGCTCCGACGCGGTCGTCAACTCGCTGACGAGGCCCTGGAGCTGCTTCTGGAAGTCCTTCTCCGAGACCACGCTCGCCTTGCCTTTCACGCCGTGGCCCTTGGCCATCTGCCCGTACAAACCACGGGCTGCGACGAACGCTGCGAGCAGGTCGTCTCGGAGGTCCGGGTCCGTGATCGCGCGCTGCACATATGGGCGCAGCGTCTCCGCGTTCAGGCCGGGCCTGTCCTTGGTCTTGGTCATTCGTGTACCGCCTTTCGTCGGTTCCGTCTGAAGTATGTCGGCTACGATCGCCCGAGTGCGGGGAGTTCTGTTCGTCGCGCTTCACCCGAAGCGGTTGCTCGGCGTGATCGGCAGCCTGGTCGGCGCGATGCTGTACGTCTGGTTCGCCTCGGTTCGTGCGGTTCCCGGCGTTCGTCAGCGTAAGACCAAGGCGCGCGAAGCCTGGCGGGACCGTGGGCGGCGTGCCGCCTCCCGGGCGAGCGATCACTAGATGCTTGATCGGAAATTGGCGCGCAGTCGAGGGCGGCCACGACCAAGCCGGGCGCCGCACGTACGCGCCGTGCAGGCTAGAAAGCCTGTGCGACGCGCGCGGGTGATGATCCGGCGCCGTGTCGTGGCCGTCAATCGACCCGCGTGAATTTCCGGTCAAGCATCTAGCATCCGCGCGTGCCTCCGAAGGGCCTGATCTGCGCCGGTGGCGAGGCGACGCGTCTCGGCGAGCTGACGCGCGTCGCGAACAAGCACCTGCTCCCGGTCGGAAGCTGGCCGATGATCTACTACCCGCTCCAGCTCTTGCAGCTTGCCGGGATCCGTGACGTTCTCCTCGTCACGGGGAAGGGTCATGCCGGCCAGATGATCGACCTTCTCGGCGACGGCCGGCTGGCGCCGCGGGGCGGCGGCGACACCATCCTCGAGCTGGATCTCACCTACAAGGTGCAGACGGAGGCCGGGGGCATCGCACAGGTCGTGGGCATGGCGAGAGACTTCGCGTCCGGCTCACC
>Ga0184612_10001638_pt1 | contig 10877 bp, 8 predicted proteins | sample PLM3_60_coex_FD_133163 | JGI IMG/M metagenome (GOLD analysis project Ga0184612, IMG submission 133163) | Groundwater sediment microbial communities from an aquifer in East River, Colorado, USA - PLM3_60_coex | ecosystem: Environmental > Terrestrial > Soil > Riparian zone | place: USA: East...
CGCCGCCGACGTAGGGGTTGGGCACGCGCTGCCAGTTGATAGGCGACGGCCGGATCGCTGGGACGAGCGGCGCCACGTCCCTGGTGGCGAATCGCGCCCAGGCGGGATGGTCGAGCGTTCCGTCCTTGCCGACGAACGAGTCGAGCCTCAGCAATCCGCCGTACAGCGTGATCGCAATCGCGAGTGCGTGCGCGACAGCCGCACGACTCCTCAGGGTGTTCCACACACGTGCCCCCATCGTCATGCTGGCCGGCGAGGGCGATTCCACACGGTCGTCGGAGGTCAGCATCGGACAGGCGCAGCCGGAGCGGTGAGGTGCAGCCGGCAATTGTACACGGGCCGTCCGTAACGTGCGACACTACGGCCATGTTGCGCCCCCACATTTTGTCTCGCCTTGCGATGTCTGCGTCCCTCCTGGTGCTGGCCCTGGTGCCGCTTCCTACGGCAGCGCAGGAGGCCCCGAAGATAAAGCCGAGCCAGCACGGCTCGGTCTCCCAGCGGATCGCAGATACGACCATCACGATCGAATACAACCGGCCCGTGGCCCGCGGCCGCGAGCTCTTCGGGGCACTCGTGCCCTACGGCAAGATCTGGTGCCCCGGCGCAGACGATGCGACGACGATTGAGCTGACGACCGCCATGAAGATCGACGGCCAGGAGCTGGCGGCGGGGAAGTACTCGGTCTGGACCGTGCCGAACGCGGACAAATGGACCGTCATCTTCAATCGCCGGGCGGACGTATGGCACACGAGGTATCCGGAAGGACAGGATGCCTTGCGCCTCGAAGTGACCCCGCGCAGCGGCTCGCAGATGGAAACGCTCGCGTTCTATTTCCCCGTCGTCGACGGGAAGAAGGCCAGCCTGGTGCTGCACTGGGGCACGACCGTCGTGCCGTTGACCATCGAGGTGCCGTAGGCGGGCCGTCCACAGCATTTTTCATTCTTTCCTCACGACTCCACGGCTTGCGCCTGTTACGGTGCAAGCGTGGAGGTCGGAATGCGCAATCCTGCGTGTGCCGTATCAGCAAACAACACGCTGATGCCGCGATGGCCATACGCATCGATAGTCCTCGTGTTGTGCGTGGCCGCCGTTAGAGCAGAAACGGGCAAGACATTCTCGCTTCCGGAGTCGCTCGTGCTGTTCGGCAACTATGGCGAGCTGAGGATCGCCACGCCCGATCGGACCAAGTCACTGCGGCCCCCCGTCGATGTTGGATACAACCGCGGCTACTTTGCCTATCCGAGCCTCGCGCCAAGCGGCGATGTGATCGCCTGGGGGTTCTCCACCGGTTGGGAGAAAGATCGACCCTCGAACCGCGCGCGGTTTGCTCTGGGGACTTACTCGATTGCACATCAGCGGTGGAAAACCCACGGTGATTTCGATGACATCGGAAACACGGCGTACTCTCCGACCGGCTCGAGAATCGCGTTCGTGGTGCGTCAGCAGAGCAGAAACGAACTCCTGGTCTTTGACGTCGTGAGAGAGACCATGACTACGGCCCCGTATCCATCTGGGGGCCTGCGCACGAAGGCCAGCATGGGTTGGTCTCCGGATGCCACACGGCTTGTCGTCGAGATTCAACGAGGCGGGCTGCCCTACAGTCCGCAGATGTCGAAAGCCGACGAGGAGAGAAAATCCGTGATAGGGGTGCTCGACCTCCAAACAGGATCGGTGCAGATCTTTGGCGAGGGCCGTGACCCAACGTGGTCCCCCACCGGTGAGTGGATTGCCTACTTCGATCTTCAAGGCGCAAAGTGTCTGCTGATGCATCCTGATGGTACCGGTCTGAGACCCCGGCTGACCCTCCGGCGATCCTGGTTTTTGGGTCGCAGTTTCAGTGGGACAGGCGCGGTGTGGTCGGCGGACGGCACGCAGTTGCTGCTGAATGTGGCCAACGGCGATGAGCTCGATGTTGTGCTGCTCGATGTGGCAAGCGGCCGCAGTACGAGGAAGACGAGCCGTGGCTTGCCGGTGTTCGGATGGGCGCCCTATCGACGGTAGCCTCGACAGCCAGCGTGTCAGCGATGGAAGCGGAGCGAGTTGGACATGAATGGCGACGATGTGAGGCGCTCGGGGCCCAAACTTCAACGCAACGCGATTTGCGTGGGAAGTCTGATGTTCGCGGTGGGTATCACCTGCGCGTGCGCGACGTTTGGCCACAAGCATCTTGACTACACCGGGTTGGCGTCGGCAGATCGGCTGGAGGTGTCGTCGACAAACTCCAGAGATTCACCAATCGCCACGATAACCGATCGATCGAAGGTTCAATACGCGGTGGACTTCATACTGCGGCGCCAGGATCGGTGGGGTGATCACGTCAATCCCTGGGTTCCCAGTTTGGTCCTGCGTTTCTACGCGAGAGGCCGAGATCTCGGTGGGTACGGAGTCGGCTCTGAGATCCTGGTGCTCTCCCCGTCCAACACGGCTTCTGGTGGCGAGACGTTACTGCTGGTGAGGTCGACGCTCTCCTGAAAGCGCTCGAGGTTGAATTCCCTGAGCGAGCGAAACACCCGTGAAGCAGACTTGACTACAACCCGGTCCGGACCGGGTTCGAGACAGAGTACGCCGGTCGATCCGACTCGCGCACGAGCAGCGGCAGTCGAGTCCCAAAGTACTGCTCCGCCTCGTGTACATTGTGCGCGCGGCACCGGAGCTCGATGTTCTCGACGACGGTCCTTCCTCCAACAGCGTAAGGTTGCACGTGGTGGAACTCCAGGAAGCCGCGCTCAGCACACCGTCCGTTCGTGCCGACGAACGCGCACTGGCCGCCATCGCGCCTCCACACTTCTCTTTTCACAGCTGCCGGAATGTGACGCGAACCGGATGCTGTCGCGCCAGCCGCGCGCGGTCGTGCGGTCGCGGCGAGCTTGGCCTGCTCGAGGTCGGCTAGCAGCAGACTCAGAGCTCGATCGAAGATCGCGGCCGGATCGCCGTTCGGGATTGAATGGCGCAGCAGATCCTGCGTACGGCGCAATTTGTCGTGCGTCTCACGGGACACGGTCAACCACCTTGTAGCGCTCGGGCGCGAGCGGCGTCACGATGGCCGGACGCGGCTGGGGTGGTAACCAGAGCAGCGGAGCCGCACTGTCGTCAGCACGAGCCTCAACGATGGGCGGCCTGGCGGAAGCGTCAGATCCCCTCGGTTCTGGAAGCCTGCGGACCGTTGACGGCACCGCCGGCTGCGGACGCAAGCGCGCCACGATGTGCTCGACCTCCCGCTTGCTCTTGTGGTGCGCCTCGTTCAGCACGTCGCGATGGTTGGCAGACGTGAGATGAGGTGCGAGGAGGGTGACGGCGGTGAGCGTTACCGAGCCGTTGGTCAGCAGCTCGAGCACGATGGAGAACCTGCGCGCAGCCCGCGCGGCCTCGATCCGTCCATACGCGGCGTGCTCCGAGAGGTGGAGCACCTGCGTACAATACGTGAAGAGCGAAGAGTAGCCCTCGCCGAGATACAGCCGTCGCTCATCGAGCTGCGCCAGCAACGCGATTAACCGCGCAGTAGCCTCCCGTTCGCGTTCGGCGGCGACCGTGACCTCCGCGAGCAGTTCCCGGTCAGTTAGTCGAGAAACGGCGGTGAGTGGTGTCGTCATTCCCCTTTGTAGCATCGCAGTTTCTGCCACTCGAGAAGGCGCTCAGTTGCACGATCGAGACACCGACCCGTCTTCGCGTCGCAACGTTCATTTAAGACTGCGTGGAGGCGCTTGTGTTTACTTTGAACCTCTGCCCCTGGCCGGTTGCTCACTCGATCGCGCGCGTCTTCATGTTGTAGACGGCGCCAGACGACAGCAGGAGGTACGGCCTTTGCCAGAACCAGTACTTCCGCGGATTGTCGTAGACCGCGACTTTCCCTTTCCCCATGACCTTGAACCTGTCTCCGGTCACGACGATCGCCGTGTCCGCGGACACGCCAATCCCCAACAGTTCGGGATAGGCCCGAATCACCGGACGCAGATCGTTCCAGCGATTTCGGGTATCGACATGCTGGTCGATGGCCGAGCGGCGCAGGAACTTGAAACCTGACTGGTGATTCGCCTCGCGTGTCATCACGACGTTCGAACCCGACGTGTCGCCTCGAACCAGATACTCGCCCTGGATCGTCGCGCCACCCGAGGAACCGCCGATGACCCCGCCCCGCTCGAGCACGCGATGGAACTCTGCCAGCGTACGCGTGTGCATGTACGAATCCACGATGTTCCATTGGCGGCCGCCGTCGAACCAGACGGCGTCGGCAACCTTGAGATGCTCGACGAATTGCTCGGTGTCGGCAACCTTCGGATCGTGAGTGTGCAGCATTCTGACATTTCTCACTCCGAGCCTGATCCACGGCGCCACGACCCGCCGTTCGTCGTACACGCGCACCGTGCCGTCGTCGTTCCTGTTGCCCTCCGCGGTTGGAACGATGATGAACCGGCGTTGTCTACCGCCTGCAAGCAGAACGAAGTTCTCGAAAATGAGGGTCCCGGTCAGCGACCCGCCGCCGGCGATGACCAGGTTGCCCTTTGCGGGGCCGTATTCGGACGTCTCCGGATACGCGCGCGCACCGCTCACCAGCACGAGCCCGATCAGGACGATCGCCAAGACTGAACGCAAAATGACGACTCCTGGACCCATAGGCTATCTCACAATGCCATCCGTGTTGTCCGTGGTGTCAGTGGTGTCAGTGGTATCAGTGGTGAGAACTCGGTGCTATCCGTGCTGTCCGCGGGGAACATTCGCCCTCCGGGACCCGTAACCCCCACCTATGACTCGACTCTGGCAGGACGTCGCCTACGCCTTCCGCACGTTCGCGAAGGCGCCGGGCTTCACGGCCATCGCCATCCTCGTCCTCGCCATCGGCGTCGGCGCTAACATCGCGATCTTCAGCATCGTGAACGAGTTCCTGCTGCGGCCGCTCTCAGGGCGCGCCGGCGGGCTGGTGGGCGCCTATAGCCACGATCGGACCGAGGTCGATTCCTTTCGCGCATTCTCATATCCGAACTACGCCGACATCCGCGACCAGAGCGACCTCTTTGACAGGCTCATGGCGCACAGGTTCACGATGGTCGGGGCGTCTGCTGGTGATGAAACCCGTCAGATCCTCGCGGCCCTCATCTCTTCCAACTATTTCGACACGCTCGGTCTCCGCCTTGCCGCTGGCCGACCGTTCACGGCCGAGGAAGAGCGCCCCGGCGCGAACTTACCGGTCGTAATCGCCACGTACGCGCGGTGGCAGAAGGAGCAGCTCGATCCCGCGTTTGTCGGCAAGACCATTCGCATCAACGCTCAGGACTTCACCGTCGTCGGGATCGCCACTGAAGGATTTACCGGGACAATGGCGCTGTTGTCGGCTGAGGTATATCTGCCGCTCGGTGCGTTCGACAGCGTGGCGTCGCAAAGGCCTGGGAGGAACGGCAAGAGACTCGGCGACCGGTCCAACCATACCCTCGTTGTGGCAGGACGCCTCAAGCCGGGGCTGACCGACGCGTTCGTATCGGCGCGTCTCGATGCGCTGTCGCGGCAGCTCGAGGAGGCCTTTCCGGCGGAGAACAAGGGTCAGGTACTATCCGTGAACCCGCTGCCCCGTATGTCGAGCAGCCCCACGCCGAACGCGGACACAGGGCTGAACATGCTGTCCGCGCTGTTGATGGGGCTCTCGGGCGTCGTGCTCATCATTGCCTGCCTCAACGTCGCGAACATGCTGCTCGCACGCGGCGTGGCCCGCAGCAAAGAGCTGGCGGTCCGACTCGCGCTCGGCGCACGCCGGTCGCGCATCGTCCGGCAGTTGCTCACTGAAGGGATTCTGCTCGCGGTGGCCGGTGCCGGCCTGGGACTCGTGTTCAGCTACTGGGCGACGCGCGCGCTGGCGGCGTCGTTGTCGTCGGCACTTCCGTTCACGGTGACGTTCAGCGTCGCGCCGGACATCCGGGTGCTGGCCGCCACGCTCGGCTTCGCGGCGCTGAGCACCGTTGCGTTCGGCCTTGGTCCGGCGCTGAAGCTTTCGCGGCGCGATCTCGTCGCCGATCTGAAAGATCGTGGCAGCGACGGCGCGTCGACTGGCCGCCGCTTCGGCGCGCGCAACCTGATGGTCATCGGGCAAGTGGCGCTGTCGCTCGCGATGCTGACGGCGGGCGGCATCTTCGCGCGCACGGCACTCACCGCGAGCGCCGGCAATCCCGGCTACTCCTACGACCGCCTGCTTCTTGCCAGCCTCGACAACAGCCTCGGCGGGTTCGACGAGACGCGAGGCCGGGCCGTTTATGGTGCCGTGCTCGACCGCGTGCGGTCGCTCCCAGGCGTCTCGACTGTGAGCATGACGTCTACGCTGCCGTTCAGTGACACGCAGCAGAGCACCGAGATGGAGCGCGTGGGCGCATCAGGGCAGGCACCCGTCCGCGCGCGGACGTATCGCGTCATCGGCGCCGATCACTTTGCGGCCTTGGGCCTGGGCATGGTCCGCGGCCGCGAGTTCACGCGGGCGGAAGAGGAATCGGCCTCCGCGCCGCGCGTGGCGATCGTCGACGAAGCCCTGGCGAGACGGCTCTTCGGCGACGAGGACCCGATCGGACAGATGATCCGCGTGGCGCAGACGCCCGGGGAGCCCGAGTCGACGCGCGGCGAGCCGATGCAGATCGTCGGCATCGCGCCGCCGCAGCGGGAGGAACTGCTCGATCGCGCGCCGGTCCCGCACGTATACGTGCCGTTCGGCCGCCAGTATCGCGCCGGTATGCACCTCGAGGTGCGGCTCGAACAGGGCGCCGACGAAGCCGCGAGCATCGGGGCGCTTCGCGCCGCGATCCGCGCGACCGAACCGCGGCTGCCAGTGCTCGCGCTCTCGACCATGCAGGCGTTCCACGACAAGGGCCTCGAGCTCTGGGCGCTCAAGACCGGCGCCCAGCTGTTCACGGCCCTTGGCGGTCTCGCGCTGCTCCTGGCGGTCGTGGGCGTCTACGGGGTCAAGTCGTATGTCGTCTCGCAGCGCACGCGCGAGATCGGCATCCGCATGGCGCTCGGCGCGACTTCACGCGACGTCGTGGGGCTGGTCCTGCGCGACGGCTTCTTCCTGACCGGCGCTGGCGTGGCGCTCGGCGTGCCGCTGGCGGTCCTGGTCTCGTTCGCGCTCGCGGCGGTCTTCGTCGACGTCGGCGGCTTCGACGGGGTCGTCGTGTCGGTCGCGACCGTCGTCCTGGCCGGTGCCGCCACGATCGCGAGCGCCGTCCCGGCCCGGCGCGCGACCCGAGTGCAGCCCCTTCGCGCGCTGCAGGGCGACTGACGCGCTGACTTCCGCCTGAAGGCGGAAGCCACGAGGCTCCCTGAAGCAGCTTCTTGTGGCTTCCGGCTTCAGCCGGAAGATCGGCAAGCCTCGCTGAGTCTGGTCCAAATTACTCGAGGTGATGTGCAGTTTCCTCGCTCCAGACGTTAGAGTGTGGGAAGGAGGCTGCGAATGAAAACTGTCGGGCTTCGGACCTACTCGGTCAGCCCCGCCGAGTTCCCTCTCGAGCTCGAGGTGACGGCAGTCCGGTTGCCGGCCAACCGCGCCATCGTGGGACATGCTCGCGTGTCGAAGGACGGCGTGCTGCTCGAGCGGCTCGTGCCCACGATCGTGGAAGATCCAACCGCTCTTGCCGTCCGCTTCAAGATTCCCCTGCCGGCGAACCCTCCGGCCTCCTTCGACATCACGCAGACAGTCGACTGCTGGTTCAGCGACAACTGTCCGCCCGACGCCAGGTACCATTTTGTGATCAAATCGAAGAACGGCGACGAGTCGACCACGACCGTTCGTGTGCCCACGCTGAATCCTGGAGCCGCCAACCTCGCGTTCCGCGTGGGATAGGAGTTTGCCGTGAAAGCCACACTGGTCGTGCTGTGCCTGGCGCTGTCGCCGGCACTGTCCGTCGCGCAGGAGACGTCTGTGCTCGCGCTCGAGATCGGGCGTCTGGCCAGATCACCTGATGGCGATGACGATCTCATCGTGGAGCTCCGCGACAACCTGTGGAAGGTCGTGTACCTTTCGGCGGGGCAGGCGGAGGTCGCCGAGATCCTGACGTTCCGGCGCGCGGACGTTCAAGCCGGCGCAGGGAGCGGAGCATCGGGCACGACCTCAGCCGTCCTGAATCCGCTTCTGCCCGCGATCTTCGGCGTGGCATTCGAGGACGGCGCCATCACGCGCTCGGTCTCGGGCTCTACCATCTCGCTCAAGGTCGCCCCTGCGGGCCTCATTTGCGCGTCACGGCCCCTGGCGGCTGCCGCCGTGGCTCGCCGCGATGAAGAGGCCTGCAAAACGTTGTGGCGTCGTGTCGGGGTCACGGCATCCTTCGACACCAAGCGCGGCGAGAAGAGTCCCAAGCTGGAAGACTTGCAGACGCTGAATAACCAGTTCGCTTCGCTGACCGTGAGAGCCGAGGTCCTGAATCTGCGGACGGCCACCGGCCGGCGGTACATCGGGACGTTTCAGAGCCAGTTCACTTCGTGGAAAGAGAAGGCGGCTGCGTTCGTAGCTATCGAGCGGGACACTCCAGAGGTCGTGAAGGCACAAGCGTTGGTCGAGGAGCGCCTGCTCGCCCTGGTGAAGCAACCCGACTGGAAGGGCAAGGCCGTCGACAAGCGCGCCGACGAGATCAAGGCCATCATCAAAGGGGCGGCTGCGCTGGTAACGGTGCCGGACGCGCAGGCGACCAGAGTGCGCGACGCGTGGCTCGCAGCCCTTCGGGCCGATCGCGCGCTGCAGAACGCGGTGGCCAACGCCCCGGTCCTGACCGCCGAGTATGCATTCGAGCGACCGGACCTGGCGACCGAGCCTCTAGGCACGGTTGTTCCCGAGGGTATCCGGCCTCCCAGTCTCCACAGCGCGCGCGCGATCTACGCGCAGGGATTGACGAGGACGAGCCTCGACTTCACCGCGAATGTGTCGCTCTCGTGGTTCAGCGACGTGCGCCCGGGCATGTCAGGGAGCTTTCGTGACTTCAAGGCGGGAATCAACGGAACGTTCAGGTTGCGCGATCTCTCCAACTACGGCGCGCCTGCGCTGAGCTTCGCAGCGCTCTACATGTACCTGCACCAGGAACCGCTTGGACTCGGGCTCGTCGAGTTCAACGACGCGGAGGTCAACGAGCCGGGTCACATCGGCGTCTTCCAGGCGAAGCTCGAGCTCCCGACCGCCAACAACGCCATGCGGATCCCGCTCTCGTTCACCTACTCGAATCGAACGGAGCTCATCAACGAGACCGACGTGCGCGGGCAGATTGGCATCTCGTTCAACCTCGACGCGCTGTTTGTCGACAAGAAATAGAGCCACAGACAACACGGACACAGAGGGGAGCGAGCCGGCGCGCTCAGCTCACCTCCGGCCGTTGCTGCCGGCCTGCCACGCCAGGAACAGATCGTAGGCGGAGTTGTCGTGCTCGCGCTGGTAGCGGTAGCCGAGGGCGTCGAGAAACGCTTGGAAGGCGGATGCGTCTTCGGGAGGAACCTCGAAGCCTGCGAGGACGCGACCGAAGTCGGCGCCGTGGTTGCGGTAGTGGAAAAGGCTGATGTTCCAGCGGCCTCCCAGCTTGTCGAGGAATGTCATCAGCGCGCCGGGGCGCTCGGGGAACTCGAAGCGGCAGATGAGCTCGTTGGCGACTTCGGGGCTGCGGCCGCCGACCATGTGCCGTACGTGCAGCTTGGCGACCTCGTTGTCGGTCAACTCGATCGTGTCGTACCCGGCCCTGGTCAGCGTGGCGGCCAGGTCGGCCGCATCGTGCCGGGACTGCGTGGCGATGCCCACGAAGATGTGCGCGCGATCCCTTGTGCTCAGCCGATAGTTGAACTCGGTGACCACGCGACGGCCGATGGTCGCGCAGAACTCCCGAAACGCGCCCGCGCGCTCGGGAATCGTCACGCCGAAAATACCCTCGCGCGCTTCACCCACTTCCGCGCGTTCGGCGACGAACCGGAGGCGATCGAAGTTCATGTTCGCGCCGCTCAGGATCGCGACGAGCCGCGCATCTCGACTGCCGGTGCGCTCCACCCACGATCGCAGCCCCGCCACGGCAAGTGCGCCCGCCGGCTCCATGATCGAGCGCGTATCGTCGAAGACGTCCTTGATGGCGGCGCAGATCTCGTCGTTCGAGACGCGGACGATCTCTTCGACGGTCGTCTGCACGATGGGGAAGGTGATCTCACCCACCTCCTGGACCGCCACACCGTCGGCAAAGATCCCGACGCGATCGAGCTGGACCCTCCGTCCCGCCTCGAGCGACTGGTACATCGCATCCGCCTCGTACGGCTCGACGCCGATGACGTTGATGCTCGGCCGGAGCGCCTTGACGTAGCTGGCAATCCCCGCGATGAGCCCCCCGCCTCCTACCGGCACGAAGATCGCCGAGACATCCCCGAGCTTGTGCCGCAGGATCTCGTTCGCGATCGTCCCCTGTCCGGCGATCACCAGTAGATCGTCGAAGGGATGCACGAATACCAGCCCGGTTTCTCGCACCAGTTCGTCGCATCGCGTCTTGGCTTCGGCGTAGCTGTCGCCCGCCAGAATCACCTCCGCGCCGAGCGCCCGCACCGCCTCGACCTTGATCTCGGGCGTCGTCTGGGGCATGACGATGAGCGCGCGCAGGCCGAGGTGCCGGGCGGCGAAAGCCACACCCTGCGCGTGGTTGCCGGCGCTGGCGGCGATGACGCCGCGCGAGCGCTCGGCGTCGGACATGTGGGCAATCCGGTTGTACGCGCCGCGGAGCTTGTAGCTGAACACCGGCTGCAGATCCTCGCGCTTGAGGAGGACCTGGTTGTGCAGCCGTCGCGACAGGTGAACCGCCGGCTCGAGCGGCGTTTCGTGGGCGACGTCGTACACGCGGCTGGTGAGAATCAGCCGGAGCATCGCGTCGGCGGAGGTGTCGACTCGAGGGGTCATCTTA
>Ga0184612_10001639_pt1 | contig 10876 bp, 23 predicted proteins | sample PLM3_60_coex_FD_133163 | JGI IMG/M metagenome (GOLD analysis project Ga0184612, IMG submission 133163) | Groundwater sediment microbial communities from an aquifer in East River, Colorado, USA - PLM3_60_coex | ecosystem: Environmental > Terrestrial > Soil > Riparian zone | place: USA: East...
CGCCACCCTTGACCTCCAGATCGTTGTCGGAGCCGAAATCGTCCGTGATCTGGTTATTGATCCCGGCGATCTGGAACGCTACGGTTTCCTTTGCCATCCGAATCCACCTTTCGCAACCGGCCCCGGGTGGGACCTTCGGGTGAATTAAACCACGGCAGAATCAACCTGTCAAGTATCAACCCTTGAACGTCTCCCACCGTTCCGCTTGATAGACGAATGTCGGCTTGTTCGCCGCGTACGCCTTCTTGACCGCGTCAGTCGTCCCGGGAGACCGCCGGCCGGGCGAGAAGAACGCGATGACCTGATCGGCCCTGTGCACGACCTTCGTATTCCGGATCGGACCGGCGGCCTTGCCCTGCCCCTCCCAATCCGCCGGCAGGACCTCGATAGGGACATGGAAATAGCTGGCCGCCGCCTCCGCGATGGAGTCCGCCCCGGTGGCCCCACCCGAGACCAGCATCAAGTCGGTGCCGTATTTGGCTTGGAGCTTCCGCACCGACTTGTAGATGATCGCGAAATCGTCAAAGTCCCGAGACCCAATAATCGCGACGATCACCCCAAAGACCGCAGAATCCTGGCGGCCGGCCGGTAGATGAACCAGCCGGGCCAGTGGTTCAATAGTTGATACACGGTCACGGTCTCCTCTGACGCTGCGCGCATCGGCAGTCCGGACACGTCCTGCCACTCCACGGAGACCCTAATGTTCACACTGAGGAGTATCTTGGTTTCCCATACGAAAGTGACGACCGCCGCCGATGGCACCCCGATCTCACGCAATCTCCTACAGAACCAAATCTGGAAGCGCCTGTCCGAATCCGACAAGGAAGGAAACCCCCGTCGCTCCGTCACCAGACTGTGCCACCCGTAAGTCATACTCCGCGCCTGCCCCCCTCGTCCCGAATCCGTCGTCGCGCCACGTCCACCCACTCCGGCATGTTGTCTATGCCAACGAACCTCCGGCCAACCCTGACAGCAGCAACACCCGTTGACCCCGACCCCATGAACGGGTCAAGCACCACAGAATCTGGCTTGGAGTACGTCCGGATAAGGTACTCACACAGGTCTACGGGCTTCTGCGTCGGATGGGACCCACGTGCTACGTTGTAATACAGGACCGAACGCGGCCAACCCGTGTGGGTGGTATTACTCCTCCTGTTGACCGCGTCATAATTCTGGCTCTTCATTATGGGATGACGCCGGGGGACCGGTAATTCGGTCAGCCCTATCGGATAGTACGGCACCGACGGGTTACCGAATACCAGGATGTCTACGTGTGCTCGCATCGGCCGCTTCCGTGCAAGCAGGGCACCCGTAACCGCATTCTGGACCCAAACCCACGTGTACTTGAAGTTCCGAATATTCGATACGGCCACCTGAGTGGTAAATGGCTGCACAGCGAAGATGACAACCGCGCCGTTGGGTACCACCACCCGCCGTACCTGCTGCCAGAAGCCAACCCACTGCACATCGAGATTATTCCACGCATGGTTACGATGACTGGTCATCCCGTATGGTGGGTCGGTAAGTACCATCCCAACCGACTTATCGGGCAAACCGGCCATACGGGCAATGGCATCACCAAGGAGCAAGCGCACCCTACGCTCCATGCCGGCCCCCGGCCTTCCGCCGGCTCTGATCTACTTTCTTGGCAGCCTCAGTCGCCCGATATCGCATAACCTGCTCCCGAGCCGTATCCGTGGGGAAGAACCCCGGCAATCCCCACTTATCGAAGAGCGCCATCATCCGGTCCAAAGAAGCGAGAGTCATCACTTGCCGCGCCCGGTCGTCGGCAAACTGCCGGACCAACGTCGCCAAATCCTCCCGATCCCGACGCTCCTGCCACGCCTCCCGGTCGAAGATGTCGATCCAGCTGTCGCAGTACCCAAGGGCGTACCGGTCGTCGAGCGGCGGACGGGAGGCAAGCGGGACCGCCCCCGTAAGTCCGCACTTGGCGCATACCCATTCTGCCACGATCTGTCTAGGTGCCTCCAAAGTTTGGAACAGCGTAAGCTGCTTCACTCATCTTTCAGCGGATGCGCAGCAGCGTACCGGACCCGTCGCTGGAGAGCCTCGAGCGGCGTCTCGACGACAAGCGGACCGTCGCTATTGGGCACCAGATGCGGACACGGCATCAACCTACCGTAGACGCGGCACTCGGTTATCGTTCTGGTTTGGGGTATGGTCGTCGTCCGCCGGACCCGTTGCATTTGCTACAAATCCTCCATTGGTCGTACGCGCCCCGGACCACCGGGACTTTACCCGTCCCGCCGCAACGGTCGCATGCGTCACCCACCGATCTGTGCCTTGATACCGGCCGACGCCTGCTCGAAAGTCTCCACGACCAACGCGCCGGCATCGACCATAGCCGAGACGAACACCCCCCGCTCGCCCGGGTGAACCAAATAGACCCCGCCCGCCTCCCTTACCTTCTGCCACGCCTCGATTGGCGTGCCGACCGACGCATGCTGCATCCGAAGGTCGAACACCGCGAAATCGGCCCGAGTCAACGCTGCGAGGTTGCGATCCATGATCGCGAGCCACGGCTTATCGCCAATCGCCTTGGTCTGGTTGCGGCAAATCGGGCAGTAAATCTCGAACTCGTCCCAAATCGGCCCGTGCCGCCAGTCGTGGCTTGCGGTTGATTCCCCGGTGTAGTCTATCGGGCCACCAAGATAGACCATCGGAGCGAACGGAGTCGATATGGCGCTCCGCTTGATCGGCTCTGATGGTTTGGAGACCTGCCCCCCGACAAGACCCGTAGACCCGAAACCGGCCGTCCCGCGCAGTGCCGTCGATAGCTCGTCCGCCCACAGCGACTCCGCCCCGATCACTGGCTGGAGGATTACCTGAGCAAGCCGTGAACCGTCCTCGACCACAACCGCCACGGCGTTCCTGTTGGTGATGTAGGACATGAGTTCGCCGCGATAGCCAGCGTCGATGATCCCCTCGTTGACGAAGAGCCCACGACGGCGAAGAGTCGATGAGCGGCCGGTGATCCTGCCATAAAAGCCCGGCGGGAATTCGGCAGCGATGCCGGAGGGTAGATCGCGGCTCTCCCCCGGACCGAGAGTGTGCTCTCCGTAAACGTGGAGGTCCATACCGGCGTCTCCGGGGTATGCCTGCCGTGGCAGGTACTCGTCGGGCACTCCGGCGTCAAGCTTCTGGAACTTAACGACGAACATCGAGACCGTCCGGGTTGATTACGGCAATGGAACTCGGCGGGTGGCCGATGATCGACGTGTCGATGCGAATCCCGCGTTGCCGTTCGTCGATCTCCTGTCGGAGGTAAACCGCGAGGTCGAGTACCTCTTGGTAGGCGTCAATCAGCGGGTCCCGGCCGTTAAATGACTGGAGCGGCGTCCCGTAGCGTTCCCGACCGACCTTATCACGGTCTCGCATGTCCTCGATGACCATTTCCCACACCGGCCGAAGCTCGTTGGGAATCGGGGGTGGCTGGTCGGGTGGTGACCCCATGTATCGGTCGAACTCGCCCACGATTTCGTCCATCGTTCAAGCCGCCTTGAGTCCGGGCCGACCGTCACGCCAGATACGCGAAACCGGAATCCGCGCCATCTTGGCGACCTGCCGCCACGCTTCCACCACATCTACGTCTTTGCCGGCAATGAGTGCACCCCAAATCATCACTTCTTTGTTGGAGCGACCCGGTACCCGTGGCCGGTGGTTATGATCCCACTCTTTGGTGTTTATCCGACCATCCGCACGGAGAGCAGCGTGAAGCGCCGCCTCGAACGCCCACCACGACCGACGCGGACGCTGCTGCGCCCATGGTACTCCCATCAAAAGCACTCCTTCTTCTCGCCCCGGAGGTAAGCCAATACCCCATCAAGCACTTGTTGGGGCTTCTTCTGTGACGTAGCCACAGCCCGCTCGAAACCGACCAGCCGCCACGCCCAACCGTTGGGGAGGTCCAACTCGAGCAGCCGGGTCTGCTCCTCGATCCGGGCGTCAATGAGGTCCCGCATCCCGTCCCTCCGGTTCTCGTGGCGAGAACGGACTAGCAACCGCTCCCGGGCGATTTCCTCCCGGCAAGTGAGCAGGATCGTGATCGTGACATGTGGCAGTAGATCGACTTGCCACCTGGTCCGGGGAAACCCATCGAGCACGAAATCGTCCAGACCGTGCAGAGCCTTGACCATCGCCCGCTGGAAACCCCCCTCCTCCGCCATTGCCCCGGTAGCGGCAGTGTTGGGATCGACCGACCGGGCGATATCCCCCGCCCCAACGTACGGGACATCGAGGGCACGGGCCAGAGCCTTGGCTAGGGTGGTCTTCCCGGTGCCCGGCGTCCCGGTAATCGCCACCTTCACTACTGGAGCCACCTTTCACCGTGCGAACAGGTCTCGATGCCGACGTATTCCCACTCGGGGCCTCCCGTCCCGACCGCGATAACCGGCACGTCGAAATCTGACTCGATCTTGTTGACCATTGCCTTGATCGGCGCAGACGACGCGATGTCGGCGTACGATGTCGTGCCGGCAATAGACGGATCGAGGTAGTCCCCGAACGACAGGACTACCCCGCACGGGTGGTTTCGGATTATCGCGTCCCGGAACACTACGTCATCCCAAATGGCGATCCTCCGTTGCCGACCAGTAACCGTGGTCGTCTCTGGTGTGGGATGCCCGGGGATGACCGACCAATCCAACTCTCGGCCCATCTGCCCGCTGTTCCCACCGACCCGAATCGGGTAGGACCGGGCCACGAGCAGCGTGTGCGACAGGAAGTATGGCGCGATCCCCGCCTCCGATAGGAACCCCGCCACGTTGGTATCCCGGGAAGTCACCTTGGGCCACGAGTCCGAATAAATCGACAGACCGGAGCCCTGAGTACCCTCCAGCATGACCGCCCGACCGCTATTAAGGAGATCAAAGAGCAGGGGGACAGTGTCTTGGACGATGACCGCCGGAGGCCACACGTAATCCCGGGCCAGAACCGGCTCCCCGTTCGGATCTCGAGCGATCCGGGCCATCCGCGCCTGCCCCACCCCTTCGGCCGTCGAGCCAATCTTCCCGATCAACCGCTGTTCGGCAAGCTCCATAGCGTGGGTGATGATGATGGCCCGGGGATCGAGGTACATGATCCGGGGCGGGAGGCTCTCGATCTCGTGAATGAGCAATTCACGCTTGACTTCTGCCCCGGGTCCGATGATCAGCCACGCGTCCGGGTTGACCCAAGCGCACGGTACCGACCGCATCTTGTAAGTTCGGCCGGCGTAGCGGAGACTGTGCCCGGCGTTGGGGCCACCCGTCCGGACGGCGGCGTGGAATTTATGAGCGATCTTGGCCGCCACCACCCCCTTAGCCTCGGAGCCCCACTGTGCCCCGATAATCGCGGTTACTCCTGAAATGCCAACCATCTGCTCTCCTTGCTGAGCATCGCGACCAGCTGGTCGTAATCGACCGGCCGTGCCACCACGTAGAATTGCGTCAGTCCATCCTTGAAGTGCCGGACAGACATGACCCGTCCGGGATCGAAACCCAGCGTCCGCGCCCATACCTCCTGCTCCGGTCGGAGCTTCTCATATTTGCTCTTGCACTCTATCCAACCCATAATACTCGGCTTGGACAGGAACAAATCGGGATACCCCGCGTCGGACTCGGTTCTGCACATATGAGACCGGCGCGACATTTGGACGAGCCACCCCAAGGATTGAGCACCCCGGAGCAGCGCCATCTGGAGTTCGGTCCCGTTTGCGGGTGCACCCGTCCGTGTCATAGGACGGCGTCGAGAACCGGGGGCATGTGCCACTTCTCCCATCGATACCTTCCCAGCGACCCGCCACTCTCGCGCATACTAACGTCAAGGTCAGCATCGGCCTGCGAGCCATAGACCGCCATCACGTCCTGGCAATCACGCCGAACGACGATATAGAGCGTTCGATCCGCCCCAAGAAGCTCAGCCGCCACCGCCGTCATCAGCGCCCGATTCTGCTCCGGCACTTCCTCCCAAGGCACAGCCGACGCGCGGCGTGTTTCGTAGCCGAAGGACGGAGCAAGCCGCTCGTATGTCTCGTGGAACCGCCGCGCCAAATCGTCCGCAGTCACCCGCGAACCCACGCGATGATGGCGACTATCAGCGTCAGCACGGCCAACGCCCCGACTAACCCCGCCAGAGCGTTTACGTCCCGCTGTAACTGCTTGACTTTGCCGTCGAGAGTTACGACGGCGTCCATGAGGTTGTTGACGGGATCAGACATCGATTACCTCTACATCGTAGCGGACAAGTCCCCGAATGTCGTAGGGACCGTACAGAATCCTCGTCCTGACTTGCCGACCGGCCGCCTCCCCCGCGAACGTCGCCGCCGCTCCGGCGGGGCCGATCCCCTCCGGGATGGTCGTGGTGTCGATCTCCACGGTCACGAGCCGACTCGGTCGAAGGTAAGGGCTCCGTGCACCCCGGTCACGGGACCCAACGATCTTGGCGTTCATAGCGGGTCCCAAAGTGTCGCGTGCGGCATGACCGGCGTAGCGTCTGGAGGCTGGTCCAGAGCCATGATCTGTGGCAGCATCGCCCGGGCGTTCATCGCCTGAGTGGTATACCTACGACGGAGGGACCGATAACACTCCATGCCCTCAGCCCGAGTGGCCGGCAAGAACACACCTGCCGGCTCTTCGACCGCCGAACAAATAGGCACCCCCGACCGGCGCATCCGTTCCATCCTCTTCCGAAAATCCACTTTCCGCATCGAAATCCGCCTAGCGAAATCCTCCTCGGTCTCCGCCCTAGCCCGACCGAACCGCAATTCGCCCAGAATTTGCCTGTCGCGCACGTCGAACGACCGCCCCTCATGATCTTTCTCGGGGAGGGCAAACGAAGAACGGGTGGTCTCGATCATGGCCGCCGGCACTCTTTACAGAAGACGCGCATCCCGACTTGCAGCAGCCGGGTGGTGATGTACCGGTGTCCGCACTCACGGAGATACACCGAAGAAAAGTGCCTAGTGGCACGGACAATGGACCCCACGTGGCGCAGTCTCGAGCCTTTGTTGTTGGCCATCAGGGCAGCCGCTCCACTGTCACTTGATAAAGGCCGCGCAGAGGGTCAAGACGAAGAACATCGAGAGCAGACCGACTAAGATCGATAATCCGTCCACCCGGGCAGCCACAGGCATCGACGACCGCCACCGTGATGCAATTCGGCTTGGGAGAACAGACTTCCGCATCGTACGACCTTTCGCAGCAATGGCCACCGGGGACGGCGGCGTGTGGTATCCGCCATCCTACCGTACCGGCGTACCACGACGCAATGCCTGAATCGATCTCCCCCTGCTCCGGCGGTCGGGTCGGAACAGGGGGAGGAGAAGCGGTGACCGAAGCCCGGGGCCGTCTGCGCGGGGGGTCTGGTTCGGAATGCCCATCGATCCAGACTGGTGAACCCGTCGTAGCGTTTGGCATCCGGGATTCGGCTACGTGAACGGCGCTCCGGTCACCTACCAGCATTATAGCATACCCCATCAAGATAGCGCCAGTCCTAACGTGCTTGTGCAGCAAGGATTAACGCTTTCTGCTGGTTGACCGGGAGCTTCAGGAATGCCTGCTCCGGTTTTCCGTCATTGAGTTCGATCCACTGCCAGCACTCTTTGATCATGTCCACCAGCACCGACGAGTCGTAGGCGCAGAACGAACACGTCAGCCTATGCCCGTCGTGCACCGCCAAGGCCAAGGGGTCCGTCTTGGCCGGCCGCCGGGCGAGGTAACACTTGGAAGCAGCGATCATTTCCGCCACGTCCCGGAGTTTCGCATCCTCGGAGAGCATCACAGCAGATCACCCAACTTTCGCATTTTTCCTCCGGCCTGTTCGGTTGCACCTTCTCGCTTCTGCCGTTCCCAATTCCGGCGGCAGTCGTCGAAGACTAGACGGGGCACCGCCCAAGGCTTTACCCCGGGATACCCCCTCACGACTTTCTGCATCGAGTCAAGGACTCTGGCCGTGCCAAAAGATTGGCGGGCTTCTTCGAGAGAAGCACGAATGCCGAATCGATTGTCCCAAGCCCGGAACCCGGTCAGCTGGTAGAAATGGTCGATAAGGTCGAGATCGCCGTCGTCCGTGATCGGGAGCGCGCTCACGTACGCACCTACCACGCGGAGTCTCTCCCCCTTCGGGGGGAGACGTAGACGTAGATAGAGAAAAAGATGGTAACGCCGTTACACACCGTTACAGCCCGTTACTGGTCATCGCCCACCACCCGCAGCGCAGGATCGTTCCGTAGTCGATGGCGTCGCACTCGCTGCTTCACCGATTCGGCCATTTCGGACGGCCTGATCGGGTTATACCGTCGCCATTGCTTCGTGATCACCCGTCCGTTGCTGTCGATAGCCAACCACCCCTCCGCCATCAGCCGTCCATAAAGAGCCTGAGACTCCTCCTTGGTATAGCCGCTCCGACGCCGGATCGCTTGGACGGCCGCCCGCTGGTTCTCGAATAGCGGGACCAATTCGGCGTCGGCGTACCCCGGGTCTGTTTCCCGGAGCGCCGCCCAAATACAAACCAAGACCCACCGTTCCGCCGGTGCTAGGTCGAGGAAGTCCGGGTCGTCCCATGTGGACGCCCACAGTTGGAGGAAGCGGCGGCCCAAACACGGCTCCAATCTGGCCAATCGGGGAGGTAGGGCCACACCCCGGCGGATTGGCAACACCGGGGTATGCTCGACCCTCTGCCCCGCCTGCGCAGTGGGGCAGACTACCACTCTACACCGGCCCGTCAATACCTAAACGGACACGGCAGAACTGCTTACCGTGCTTACTGGTGGCCCACCCATCGTGGTGGTGATGCCGGCAGACCAGCACCATCTGGTTGAGGACAGAATCGGCCCGTTTGCTAGTCCTGCCGTAGCCCGGCGTGACGTGGTTCCGCTCGATCCAGCCGTCACATGGGTCGGCCTCGGAGTCGAACCGGGCGACACAGCCACCGTCTCTGGCCCAAAGTGCCGCCTCGATCTCGTCGGAATGTCCGTGGTGCTTATTCCGGTACAGGATCGGCCCGGATCGTCGCATCGGCACGACACGGCGGAGAGGCGTCCTACGCACTTTGGCCCACCCGTGACCCGGGAGACAAACCGTCGGCCGGCACGCCCACAGGCACCGCTACGGCCCCGTTATGACAACGGAGATACCGTCCTGGGCCTACCGCTAAAAGCCCGGCCCCTGCTGCTGTACTGGCTGCCAATCGCGCGGCTTCTTGTGACCGCAATCCTGCACCGGACACGCCACGAAGGCAGTGTAGTTCCGACCCAGCCGGGCGGAATAGCCGGACGGCACGATCTTCGCCTGCCCATGGATCGGGCAGAGCCAGCCCTCGGTCGAGATTGGCGGTCCCTGCTGGAATTGCTGCTGCTGTGGGGCGACTTGCGGGCGTTGCTGGTACTGCTGCTGGTTCTGCGGCAAATACGGCTGCTGGTTTGGCTGGGGGTAGCTTTGCTGCTGTGGTCGTGGCTGTTGGACCGGCGGCCTCGCGTTCGCGCGCTCGAGGGCGGTAGCGATGCGCTCTAGCGAATTCGCCAATCGCGCCATCAGAGGATTGGCCTCCTCGTCCTGATCGATCTGTGCCTGTTCCACGATCCCTGCTCCTTGCGGGTATGGTGCTTCGACATCGCTGAAGTCGTAATCAGGCTGATCCACGGATGAACTCCTCTCCTAGTATGGTCTTGGCTTCGCCCGTCCGCCAACGATGGAGGTCGAGCACATGTAGGAACGCCTCGAAGGTCAGGTCGGTCACTTTCATTTCGACGAACCGGTACCCCTCGGGCTTGATCTGAAGGATGCCGTACCGGTCAATTGGCGGCATCCTGAAGAGCTTCGGCTCACCGGGGAACCCGACCGCCCCAGCCTTGCCGTAGGCGGCGAGCTGCATAGCTTGCTCCGGGTAGACGCCGGTCCCCTTCTCGAGTTGGCCACCCGACTTGATGTCGATCAGCCACATCCCGGCGGCCTTGATCGGCTTCTCGATCCGGGCGACAATATCTCCCGTCCCGCCGTAGTCGTGATCGACCGACAGGATGCCGAACTCGATGAATCGGTATTTGGGCTTGAACCGTGCCCGCCATTCCTGGTAGACCTCGACATGGGCGAGGGCATACTCCGGGATTTGCTCGGTAAGCTCCCCCCGGGCCACTTGATCCGCCAGACGGTGAACCCGGGTCCCAATGTCGGCCGCCGCGTCCCGCTGGTAGCCCGGCATCCGCTTTAGCCATTGGACGGCGGCATCCGCCGGCCCGTCCCAATATTGGCCAGAGGCCACACATACCGGGCAGGTTGGAATAAGCTGGTGGTGGGTCAGGTGATCGGTGATGAGTTCGTGATGGAGGAGCGCACTCTTGGCGGTCTCCCGCTGCGCCCAGCCGACCAGCGCCTCCGACCGGTCGTACACCTTGAGTGCCGTAGTGACGGAGGTCAGCGGGCCTTTGCCGTTGAAGAAATACCGGTGTCTGGCGTCATGGATGAGACCCACCCACGAATGCGCCCCGTCATGCCCACGGTCATTGGTGCACGACAGGGCGTTCTTGGTTATTCCGCAAATGGGCATCGCATCCCTTCCGCAAGCACCGGCCCGGTGCGCTGTGCTCCCCAGAGTAAACGCACCGGGCCGATGGTGTCAATAGGCGAATCTATTCGGCGTCAACGCTCCAGTCCGTGACTTCGTACTCTCCGCCGTTGTCACCTTCGAGATTGCCCTCGTTAGCGCCCTCGAGCCATTCCTGGATTTGGTCGGAGAGTTCGTCCTTGGTGGCGAACTTGCCTTGAGTCCGCTCGACCTGCGCCACGACTTTGAATTCGAACCGCATCAGAATACCTACCTTCCGCAGAATTGGCGGGGTGACCGGAGCCCGCCACGGGTCGATATTCGCGTTACATGCCCG
>Ga0184612_10001640_pt1 | contig 10867 bp, 11 predicted proteins | sample PLM3_60_coex_FD_133163 | JGI IMG/M metagenome (GOLD analysis project Ga0184612, IMG submission 133163) | Groundwater sediment microbial communities from an aquifer in East River, Colorado, USA - PLM3_60_coex | ecosystem: Environmental > Terrestrial > Soil > Riparian zone | place: USA: East...
ACGCTCGATCAGGCGCGCCATCTTCACGTACTGGGTGAAGATCAACACCGCGCCGCCCTCCGCGATGATCGTCGCCACCAGCTCGTCCAGCAGCTCGAGCTTCCCGGACCGCCCAGCCAGTCGTGGCTGGTGCTCACCGAGGTACTGCGCCGGGTGGTTGCAGATCTGCTTCAGCGCGGTCAGCAACCTGAAGACGAGTCCGCGCCGGGCCATGCCGCTCGCCGCCTTGATCTCCGCCATCGCCTCGCGCACGACCGCCTCGTAGAGCCCGGCCTGTTCCTCGGTCAGCGGCACGGGTTGGTCGGTCTCGGTCTTGGGAGGCAGCTCCGGCGCGACCCCGGGATCGGACTTGCGGCGACGCAGGAGGAACGGCCGCACCAGGCGGGACAGTCGCTCCGCTGCGGCAGCGTCCTGGCCGGACTCGACGGGCCTCGCCCACCGGTCCCGGAAGACCCTGAGCGGGCCGAGCAAGCCCGGCGTGGTCCAGTCGAGGATCGCCCAGAGCTCGGAGAGGTTGTTCTCGACCGGCGTGCCGGTGAGCGCGACCCGGGCCGGGGCCGGGATCCGACGCAGCGCCTTGGCAGTCCCCGAGAGCGGGTTCTTCGCGTGCTGCGCCTCGTCGGCCACGACCAGACCCCAGCTGGCGGCACCGAGCTCGGCGGCGTCAAGCCGCATGGTGCCGTAGGTCGTCAGCACGAATCCGTCGCCGACGTCCTGGAGAATCTCGTCCAGCTCCCGGCCGGTGCCGTGGAACCGGCGGACGGCCGTGCCCGGGGCGAACCGCTCGATCTCCCGCTCCCAGTTTCCGAGGAGAGACGCGGGACAGACGACGAGCGTCGGGCCGGCCGTCGCAGGATCGGACTGCCGGTGCAGGTGCAGCGCGATGAGCGTGATGGTCTTGCCCAGCCCCATGTCGTCGGCGAGACAGCCGCCCAGACCGAGCGACGTCATCCGCTGCAGCCACCTGAGCCCGCGAAAGCTGGTAGTCCCGCAGCGTGGCGGCCAGCGCGGCGGGCCGGCGCAGCGGCTCGCCGCCGGTCGGATCGGCGAGTTGATCGCGAAGCGCCTCGAGCCACCCGTCCGCCTCGACCACGGGCTGCTCTCCGCTCACCTCCGCCGTCCCGGTGAGGACGGCGCGCAGTGCGTCGACCGCCGACAGCGGCTTCAACGCCCGCTCGCGCGCCTTCTGCGCGAGTGCGGGGTCGACCACCACCCACTGACCGCGTAGCCGGACGACCGGCCGATGTGCCTCCGCCAGCAGGTCCATCTCGGCCTCGGTCAACGGGTCACCACCGAGAGCCAGCTGCCAATCAAACCGCAGCAGCTCGTCCCCGCCGAAGAAGGCATGGACGTCGGACGGCGCCAGCTCGGCTCGGCCCACGACCGCCCTCGCCGACAGGTCACGCACGAGTTCCTTCGGCCAGTGCACGTCGATGCCCGCGGCCGTGAGCCGTGCCGCGCCGCCAACGAGAAGGCTCTCCACGTCCTCGTCGGACAGCGATAGCTCGTCCGGCACGACCAGGTCCAGCAGATGCTCGAACGGAGCCCAGACTCGCGCTGCCCGACGCACGGCGAGCATCGCGTCGACCTGGGCGCGGGCCCCGAATCCGACATCTGTGCCGGACCACAGAGCCGCGACATCCGCGACGCGGGTCGGATCGGCCAAGCTGTGTACCTGGACGACTGCACGGAGCGGGCTGCTCCCGAGATCACCGTCCGCAACTTCCAGGCGCAACGAGATCCGCACGCCGGAGTCCAGTCCGGCCGCGAGCTCTTCCGCCCATCCCCTCAGCTCGGGCACACGCACCGGCTCGACGGCAGCGAACGCGGGACCACCCGCGGCGCGGGCCGCCGCCGCGGTCCGCGGCATCTGGTCGGCAACGGCGTCGATGAAGCCGCGCACCAGGCCCGCGGCCGCCGGCAGCGTCGGCTCCGACGCATCCGGCACCGGGACCGCCCGCGCCTCGACCGGCATAGCGGCGGCCAGCCGCCCGATCCGGTCGGCGTCCTCGGTGTCCAACGGACCGATCCGCCAGGCATCGAAGCCGGCGGCGGAGACCCCGGGCAGCAGGCGCCCCCGAGCGACCAGCTGCAACGCCAGGAGACTGGCTGCTCCCCAGAATGCGGCCGCTGGATGCGCCTGAGGATCGCGTCGCGCCCGGGTCAGCACAGGCATGGCCGCACGCACCGGCATCCGGACCGCAGGCACCGTGTGCTTCGCCACGGAACCGCCGCGTGCGAGAGCGACGGTCAGATCACCGGGTTCACCGACATCGGGCAGCCGGTCCGCGAGGGGGTCGTAGAACGCCAACGTGGCCTCCCGCGGAGGATCGGCCGCCTCGAACACCGCCGCGCACCGCGCGAGCTCCTCCGCCTTGCCATCGGACACGTGCGCCACCCGTCAAGTCTCCATCTGCCGACCGTGGCGTGCCCGGCGACGGCGGCGGGAGTGTCGAATCTCCACGTGACGTTCACCCGGCGGCAGAGTGCTGCAGCGCGCCGGGGAGGGAGAATGGCTCATGAACCGACAAGGCCCCTCCATGTATGAGATGGAGGGGCCTCGCCCGGTTCCTCTTCGCCCGCATCCCCCGATTGCTCGGCGGACCGGCTCAGTGGAACCGTGTCGCCAGCTGCGTCTGACCCTTCCGCCCGTACCGGTTGCCCGGTCCGCGCGTGCTCTGGAGCTAACTCCGGAGCCGGATCCCGTCGCTGGTGACGTGAGAGATTTCTAGCGGTGCCGACAAGGCCGCGCAAGGGGCCGGACGCACCTTTTTCGAACTTTCCTCGGCCATCCACAGAGTTGGCGAGATGTCCCCAGATCTGGCCACGTTGTCCACCGTCCGTCCACCGATTCCTGCACAGGCAGCGTCATGCCGAGCCGACCGACGCCCGGGCCGGTGGGCGCTCTAGCCACGTGACCGCTTCTCGCGGATGCGCATGGAGATCTCGATCGGAGTGCCGGAGAAGCCGAACTCCTCGCGCACCCGGCGCTCGATGAAGCGACGGTACGACGCCTCGAGGAAGCCCGTCGTGAACAGTACGAACCGAGGTGGCCGGGTGCCGGCCTGGGTCGCGAAGAGGATCCGCGGCTGCTTGCCGCCCCGCAACGGGTGCGGGTGCGCGGCGACGAGCTGGCCCAGGAACGCGTTGAGCCGGCCCGTCGGCACGCGCGTCTCCCAGCCGGCGAGGGCGCTGTCGATCGCCGGGGCGAGCCGCTCCGTATGCCGGCCGGTGCGGGCCGAGACGTTCACCCGCGGCGCCCACGTGACCCGGACGAGCTGCCGGTCGATCTCGCGGTCAAGCATCAGCCGGCGGTCCTCGTCGACCAGGTCCCACTTGTTGTACGCGAGCACGAGAGCCCGCCCCGCGTCGACCACCATCGACACGATCCGCAGGTCTTGCTCCGACATCGGCTCGCTTGCGTCGACGAGCACGACCGCGACCTCGCACCGGTCGAGCGCCGCCGCCGTCCGCAGCGATGCGAAGTACTCCGCACCCGACGCCTCGTGCACGCGACGCCGGATTCCCGCCGTGTCGACGAAGCGCCACGTGCGTCCGCCCAGCGACACCAGCTCGTCGACCGGGTCCACGGTCGTCCCGGCCACCGCATCGACGACCACCCGGTCTTCACCGGCGAGCTTGTTGAGCAGGCTGGACTTGCCGACGTTGGGTTTACCGACGAGGGCCACCCGTCGCGGTCCGCCCTGCACGGCGTCGAACGTCTCGGCCGGCGCGGACGGCAGCGCTTCGAGCACGGCGTCCAGCAGGTCGCCGCTCCCCCGCCCGTGCAGGGCCGAGACCAAATGGGGTTCGCCGAGACCCAGGTTCCACAGCACCGCCGCGTCCGCCTCACCGGTCGGGCCGTCGACCTTGTTCGCCGCCAGCACCACCGGCTTTCCGGCGCGTCGCAGGACGCGGACGACTCCCTCGTCCGAGTCCGTGGCACCGACAGTCGAGTCGACGACGAAGACCACCACGTCGGCGGCGGCGGCGGCCACCTCGGCCTGTGCCGTGATCCGTGCGGCCATGCCCTCGGCCTCGGGATCCCAGCCGCCGGTGTCGACGAGCGTGAACCGGCGTCCGGACCAGGCGGCCTCGTACGCGACCCGGTCCCGGGTGACGCCAGGGACGTCCTCGACCACGGCCTCGCGCCGGCCCAGGATGCGGTTGACCAGAGTCGACTTGCCCACATTGGGTCGGCCGACCACCGCGACGACCGGCAATGGGCCCGCGTCCTCGGCGTCGACGTACGCGTTCTCGTCGGCGAGCAGGTCCGCGTGCGCGTCGTCGGCCGCACCCGGGTCGAACGGTTCGTCGCTCACTCGGTCTCCTTGAACCGCCGGAGCACCACTGCATGGTGGGCGGTGAGCGCGTCCTGCAGTTTCGCGCTGGCGGTTGCCAGCGCCTCGCGGGAGCGACCGCCCGCCGGCAGCTCGACAGGCGCCCCGAAGACCACGTCGAGGCGGGACCGCAGGCCAGGGACGGAGGTCCACGTGGAACCCCTGGCACCCGTCCCGAGGGACACGACCGGCACGACCGGCGCGCCTGAGCGCAATGCGAACCAGGCCAGGCCCGGGCGTACGTCGGAGAAGTCGCCGGCTCCACGCCGGCCCTCGGCATAGACGACGAGCACCCGGCCGGCGTCGAGCACGGCCGCCGCGCGGAGCAGCGCCGTGCGGTCGGGGCCGGACCGGTCGATCGGGATCTGCCCGATGGCGCGCAGGAACCAGCCCATCGGCCCGCGGAACATCTCCTTCTTGGTCAGGCAGTGGATCGGCCGCGGCGATGCGCCCATCAGCAGCGGAGCGTCTATGAAGCCGCTGTGGTTCGGGGCGAGGATCACCGGGCCGTGCTCCGGAACCATGTGGGCATCATGGACCCGCACCGACCACCCGGTCGGCATCACCACACGCGCGATCCGCAAGCCGGCCGCGGCACCAAGCGCCGTCGGCGCGGACGCGCTCACGAGGGCCCCACGCCGGCCCGTAGCCACACCAGGTCGAGCACGGCCCGCACGGTCTGGTCGAGGCTGTGTTCCGACGAGTCCACGACATCGACGCCGTCGGCCGCCTGCAGGAAGCTTGCGACGGTCGAGTCGTCGGCGTCGCGGCGGAGCACCTGGTCGCGGGTCGCAGCGACGGCCGCGTCGTCGTCGGCGCCGTGCAGGTCGCGGGCGCGCCTCGCGAGCCGCGCCTCCTCGGTCGCGGTCAGCAGGACCCGCACGGGAGCATCCGGTGCGACGACAGTCGTGATGTCGCGTCCCTCGACGACCACGCCGCCCTCGTCGACGACCTTCCGCTGCCGGCGGACCAGCTCCTCGCGTACGCCGAGGTTCGTGGCGACGGTGCTCACGGCCGCCGAGATGCGGGTCTCGCGGATCGCTGCGGCGACGTCCACATCGCCCACGTGCACGGTGGGGTTCCTTGGATCGGTGCCCATCCGCAGGGGCAGCTCGCGGGCCAGCTCGGCGACCCGCTCGCGGTCGGCCAGGTCGACTCCGCGGTCGAGCACCCACCAGGTCAGCGCCCGGTACATCGCGCCCGTGTCCAGGTAGCGCAGCCCCAGCGCCTCGGCCACCCGGCGGGCGACGGTCGACTTCCCCGAACCGGACGGTCCGTCGATCGCGACGACGAGGGACGACGACACGTGTGCTCCTCTTGGACGGCGCCAGCGGACGGGACGAGGGTAATGCTCAGCGCAGGCTCCATCCGACATCCCTTAGTGCCGCGGCGAGAACCACGTCTGCGCCCGGCCTGACGTCGAGCTCGACCAGGCCAACCGGCTGGCCCGGGCTGTGCTCGATCCGGACATCCTCGACGTTGACGCCCGCGCGACCGGCGTCTGCGAAGAGCGCGGCGAGCTGCCCGGGACGGTCGCCCACCACGACCGTGACGGTCGCGTAGTCGGTCGGCGGCGCGCCGTGCTTGCCGGGCAGCCGACCGCGCCCGTCGACACCGGTTCGGAGCAGCCCGGCAAGGCGTTCCCGGCCGGAGGAGGGCGACCCGAGGGCCGCCAGCGCCTGGTCGAGGTCGGAGCGAAGCGCCACCAGGACGCCGGACACGGCGGCCGCGTTGGCCGCCAGGATCTCGGTCCAGAGTGCCGGATCCCCGGCAGCCACCCGGGTGACGTCCGTGACACCGGGCCCGGCCAGCCGCAGCTCGTGTGCCGGTGCCGCGGCCAGCCGGGCAGCGACCAGGGCGGCGACGAGGTGCGGCGCGTGCGAAACGAGCGCGACGGCCGCGTCATGGTCAGCTGCCGGCATGGTGACAGGGAGCGCTCCGACGAGCCGAGCCACGGCGAGGGCACGGGTCACGGCGTGCGGATCGGTGCTCTCGTCGGGACAGAGGACCCAGGGCCTGCCTTCGAACAGGTCGACGAGCGCTGAGCCGGGTCCCGCCATCTCTCGGCCTGCCATCGGATGCCCGCCCACGTACCGCCCCGGATCGGTGGCAAGCGACCGTACCTGCTCCGCGGGCAGCACCTTGACGCTCGCGACATCGGTGGCGTACTCGGCGAGCCCCTGGTCCAGCACGTCGGCCACTGTCGCGGCCGTCCCAGCAGGCGGGACTGCGACGACCGCAAGCCCGGCGGCGACGCCGGGTTCGTCCGGGCGGCCCGCGCCGAGGCGTACGGCCTCGGCAAGGGCATCGGCGTCGAGGTCGCGCAGACGGACGTCTACCCCCGCCCGGCGCAGGGCCAGGCCCAGCGATGTCCCGAGCAGGCCCGTCCCGACGACCAGAACACCGCCTTCGAGCGGCGCGCCGGTCACGCCTCGTCCCGCGGCAGGTCCGTCCGAAGCTCCCGCGCACCATGGAGGTAGACGTGACGGATCTCGGCTCGGGTCAACCGGGTCTCGACGTGCGCCATCATCCGGATGACCCGCGGAAGCGCCCCGTCCACGTCCATCTCCCGAGCGCACAGTAGCGGGACGTCGGTGATGCCGATCGCACGCGCCGCATAGGCCGGAAACTCCGACTGCACGTCGGCGGTGGCCGTGAACAGAATGCTCACCAGGTCGTCGGTCGACAGGCCGTTGCGGGCCAACACCTCGGCGACGAGCTCGGTGACGCGCTCCAGCAGGTGCTCGCGCTCGTCGACGTCCAGCTGGGTCGCGCCACGCACTGCCCGCAGATTCACGGCCGGATGTCCCAACTCGATCATCTAGAGCCCGACCTCGCGGTAGAGACGGCCGACCTCGTCGCTGGTCAGCGAACGGGTGCGGCCCGGACGGAGCTCGCCGAGCGCGATCGGGCCGATGTCGGTGCGGACCAGGCGCTCGACCGGGTAGCCGACCGCATCGAGAACGCGGCGGACGACGTGCTTGCGTCCCTCGTGCACGACGAGCTCGACCATCACCCGGCCGGCCGAACTCCCGACCACGCGGAAGCCGTCCACAGCGACGACGCCGTCGTCGAGCTCGACGCCTGCCCGCAGCTGCTTTCCGACGTCGCGCGCCAGCGGCCCGCGCACTTCGGCCAGGTAGGTCTTCGCGACACCGTAGCTCGGGTGGGCCAGCCGGTGTGCGAGGTCACCGTCGTTGGTGAGCAAGATCAGGCCTTCGGTGTCGGCGTCCAGTCTTCCGACGTGGAAGAGGCGCTCGCGCCGGCCCTCGACGTAGTCGCCGAGGTTCGGCCGCCCGTGCGGGTCGCTCATGGTGCTCACGACACCCTTGGGCTTGTTGAGTGCAAGGTGGACGAGGCCGGCCTCCGCCGGAGTGATCCGCATCCCGTCGACCTTGATGACCGCAGTGGCAGGGTCGACCCTGGTGCCCATCTCCCGGACGCGCCGGCCGTCGACCTCGACCCGGCCGGCGGCGATCAGCTCCTCGCAGGCGCGGCGGCTGCCAATGCCCGCGGCGGCCAGCACTTTCTGAAGGCGGACGCCTGCATCACCCGACACCGTCGATGTCCTCGACGTCGGGTAGGTAGGGCGCCAGCGGCGGCAGCTCGTCCAGCGACGACATGCCCAGGCGCTCGAGGAAGAACGACGACGTCCGGTACAGCGTCGCTCCGCTCTCGACGTCGACCCCCGCCTCCTCGACCAGCCCACGGGTGGACAGCGTCCGGATGACGCCGTCGCAGTTGACGCCCCGGACGGCCGACACCCGGGAGCGGCTCACCGGCTGCCGGTACGCGACGACGGCCAGCGTCTCTAGCGCCGCCTGCGTGAGCCTTGCCTGCTGACCGTCGAGGACGAAGCGCTCCACGATCGCCGCGCACTCCGGCCTCGTGTAGAGACGCCAGCCGCCCGCGACCTCGCGCAGGTCGAACCCACGACCCGCCGCCGTGTAGTCGGCAGCGAGCTCACGCAGTGTCGAGGCCACCTCGGCGCGCGGACGCTCGAGCACCTGGGCCAGCGTCACCTCGGCGACCGGCTCGTCGACGACGAGCAGGACGGCCTCGATCGCGGCGGACAGGGTCGGCTCGGGCAGCTCGTCCGGCATCGGCAGCGCGCTCACGGCATCGCGCCCTTCTGCTCCTGGACGACCCGCCCAAGCGTCTCGTCGTACTCGTCGACATCCAGCGTGGCATCGTCCTCGCCGCCGGTCCATCGAACGGTCAGCTCGCCGAGCGGCGTCAACTGTTCGAAGGCGACGACGCGCTCCCGGTACAGCTCCAGGAGGGCGAGGAACCTGGCCACGACGTGAAGGATGCTCGGGCAGTCGGCCGAGAGCGCGCGGAACGTAGCGGTGCGCGAGCGACACAGCCGGTCCACCAGCAGGGCGGCCTGCTCGCGCACGCTCACCCGTAGCTGGTGCAGGTGAGCCGTCGCGACGGTCGGCTCGGGCCCGGGCTCGAGCGCGCGGGCGGCCAGCGCAGCAAGCTCGGCCGGTCCGAGCCCCACGACGACCTCCGGGAGCAGCGCCGCGTAGCGCTCCTCCAGGCCCACGGCCCTGGGGAACCGGAGCGCCTCCTCCCGCATCCGGGCAGCCAGCACAGACGCGACCTCCTTGTACGCCTTGTACTGGAGCAGCCTGGCGAACAGCAGGTCACGGGCTTCCAGCAGGGCGAGGTCGTCCTCATCCTCGACCTCGCCACTGGGAAGCAGCCGTGCGGCCTTGAGGTCGAGCAGCGTCGCGGCCACCACGAGGAACTCGCTGGCCAGATCGAGGTCCCAGTCAGGTCCACCGGACCGGATGTGCTCGATGAACTCGTCGGTCACCTGGTGCAGCGCTACCTCGGTGACGTCGAGTTTGTGCTTGGCGATCAGGCTCAGCAGCAGGTCGAAGGGGCCCTCGAAGTTCTCGAGGTGCACCTCGAAGCGGTCGACGACGGATGGCTGCGACGGTGCCGGTTCGCCGATCAGCTGCTGGAGCGCACTTTCTGCCACCGGGCCAGCACCTCCCTGGCCAGCTGGCGGTAGGCGATCGCGCCCGGCGACTCGGGCGCGAAGCTCGTGATCGGCAGGCCGGCGACCGTGGTCTCGGGGAAGCGCACCGTGCGGGCCACGACGGTGTGGAAGACCTTGTCGCCGAATGCCTCGATCAGGCGGGCGAGCACCTCGCGACCGTGCACGGTCCGTGAGTCGTACATCGTGGCAAGCAGGCCCTCGATCGTGAGGCGCGGGTTCAGTCGGTCGCGGACCTTCTCGATCGTCTCCTGCAGCAGTGCAACGCCGCGCAGGGCGAAGTACTCGCACTCCAGCGGCACGATCACACCGTCTGACGCCGTCAGCGCATTGACCGTCAGCATGCCCAGCGAGGGCTGGCAGTCGACCAGGATGACGTCGTAGTCCGGGATGACCGGCTGGAGCGCGCGGGCGAGGGCCTGCTCGCGCGCCACCTCACTGACCAGCTGGATCTCGGCCGCCGACAGGTCGATGTTGCTGGGGAGAAGGTCCATGCCGGGAATGGCGGTCTCGCGCAGGATGTCGATGGGCTTGACGTCCCGCTCCATCACCAGGTTGTAGACCGACAGCTCGAGGTCGTGCGCGTCGATGCCCAACCCGACCGACAGCGCGCCCTGCGGGTCGAAGTCGACGAGCAGCACGCGCCGGCCGTAGTCGGCGAGGGCGGCACCGAGGTTGATCGTCGTTGTCGTCTTGCCGACTCCGCCCTTCTGGTTGCACATGGCGACGATCCGACCCGGCCCGTGGCGGCGGACCGGCGGCGGCTCGGGGAACTCCTTGAACGGGCGCTGGGTGGGACCCAGGTCGACCTCCTCGGGCTCCCGTGCACCGGAGTCCACGCCGCCGAAGAGCACATCGTTTCGGCTGCCCCGGGTAGAGGTGTCCACGAGCCCTCAGAGCTCCTCCACGACGGTACGGACGCTGTCGGCTCGCGAGCCTACCTCGGGTCCTGCGCCCCCTGGCGGCGCCGCGCCCTTGGCGGCGCCGGTCAGCTCGGACGGCCGGTGGTCTCGAAGCGCTCCACGACCTCGGCGAACGTGGGAGGCGGGCCCGGTAGCGGCGTGGCCCCGGGGGCCCGGATGGCGTCGAGCAACAAGGTCAGATAGCGCTGCCGCAGCTCGTCCGTGCGCTGTTGGTCGGCCCTGCGGACGGCCGCCACCATCTCGAAGATGATGCCGAGATCGTCGACCCGAAGGTCGGAGCGGATGACCCCGGCCGACATGATGCGCTCGAAGTACGTCTCGATCAGCTGCTTTGCCCGAACGGACTCGATGTTCAGATCCTCGGTGGGACCGAACCTCCCGGCGAGACTCAGCGTCAGCGAGTGCGTGTCCTCCTCGACGATCCGGCGCATGAAGTGGGCAAGCGACGTCCACGTATCTCGCTCGTCGCGGAGCGCGGCCTCGACTTCGGCGTTGTACCGGTGCAGGCCGTCCAGGCACAGTGTCTGAAGCATCTCCTCCTTGCTCTCAAACCGCCGGTAGAGGGCACTGATCCCCACGCCCGCGCGCTCGGCGAC
>Ga0184612_10001641_pt1 | contig 10859 bp, 8 predicted proteins | sample PLM3_60_coex_FD_133163 | JGI IMG/M metagenome (GOLD analysis project Ga0184612, IMG submission 133163) | Groundwater sediment microbial communities from an aquifer in East River, Colorado, USA - PLM3_60_coex | ecosystem: Environmental > Terrestrial > Soil > Riparian zone | place: USA: East...
AGTAGGAGAGAAGATTGCAAAAATGGTGCGCGCCGAAGCTGCGGTCGTTACATCGGGCGCTTTTTCCGGGATGACCTTGGGACTGGCAGGAATTCTTACCGGGATGGATGAGAAGAAAGTGCGTGAGCTTCCCCACCTTGAATATACAGGTATGAAATCCGAGGTTATTTGTCAGGCGAGCCACGACATTGTCTACAATCAGGCACTAACCAATACGGGTTGTAAGATTGTTCGGGTTGAAACGGCGGAGGATGTCTCCAAGGCTGTAACCGACCGGACAGCACTAATGCATTTTTTGCACATAGAATCAGATAAGGGGAAGATCCAGCATGAAGAGTGGGTTGCACTGGGAAAGAAGCACGGCATACCAACATCAATTGATATTGCAGCAGATGTTCCTCCGGTATCTAATCTATGGAGGTTCAACGAGATGGGATTTGATTTCGTGGTGATATCAGGAGGAAAGGCAATTCGGGGACCTCAAAGCGCAGGACTTCTTATGGGAAAGAAGAACATAATCGCTGCCGCACGCCTGTCAATGCCGCCTAGAGGATACAACATTGGCCGGGGGATGAAGATCAACAAGGAAGAGATTCTTGGGATGTATGTGGCGTTGGAGAAATACATGAATCAGGACCACGAAAAGGAGTGGAAAGAATGGGAGGAAAAGCTCGCACTTATCGACAATGCGGTAAAGGTCATTCCAGGCGTTACTACCGAAGTGCATGTTCCACCCTTGGGCAACCATACACCCACTCTGAAGATCACATGGGATACTGATAAACTGAAGTTGTCAGATAAACAACTGCGCGATGCTTTACGCACAGCAAACCCATCGATCGAAGTTGGTGGAGCAAGCCCAAATAGCGTCAGTGTAACTGTGTTCATGCTAAAGCCAGGCCAGGAGAAGATCGTTGCATCAAGGTTGAAGGAAGAGTTAAGCAAAGCAACAGCTTGACATATACAGCAGCATTACCATGTGGAGGGAGATTGCGGAAGTCTAATCGATAGCGATAGAACGATTAAGTCGCGTCATATGAGAATGAAACATCATTCGTAGTATAGAGGATAAAGAACAGAACACTTTTTAAAATGGGGATATCTTTTATCAGCACTCTTTTCAAGACTTCTTTAGTTTTTTTAACAGCCGTGTTATTCTTTCAGTGTGGCAGTAAGGTTCAATTGCCGGCAGGCGACCCTGACAATGGTAAACTTTTCGTTCCTGACAATTTTGAGGTCGTCGTAGTCGTGGACAGTTTGAAAGGCCGTGCCAGGCATCTTGCCATTAATGATAACGGAGATATCTATGTCAAATCGAGGTTCTCGGAAAAGGACGCACGAAATGCTGCGCTCCGGGATACCAACAATGACGGAAAAGCAGATGTCATTCAAACATTCGGCTCATATGAGAAGGAGAGACATTATGGAACGGCCATGCGGATTCATAACGGATATCTTTATTTTAGTTCTGAATTGACTGTATACCGACAAAAACTAACTCCGGGTAAGTTAGTTCCTGATGGCGAGTTGGAGGAAATTGTCGTTGATGACCATGCTCATGGCTCTCATGAACACATTGCCAAGCCGATTTGCTTCGATACCAAGGGAAATTTATACGTGCCTTATGGAGCCCCATCCAATTCGTGCCAGGAAATAAATAGAACTCCTGCAGTACCGGGACAAGACCCTTGCCCTCAACTTGAAGATCACGGTGGTGTTTGGCGGTTTGACGCGAATGAAAAGGGCCAGACCCAGAAAGATGGATATAGGTTTGCGACAGGTATCCGGAGTGTGGTAGCAATGGAGTGGAGCCCCCTGGATGATAACTTATATTTGGTAATGCACGGAAGAGATGATCTATTGAGATTATGGGCGAGTGTGTTTACTCCGTGGCAGAGTGCGGTTCTGCCATCAGAGGAATTTCTGAAAGTTACGGATGGCTCGGACTTTGGATGGCCTTATTGCTATTATGATCAGATTAAAGAGAAGAAAGTTCTTGCACCCGAATATGGAGGAGATGGCGATAGTATTGGCAGATGTGACCAGTTTGAAAAGCCTATCATGGGTTTTCCAGGCCATTGGGCACCGAACGACTTGTTTTTTTATACAGGAAAGCAATTTCCCGAACGATATAAAAATGGCGCCTTTATTGCTTTTCATGGATCTACAAATCGTGCCCCTTATCCGCAATCGGGATACTTTATTTGCTTTGTGCCGTTTGAAAATGGCAAGCCGAGGGGAGAGTGGGAGGTCTTTGCAGACGGATTTGCCGAAGTTGATCCTATCGTGAATGTCAGCGATGCGGTCTACCGGCCAATGGGTATTGCAATGGGTCCCGATGGCTCGTTGTACATTGCTGAAACAGAAAAAGGCAAAATCTGGCGGATCATGTACAAAGGAGATAAGGACGAGTTTGGAACCGCTCAGCTTGCCTCAATGGAAAAAAGAAAATTGTTATCTCATATCAGAACGCCCGATAAAATAAATGACAACCTTGAAAAAGGTATCGTGGTTGGGGGCGAAAAGATCTTCAGCATCTATTGCGCTGCGTGTCATCAAAAGGATGGAAAAGGTGCATCAGGAAGATTTCCTTCTTTGGCGGGTACCGATTGGGTGACGGGAGATAAAACGCGGCTAATAACACTATTGTTGAATGGCCTCGAAGGCAGCATTACCGTTAACGGAGAAAATTTCGTCAATGCCATGCCTCAGCACAGTTTTTTAAATGACGAGGAAGCAGCCAATGTGTTAACTTATATCAGACAAAATTTTGGAAACAAAGCAAGTGAAGTCAAGCCCGCCGAAGTGAAAGCTATTAGAAACAGTTTGGTGGGAAAGAAATGAAAACTAATTGTATAACCTATAAATTTTAATACCATGAAAGAACAACGTAGATCAACTTTAAAAAAGATTTTTGCTTCCATTGCCGGCGTTGTCGGATTAGGCGTAGCGACTACTTCTAAAGCGGATGCCGCTCCCGAAAAAGAAGTATTTAATGTTGTAAAAGATGATCAGGATGTACCCCTGTTTTCGGGCTCGACAAAGTTTGGCAACCTGGTATTCGTTGCGGGAAAAGGTGCTCACTTTGAGGGCGACATTACAGCTCACACAAAACACGTACTCGATGAAGTGGAAAAGGAGTTGGTAAAGGCCGGCTCATCCATGGAAAAAGTATTAAAGTGTAGCGTATTCCTTCATGATCTGAATGACTATAAGGCAATGAACGAAGCTTACAAAGGACGATTCGGTAGCAAACCTCCTTGCCGGACCACGGTTGCTGTTTACGGAGGTGTTCCAGGCGATTCTTTAGTGGAGATCGACTGCATTGCATATATCTAACCTAAGTCCCCTATCAAACCTAAACTCCTTCTGACATGCATCAAAAAATATTTCTATTCCTATTTTCTGTCCTCATTGCGATTGGACAATCGTCGACCGCCCAGGATTATACCATCGTAATTAAAGGCGGATATCTGATTGATCCGAAGAATAAAATAAATGAGGTAATGGACGTTGCGATCAAGGATGATAAGATCGTGTTGGTCGCGAAAAACATTGATCCTAAGCAGGCGCAGGTCATTGATGCAAAAGGAATGTTTGTAACTCCGGGACTTATTGATATTCACTCGCACAATTTTTTCGGGACCAAGGAAGACCATTATTTGGGCGACGGATTTGAGGCTCTTCCTCCGGATGGATTTACTTTCCGAAGTGGCGTAACAACCGTGGTTGACTGCGGCGGAGCGGGCTGGAAGACGTTCAGTACTTTCAAGTCGCAGACTATAGCGCATTCAAAGACGCGCGTATTATCATTTCTCAACATTGTAGGAGAAGGTATGCGCGGAGGCGCTTATGAGCAGGATCTCAATGACATGGATTCGAAGGCGACTGCCTATGTGGTGAGACAGAACAAGGAAATCGTCGGAATAAAAGTCGCTCACTATATGGGGAAGGAATGGGATCCTGTTGATCGTGCGGTAGCTGCCGGGAATATTGCTAACGTGCCTGTGATAATCGATTTTGGAGGGAATGTTCCTCCACTTTCTATTGAGGAGCTGTTTTTCAAGCACCTTCGTCCGGGTGACATCTTTACTCATACGTTCTCTCAACTTGCTACAAGGATGCCGATCGTGGATGAGCAGGGGAAGGTGCTTCCCTTTGTTGTGGAGGCTCAAAAAAGAGGTATTATCTTCGACGTTGGTCATGGTGGCGGAAGTTTTAGATTTTCACAGGCAATTCCAGCTCTAAAAAGTGGATTCCGCCCGAACACTATTAGTACAGACTATCATACCGGAAGCATGAATGCAGGGATGAAAGATCAGTTGAACGTGATGTCCAAATTTCTGAACATGGGGATGACGGTTCAGGAAGTATTTGCTGCGTCTACGCTACATCCCGCTCAGGTAATTCACCGGGACGATCTCGGCCATTTATCAGTTGGATCTGTTGCAGATGTTGCGGTCTTCAGTTTGCGTAAGGGCAAGTTTGGCTATATTGATTCTTCAGGCTTTAGAATGGATGGAGACCAAAAACTCGACTGTGAATTGACTGTTCGTGAGGGAAAGGTTGTTTACGACCTCAACGGTATATCGCGGCCATTGTGGAATAAATAACCGTTAATCGTTATCCGCTAATCGTTAATCGTGAGTGTGGGTGCGAGGGTTCGTTTGTGAAACCTACAAGTCTGAAAAAGATCGCTGCCCATGCACACTTACTCACTCCCACTTAACGGATAACTATTAACGGATAACAAAACCGAAACGAATTTTCACCGACGCTGAGCGATGTTTATTCACACACACACTCACTCACACTCTCTCGATTAACGGATAACGGATAACGATTAACGATTACCCAACGTGAAACAAAAGATAACACTATACCTCCTGCTATTACTCACCTCGAGCCTCACTCAACTACAGGTACAGGCTCAGACTATGCCGAAGGAGGAATTGATTTTTCTTACTTCAGAATGGAAGGGAGAGAGATTTCCTGACGGTCGCCCGAAAATTCCGGACGATCTGATCAGAAGGGCAAAAAACATTTCGATTGAGGATGCGTGGACAGTACTGCGTAATGATGGATATGTTTGTCAATTCGACGGCAGTTGGAAGATGGTGCATCCCGATGTAACGATAGCGGGTCGCGCCCTGACTGCAATGTTTATGCCCACCCGGCCAGACGTGGAAAAAAATATTAAAGACCGCGGAGCCAAACAGGGGCGTACCGGGAATACTAACGCATGGCCAATCGATGTTCTATCAAAAGGCGACGTTTATGTGGCCGATGGATTTGGGAAGATTGAAGACGGCACGCTGATGGGTGATAATCTGGGCAACTCAATTTATGCAAAATCAGGAACCGGTGTAATCTTCGATGCTGCGGCACGTGACCTGGACGGCCTTTCCAAGATTGAAGGGTTCAATGCGTTTGTTCGTGACTGGCATCCTTCGTTTCTTCAGGATGTTGTCCTTATGGGACTTAATACTCCCATTCGCATCGGGCAGGCATTGGTGTTGCCAGGCGATCTCGTGTTAGCCAAACGTTCAGGAGTAATTTTTATTCCCGCACACATGGCCGAAAAAGTGGTGATAACAGCTGAATTCATAATGCTGCGCGATCGCTTTGGCCATGCAATGTTAAAAGAAGGACGCTACACAACAGGCCAGATAGACAGCCAGTGGACAGATGAAATCAAAGACGCATTTATAAAATGGATTGCCGTTAACGCTCCGGATGTTCCTATGAAACGTGCTGATGTTGACGAGTTCATGAAGAAAAGAACTTGGTAGCCATAAAATAAAACATCAGACAAAAGATCATTATGTCAAATCAAGGTGTATACAAGGGACTGCTTGGCCTGTCCGTGATTTGCTTAATAGCAGGAATTGCCCTGGTTGCGCTTGCCATGATCGAGACCGCAGGTGCCCTTTTTGCCATTGGATTTTTTTTCGCGGCTATCGGTTTTCGAGGTTTTAAATTATACAGGGGATTTTCCTACCCTCTGATGATTTTTGGGTGCGTAGCCATTGCGTTAACCTTTCCACAGTGCTTTCTGGGATTCGAAGGCTTCTCATTCGGTAAACTAATAACACCCCTGATCCAGATTATCATGTTCGGTATGGGCACCGCCATTGGCGTTGAGGATTTTGTTGGTATTGCCAAAATGCCCAAGGGCGTGATAATTGGTACCTTAGGTCAGTTCGTGATAATGCCAATGCTGGGTTTTACGCTGGCTAATCTCCTTCCATTTTCCCCGGAGGTAGCAGCCGGGATTGTTCTTATCGGCTGTTCACCAGCCGGGCTAGCCTCCAATGTAATGTCTTATCTGGCGAAGGCAAACCTTGCGCTTTCAATCACACTTACCACAGTTACAACACTACTTGCTCCATTTGTTACGCCTTTTCTAATGAGCTTGTTGGCTGGTGAATTCATAGAAGTCGACGTCATGAAGATGATGTGGGACATCATCAAGATGGTGATCATTCCCATTGGCGGTGGGCTCGCATTTAACAGAATTTTCAGAGGGAAAGCAAAGTGGCTGCGCGACGCGATGCCCTATGTTTCAATGGGGGGTATTGCATTAATTATTGTCGTTATTACGGCTGCGGGGCGGAACAGTTTGCTCCAGATAGGAGTGTTGCTAATCATTTCGGCTTTAATTCATAATACAGCCGGATACTTTCTTGGATACTGGGCAGCACGATTGTTCAAAATGGAGGAGAGGGATTGCCGTACGGTAGCCATAGAGGTAGGCATGCAGAACGCGGGGCTTGCTTCAGGCATAGCCCTGGCAATGGGAAAAATATCCACCGTTGGACTCGCTCCAGCTGTATTTGCTCCATTGATGAATATTACGGGATCCTTGTTGGCGTCCTGGTGGCACAACAAACCGACGGAAGCGCCCAAAAATTAATTCTTTCTACCAGAAGACTGTATACAGCGCCGCCAGTATTCCCACGATAATTACGGATCCCACAGTGAATGCCGGCGTGACGTTGAACATACTCTTGTCTATCAATACAACCTGAGAGGGTTTTAGTTTCTCCGGTCTAAGCAGGCTCATGCTAACCATTACCACAACAATGATCACAAATGTTATGGTCATCCGGTCCAGGAACGGAAAGTCCGGGAAGGCGCCGTTTGTAATGCCCGGAAGAAATTTCAAGATGGTGGAAACCGGAATTGTGAGTAGCGCGCCCGCTAATGCTGCAGCGGATGTTGCACGCTTCCAGAAGAGACCCATTAAAAATATGGCAAGCACACCAGGCGAAATAAAACCGACATACTCCTGAATAAACTGATACGCCTGATCAAGGGTTTTCAGAGCAGGGGCTACTAGTCCTGCAATCACCATAGCAATAATAACGGTATACCTGCCAGTCAGGACAATGCTACGTTCACTGGCATCTTTACGAATGTATTTTTTATAGATATCCAGTGAAAAAATAGTTGATATGCTATTGGCTTTTCCGGCAAGAGATGCGACAATAGCTGCCGTCAGCGCAGCAAAGGCTACTCCTTTCAGTCCAACAGGCAACAAATTCATGAGGATAGGATAAGCGTGATCGGGTTTGACGATACCGTGCTCGTCCATCATTTCCTGCTGAAACATTCCTTCCTGATGCAGGACATACATCGCAATGCCGGGGAGAACAGCGATGATGGGAATAAGCAGTTTCAGGAATGCGGCAAACAAGATCCCGTTTCGTGCCGTCTTTAGATCAGCACCCAGTGCGCGTTGTACTATATATTGGTTGCAGCCCCAGTAGTTAAGATTATTTATCCACATGCCGCCGATAAGAACGGAAAGGCCGGGCAGGTCCTTATAAAATGGATGCCCGGAATCAAAGATCATGTGAAAATGAGAGTCGGCTTTGACCCGCAGTATTGAAAGTCCTTTCAGAACGTCGTTGCCATATCCGAATTTTTCCGATAGGAGGGACAATGAGAGATAGGCCGTGACAAGCCCGCCGATCATAAGTACCAAAACCTGAATAACATCTGTATATCCGATAACTTTCATTCCTCCAAGCGTGACGATAACTGAGAAAATTATCAACCCGGCAATACACCAACCAAAGCTGATCGTGGAAATTGAAGTTATGGCGATGGCACCTAGATAAATGATTGATGTGAGGTTTACAAAAACATAGACGAGTAGCCAAAATACGGTCATGATAGTGCTCACACTGTTGTTATAACGTGTTGCCAGAAACTGAGGCATAGTGTAAATCTTGTTCCTGAGGTATACCGGAATAAAAAAGACGGCTACAATAATCAGGGTGGCCGCCGCCATCCATTCGTAGGTAGAAATTGCCAGACCAAGAGCGAATCCGGATCCTGACATTCCGATAAAATGTTCTGCAGAAATATTAGAAGCGATAAGTGATGCGCCGATTGCCCACCACGTTAATGAGCCTTCGGCGAGGAAAAAGGCCTTGGAATCTGTAGACGTGTTTTGTTTTCTTTTGTAGATGTAATAACCATATCCCGAAACTATTACGAAGTATAACAAGAATACAATATAATCTTCCAGATAAAGTTTATTCATCGTCGCGGGCTAAGATAGAAGGGAAGTTATTGGAAATAAAAGGGCGAACATTAAGTTTAAGTTAATGCTCGCCTTCATTAAATGCATATCGTTTGATTAAAATTTCAGCGTTGGAGGTAGATACTTAGCGACAAGGTCTTCATAATAAGGGCGCAAAGTTTTCCAATCTGGCGGATTAGGATTTTTTGAATACAAGTCGTAAGGATTAAAAAGGTTTACCCATTTGAACATTTCATGATCGTGTTCGTCCATTAAATGATTATAGGCGTGCTCACGGTGTTGCGCGTAAAAAGAGTGATAACGAAGCATGTAAAGCCCGGACTCAGGAAGATGATCCTTTACCATGTGATATACATATTCGTCGTGCCCCCAGGACATATGCACATTTCGCAGTCCACAGTTAGGTGAATAGACACCATACTTGGTATTATACTCAGGATTCGCGCTATCCGGATTCAGGTTAAAAAATTCGGGATATACGATTTTGTCGGAGTGCGCACATCCTACTGGAAAAGTATCCCCAACAACAGCCCATTGTGGTTCACCAAACAGGCAAAGGACCTTTCCCATGTCGTGAAGCAATCCGACCAATACCATCCAATCGGGATGACCATCTCTACGGATAGCCTCTGAGGTTTGCAACAGATGTTGCAGCTGGTCAAGGTCTGTATCCGGGTCAGAGTCATCAACAAGCTGATTGAGGAAATCATAGGCCGCCCAGATGGGCATTTCCTTTTTGTCGAATTTCAGGAACTCCGCTTTTTTGTCTAAAACAAAATTATAGGTTTGATAAGTGTGATTCAGCCTGTAAAACTCACGGACAGTATCACGTTCGGGATTGTCATAGTTCCGGTATTCAGTAGCAGATTTTCCTTCTGCTATTGCTTCGGGATCTGGATAACGACGCAACAGGTCTTCTTCCCATTCGTCCAGGTTTTTCAGGGGAACTGATTCAAAATTGTCCTTCATACCCACAATTGGTTACATTTTTTCAAAGTTACGACTCTTATCGGAATATTGGTTAAGCGTCAAACTTCACGCTGATTTCGAGCGTGCGATCATCATACTTAAGGCCATATTGCTGCAGTACCTCTGCGGGCACGCCGTCCCATTGATTAGGTTTATTTCCTGCATAACCTAAATCCGCTATACCGATCTTGCTTGTGAAGAAGCCGCATGCCGTAAGGTCACGCATGGCATTGAAAAACGAAACTCCCTGTTTCATTTCAGGTTTTGCCTTCTCCGGAAATGCAATTTCATCAACGATCTCAATTTGCTGTGTGGATGTACAGGAGGCAAAGTCAGAACCGTAACGTTTCATACACTGTATATCCAGCCACTTGATCCCACCGCGCAAAGGCGTTTGATAGTGAGGCATATCCTTAGCGATGAATTCGATGAAATCAGGAACACCGGCTTCTGTTGCACTTCCCGACGTCTCATCCTTTGGGATGATTATATCAGAAAGAACAGCGATGGTTTTCATTTCGTGCTCATCGAAGAATTTCTCAGCCTGAAGTTTTTTCTCGCGCTCCAGTTCTTCTGGTGTACGGTCTATCGTAAATGATGAAGGTGTCGCTGGTGCAGCCGCCTTATCCTCTTTAGGTTCGCACTGAATCAAAAGTCCAGCACCGACAGAACCGACTGCAAGCGTTTTAAGATACTTTCTCCTATCCATAGTATTGTTTTGTGTTTTTTGAATTCCCATCCGCCACGGCGGATTGTTTGTTAGTTTTTTGAGTGTGAGTGTGTGACGTCAGATATTCTGTTTCTTCAATTCGTCAATTATAAATTCTGAAGCCCTCATTGACAGTGCAAGAATCGTCCACGTGGGATTTTTGTCAGCCTGCGAAACAAATGGTCCACCGTCCACGATAAACAGGTTCTTGCAATCATGTGCCTGGTTAAATTTATTAACGGCCGACTTTTTGGGATCACTACCCATTCGGGTGGTACCTACTTCATGGATTATTCTACCCGGCGCTGCAAGGCCGTAATCATTTTCAGGTCCATCTTTTCCCCAGGTTACAATACCTCGCGATTTGGTGATGATCTCTTCAAACGTCTGCTTCATATGTCGGGCCTGTTTCACTTCGTGATCGCTCCATTTATAATGGAAGCGAAGAACAGGGATACCGTATTTATCAACTGTGTTCGGATCAATCTCGCAGTAATTGCTTTCTACTGCGATCGCCTCACCGCGGCCTGACATACCAAAATGCGCCCCGTAAAAATAGCGATAATCATCTTTTAACGAGGCCCCATAACCCCCCGCCTCTTTCTTTTTCCCGTCGCGTCCTGGATA
>Ga0184612_10001643_pt1 | contig 10857 bp, 11 predicted proteins | sample PLM3_60_coex_FD_133163 | JGI IMG/M metagenome (GOLD analysis project Ga0184612, IMG submission 133163) | Groundwater sediment microbial communities from an aquifer in East River, Colorado, USA - PLM3_60_coex | ecosystem: Environmental > Terrestrial > Soil > Riparian zone | place: USA: East...
CCGCAAAGTAACTGGCAGTCACCCTGGGACGAGAAGTACCTGGACGACAAGGGGGAAACGATAATTGGGGATTATTTTGATATTCCTAAAGACGGAGATAAAACCCGACTAGTTTTCTTCTTTCATGACCTTGACTTTTCAAGACCACTTCTGACTCAACAAAGAGAACTGGCTTTAACAAAACCGACTTTATTGCCCGACCGACTTAAAGACAAACTGATCTATGAAAGTCCGGACTAAAGCAACGCTTACCAATGAGGCGTGAGCGTTCTTCCCGCCAGCGTCGGGGCAAGCCCCTAGAAAGGACTAAGAGAGCTACAACGAAATGTCAACAACTTGTGTCTAACTGACTGTTATGAAAACAAGATCCCCGCTAACGTCGATTTTGCTGATGTTAGCCCTTTTCAGTTGCGAAAATGGCGATATAATATCCACTTCCCCAATTGATGGGCTAACCCTCTACTGGGACCATGAAGTTTTTGGACATGAAGGAAGAAGGCTAAGATTTGAAGTTTCCTCTACTAATGAACTTGTTAATGACTATGAGCTTGTGTTCAACACTATAATAGAAGGAAGGTCTATTGCAGCAACACTGGAAAAAAGTGTTGATGAAGGTAAATGCCCCTTTTTTCCTATGCCTGTTGTAGGTGATCATGACCCCAGTAAGTGTTACGCTTCCGGAGAGTTTTATTTGTCCGACAAAGAATTAGCTAAAGGAATTTATTCCCTCAAAATCAGCACGCCTTCTTTTGAAGTAGTTTCTGAACTAACTGTAGATGATGAAGTAGTCACATTAGAAATTCCTGTAAATGATTATCTGAAGAGTTCAATTAAGAACGTGTACCCCATACCAGAGAACTTATTATTTGGAGGTGTTGTCTATCAAGGCTCAGACAATACAAATGATGCAGAAGAATTTCTTAATGGTTTAGTATCCCTGGGACTTATTGAAACGACCGTACCTGATTATCCCTATCGGTATTTAAGCGTTGACCAAAATGGACATCCAATTGATAAGCATTGGGATCCGGACAATCATGATATCGAATTTCTTTATAGAATGAATAATATAGATTTCAAGGCAATTTTTGAGTCATCAAAGGAATATTTTAGTCAGACAAATCTAAATATAGTCTTATTCACCAGCAGTGGTGATGAAGCACACCTGAGTAAGAAAGAAGGAATTACAGTTGTATACGGACATTAGAAAAGGGGAATTCCCGGGCCCTTTTGAATTAAGCGCCAAGCTCTCAATGGAATTTGTTATCGTAACTCCCCCGAATTGTTCGGAATGTATTTCCGCACCATTGTTGGGCGATTTGCAACTTAAGAATTCGTTGTGTACTTTGTACGCAATGAAAAGTATGATCTAAAAACTCACCAAAATTAATATGCTGAATAGAAGACAATTCCTGAAAAATTCAGGCGCCCTCGCTATTGGAAGCCTTGCCCTCCACCATGTTTCATGGTCAACGCCTGCGGCAATGCGACCACTCGGTGTGCAGTTGTTTACTTTTTTTCGTGAAATCGATCAGGATTTGACGGGTACGCTGAAAAAAATTGCTGACCTGGGCTACCAGGAGCTGGAATCAGCTTTTAGCATGAAGGGTGGTTACTACGGACTTAAGCCAAAGGAATTCCTTCAGACTGCAAAAGACCTGGGTCTGGCCTGGAAGGCCCATCATGTGCTAGGCACACCGTTCGTTCCACGACCCGAAAGGAAACTGCCGGAGGGATTCTCAAAAATGCGTTCCCTAAAAGATAATCATCAGGAATTGGTAGATGAAGTTGCAGAAGGAGGCATTAAATACCTTGTATGTGCCAGCATCGATGTCAAGACAGGCGATGCGGTAAAAAGTTCCGTCGAAATCCTGAACAAGTCAGGTGAAGCTTGTAAGAAAGCGGGACTCACGCTTTGTTATCACAACCACGACGCAGAATTTAAGAACGTTGATGGTGTGGTACCCTATGACGTATTCTTATCGCAACTCAGCAAGGACATTAAAATGGAATTGGATCTGGCCTGGGTCGCTAAAGCAGGTATCGATCCCGTGGAATTGTTTAAGAAAAATCCAGGCCGCTTCCCTTTGTGGCACGTAAAGGATTTCGATAAAGAATATAAAACACTGATGCCGGTAGGAAGCGGAGTAATAGACTTCAAACGCATTTTCGACAACGCTTCCGTGGCGGGACTGGTTCATCCTTTTGTAGAACATGACAATCCGCCGGATGGGATAGAAAGCCTGCGCGCCAGCATGACCTATTTGAAAACGATCTTGAAGTAAACTGGCATTTCAGCGTTCTAAGGTTGGTACTCAGTGATCTGGAACTGAGTAACCATGCCATTGTCCCCTTCAATCTCGTCAAGAAAGAGTCTGAAAGTTAGGATATATTCCATAAAATGAATTGGCGGATATCAGGTATTCAAATGCCAGAATAGGAACAAATTATCCAGAATTTCTACAGAATTCTACCTGGTCCGTGAAATGGATGAGTCGTCAATAAAGTATTTCGTCGCTCAAGACCTTATCCAGATTATCTACAAAATTCCTGCATAATCTTGAGTGCGCCTAAGACTGCGGCGCACTTGGCATTTTCAACTCTAAATGGAAGAACTACTTACGATACTGGTTCCTTTATATAACGAAGAGGAATGTATTTATTCATTGTTCCTTGTGATGAATCTTTTTCTCGACAAGGCAACGGTGCCGACGCGGGTTCTCTTTGTTAACGATGGATCAACGGACAGCAGCGCCGAGCTTATTGAAAAGGTATGCCGGCACGATCGCCGGTATTCATTTATTTCTCTCGAAAAGAACAGCGGATTGAGCACAGCACTAAAGGCCGGGATCGACCATTGTAAAACTCCGTTCATAGGCTACATCGATGCCGACCTACAAACCCTGCCTTCCGACTTTCCCCTGCTAATGGAACACATGTACCAGTATGATCTCGTAACTGGGTATAGGGCGAACAGGAAAGACACCATTGTAAAACGTTTGTCTTCGGTTGTGGCAAATTCTTTTCGTCAATGGTTGCTCAAAGACGATATTATTGATACGGGTTGTCCGTTGAAAGTAATGCGGACAGATATGGCGAAACAAATGCCCTTTTTCAAGGGCATGCACCGTTTCATCCCTGACTTGGTGATTCTATTGGGCGGAACAGTGAAACAGGTTCCGGTACATCATTTTCCACGGTATGCAGGAAAAGCAAAGTATAATCTTATGAACAGGATGGTCGGACCGCTGGTAGATGCATTAATATTCCGATGGATGCAACGGAATGTAATCCACTATCATGTCAAAAAACTAAGTAGGGGAATAGCCGGACATGGAGAGCTCACGGGCTAAATTCGATCTTACAATTCTTATCTTTGTTCTGGCTGGCACCATGTTAGCAACTGCTAATCTTTGGGGAGTCGTCGAAACCAGCGAGGCACGATATGCTGAAATCAGCCGTGAAATGCTCAGATCGGGAGATTGGTTACATCCAACCCTTCTCAAGATTCATCATTATCACAAGCCACCAATTACTTATTGGATCACAGCTGTCGCCTATTCTGTTTTTGGCGTTAACGCGTTTGCTGCCCGTTTTTTTCTTACCGTGGCCTATTGCGCGCAGGTGGTTATCGTCTTCAACCTCGCTAAACTGCTGTTCAAGAATGAGCTGACCGCTTACTACGCTGCTGTTATATACTCAACACTTCCACTTGTGTTGGTCTCCGTTCGCGCACTTACCACCGATGCCTACCTTAACCTGTTTGTGCTTCTGTCACTGTATTGTTGGACAAAGTTTCTCTATGCGCAAAAGGTCTCTTTCTTTTACCTCTTCTGTCTCTCACTTGGCCTCGGATTCATGACCAAGGGCCCAGTGATCTTCATCGTGCCCCTGCTGGCTATAGCAGGTACATGGAACTTGTTACCCAGACCAAAACTGAATAGCTTTCATATGGTCACTGGCCTTTCGATATTCATAATGTTCGGCTTTTGGTGGTTTGGTTATCTTGTAAAGGAGAATTGGGTTTTTGCGGACTATTTCTTCTTTCATCACCTCGTGGACCGAGTTGCTCACGCTGAGGTATTCTCCCGGAAAGAGCCGTGGTATTACTACCTGCCAATCATACCCTTGGTCACCATTCCCTGGATAGTTATTTTCTTAAAACAGACGGTGGCATCACCTACGGGTCGGGAAGGCGAATCTATCGCAAGGAGGGTGTTAACCTGGTGGTTCATTATGCCTTTACTAGTGTTCTCGATCGCAAGCTCCAAGCTTGTACTATACATTCTGCCTCTTGCGATAGGATTTAGCTTTGTTGCAGGGCATGCAGCGATCAATTTTAACAAGGTACAGCTATTAGTCTATGTTATCGTTACCAGTCTTGTGTACGTGGCATTGATCGTTGTACCGTTGGTTCGCCCTCAAATCAACATTGAATCTACCTATATACTAATTCCCACTACCTGCCTGATCATAAGCATTGTTTTGTGCTTTGTGGACCTGCATTTACCTCGTGTCATAATGATATCCTCTTTGTTGTCGGTTGTAATCTCATACTTTATTCATCGCTTCTTTTTCATTTCAATAGCATTGAAGCCAACACAGTCCGCCCAATTGCCGACTTCATAAAACAGAACGATCTAATCGAAAGGCAAATTGTAGTCTATAATGAACTGCTGCCCTCACTTTCTTTTGAACTCGACAGGGACATTGTTTCGGTGTATGCCGGCAATCGTTCGCTGAAACGCGAAGTGCAATTTGAACAGAATACAGTTTGGAAAACCTCACTGGTAGATACAACCGTAAACCCAGGACTTGATGACCTTAACACTTTGCTTAGTAAGAAATCTGTGATCGTTATCAAGACTGAACTGCCTCCGAAATTGCGCTCCATGATGGGAAGCGAGTGGAAGAAAGAAACTTTCGGAAAATGGATACTCTACTATAATTGAAACATAGAAGCGTCAACCGGGATGTTCGGTGGGATGCTAAATTATAGAATAAATAGAGTCAATAGGACATTTTTCTGACGCCAGAGTGCTGACTTTTCATTTTTTGGAAGTTTTTTTCTTAGTTTTGAAAACACAAGAAAGTGTCTATGTGAATGGAGCGAACGTTGTTACCTAATGCTTCCATCCAGGATAAAATAAATACCAGGCATAAGTTGGCTGTTACATGAAAAAGAAGGTTATAATTCCCTATTTCCCCGCCGGTATGAAGTATGCAAGTCCAATTCCATTTGGCGGAGGGATCTACCTGCTAATAATCGGATATCCGGTATGGGGAGCGATAGTGATATTATTGGGTATCATCATTCTTACGACGAAATACGTAACCGAAATCAATTTGGGAGACAAATCGTATCTGGACTATCTTTCCTTCCTTGGTTTACCCTTGAACAAAGATTCAAAACGATTCAAGTCCCTTGACAGAATTGTTATTTCAAAAGGAAAGTATTCGCAAACAATTAATACCAGAGTTCAATCGCGACAAATGGATTGGACCGACTACACAGGTACCCTGATTCTCGACAATGACACACTTGACCTGGTGACGAACACCGATAAGAAAAAGCTGCTGCATGCGTTACGCGAGTTTTCTGACTTCCTCAAAGTGGACGTAGAGGATAGGACCTCAAACCAGCATTATTGGATTGACATGACTAAGTACTGAGTCGTTGACGCTACGCTTAAGTTCAAAAAGTGCAAATAACGTTTGCCGTGGCAAAGGACTTTCGGTATCTTTAATGATACATAACATCTAAGGTAATGCGCCGCTTGTCAATTCTACTTGCCGTATGTTTCGGAGTCCTGTCTTGCGACGAGGACAACGTGACGACCGTCAGGCCTGAGGCAATTATTGGGTCATGGCGAAGTGAAACAGTGTATTTAAATGGCGTCAATTCAGAACAGTACGTGGACTGGCTAAATACTGGATCGGTCTTTATTATCAAGGACGACAACACATACGCCAGAAACTATGTTTTGGGAAACTGGCACCTTTGTAACGACGAGCTCAAGTTAGAGGCGAACGCCGATATGAGCATGGCGGATTGGAAATACAAAATCACCGAGCACACTGAGGACAGGCTTACGTTAGAACTGAGCCTTACTGAAAGTCAGTACTGCTGCAATTTTGATTCCTTTACGGACGCGGAAGTTATTACCATTAAGGAAATTTACAAGAGGATCGATTGATCAAGCGAAACAATGACCGCATTTTCAGCAATTACTTTTCATTGTCTAAGGGGCGAAGGCCCTTTTTTGATTTATAGACAATCTCCCCGCACGTGAATAACTGGATATCGAATCCTTTAGTGTTAGAGGGGCAGATCGTAACGCTCACCACCTTAACCAAAAATCACTTTCCACTACTGGAAGAATTGGCTCAGGATAAACGCATCTGGCAATACTATGTTTATGACGGTAGTGATAGGGGTCGGTTTCGGCAGGTTCTGGATGCTGCACTGATTGAATTGGAAAACGGCAGTCAGCATCCTTTCGTAATTTTTCACAACGCAGACCAAAGACTGATAGGAAGTACCCGATTTTTAGACATCCAGCGTGTCCATAAGAAACTTGAGATCGGAAGCACATGGCTGCACCCGGACTCTTGGGGAACCGAAGTAAATCTGGAGTGTAAACTATTACTTTTAACCTACAGCTTTGAGACTTTACACGCGCTGCGAGTCCAATTAAAAACCGACGAGAACAACTTGCGCTCACGCAAGGCCATCGAGAAAATCGGGGGAAAATTTGAAGGAATCCTCAGGCACGACATGTTACGGGACAACAATACAAAAAGAAACTCCGCCTACTATAGTATAGTCGATGATGAATGGCCTCAGTTGAAAATAGATTTGTCCAGTCAGCTAAGGGGTAAATTAAACACCAAAAATCCTTGAATTGAAATAACTTCCGCTGGTAAAGAGCTTGTAACTTATTATCTTACGGAAGACGAGTAGTCAACGCACCTTGCAAATACCCAATGCAGAAACTTAAATTCCTTTATAGAATTGAAATACGCGACGATCATTATTTTCTTTTTTTACTGTCTTTTCGGCTGCAATACACCTCCTTCTCAGCCACGCATTACGGCTGAGACCAGAAAGTTAGACACATTCCTGAGCGACCTGATAGATCGTCAAAATATCCCCGGCCTAACCGTTGCGGCCACGAGAAATGATTCCATCGTCTATTCAGGAGCTTTTGGATTCAGAAATCTCGATACAAAAGAACCAATGACCACCAGCAACATTTTTCACTGGGCGTCGGTTTCAAAGACTTTTGTAGCTACTGCTATAATGCAGTTGGTTGAAAAGGGAAAGCTCGACCTTGATGAGAAGGTGACTACTTATGTGCCATACTTTAAACAAAGCGGCGATAAATACAAGAGCATTACCTTACGCCAGATGTTAAATCACACCTCCGGAATAGGAGATGTAGACGACTATGAATGGGACAAACCACAAAACGATGAGGCGGCGCCCGAACGTTTCGTCAGAGGGCTGGAAAACGACTCCCTGTTGTTTGCTCCCGGCGAAAATTGGAAATACAGCAACACAGCATTTGAAATACTGGGTGTGGTGATATCAAGGGTCTCCGGAGTGCCTTTCGAGACGTATGTAAAACAAAATATATTAAAACCTTTAGGCATGCAGCACAGTAGTTTCGTTTATCCGGAGATACCCGATTCGCTGAGGACAACGGGACACGTATGGGCTGCAAAGCCAATTGTAAGTAAAGTGTACCCCTACAACAGAATTCATGCACCCAGCAGTACCATGAATTCAAATGTGCTGGAAATGACTCACTATGCCATGGCAAACCTGCATCGCGGCGAATACAATGGCGTGCGAATCCTTGCCGACTCGACTTACAATTTACTGTGGACCAATTCAGTAAATATGAAGGATAAACCGGCTATTGGAGTAAGTTGGTTCCTTGATGAGCATAGGGGATTGAAGACTGCCGCTCATGGGGGTTCCGACACCGGGTTTAAGAGTTATTTGCTTCTCGTTCCCGAAAAAAACATTTCCGTCATGCTGGCCTGCAACTATGAACTGTGCCAAAGCCGTGATGTAGCGCTTGCAGTTCTGGACTTGCTTCTTGGGGAAAAGCCCACGGATGTAAAAACGCAAATTGGATTTCCGTTTGCCGAAATTTTAATTAGTGAAGGCATCGACAAGGCGAAGGAATTTTATACTCGAACCAAGGCAGATACAAGTTTGCAAAGGTTTTACTATTGGAGCGAAGATGATGCTGCCATGGTATATCCGGGATTTCTTCTCTTCGATAACAAGCTCAATGACGAAGCATTCGAGCTGTTCAAATTCAACTTGGAGTTGAACCCCAATTCCGGCTATGCCCGCGGTTATTTAGGAGTGGCCTATGCAACGAAGGGGGATAAGGACCTGGCCAGATTAAATTTAAAGAAAGCAATAGAAATGGTTCCATCGGAGCAATATTTTAAAAATCAATTAAAATTAGTGGAGAAGAAAGGGACCGTTCAGTAGCAATTGAATTCGCCGGACGCTTGAGTCGTTAAAAACAATTTATCGGTAAAAAATTCTCTTTCATGTCTACTCTCAAAAGACTTTTAGATTCGGTTGCTGTCGCGCGTCAACAATTTATTCAGTCGGCGTCAGGTCTTACTTATCTGCAATCCCAATTCAAGCCTTCCGCGGAAGATTGGTCGGTCGTTGACAATGTAGAACATCTGGTGTGGGCTGAGATGGGAGGTATCAATGGAATGTGGAAAACGCTGGATGGGATTAAGAACAAAAAACCAATATGGACGGGGGAGGCAATCCATCATGGACTTCCTATTGAAGAAATAATTGGGAAGACGTGGAAGGAAAAGGAGCAGGTCCCTGAAATCGCAAAACCCAGGTGGGGTGGACCAGTTGAGTACTGGATCGGCGCTTTGGGTAATTGTCAGATTCTTTTGCAATCTTTGGCCGCCGCGTTGGACGGACATGATCTGGAAAAGATCATCTATCCCCATATTATTTCGGGACCACTCAACGTAATTCAGCGGTTCGAGTTCCTGAGGTTTCATTTAAACCGCCATCAAAGGCAGATTGAAAACATAAAGACCCATGTCGACTTTCCGTCAGGGCAATAGAAGGAAACCTTCTATTGAAACCAAACGCGCACTAAAATTCAAAATTATGATAAGCAGATTTATAGTTGAAGTCCGACTGTTAAGTATTATAGTGTGTTTTGGATTGTTCGCGGGAAATCTCTCAGCTCAATCGTCTGCTGCAATTGTTTCAACAACCAATGCGTTTTTGAATACTCTGAGTGCGGAAGAACTCAAAACCATAAACCACTCCTTCACCGACACATTGCGTCGCAAGTGGTCAAACTTACCTGTTGGATTAGTGCCCCGTCCGGGAGTGGCCTACGGTTCATTATCAGATAAAAGCAGAATAGCTTTTCACGAAGTACTTACGTCGATTTTGAGCTCTCAGGGTTATTTAAAGCTCACCAGCATCATGCAACTGGATGACATACTGAACACTTTATATCAACAGGCGTTTGACCGGGGTGACATAAATCAAGAGACGTTTGGGCGCATTAAGAACTTAAATTGGTCGCATGACAATTTTTTCATTTCGTTTTGGGGAAAACCTGCTAATACCGGGTCGTGGGGAATCAACTTTGGCGGCCATCATATTGCATTAAACTTAACGGCAAACGGCGACGCAATTTCTGTTTCTCCGTTGTTTATCGGAACGGATCCAGCGCAGGTGAAGTCGTCGAAATATGCCGGTTGGCGGATTCTCAGTAAAGAAGAAGATTATGGATTTATGCTCTTGGGATTCCTTTCCGAAGGCCAGAAAGCAAAGGCCATTATTAATAAGGATGTCCCCAAAGACATTATAACGAATCCGATGAGCAGCCAGAGGATTGACAATTATTATGGTATTAGTGCCAAAGAATTTAATCAGGATCAGCTGGAGGCACTGAAAATACTTATCCGTGAGTACACGCACAATTTTGATCACCACATCGCGCATAGGCTTTACGATAAAATTATTAAAAGTGGACTTGACAAAGTCTATTTTGCGTGGATTGGCGGACAGGAGAGAAATAAACCACACTACTATATACTAAACGGCCCGGACTTCCTGATAGAGTATGACAATGTGGGATTTCAGAACGATGGTAATCACATTCACCTGATCCTGCGGGAAAAGGCAAATGATTTTGGTGAAGACATCCTGAAACTACACTATCAGACAAGCGAGCATCATAAAAAATGATTCGTAAAAGGTGAGTTAAAATTGAATACGATTGAAAGAACTTTATCTCATAAGCGGCCTGGGTGCCGACAAAAGAGTCTTTGATTTCCATTCTTTTTCTGAATTGCCAGAAACACCTTGTAGTTACGTTCGTCAATCCTCTGGAAGGTCATTCCTTGAAACCAGAGTTTGTTTTCTTCCTTTTTTACAAGTTTAAATTCGCGGACGACATCTTTTTCCCCCCATCCGGTGAGGTCACTGTTAAAATGTTTGAGTCGTATTGAAAGTGAATTGTCTTGTTCCACCAACGTGAGTAATTCAAGAAAAACAATGCTGGTATCATTCTTAATCAGTCGGTAAGACCCGACCTCGGGGAACTGGGTCATCGTATCAGAAGGGATTTTGGTTGAAGGCCCTGGCATGCAATAAATTTCCAACATGTTGACTTGATATTGTGAGTTCGGAGTTAACTTGAGTTAAGACACTCAGCAGCTATGAATCTCTTAATATTTGGCGCTTCTGGACGTACCGGGCATCACCTGGTTAATCAGGCATTAGAAGGAGGAAATACCGTGACAGCATTAGTCCGTGATCCTTCAAAACTCAAG
>Ga0184612_10001645_pt1 | contig 10850 bp, 7 predicted proteins | sample PLM3_60_coex_FD_133163 | JGI IMG/M metagenome (GOLD analysis project Ga0184612, IMG submission 133163) | Groundwater sediment microbial communities from an aquifer in East River, Colorado, USA - PLM3_60_coex | ecosystem: Environmental > Terrestrial > Soil > Riparian zone | place: USA: East...
GGTATTTAGGTGTGTAGAAATTTCTTGGTACTAAAACCTTGCCCTCGTCCGCACGGAGGAGGGCAAGGGGAAAGGTCATTTCTTACTTGCTGTGCAGGTTCCGGTATAATCCAGGTATCCTTCTGTAGTGTAATCGAATTTCAGTACACCATTTTGTAGCGAGCCAGAACCGTATACTTCAATTTTCTTTCCGCTTGGATTGGTAAATGACTGGCGTGGAATGTCAAATGAAGTTCCGTGTACCGTTGCTTTTATGGGGACGTTGAACATATCGGCAAAATTCGAAAATTTAAGTTCATTCTCGCCGCCTTTTGAAACTGTTACATCATAGTTGTAAACGTAACCTGATGATCCGCTAATGTCTTCGACGCTATAGGTTCCGACAAACTGTCCGCTGGTATCCGGACCTTTCGCGTCGTCATCGCTACAGCTTGCCAATACTAATGTAACCAATGTCAAGATCACAAAGCCAATTAAGAATCCGGCTTCTGCAAATTCAGGCATTTTCATTCTTGTTTCTTCTGAGGGGTTTGTTTTTTTGGTTTTCATGATAGTGGAGTTTTTATGTTAATAATTAAATGTTGTGCCGATGGAAGTTCAATTCATGCCCCGTACCTCCTTATGCCTTGGCTCATCGTGAGTCGAAAGGGTGGGGGTCTTACGGAAGTCCGTTTCCTTTTCTCTGATACTTTGATAAGAAGAGATCAGAATGGACAAAGCCAGAAAGAAGACAGAGAGTCCGAGGCCAATTGCAAAAGCCTTTATCTCAATAGGGTCTAGCAGCTTTACTTTCATACCGGGGTCGTGTTTTGTGTTTTGATACGGCAAACCTATAGCTGCAGCCGGGGGAAGGGGTAACACAGTTGGGACAAGGATTAATACAATTGGGACAAAGGGCCTGGAGGGGGTGGAAAGGGTTTTTTTTGTGTATGCCTACACTTCCACTCCCTTCTTCCTGGAGGCATATTCATTGGGGAGGGTGCCAAAAAGTTCTTTGAAACATTTCGAGAAATAGGAGAGATTATTAAAACCGACCTGATAGGCGATCTCGCTTACAGTAGCGGACTTTGCCTCAATGAGCTGAGCAGCTCTGTTTAGCCGGAAATTGCGGATGAATTCGTTTACGGATTGATCTGTCAGGGCTTTTATTTTGCGGAGCAGATTTTTGCGACTCATGCCAATTTCTTCCGCGAATCGCTCGACGGAGAATTGTTCGTCTGCCAGGTGGGCTTCCATGATCGCCAACGCATGATTTAAAAAACGTTCGTCAACTGAGGTAACGGATATATTTTTAGGCTGAATAGTAACCTCGCGACTAAAACTCTTGCGAAGATTCTTCCGCTGCTCTAAAAGATTCTTCATCCGTACTTTGATTTCCTTTATGTTGAAAGGTTTCGTCATGTATTCATCCGCTCCCAGCTCCAGACCTTCAAGTTTACTTTCAATGGTGGTGCGGGCAGTAAGGAGTATAAATGGAATATGACTGGTTCGTTCATCTTCCCGGATCTTTGTACATAGGGTAAAACCATCCATTTGTGGCATCATCATGTCACTAAGAATAAGGTCAGGAATCAGCTCTAAGGCTTTCTCAAGACCGATCATTCCGTTTTCAGCTACAACTATCTGGTAATCATCTTCAAGATTTTCTTTCAAATAAAGTCGCAGGTCTTCGTTGTCCTCAATGAGAAGTATCAACGCCTCCAATGGAGCGGATTCATTAACAGAGATAACTGCTTTTTCTTTTTTGGTTTCGGCTGAGCCGTCTGAATCTGTCTCAGGGGAAATTTCTTTCCGCGAATCGACGGTCAGTGATGATGGCAGGGTGGACAAAGTACCTTTCAATGGTAATGAAACCCTGAACGCCGTTCCTTTTCCAAGTTCGCTTTCAACTTCCACATTTCCTTTCATCAGCGAAACCAACTCCTTTACCAGGGACAATCCGATTCCACTTCCTTCGAATTCGCGGGAGCTGGAACTATCAATCTGGTAGAACCGATCAAAGATCTTATTTACTTCTGCTGGCGGTATGCCAGGTCCGGTATCAGAGATAGTAATGGAAATCAACTCACTGTCACTGGCAGGAAGGTTAAGAACGAAGCTAATTCGACCTCCATCGGGCGTGAATTTAAATGCGTTTGACAATAAGTTGTACAGTACCGTTTCTACTTTGTCGATATCAAAGGATGTTTCAAATGAATCCGGAGGAATGCGGACATCGTATTGAATGTTGCGTATTTCAGCGAGTGACTCAAATGAAGCGGTAAGCACCCGTAGGAAATAAAAAAAGTCAGTTCGCTGTTCTGCCAGCTTCATGCCCCCCGATTCAAGTTTGGCCAGATCCAGTAGCTGGTTGATCAATTGTTGCAAGCGTTTGGCATTCCTGTGCATTCGCTCCAACTCCGAAAGCCGGACATTGCCGGTTTCCTGGTCCTGAATGATTTTCTCGAGCGGACTTAAGATCAGAGACAATGGTGTCCGGAATTCGTGCGAGATATTTATGAAGAAGTTGGACTTCAGCTTATCCAGCTCCTTCAGTTGTTCAGCGTTGGCTTTAAGTTCCTCCGATTGTTCTTCGAGTTGAACATTCTGTAGCCTGATCTCCTTTGTCTGGTTGGCAACTTCGACTTCAAGGGCTTCCTTTTCCTTTACAAGTTGGCGAGACCTCCAGCGAATCAGTCCCCAGATAAAAATTCCTGCTGCCAGAAGATAGAATACGTACGCATAGATGCTTCTGAACCAGGGAGGTGCAATAACAAAAGCGAAAAAATCGGCCCCACTAATTACACCGCCGTAATTTCGCGACCGCACTAAGAAGCGATAGTCGCCCTCCCAGACCCGTGAATATTCTTTTATGTTTTCAGGGGTCCACTCAGACCAATCTTTATCGTAACCTTCCAGCTTGTATTGAAACACGTTTGCTTCCTCGGCTGCGAAGTTTGTAGACGTAAATTCAAAACGGAATGAGTTCGACGCATATGGAAATGTCAGCTGTTGTGGAATTCCGCCTATTCCCTGGAAGAAAGTGGAATCTCCCATAAGAATGATCTTGTTCAAATATGTTCTGAAGAGCGTGCTGTCCACGTTCGTATTTCTGAATTCCTGCCTTACCAGACCGGATGAACCACCATGCCACACAACTCCATTTTCTTCGTAATTGAAAACGCCAGCGCTTTCGATCTGCCTCGAATTATCAAAGTGTTGAACCCTCGTCGCGCTACTTGCCGATGGATCTATTATGAGCACTTCTTTTTTTCCGTCGCTTCTCTTTTTTGTCTTTGCTAAAAAACGACCGGAAGAATTTTCGTCCACGATGGGAAATATGCTATTGGTCTTCAGTCCATACCGGGTTGCAAGGGTAGTATCTGCATAGAAACGATTTGTGGAGTAGTCAAACCGATAGTGATCGCTTGGCTGTCCGACCCGGAACAATTCAGAATTGTCAATCGTATTGATCTTGATATATCCTTGAGGTAGTCCATCGTCAGGCCCGAAAGTTCTTGTAGAAGGCTTGTCATAATTAATTGTTCCGTCAGGTTGGGAAAATGAAACAAGGGTTGCGCCCTGCGAAAAAGTTGCTATCCATAACTTGCCTGGATGAGTTTCATTAAACCGGATGTTGTCAAGTCGCAGATCGATTATATCACCTGCCTTAGTCCATGATCCGCCTTTTAACTTCATAGGCTGTAATCCTTTGTCCTGGGCGATGACTATCCTGCTACTGTCTCCTTTAAAGACATGAACGGCAACTGCGGCGGTAGGATCAATCCTGCGAAGACTGGTCCCTGCCAGTTCGAATAGCCCTTCGTTGCCGGCGATGAGCATTCTGTTGCCTGCTTTGATCAAATCCCAGCACGTCGAATTCATCCCCTCTACTTTTTCAAAACGCGCCTGTGTATAGGGAAATTCAGCAGGCTGAAGCCGGAACAGGCCCATGATTGAGGCGACGTATAGCACTCCGTTGTAACGGCAAACTGCGTTAGCTGCTCCTTCTAATCCCATTTTATCGCCGTAAAGGCGCAAGGGGCTGTCAATTTCAAAACGACTGATACCATCATCGAGGCATATCCACAAGGCACCCATTTTGTCCAGGCCCAAATAGACGACGCTGTTCATATTCAACCCATTGTCCTTCGTGATTGTTGAGCGAATAGTTCCTTTAAGATCGAGAATAACAACTCCCCCTTGTTTTGTGCCGATAGCGACCGTGCTATCCGGAAGCATAAGCGTGGTATATATTTGTTTCTCCCTAAGAAATGCGTCGGCCTGGGTCTTTAAGGGCGTTATCTCCGCTCCATTATATATATAGAGTCCGTCAAATTTAGTAGCCAGAAGTATTTTGCCACCGGCAAGGGGTACGGTACTGTAAACTCTGTTTGTCTTTAATTTATCACCGCCCCTGACGGGTTTGAATTGATCTTTTTCCAAGGTCATCAACCCAACCCCCTCCTCATAGGTGTATAGTTTGTTCTTCCAGAAGAAGGCCTGGTGAAATACACCTTGATTGGGCCAGGGCCAAAAGCGCATCCGCTCGCCATTCCAGCAAAACATACCGATTTCGGATTGGAAATACGCAAATCCATTGTTGACGTCCGTGTTCCAGATATTGCCCATTGACAGATGTTCCTTTTTCACAAATGGAAGCAAAGACTCGAACTCCAGACTCCCAATGTTATTTTTTTTCATGAACCCAATATCATCCAACGCGCCAACGTATATTTTTCCATTGTCATCCATGGCCATAGAGCGGATGACACTTTTAGTTGGCGTCTCTGCCAACAACCATGCTTTTCCATCATAGGTTAATACTCCATCTCCATTGGCAATAACCATGATGCCATTTTTATCCTGGAGAACTGCCCAGTTTTGAAAATCGGCACCGTAATCTCTGGTGCTGTAGTTCTTATAATGGTAGATTCCGCTTTCCAGGTACAGCGGTGGGAGGGATGTAACTTTCCCCGGCAAGCTGGTTTGAGCGATGCAAGCGAACGTTGCCACCAGAAACAATAGAAGGTATATCAATTTGGTTGACACAAAATCTATTATTAGAAAGGAAGTGTTTTGTGTTAGATGTTTCAGTCAATTAAAGATCGAGGTAATTTTCTGAAGAACAAAAGGTTGGCGCTTCTTCATAGTGGGCTCTGAAATACAAGCAATAGAATTCGGCAGAGGACTTGAATTTCAAAAATATGACGGATCAGGATTTATTTTGAGATCATGGATTGCTTCGGGTGCAATCAACATTATAGGTGAGCTGAATCTGAAAACCGAGGTTATTTTCTTGCTTAGCGCCATTTGCTTTTACAATCATTTGATAGATAAAGCCACCCTGAAGTGTGAGCCTTTTGTCGAGTTGGTATCCCAATCCGGTAAACAACCGGTTTTGATCGAGGTCATGATAGGTTACAAAATCGCCCCAGCTAAAAAAGATTTCATCGTACGCGCTCAAAAAGTATGTGCCCGGTTCAATGGCTGAGCTGTTCAGGGGAAGCCGTGCCATCAATCTATATCGCAGACGGGTTTGGTGAGTGCTATATCCTTCGTCCATTACGGTGCCATCGCTGCTCAACGAGTGACGTTCAATGAACCGCTCCTCCAGCCTGAGCCTGTGGTCAAGCCTTAATTTGCTAAGTCCATGTTTAAAAAATACTTGTTGCCACATCCGGTGCTCATTATTGGCGAACGCGGCTGGTTGTTTTCCATACTTGTAGTTCCAGGTGTAGACATAGCCCAGTGGGGTGACTGAAAAATGCTCGTTAAGTTTTACATCTAATGCCGTGCGGAACTGGTATTGCTGTGGGTCAAAGTCAGTAACCTGACGGAATTGGCCTTCAACCAAAACGGACAACCGCTTGGTCAGTTTAAGGTTAGACACTAGGGAAAACCACTGAATTGATTGAGTTACCGTCTCGCGGTCACCGGATTGAGCAAAAACCGCTTGAAATGATAAAACCAGGCTGAAAAATAGACATGAAGATAGCTTTATCACTCTGCTAAGTCTTGGTTATTTTTTACAAAGAAAGCAAACGTAGTATTAACTCACAGTTAAGTTTTTAACATTAACTTAACATTGACTTAATATTGGATCATAGAGGCCCTTTTTTACTGTATTTGAGGCATTATTTCCCTTCAGACCGCAGTCTTGATTCAAAAGGCAGTGTTACCGTTTGGAGTTTACCTGGTTTGCGAAATTAACTTGGATACGCAATATGGCTACCTAGTTCATCCAGACCGACGGTAAAAGAATTCGCGGAGCGTGCCGTGGGTAATTTCACTCAGCCCGCACATCGTTTCAAAACATTTTACTGGGTTTCAAATCGATCGTTGGAAAATTGACGCATGAAACTTCTCTCACGGACTAACCTCTATTACATCTTTTTCTCGCTGATCACATACGTCATCATTGCAGGGAGCTTTTACCTGGTCGTAGAGCGTATGATATACCGCGAAGTCGAAGACAGGCTGAAAGTTGAGAGAAGGGATTTCGAGAACTTTATCCAGGCGCACGGCATGTGGGAAGAAAGTTGTTATTTCGTGGAAGATAAGATTTCCCTCAAATCCGCCGTCGACACGAAGCAATCCTTTCCGGCGTTCAGGGATACCGTTTTATTTAACCGGTATGATCGGCAGTTTGTTCCGTTTCGTGAACATAGTTTTTATAGTACCATTGGGTCGAAGCAATATAAAGTAAGTATCAGAAAGTCACTCATTGAATCAAACAAGCTTTTAGCGTCTATTACCAGCACTATGCTGCTTTCGCTCAGTATCGGACTTCTTCTTCTGTTCATATTTCAACGTCGAATTTCCAAAAAGCTATGGCAGCCATTTTATGAAACGCTGTCCAAGGCGAAATCATTTGAGGTGAATGATGGCAGGGGACTGCAACTTCAGGGACAGGATATTTTTGAATTCAATGAACTCAACTCAGAACTTGTTAAGATGACGGACAAAATCTCCCGTGATTACAAGAACCTGAAGGAATTCACAGAAAATGCTTCACACGAAATTCAAACCCCACTAGCAATGATCAATAGCCGCGTTGAGAGCCTCATCCAGGAACCCGATTTCACGAAAGATCAGATGAATTGGATACAGGATATTCACGAATCAACTTTAAGGTTGTCTAAACTGAACCATGCGCTGTTGCTGTTATCATGGATAGATAATGGCCAATTTCATGAGCAGGAATCGATTGACATAGGTAAATTAATTGTGGCCAAACTTATTGCATTTGAAGATATTTTTGACCTCAAGGAGTTGCATGTTGAATTTCATAAGCATCATGAATTGACGCTTACGATGAACCATACGTTGGCGGATATCCTCTGTACCAACCTGATCAATAATGCGATAAAACACAATTTTAAAGGTGGACAAATCCATGTTTTGGTTTCAGAACATGAGCTGATTGTAAAAAATACGGGAGAACCCTTGAAAGTTGATCCACAAACGCTTTTTGAGCGATTTAAGAAACAGAACCAGTCATCCAGTTCCCTGGGATTGGGCCTGGCCACTGTAAAAAAGATATCGGAACTCTATAATACAAGGATCGAATACTCATTTGCCGAGCAATTTCATTTCATAACCCTTCGCGTTGCCAAGTAGCGGCCCTTATTTCAGAATAGGCGACGTAGATTAAAATATCCTAGCAGTTCACTAAAAGATAAGTTTAATAGATCCTGAAGATTAGGATTTGAATGGATTGTAAAGCAAGGGGATAGCCTTTCTAAAAAAACTTTATTTTTCAGACGGGCGGCTAATTTCATCTATTTATATATATTTAGATGGAGCAAATTCCCCCCACAACAAAAGCCAGGTCCCCGAATGGAATTCTTTAACAGTCTTGACCCATTTCTTAAAGTATTCTGGTTCATTGCTATCCCCACAAGTGTCGTGTTTCTCATACAGACCGTAATGACTTTTACGGGAACCGATGCTTCAGACGGAACGAGCGCAGACTTCGATGGTGATTTGCAACATGGCGACGCACCTTTTCAACTGTTTACGTTCAGGAACCTTATTAACTTTTTGCTGGGCTTCAGTTGGACCGGCATCTCGTTTTATGGATCGATTGAAAACAGGTTCCTGCTGGTGCTGGTATCCGTCCTGGTCGGGTCCGCATTTATCGCAGCTTTCTTTTTTATTATTAGTCAGATACAAAAACTTGCGGAGGACAATACCTTCAAGATCGATAGCACGCTTAACCAGGTGTGTTCTGTTTATCTGGCGATACCGCCGAAAAAAAGCGGTAGGGGTAAGATCCAGGTTAGTGTGAATGGAGCGTTTCACGAATTGGATGCGATTACGGAAAATGAAAAAATTGAATCCAGCGCTATGGTAAGAATAGTTAAAATTGAAAGTAGTAACCTGGTCGTTGTAGAACGCGTATAAAAAAATCCACAAATAAACATGCCATTCGAAATGTCGCCCCTAATCATTGTTGTCGTTGCCGCTGTTGTAGGCTTTATTACCATCTCTGCGCTTATATCGCGCTATAAACGATGTCCCTCCGATAAAATTCTTGTAGTATATGGACGAACGGGAGGAACGTCTGCAAAATGTATTCATGGAGGTGGCGCGTTTATCTGGCCCGTTATTCAGGACTACGCCTATCTTGACCTGAAGCCTATTTCAATTGAAGCAAACCTAACAAATGCGCTTAGCCGCCAAAATATACGTGTAGACGTACCGTGTCGATTTACAATTGCCATCTCTACCGAATCGGACAGCATGAACAATGCTGCGGAACGTTTGCTTGGCCTGGCTCCAAACGAAATTCAGGAACTTTCAAAGGATATCCTGTTTGGTCAGCTGAGATTGGTTATTGCTACGATGACTATTGAAGAAATCAACTCCGATCGCGATAAATTCTTAGACAGTATTTCCAAGAATGTGGATACGGAGTTGAAGAAAATTGGATTGAAGCTTATCAACGTCAACGTAACGGATATAAAAGATGAATCCGGTTATATTGAGGCTCTCGGTAAGGAAGCTGCAGCTAAGGCGATAAATGAAGCGAAGATTACTGTTGCGGAACAATTGAGGATTGGGGAAACTGGAAAGGCTATTGCAGACCGTGAGAAAGATGTTCAGATTGCAGAGACACAGCGTGAACGTGACGTAAAGATCGCTATCACGCAAAAAGATCGGGAGGTCAGTATTGCATCTGCGGGAAAAGATGAAGCTATTGGTAAAGCAGAAGCCGCACGGGATACGCGTATTAAAACATCTGAGGCAAATGCTTTGGCCATCAAAGGTGAGAACGAAGCAAAGATTGCCATTGCAGGTTCCGATGCCACGCGAAGGGAAAAAGAAGCGGAGTCGCTGCGTATAGCCATTACGGCGGAAAAAGTTCAACAAGCTAAAGCGCTGGAAGAATCATACGTTGCCGAACAGAAGGCGGAAACAGCCCGTTCCGAGAGAGAACGCTCAACGCAAATCGCCAACATTGTCATACCTGCCGAGATCGCAAAGCAGAAGGCCATAATTGAAGCGCAGGCAAACGCTGAACGTATACGCGAGAATGCAAAAGGTGAAGCCGACGCGATCTTTGCAAAAATGGAAGCTGAAGCCAAAGGTTTGTTTGAAATTCTAACCAAACAGGCCGAGGGGTATGCTCAGGTTGTGAAAGCTGCGGGCGGTGATCCAACGAAAGCATTCCAGCTATTATTAATAGAGAAGCTGCCTGAACTCGTAAGGACACAAGTAGAGGCTGTTAAAAACATCAAGATAGATAAGATAACGGTGTGGGATTCTGGTAACGGATCAGAAAACGGAAATTCTTCGACTGCAAACTTCGTTTCCGGAATGATGAAGACTGTTCCTCCTTTAAATGATCTCTTTAATATGGCGGGTTTGAACCTGCCAACTTATTTAAAAGGTGAAAACGACCCAACGAATCCGCCTAAGACGGATGATAAAGGTGTGGAGAAAAAGCCCCAATAGGTCTTGTTGCCCTGCATGGGGCACGCACTTGAGTTGGGATAATGATACAGAAGCTATAATTTGTTGGTCGGGAATGATTTTGGCCGTCCGACATCACATATAAAGTTACTGAGGTATTCGGTTGTGACCAGTTTAAGTCGGAGGTGGGAAAAATGCCTCGACAATTGCCGTTGCTGTGTATCATAGCATTGTTTAACCCGCGTACACATTAAATGCAAATGAAAAAAGACTCCTTATTACCCAAAACACCAACAGGCATTGAAGGACTCGATGAAATAACAGGAGGTGGAATACCTACCGGCCGAACCACTCTTATTTGCGGCAGTGCTGGCTGTGGTAAAACATTGTTTGGTATACAATTTCTTCATAAGGGAATTACTCAATACGGTGAACCCGGGGTGTTAATAAGTTTTGAAGAATCAAAAAAAGATATTGCACAAAATGTGAGTTCATTGGGAATTGACATCGATGCACTGACGGCGGATAATATGCTTCGGGTCGACTATGTACACGTTGACCGTGCTGAAATTGAAGAAACAGGTGAATACGATTTGGAAGGCCTGTTTATACGTCTTAACCATGCTATTGAATCCATAGGGGCAAAGCGTATCGTTCTTGATACAGTCGAGTCGCTCTTTGGCGGTATCGATAACTTGGCGATTCTACGGACGGAGATCCGCAGGTTGTTCAAGTGGCTTCGTGATAAGGGTATCACAACCGTCGTAACCGGTGAACGGGGCGAGAAAACATTGACACGGCAGGGACTTGAGGAGTACGTATCGGATTGTGTTATACTCTTGGATTTTCGAGTGATCAATCAGATTGCCACACGCAGGTTACGAATTATTAAATACCGGGGATCAACACATGGTACAAATGAGTATCCTTTTCTCATTGAAGAAGACGGA
>Ga0184612_10001647_pt1 | contig 10847 bp, 13 predicted proteins | sample PLM3_60_coex_FD_133163 | JGI IMG/M metagenome (GOLD analysis project Ga0184612, IMG submission 133163) | Groundwater sediment microbial communities from an aquifer in East River, Colorado, USA - PLM3_60_coex | ecosystem: Environmental > Terrestrial > Soil > Riparian zone | place: USA: East...
CGCAGATTCGGATAACGATCGGCGATGCCCTTCGAAATTACCCGCTGGAAAGCAAATTGGACCGTGAGCCAAAAGGAAATGGCGGTCTTGTCGTGATGGGTGTCGTTGACGTTCCCTAGCGCTCGAAAACTGTGACCCGTGTGGACTGCTACCGGAAGGCCAACCTCGTTTGCTGCGGCCCAAATCGGCTCCATCGGAGGATCGTCAATTCTGATATCTCCGGTGACTCCGAGGAGCATCACGGCAACCGATCCCATCTTCTTGGTGCGTTTGATCTCGTCCACCGAGGCACGTGGATCAACCGGGTCGACGAGGGTTGCCCATTTCAGCCGATCGGGAGCTTGGCTCGTAAGATCCGCAATCCAGCTATTGTAGGCGCGCATCATGGCAACGGCTAAATCCCGGTCATAGGTGATGGGGTAGGACAGAAACATCGTGGGGTAGATGACCTGAACTGCGGTCTTCTCACGGTCCAATTGTTCCAGCCGGGATTTGACCGAGCGCATTTCGGCGCTTTCAACGGGGTCGTAAGGACTGATTCCTGGAGTGACTTTCGCCGGCTTACCGTTCTTACTAAGAGGAAACCCGGCTTGCTGAAAGGGCCCGCTTCTTACGGGAAACGATCGGGTGTCAATCATCCAGTAGAGCGGACCATCGGGACCCGTTTCTATGATCGTGGGCCGGCGGTCTTTGAGCTTTGGGTCCCAGTATTTGTCCGAGAATGTGACCTCGGACTCCGATACATGACCGTCGGAATCCCATGCCTTGATCATATCTACCTCAAGTGTGGAATTTTTTGTTGCGAAAACTCTCCATTAGTTTCGAAACCCCTCACATCCCTAAATAGAGAGTCTCTCGCCGGAACCAATATGCGAACTCAGTCTCGGCGTCAAGAGAGGTACTACCGAACTGCCGAAACCGCAACGGATCTGAACGGGCAGAACTCGAACTGAAAAAGCAACAGGGGAAAGTTTTTCAAGAAATGAAATGGCAGTGCACTCAGCTCAAGACTGGCTCTGTAGAGCGCGAACCGCCTTCTCCAGCGCGTGGAGCGCGCCTTGGTAGAGCTTTTCACCGATCTTTGAATTGGCAGCGGAGGGCATGCCTATCACACCTTCCGCCGAATGCTCCTTCATGTTCACGTAGCGTTTGATCCCGCTCATCGGACCGGGCTCATCGATGCCGAGAACTCCCTGGGGAATATCTTTCTGATTTACCAAATGAGGCGCGAGGTGGAGCATCAGTGATGTTTCCAGTTCACCCGAATGACCCATGCCGCTGGATTTGGTTTTCTTCAACGACTTGACGAGATCCGGCACCAAGTCCCAGTAAGCCAGCGTGTTTACGGTGAGACCCAACTCCACGAAGAGTTCCTGTCCCAGCACTTCCAAGCTGGAGCGGTTGCCACCGTGGCCGTTTAAAAGCACGATGCGACGAAACCCGTGATGGTGCAGGGAGGCGCAGATGTCGTGCAAAACGTCCATGAAGACTTTGGCTCGCAAGGTGATGGAGCCCGGAAAGTCCATGTGGTGGGCGGAAACCCCGGTCCAAATGGGCGGCACAAGCAGGATCTCCGGGATGTTCCTTTCGAGATCCTCGGCCAGACGCGACGAGACCAAGACGTCCACCTGAAAGGGCAGGTGCGGACCGTGTTGCTCCATGGAGCCCACGGGAACTACGGCGACGGTTTTTTCTCTGTCGAGTTTTTGAACCTCCGGCCAGTGCAGCTCGGCGAGTTTCATGGGTTCTTACTCTTAAAGGGGATTTTTTCAACTAAATATAGGTCGTAGTTTTGTGTCAATGCAACTAGACGGTCAAAAGGAGTTGCGCGGAATCATGATGGATCCCGAACCGGAGAGGCCGGAACCAATGTAGATTTCGACCCGAAAGATTAGAACGGCAGTAAAGCCCCAGGCTAGGTTGGCGCGCATTCGAAACTTGATATGAAGAGTCGTTTAGACTATAAGCCCAACTAACAAAGAACAAAAACCTACACGTCAGGCTCCGTTGCATAGATAGCGTTGGTTCAGAATCCTTCGGCTTTTTGGGCCAGCCAAAACTAACGCGGATCGATATTTATTGGGGCGCCTGGCCCACCACCATTAGGAGAATTCTATGTCCTCGACGCAATCACTGACCGCGGTTGTCACCGATATACGAAAAATCGAAATGCGACATTATCCGGTGCCCGAGGCTGCGCAAACTGACGCTGTACTCAAAGTCGAGCTGTGCGGGATCTGCGGCAGTGATTACGACTACTACGTTCATGGGGAACATTGGCCTTATCGGAAGCCACCGCAAATTCTCGGTCATGAAGTCGTGGGTCGGATTAGTAAGATCGGTTCTGAGGCTGCGAGCAGTTGGAAAATCAAGGAAGGCGATCTGGTCGCCGTCGAGGCGGCGATTTCCTGCCAACGCTGTCGCTATTGCACATCGGGGAACGCAGCGCTGTGCGGAAACAAGCGAAGTTACGGAATGAGCACCAACATGGAGGAGCCGCCGTACCTATGGGGCGGCTATTCACAGTACATGTATATCCATCCCAGAGCCAATTTGCATTTGGTACCCGCGGGGGTGCCGCCTCACGTTGCTGTATTGTTCACTTCACTGGCAAACGGGGTGAAATGGGCGCAACGCGCTCCTGGTCTGCGGATGGGAGACTCCATCGTTATCCTGGGACCCGGCCAGCAGGGATTGGCGTGCGGGCTCGCAGCTTCTACAACCGGCGCCAACCCAATCATCGTTGCCGGGCTCAAAAAGGACGCAAAGCGATTAGCCATGGCAAGGAATTTCGGCGCCACTCACACCCTATGTTCGGAAGAAGCTCCTTTAGACGAGCAGGTCAAGAATATCCTGGGTCCCGAGATGGCAGACGTGGTCGTTGATGCCAGCGGCAGCGTAACCGCACAACAAGCATCGGTTGACCTCGTCAGGCGCGGAGGCACGGTCGTTTTAGGGGGGAGAACTCCGAACAAAACGGTTCCGTTCGTGATGGACAAGCTGTCAAGCCGAGGGATCACGATGATAGGAGTCCGCGCGCACGAACCTGAAGACGTGCGCAGGGCTCTGGCCATGATCGAAACTCGCCGTGACCTTTTAGAAAAAGCAGGCGGCCGTGAATTAGCACTGACGCAAGCGGATCTGGCGCTGAGACTGATCGGTCAGGAAGTGCCCGGCGAAGAAACCCTTCACGTGGCGCTCAACCCTTGGAGCGAGTCGCTGTGACCGAAAAGAGAGGCATGCAATGACAGCGGCAAGACTCGCCCGGCAGAGCATGGCATTAGGTCTAGTTGTCCTTGTGCTTGGCACTCAGGTTTCGCGGTCCCATGCAGCCGACCAGCTGCGTATCGGGTACGCTTCGCCGTCGGTCAACGTCTCCATGCTTTGGATTACCCAAGAAGCAAAGCTATTCGCAAAGAACGGTTTAGAGGTGGAGGTGTTGTTTCTCGAGAGCGCTCTCGTGCAGCGATCGATGATTAGCAGCGAAATTCAACTTGCCATGATGACCGGCGGGTTGATGGCAGCTCCAAGACTGGCAGGAGCTGATCTGACGATGCTCGCCGGGTTTGTTAACCGCTATGTTTCACGGGTGATGGTTCGGCCGGAGATCGCTACTCCAACCGACCTCAAAGGAAAACGCGCAGGGATAGTTCGGTTGGGCGCTGCTGCGGACCGCGGGCTTCGCCTGGTACTGTCGAGATGGGGATTGAACCCGGACAAAGATCTAGTCTTCTTGCAGGTGCCCGGTGGTGAGCCCGCCCGCATCGCAGCGCTATCGGCCAATTCAATTGATGTTAGCCTGATCAATCCTCCATATCATAAGAAAGCAGTCGAAGCAGGACTCAAGATCTTGGCGAATATGGAAGATATGGATATTCCAATCCAGCATATCGGCTTGGTGACTACTCAGCGACTGATGAGCAAGAATCCCGACGTGGTCCGGCGCACTGTGAAGTCTTATGTGGAAGGAATCCAGGTGATGCGAAGTAATCCAATGCTCGCGAAGCGGGCATTGAGCAAATACATGAAATTAACGGATCAGGGAGAATTGGAAGAGACCTATCAGTTGCTGAAAAAGCTTGTCCCCATCAAACCCTATCCGACATTGGAAGGATTTAGAATCGTACTGGACGAGCTGAGTGAAAAAATCCCGTCGGCAAAAACCGCGAATCCCAAAGATTTCACCGATACCAAGTTTCTCGAGGAGTTGGATCGTTCGGGCTTTATCGATCAGCTTTACAAGTAACAGCGGTCCTACTTCGTCACCGAGTTGACCACGCCTTTGACTGCGCGAGATCTCTCTTGATGGTTGGCGAATCGGTGTCGAACGAATGGCAACGACACTTGACATGCAGAAAATGCTCCGAGAGGTCAAGCCCGTGGAAGCGAAGAACGTGAAAAAACAAAGCGTGGGTATATGACTATGCGCCAGAGTAGGCCTTGCCAACAGCGCTGCGTGAATCGAAGAAACCAAACCGTCAGGAGGTGATTATGCGATTTTTGTTGAAGGTTAATATCCCCGTTGAGTCCGGGAATGTGGCCGCGAAGGCTGGAAAGCTCGGAGCGACCATCCAATCCATTCTGGAAGATTTGAAGCCGGAGGCCGTTTATTTTACGGACAACAACGGTCAGCGCGCAGGGTTCATTTTTCTCGAGATGCAGGATGCTTCTCAAATCCCCGCCATCGCTGAGCCGTGGTTCCTTGCCTTCAATGCCAGCGTTGAGATTCATCCGGTCATGATACCGGACGACCTAGCCAAGGCAGGCGGCGCCATCGAGAAGGCCGTCAAGAAATATGCCCGGTGAAGTGAATCCTAAAGCGAGTGTTGAGTCCGGAGTCGAATAAACATAAACTGTCTTTCGTTGGATCTCGCGATAAAGGGGGCGCGCAATACTTGAGCCAGTGGGCCCGTTGACGCTACAGTTTCTCGCTTGGGTCGCAAGTCGTCGTCGAACCTACGCCGAGGCCATGGAGGCTTGGCAGACTACGTGCCCTCGGCATACCGTGTGGGAAGACGCGTTGATAGACGGTCTTATCCAAGTCCAGAGTCAAGGTTCGCCGCGGCAATCTGATGTGATTCTTACCCCAAGAGGTAGAGCCATCCTCGACGAATGCAGTCACAAATCGATTCAGACTGACCAGCCACTCCGCACCTAACCAGCCAATTCCGTCAAATCGCCATAGATTTTACCGATCGGTGAGCGAAGTCCTTTATGTGACTATGGATCCATCGTTTTACTCGTAGCCCCGCGCGCCACGATGCTGCAAAACTCTGATCTCCAAAGAAGAAGGTAGCGTCTCTTTGCCAACCGCCAGAGTGTCCGTTTTCATGATCTGTGTCTTGAGCCCGGCGGTAAACTCTCTTATCAGGTAAGTGCTGTCGCGGTAATGCATCGGGATTGCGATCTTAGGCTTGAGCTGCGTTAGGACTTCTCTGGCGAGACCCGGTCCCATGGTGCGGCTGCCACCAATAGGCGTTAGAGCGACGTCCACCTTACCGATGGCTTTGATCTGTTGCTCATTCAGCTTCTGACTCAAGTCCCCCAAGTGAGCGATGCAGAGAATTCCGAGATCGAAGACAAACGCGGAACCTTTAATACCCTCCATGCTCTCGGCGTTTTGATGGATCGGTACATTATAGATGAATGTGTCCTTGAAACTCATGCTGACTTTGTTCCAGTCAGCGCCGAATTGCGTCAGACCGCGCAGGATCAGCGGGCGTCCCTGGACGATTTCTACGGCATTGTGGTTGTACTGTTCCTTCCCGACCGTGACGAGGTCGGCGATCACGCTCGGTGTCGGATACCATCCTGGCCCCAGTGGGTCCGTGACGATGCGCGTTCCTTTACGGGTCGTGATAAGAAAAATTATGGCCGAGATATTGAATCGTTGCATCCAGGTCCGCCGCGTAAGCAACCGATCCCAAGCGGCGGGCCACATCAGGATCCCGGCAAGCGGATTGGGCAGAAGCGCGTAGGAGTAGCAGCGCGCTCAAAAAAATCGATGCACTGAGAAAGACGATGAGAAGTTGGCTTCGCGGTGAGTCGCGCATGGATTTTACGCGCGCTAGGCGAACAGGGATCACGATGCCTCTCCTATGCGATAGAGTCGATAACGTACGCTATTCCATAGGAACGGAAAACACAATGATGGTGTTTCCACGCAAAGCTCTTCCGGTGATTCTTAATGGGCCTTCCCTATGTGAATCATTCGAGCTAGGATCTCCTTAGCGAGGAGACACAGCGTAGGGAAAGCGTAAAGATCGAGTTTTGTCATAAACGTAGGCTGTGGCCATAGCTCACGGGGAGGCGATCATGGCAATAACGTTGAATCATACTATTGTGCCGGCGCGTGACAAGGAAGCTTCGGCCCGTTTCTTCGCGCAGATCTTTGGTCTCAAATACGACGGACCCATGAGCCATTTTGCTCCGGTTCGAGTTAATGGCGAGCTTACCATGGATTTCGACAACGCCGAGTCTTTTGAACGGCACCACTATGCTTTTCATGTGAGCGACGAGGAGTTCGACGCTATCTTCAAGCGCGTGCAAGAAGCGGGAATCCCCTGGGGTAGTGATCCGTGGAGTCGGGAGAATCGGCAACTGAATACACGCAAGGGCGGCCGGGGCGTTTATTTTTGCGACCCGAACGGCCACGTGCTAGAACTTCTTACGCGCGCCTAGCGCTCTAACCCGGGTTCACACTCTCCCGATGGCGTCAGGTTGAGCCCTCCGCAGCAGCCTCGGACAGTTGCGCGAAATCTCCGACGTTTCAGGTGGTCACGTACGTACGGAAACCACCATTGACATTCGGTGCAGGTTATAAAATACTCGCACAGTTTGTTTACGATTCGATTAGGATGACAAAAACGTGAGCATATCAACAAAAATTTCAACAGACCTCTCGCTATCCCCAACCCAGCGACTAGTGGTTGCATTCATCGCGTCCATACATGGACCAGGGATACACGGATGGCTGATAGTGGCTCTCTTTTCTCTTCTCGTCGGCTGCTCGTCGGCTCCGATTGCTTTTCAGAACAATTCCCATCGGCAGGTTTACAGCCTCAACGAAGAAGATCTGAAAAAGCTGCAATTCTATATCTCGAGGGACGTGGTCGCGCAATATCAAGATGCCACCGGAACGAAGACCCTCCTGGTACCCAGATTGACTCCCGGTGTTGTGACTGGCGCAGGTCCGAATTGGCTTAAAGTCAGCTTTAAGGAAGGAGGTGTCGACGTCCCCTTCATCACGGACCCGAACCAGTACGACGGCCGGTACTGGATTGCCACCGAGGTCGAAGGGACCAAGGACTTAAAGAAAATAGCGGAGCTTCCCGAGAAATCCATCCTTTACAAGGGAACCCGGTACAAACTGGTGTCCGGAAGCGATGCCATCCTACTCGTGGACTGGGACGGCTGGAAAAGCGTTGTCGAGACACGCAAAGTTACCGAGGGGCGACGGGTGGGAGACATGTAACCTTGGTGAAAATTCCGGTCATCAAAGACGGTGCCGTAAAAAGAATGCTTTCTTTCCTTTCCCTTTCCTGCTGGCTTAGCAAAACGAAAGCCTCAAGGAATCCGCCGGCCGATATCTTCCCTCGGAAAATTGTCGAAAACTTCGAAAGCGCCTCGAATAGCGCTATGGAGAGTTAAGCGTGCAGCAAGAAAATAGCCAGAAAAAGTTGGCGGTGTTAATCGACGCAGACAATACTCAGCCTGCAATCATCGATGCATTACTAGCTGAGATTGCAAAGTATGGTATTGCAAGTGTCAGGCGCATCTATGGTGATTGGACCACTCCCAATTTGAGGGGATGGAAGGACGTTCTTTTAGAACAAGCGATCCAGCCGATTCAACAATTCCGATATACAGTCGGAAAAAATGCGACTGACAGTGCACTGATTATTGATGCGATGGATCTGCTCTACACAGAGAAACTCGATGGCTTCTGCATCGTGTCGAGCGATAGTGACTTTACGCGCTTGGCATCCAGAATTCGAGAGGCGGGTCTTATTGTCTATGGCTTTGGTGAAAAAAAGACGCCCAAAGCGTTTTTAGGTGCCTGCGACAAGTTCGTCTATACGGAAATACTACGCGAAGATGAACCGACCGGTCCGCGGGGAAAGAAAAACACTAGTGATCTGAACCAGGATACAACACTGGTTAATCTATTGAGAAACGCTGTTGAGGATTCCGCGAGCGAAGACGGCTGGGCCTATTTGGGCCAAATGGGTCAACATATCGCCAATCAAGCTCCTGAGTTTGATCCGCGCAACTATGGTTACAAGAAGCTCGGTGACCTGGTTAGAGCAACTCAGCTTTTTGACGTGGATGAACGACGTTCTGCCGATCAACCGGGGATATCAGTGTACGTGCGGGATAAACGAAAGAAACAACCAACACCTACAGTTTAGTAGCGTAAGACAATATGTCATCTTCGATATTCGAAAAGGGAAAGAAGGAATATGAAGAGACTGGTTGCCATCAGCTGTCTATTTGTTCTCTGCGGATGTGCATCGATGTATTCCCCATATGACCTGCGCGATTGGTGTTTGATCATGGGGAGCTCGCGGCCAGCAGATATAGGCCCAACAGCTCAGAATCCGGCGACCTGTAACAACGAATTGACGGAAGATCTGGCAGACCAGACACCCAGGATTTTGTATATCCCCAGGGATATCATCATGGCTCCCGTTATCGCGGCTCGAGTCATATGGGTTGCTTTCGGTCTGACCCGGCCGCCGTTCTAGATCGCTTGCCTCCCCTCCCTTGACAGTTGGCCGTAGGATTATGTACTCGCTTGCCATGAGAGACATCAGAGAAGGGTGGGAGAAAAAGTAGTATGCCTTTGCCGCAAGCTTTTAAAGCCATGGTCGTTTCAGAAACGGCCGACCAGAAATTCATCAGAGAGATAAGACAAAGAGAGTTATCCGACTTGCCCGCCGGCGAATTGCTGATCGAGCTCAAGTATTCTTCGCTGAACTATAAGGACGCGCTGTCGGCGTCCGGCAACCAGGGCGTAACCAGAAAATATCCGCATACGCCGGGGATCGATGCGGCAGGAGTGGTGGCCACCAGCTCGAGTTCCCAGTTTGGCGCTGGAGACCAGGTGATCGTCACCGGATTTGATCTCGGTATGAATATTGCCGGTGGTTTTGGCCAGTACATCAGCGTACCCGCGTCCTGGGCGGTAAAGTTGCCGCAAGGTCTGACATTAAAAGAGAGCATGGCCTATGGCACGGCGGGTTTGACGGCGGCTTTGTGCGTCATGCGCTTGATGGCGTTTGGGCTCACAAAGGATTCCGGGGAGGTTCTCGTCACCGGCGCCACCGGCGGCGTGGGGAGCGTCGCCGTCGGCATTCTTTCAAAGCTCGGCTTTAATGTTGTCGCCGCCACCGGAAAAACCGACGAGAGGGATTTTCTCGCGCAGCTCGGTGCCAAGACGATCATTTCGCGTGAAGAAGCGAACGATACTTCGGGCAGGCCGTTGCAAAAAGGCCGCTGGGCCGGGGTCGTCGATGCGGTGGGCGGTAACATCCTCGCCACCGCCATTAAATCGACGAAATACGGTGGGCTGGTTGCGGCATGCGGCAACGCGATGTCGGCGGATCTCGCCGTCAGTGTCTATCCTTTTATTCTCAGGGGCGTGAGCCTCCTCGGGGTCGATTCAGTGGAGATACCGATGAACACTCGCTTGCGCACTTGGCAAAAGCTTGCACACGACTGGAAGCTGGATCTATCCGGTTTCGTTTCCGAATGCGCCTTGGAAGAATTGAGCCCGAAGATTGATCTGATTTTGAAAGGCGGCATCCGAGGAAGGTTGGTGGTGGATCTAAGCCGGTGAGTCGTGGGAGTTTGATCGCTTGTAATATTTCTTCGCTTGACAGCGCTAGCTCTAGAGTACTAGGTAACCGTCTATTTGAAGGGGAATTAAGAAGCTTTGCGAATTGAAAGGAGGATTTATGGCGACTGTGACGTCATTGGGTCATGTGGGTCTTTACGTGCGCGATATCGAGCGTTCCAAAGCATTTTATCGGGATATCCTCGGCCTGAAGATCAGCGATGAGAATCCCAAGACGGGCAGCACTTTCATGACGGCTAAGGGCCGGCTGGAAGAGCACCACGAGTTGCTGCTGGTGCCGGGCCGAGAGGACGGCAAAGTCGTGCAGCAAATCTCTTTCCGTTGCGCCAGTCTCGCCGACGTCAAAGAGTTTTACCGAATGTTTTTGGAACATAACGTACCGATCGTTCGCACCGTCAGCCACGGCAATGCCGTCGGCGTTTACTTTAAAGACCCGGACGACAACCAGGTAGAAGTGTATTGGCAGACAGGTGTGGATTGGCCCCAACCTTTTGGCAAGCCGGTGGACTTGACGGCATCGGATGAGGATATTATTGCGAACTTGACTTAAAGAAGCCGAAGCTTGTCCAAGATCGCACATGCCATGGCTAACTTGTATTACAACGATCGACTTATTATCGCGCATGCGTCCATAAACCAGAGCACCAAGCTCTGGAGTGCGGGAGCGGAAATTACTTGGAAACGCGATGGCGAACGGCAGTCCCATACCCTCGGTGGCCTGGCGGATCGATTCAAGACTGCTGAGGAAGCGGAGCGGTTTGTAATCAATCTCGCCAAAACATGGATTGACGCCAGCCGGTAGCTCAGAGACGGCTAAGTTAGGGGCGAGAGAGCACAAGATCCAGCGGTTTATCTTGTGGCTTTGATATTTTTACAGAAGTAGCTGTTCATCTGGTCGTTCATTTCAAACCACCATTTTTTCACCTGCACGCCGTCCGGCCTGAAAATTTGGGCTTCGTATCGTCCCTGCTGGTCTGCAAGATTCGCA
>Ga0184612_10001648_pt1 | contig 10844 bp, 9 predicted proteins | sample PLM3_60_coex_FD_133163 | JGI IMG/M metagenome (GOLD analysis project Ga0184612, IMG submission 133163) | Groundwater sediment microbial communities from an aquifer in East River, Colorado, USA - PLM3_60_coex | ecosystem: Environmental > Terrestrial > Soil > Riparian zone | place: USA: East...
CGTGGGCACCGTCGCCTTCCCGATTCTCATGGCCCGCTCGGCGAACCCGCTCGTGCCCCTGGGCCTGTTCCGGTCGCGCGAGTTCGCGGTCATCAACCTGTCCACGCTGCTCATCTACGGCGCGCTCTATGTCACGTTCGGCTTCCAGGCCGTGTTCCTGCAGGGAACGCTGGGCTATACCGCCTTCGCGGCCGGCGCCATCGGTCTTCCGGTGGGATTCATGCTGACGTTCCTGTCGACGCCGATCGGCTCGTTCGCCGGCCGGATCGGCGCGCGGCGCTTTCTGACGATCGGGCCGATCCTCATGGCGCTCGGCCTGGTCTGGCTGGCCCGGATCCCCGCAACGTCGGTGCCCTGGCAGGCCTCGCTCGACAAGCCCGCCAGCCTGATCCCCTCGACTAGCTTTCTCGTCGACGTCCTGCCCGCAATGCTCCTCTTCGGGCTCGGCATCTCGTGCGTCGTGGCGCCGCTGACCACGACCCTGATGGGCTCGGTCCCGATGCGCAACGCCGGTTTGGGGTCGGCGATCAACAACGCGATCTCCCGCGTCGGCCAGCCGTTGCTAGCGGCGGTCCTGTTCATCGTCATCACGGGCACGTTCTACGGCACGCTCGCGAGCCGCGTCCCGGGCCTGGACACCTCATCGCCGGAGGTCCGCCGTGACCTCGCGCCGCTGAACCCGCCCAAGACAGACAACCCGGCCGCTGCCGCGGCGGCCCGCGACGCCTCGACCGACGCATTCCACCTGGCGATGCTGGTGGCCTCGGGGTTGCTCCTTGCCGGCGCCGTCGTGAACTGGATCGGGATCCGGGAGCAGCGGCCCGCCCGGCGAACCGCCGGAGCGACAGGAGCCGGGGATCATGCTGGCGAGGCGGCGGCCGGCGCCGATATGACCCCCTAGGCCTCGCCGACCCGTCGCGAGACGAGGTCGCGGGAGACCGTTGTGATGCAACTCGCGAAAAACCCTGTCACAGCGTTGCGCAGGTGGGTATGCTTCCCGTCGCGAGAGGTGACCGCGCGCCGTCGTTACCAGACGGGGCCAGTGCGGTCCGCAACGGAGGGTCGTTATGTCCGGTCCTGAGAGCGCACCGCCACCGCAGCAGCCCGCGGCGCCGCCGCCAGCATCCCCGCCACCACCCGGCTCGTCGCAGCCGTCCGGCATGCCGGCCTGGACCAGTAACATCACCTCGACGACGCCCGTGGCCGGGCCAGCCGGCTTGTTCTACGCGGATGTGCCGAACCGGGTCATCGCCTACATCATCGACGCGATCATCGTCGGGATCACAACCGCGATTTTGGGCGCCATCGTGTACGCGGTCATTGGCTCGCCCATTTCGAGCAGGACCGTCGCCGATCCGAACAGCATCATCGGCGTGCGGTTCGAGACGACCACCAACTACCTGTCCACCATTGTGGGCGCCCTGATCGGCCTGGCGATCTCAGCCGGTTACTTCATCTACACGTGGACCGCGATGCGCGGCACCGTCGGCATGAAGCTGCTGGGAATGCAGGTCGGCAATGCCGCCGACGGCGCGACGCTGACCATGGAGCAGGCGGTCCGTCGATGGCTGGCCCTGGGCGGCGTCTTCTCGCTTGCGCAGGTACTTAACCCGATCCCGCTGTTCGGGCTCCTGCTCGGGCTGGCTGCATTGATCTGGGTCATCGCACTCATCGTCACCACCGCACAGAGCCCCACCAAGCAGGGACTCCACGATCAGTTCGCAAACACGATCATCGTCAAGGCGGCGCGCGCCGTCGGCTGAGCGGATTCAACCGCCCGGACGACCCGGGCCGAAGCCTCGCCATCTGGACCCCGCCGGGAGACCGGCGGGGTCTCTCACTGCCGGGAGCAACCAACCGTATGCCTACGGACTGGGACGCCGCGACCTACGACCGCATCGCCGACCCGATGAGCCGCTGGGGCACGGCCGTCCTGGAGCGGCTGCCGCTGCGGGGCGACGAGCGAGTCCTGGATGCCGGCTGCGGGTCCGGCCGGGTCACCGAGCAGCTCCTCGCGCGCCTGCCGAACGGGCACGTCATCGCTCTCGACGCGTCGCCGGCGATGATCGATGAGGCCCGCCGCCGTCTGGCACGGTTCGCCGGCCGCGTGAGCTATCTGGTGGCGGACCTGTTGGAGCCGTTGCCGATCGATATGCCCGTCGACGCAATCCTGTCCACGGCGACCTTCCACTGGGTGACCGATCACGACACCCTGTTCCGGAACCTGGCGGAGGTGCTCCGGTCGGGCGGCCGCCTCGTGGCGCAGTGCGGCGGAGCGGGCAACGTTGCCTCGGTCCTGCGGGCCGCAGCGGAGGCCGGCGGCCCCTGGACGGCCGGGCGCGGACCGTGGGTGTTCGCCACGGCCGAAGAGACGGCGGACCGCCTGCGCGCGGCCGGCTTCGCCCAGATCGAGACCTGGCTCCACGCGGAGCCCACCCGGATCGAGCCTGGCGAGGCACTCGAGACGTTCCTCGCGACGGTCATCCTCCGCGAGCACCTCGTCCAGCTGCCCGAGGCGCAGCGCGCCGGCTTCCTCCGCGCCGTCGCCAGCCGCATCCCAGGTGGCGAGATCGACTACGTTCGCCTGAACATCGTCGCGCGGCGCGCCGGCTGACCGAGGCCGTTACGGCTGACCGAGGCCGTTACCGGACTCGGAATGGACCACCGTGGCCGGGGATGACGACGCTGGCCACCGCGAGGATCCGTTCTCGGCTGGCCGCCAGGACGGCCTGGTCCGGCGCGTACCTGTCCACCTCCGGCGTGCGATCGCTGCGCCACCAGGCGTGGGTCATGGCGTAGAGGCCGTCCTCCGCCTCGACGATGAGCGACGCATCCTCTTCGGTGTGGCCGGGGGTCAGCCAGAGCTGCGCATGGGGCGACAGCCGGTAGCCGTCGCCATCGTGGTCCAGCCATTCGTCGCCCACGTACCGGGCCCAGAAGTCAACGACCTCTGCGTTCGGGAAGAGCGCGACATTGATCGTGTGGTCGGGATGGTGATGCGACAGGAAGACGTGGCTGACGGATTCGGGACGCACGCCCAGCGCCACGAGCGGATCGAGGATCAACCGCGTGTGGGCGACCATACCCGGATCGACCACGATGCGGGCGTCGCCGTCCTGGACGAGCACGACGCTGCTCGCGACGCGGTCGGCGGCGTACCCGGCGTGGAGCAGGCGAACGGTCGCCATCGTCCGCGAGTCTACAGCGGCCGAGCCTGCCCATTGCCAAATGCGCACGTTCGTCCGCACTCCACATGGACGTGCGTCGATGGTCCGGGGCCGCCAGTCCGCGGAGGATGGGCACCAGAACGACAACGATCCATCGAAGGAACGCGCCATGCATCCGTCCATCGCACACGCCATCGCCATTGCGATCGCGAGCGGTATCCAGGAACCAGCCTGGCTGCTGTCCGATCCGGCGTCCAACCGCCCCAGCCAGGCATGGTCGCCGCCCCGCCCGTCGGGTCCTGGCTTTCGCATGCGCCTGCGGGATCTCGTCCGCGCGCGCAGTACCGATGACGGTGAGTGGATGCCCGGGGTCGTGCCCCAGGTTAGCGGTTATCCGACGCAGCGCTAGCTGCTCAATCCCCGTTACTCGTCGTTCGGCCGGATGGCCTCTGCAAGGAGGTCCTCCGGCCGATCGATGTCATGCAGCGTCCGCCCGGCCGGATCCAGGACGCGCCAATCGGCCTCGGGAACGAGCTCCACGACGAGCCGCTCGAACAGACCGCGAAGTCGCCGATCGCCCGCCGCGAGTGCGGTTTCGGCTGCCCGAAGCGCCGGCTTGCGACGGACGGCGCAGGGCAGCGCTGCCGCCTGATCGCGGTCGGCAAGCCGAACCGCGCCGGCCGAGCCGTCGGCCAGGACCTGGGCGAGCCGGGCCAGGACGGACGGCACGAGATCCGGCATGTCGCCTCCCGCGACAAGGACGACCTCGTCGGTCACCCCGGCCAGACCGGCCGCCAGCCCGATGAGGGGGCCACCGAACGACTCCGGATCCACCACGATGCGCGTGTCGGCCGGCAGCCCGGCCGGAACCGGGGCATCGGGCGCAATGACGACAACGACCTCTCTGCAGACACGCGCCACCGCCGCGACGGCGTGCGCCAGGATCGTCCCGCCGTCGGCCATGGGTTCGGCCAGCTTGTTGCGCCCGAAGCGCATGGAGCGGCCGCCCGCGAGCACGACGCCGCTCGCTCGGGCCGATCCGCTGCTCGCTCGGGCCGATCCGCTGCTCGCTCGGGCCGATCCGCCGTTCACCGCCCGGCTCGCGGGCCGCGAACGTGCCCGGCCGGGGTCCGGGCCAGGACGCCGCGACGGTCCAGCTCCTCGAGGAGCGCCATGACGTACTTGCGGCTTGTCCCGGTGGCATCCCGCAGCGCGGCCGGGCTTACCGGTCCGGGCGTGGCCAGGCGGATCGCCATCCCCTCGAGATCGACGTAGGTGGAGGCGGCGTAGGCAAGCTCGTCGTCGAGTCGAACGATGCGGCCGGACCGCTCGAGGGCACGCACGCCTTCGGGCGGACAGCCGGCAGCGCGCGCGGCATCGCTCAACGCCGGTGGTCCGGCGACGGCCAGCGCCAGCTCGAGGCGATCCATCGCGGCAAGCGTCCCGGCCGGCAGCGATGCGGCAACATGACCGGCAGGCACGATCAGGTCGCCCTCGCGGTGCAGCCGGCCGCCCGCCACGAGCAGGTCGAGGACGGCCATGGCAACGGTCTCCGCGGCGCGAGCGTCCACCGCGACTGCGCGACGGAGCGTCCTCGCGAGCGACGCGCGCAGCTCGGCAAGGCGATGCCCGCCCGACGATCCGTCGCTGCCGCCGACAAGCGCCACCGCCCGGTCTTCGAGATCGGCCAGGACGTCAGACGCGAGGAGGTGCCCGCCAATAGCAGACGCTCCGGTCGATGGGCCGCTATCGAGCGCCGGCAGGACGCCGTGCAACTCGAGTCGAGCGGCCGCGCGGCCCGGTTCGGCCGCGTTCGCCAGGGCCTCCAGACGCGCAGCAGATGCCCGGCGCCGGGACGGTCCGACCGGTGGAGACGCGTCGAGGACGAGGCCTCCTGCGAGCGTCGCGGCCGGCGACGGGCGGCGCAGCACGAACCGATCCCCATTCGAGGCCGCGATCGGGCCGTCCAGGCGGATCCGCGCAACGCGTCGGCCATCGGGCAGGTCGACCATCTGGCGTGCTCCCCGCCCCAGGCGTGCGCCAACGGAAGCCGTTCCGAGGTGCAGCCGAACGCCGCTGCCCGCGGCCGGCGGCCAGTCCGCGAAAGGCTTACCGGAGTTCAATGGAGGTGGACGGCGAAGGACGACCGTCAGCTCGCTGGTCGCACGGACCTCCGGATCGCCGGTCAGGACGTCGCCTCGGGAGAGGTCGGCGTCGCCGGCAACGTTGACCGCGACCCGGCCGCCCTCGGCGGCAGCGTCGACCGTCCAGTTGTGGACCTGGACCTCACGGGCTCGTAGCCGCGCGCCGGCCGGCTCCAGACGCAGGAGATCTCCGCGAGCCAGCGGGCCGCCGCGCAGCGTGCCGGTGACGACGGTGCCGCGGCCCCGGATCGTGAAGACGCGATCGATTGCCAGCCGAGCCGGCCGATCGGGCCCGGCGAGCTCACCCCTGGCTGCTTCCCGGGCCCGGTTTCGCAGGTCGACCAGGGCGGCACGAAGCTCGCCCAGGCCCTGGCCGCTCAACGCCGAGACGGCCACGACCGGCGCACCGGCGAGAGTCGTCCGTCCGAGCAGGTCGGCGACCGCCTCCGCGACGGCGGCCACCCTGGCCGCATCGGCCTGGTCGATCTTGGTCACAACCGCGAGCCCGACACCGATGCCCAGGCAGTCGATCAGCTCGAGATGCTCGATCGTCTGTGCCCGCGGCCCGTCGTCGGCGGCGACCACGAGGAGCGCGGCGTCGACCTCGCCCGCCCCGACGAGCATGTTCCCGACGAGGCGCTCGTGTCCGGGCACGTCGACGAAGTCGAGCTCCTCGCCGTCTTCCAGGGCCAGGTGCGCGTAGCCCACGTCGAGTGTCATGCCGCGCCGGCGCTCCTCGGGCAGGCGATCGGCATCGATCCCGGTCAGCGCGCGGAGAAGGCTCGTCTTGCCATGATCGATATGGCCCGCCGTCCCGACGACGATGGTCATCCCACGTGCCGTGCGAGCGCGCCTCGAACGACGGCGACAAGGTGACCGTCGTCGGCGGGATCCACTGTGAGGAGGTCCAGGATGACCACGTCGTTGTTCACCCGGCCGATGACCGGCGGATCGCCAGAGCGAAGCCCGGCCAGGAGCCGTTCGGCGGACAGGCCCGGCGAACGTAGCGCCAGGCCGAAGGACGGCAGGGTCTCGCCCGGCAGGGAGCCGCCGCCGACGGTGGCCGCCGTGCTCGCGAGTCGCGCCTCAACCCCGATCGCCGCCATGCCGAGGCCTGCCAGGAGATCCTCGCCACGTCGGCGCAGCACGTCCGCGGGCGTCGAGATCATCCGCCAGACGGGAATCTCGGCCGTCGCCCGGCCCGCCCGGTACAGTCCGAGGGTCGCGGTCAGGGCTGCCAGGGTCACCTTGTCCGGTCGCATCGCACGTGCGAGGGGATCGCGGCGCATGCGGGCCACGAGATCGCCCCGACCGGCGATCAGGCCGGCCTGCGGGCCGCCGAGAAGCTTGTCGCCGCTGAACGTCACCAGGTCGGAGCCCGCCGCAAGCGACTCGCCGGGCGTCGGCTCGTGGGCCAGCCCGTAGGCCGCCGTGTCGAGGAGCGCGCCGGAGCCGAGGTCGTCGATGACGAACGCGCCGTGCGCGTGGGCAAGGGCGGCCAGCGTCCGGTCGTCCGGCCGCTCCGTGAAACCGACCTGCCGGAAGTTGGAGGGATGGACGCGCAGGACCGCGCGAACGCGGCCGCTCGCCAGCGGCTCGGCAAAGTCCTCGGCGCGGGTCCGGTTCGTCGTCCCGACCTCCACCAGACGAGCACCGGCCCGCCTGACGATGTCGGGGATGCGGACGCCGCCGCCGATCTCGACGAGCTCTCCACGCGAGACCGCGATCCCGGCCCCACGGCCGGCGACACCAACCGCCAGCGCGACGGCGGCGGCATTGTTGTTGACAACGAGCGCGTCGTCGGCACCCGTGAGGGCCACCAGGTGCAATTCGGCATCCCGGAAGCGCGCCCCGCGTCGGCCGGTCGCGGGGTCCAGCTCGAGCATGACGTACCCGGCGGCCGCCTTCCTCGCGGCCTCGATCGCCGCCTGGGGCCACGGCGCCCGACCGAGATTGGTGTGAAGAATCACGCCGGTCGCGTTGATCACCCTGGGCGGCCCCGGCCGAACGATCTCGGACAGGCGCTCGGCAAGCTCGGCGGCGAGGGCGGCCAGCGGGCGCGGGGCGGCACCGCCGCTGAGCCGCTCGCGCTCCTCGGCCACCAGCTCGCGGGCCGGGGCCACCAGCGCGCCATGCTCGCGCTCGGGCTCATCCATCACCGACAGGGCAGCCGCGAGCAGGCGCTCGACGCTGGGCGGACGGGCGGCTGGTGCCATGCGGCTCATCGAACCTCACTTGATCGGCTCAGCCGGCAGCTCTCGGCCGGCAGCTCTCTGCCGGGAGCGCTCGGCCGGCAGTGGCGGGAGCGCATGGGAGTCGAACCCACCGCGTCACGTCGAGCGTGGCGCCACCGGTTTTGAAGACCGGGGAACCCACCGGGGCCCCTCCGCTCCCCACGCCGCAAGATGCTACCCGGTCGCGCCGCAGGCTTCCTTGACGGCGTCGGCGATGATGGACGGGCCGACCCACGGGCCGATACCGAGGCGGGGCGGACCATCGGTCACGGGGCAGGAGTGACGACAGGGACGAATGAACTCGGGCGACGCGTGCGTCGCCCTCGGGCCGCTCCAGCGACGCGGGTCTCCGACCGGAGCAGGTCGATCCTGGTCGGCGTGCTGGCCGCCGTCCTCGCGCTCGCGTCGCTCCTGGGGTCTGCCGGGCACGCCCAGGCGGTCGACCACAACCAACCGCCACGAACGCCCACCACCAGCATTCCGCCCAGGCTCGCCCAGTTGGCCGGCACCCTGGAGGGCATCGACGTCAGCCACTGGCAGGGGCAGATCAACTGGCCGATGGTCGCGGCGGCCGGCAAGAAGTTCGTGATCATGAAGGCGACGGAGGGAACGGGATTCGTCGATTGGATGTACGCGACGAATCATGCAGGTGCGCGGGCTGCCGGCATCGCGACGACCGCCTACCACTTCGCCAGCCCCGACGCGACCCCGGGCGAAGCCGTCGCGGAAGCCAACCACTTCGTCGATGTCGCCGGGCTCGGGGACGGCGACCTGATTCCGGCACTCGACCTCGAGCAAACCGGCGGGCTGGGCACGACCGCGCTCCGCAACTGGGTCGCCAGCTGGCTGGCCCAGGTGACCCTTCGACTTGGTGTCAAGCCGATGATCTACGTGAGCCCGGCCTTCTGGGTGAAGTACCTGGGCGACACGAGGTACTTCGCCGACGCCGGCTATCAGATCCTGTGGATCGCGCACTGGGGTGTGTCGAGTCCCACCGTGCCCGCCCAGAACTGGGGCGGCCGCGGCTGGACGTTCTGGCAGTACTCCAACTGCGGCTCGGTACCTGGGATCAGCGGCTGCGTGGACCTCGACCGCTACAACGGCTCCAAACTCGAGGCGGTGACCTACCATCCCGGCTTCCGCCTGTCCGCGTCGCCGGGCAGCTTCGCGCTCAAGCAGGGACGGAGCGGGCTCTCGACGATCGGGATCGTCCGGACAAACTTCACGGACCCGGTCGAGCTGAGCGTCAGCGGGCTACCCGCTGCCGCCAGCGCGACGTTCAGCGCCAGTCCCACGACCGGGTCGTCATCGGTGCTGACGATCACGACATCGAACACTGGGAACGTGACGCCAACCGGCACCTATCCGGTTACGGTGTCGGGCGAGGGTGGAGGCCTCAGCCGGGCGACGATGGTCAACGTCACCGTGGTCGATGGCATCGCCCCAACCATTGCCGCCCCGGTGGCATGGCTCATGACCGGCAAGCTCGGCCTCACGACCACCCGCATCGCGATTGGATGGTCCGGCTCGGACCCCAGCGGCATCGTCTCCTATCACCTCGATCGGCAGGTCAACGGCGGGGCGTGGGCCAGGCTCAGCCTGCCAACGGCCACCTCCATCTCGGTCATCCACACGCTGACGCTCGGGGCGGTCTACCGCTACCGGCTGGCCGCTACGGACCGCCTTGGCAACGTCACCTCCTGGACCTACGGACGCCCGTTCAAGGCGCTCCTGGTGCAGCAGTCATACGCGTCGGTCACCTACGGTGGGGCCTGGCACACCTCGTACGTGTCGAACGCGTCGGGCGGGAGCCTCAAGTACGCAACGGCCGCAGGCGCATGGGCCAGCTACGCCGCATACGGATCGAGCGCGGCCTGGGTGGCCTGGTGGGGCCCCGGCCGCGGATACGCGAGGGTCTACCTGAACGGCGTCTACCAGACGACGATTTCGCTCTATAGGTCTACGAGCACCGCCCGGCGTGTCGTCTTCGCGGCCCGCTGGGGATCGTTGAGCGGGCGCGCCCTCAAGGTGGTCACCGCGGGCGGCACCACGCATCCTCGCGTGGACGTGGACGCCTTCCTCCGGCTCTATCTCTATTAATCGCGGCTCGTCGCGTCATACCAGGGCGTGCCGTCTGGCTCTGGGCAGCACCAACTGGAGCTCGGCGCGCTCGGTCTCGTCGAACCAGCCCACGGCCAGACGCGCGAACTCGGCCGGGCGTTCCATGGGCGGAAGGTGGGCAACGGCGGGCCATTCGACGAGGCGGGCTCCGGCGACAGCTTCGGCGATCGTTCGAGCGGTGTCGCGGACGTCCGCGAGGTCGCCGTCCCCGACGAGGACGAGCGTGGGCTTCGCGATGTCGGCGAGGCGCCCAGCCGCTCGCGGCTCGAGCAGTCGCTCTTCGATGTCAGCCCAGTCGGCGGTCACCTCGAAGGCCCGCTGCTGCATCGCGCCGACCCTGGCGCGGAGCTCCGCGTCGACATCCGACGGGAGACGGCCGGGACCATCCACCCACGTCCGGAGGTTGGCCTCCACCGCGGCGCGGATGTGGCCCGACTCGAGGGCCGCCTCCTCGGCCTCCCAGAATGCCTCGAGCTGCGCGGAGGGCGGACCGGCTCGTAGCGCCCCTCCAGGAGCGACCAGGAGCAGCGATCGCGCGAGCTCCGGGCGAGCCAGCGCGACCTCGGCCGCAACGCCCGCGCCCATCGACACGCCGACCAGGTGAGCCGCTTGGATCCCGAGCTCGTCGAGCAGTCCCACGACGTCCGCGTGGTGGCTGAACGGCCCGTTGGGCCGGGACGTGGAGTCGCCGAAGCCCCGTAGATCCATCCGAACGACCCGCCGGCCGGCCGGCGCCGGCAGCCCGTCCCACATCCGCCGGTCGCAGACTGCGGCATGGAGGAGGACGACGGTGCGGCCATCGTTTGTTGATGGTGACGAGCCCGCGTCGTCATCGAAGACCAACCCGTTAGTGGAGACCGCGGTGCGCACGATCGGCAGTCTACCGGCCGGTCCGTATCATCCTGCCATGACGCACGCACCAACGTCCGATGCGATCCGCCTCACGGAGCTGACCGATTGCGGTGGCTGTGCGGCCAAGCTCGGGGCAGACCTGCTGGCAGAGGCACTTGCGGGGCTCGGCGCGGAGGCGCGCCCGGACGAGCTGCTGGCCGGGCTCTCCCCGCCGGAGGACGCCGCGGTCTACCGGCTGAGCGATGAGCTCGCGGTCGTGGGAACGCTCGACTTCTTTCCGCCGATCGTGGACGACCCGTTCACGTACGGCGAGATCGCAGCGGCCA
>Ga0184612_10001649_pt1 | contig 10838 bp, 5 predicted proteins | sample PLM3_60_coex_FD_133163 | JGI IMG/M metagenome (GOLD analysis project Ga0184612, IMG submission 133163) | Groundwater sediment microbial communities from an aquifer in East River, Colorado, USA - PLM3_60_coex | ecosystem: Environmental > Terrestrial > Soil > Riparian zone | place: USA: East...
CGTCGACGGTGGCCTCCTCCTCGTGGACGAACTTCTCCATGAGCGACTCGTCGTGGTCGGCGAGCTTCTCGAACAGGTCGTGGCGGGCCTTGCGGGCGGCATCGGCGAGCTCGGCCGGGATCTCGGTGGTCTCCCACTCCTCGCCCATCTCCGAGACCCAGTGCATGGCCTTCATCTCGACGAGGTCGATCACGCCCTGGAACGCGGACTCGGCGCCCCAGGGAAGCTGGAGGATGAGGGGACTCGCTTGGAGCCGGTCGACCATCATCTCGACCGTGCGGCCGAAGTCCGCGCCGGTGCGGTCCATCTTGTTCACGAAGCAGATCCGAGGGACGTGGTAGCGGTCGGCCTGGCGCCAGACCGTCTCGGTCTGGGGCTCCACGCCCGCGACGGCGTCGAACACCGCGATCGCGCCGTCGAGCACCCGCAGGGACCGCTCGACCTCGACCGTGAAGTCGACGTGGCCGGGCGTGTCGATGATGTTGATCCAGTGGCCCTTCCATTGGCAGGTCGTCGCGGCCGAGGTGATCGTGATGCCGCGCTCGCGCTCCTGGACCATCCAGTCCATCTGCGCGGTCCCCTCGTGGACTTCGCCGAGCTTGTAGGCCTTGCCCGTGTAGTACAGGATCCGCTCGGTCGTCGTGGTCTTGCCCGCGTCGATGTGGGCCATGATCCCGATGTTCCGGGTCCTGGCCAGCGGGTATTCGCGGATCACCAGGTCCTTGTTGGGCCCGGTTCCGCGTCCCTCGACCTTCTCGACCGTCTCTGCCACGTCCAGCTTCTCCGCGGGGACCGCCATCAGCGACCCCCCTGGTGGAACGCCGGGCTCGCCATGAGCCCGGCAACGATGTGCGCGTCGATCACCATCGATAGTGCGCGAACGCCTTGTTCGCCTCCGCCATCTTGTGCATGTCTTCCCGACGCTTGACCGACACGCCCTGCCCGGTCGAGGCGTCCATGATCTCGCCGACGAGACGCTCGGCCATCGAGTGCTCCTTGCGGGCGCGCGCGTTGTTGACGAGCCAGCGCAACGCAAGCGTGGTGCCACGGGCCGGCCGAACCTCCACCGGCACCTGGTAGTTGGCGCCGCCGACCCGTCTCGAGCGAACCTCCAGGAGCGGCTTCACGTTCTCGACGGCCTTCTTCAACGCGATGACGGGATCGTTGGACGTGCGCTCGCTGATGATCTCGAGCGCCTTGTAGACCGTGTTCTCGGCGAGCGTCTTCTTCCCGTCCAGCAAGACCTTGTTGATGAGCTGGGTGACGAGGATGTTCTGATAGACGGGATCGGGTTCGGTCTCGCGGCGTACGGCAGGGCCCTTGCGCGGCATGCCTATCCGCCGCCCTTCTTCGCGCCGTAGAGCGAACGGGCCTTCTTCCGATCCTTGACGCCCGCGGTGTCGAGCGTGCCCCGGATGATCTTGTAGCGCACGCCCGGAAGATCGCGAACGCGACCGGCGCGGACGAGCACGATCGAGTGCTCCTGGAGGTTGTGCCCCACACCCGGGATGTAGGCGGTGACCTCGATCTGCGAGGTCAGCCGAACCCGCGCGACCTTGCGCAGCGCCGAGTTCGGCTTCTTGGGCGTCGTCGTGTAGACGCGGGTGCAGACGCCCCGCCGCTGCGGGGAGCCCTTGAGGGCAGGCGCCTTGGTCTTGTCCGTGGGCCGCTTCCGGCCCTTGCGCACGAGCTGCTGGATCGTGGGCATGCGTCCTTCCGTCTGCACTCTCGACTTGTCACCGAACCGGGGTCCGACAGCGTTGAAGCCGGACCGCGGGCCCGGCTTCCAGGGCGGAACTCACTCTGGGCGCAGGTTGTCCCCTAGGAAACCCCCTGGAAGCGCACTCGATGCCAGGCTCGCCCGCCGAGCCCAGCGCGGAACATGAGACTACTAGGCACGAAGCGTGCCCGTCAACGGGCCCGAACGACGCCCCGGACGAGCACCCCACCGGCGCCCCTCTTCGGGACACCTCTGATGCTCCCGAGGGCGTCCCGGGGTCGCCGGCCCGCGATAGCAGCCGCGACGCTACTTCAACTCCATCACCCGCGTGGCGAAGTTGGCGAACGCCCCACGGGTGTTCCCGCAGGTGAGGTCCCCTGTGATCCACTCGCTGAAGGTGCAGGTCTGCGCGATGTGCTGCCAGCCAGACATTGCCCTGCTCATCGACCGCCGAGTAGAAGTAGTCGCCCCACCTGGGCCTGGGACCGCCGATCCAGTACCCGCTGAACCCGTCCTGCGGTCCCAGACCGGCCGCGACGACGTTCACGGCCGGAGCGGGGTGGCCGAGCGAGATCCGCGAGACTGCCGCGCTCGGGAAGTGGTCGGGCCCGACCAGCGTGAAGACGAGGTAGCCGCGACCGTTGGCGTCGACGCCGACCGCGGGCATGATCAGGTTGTTCCCCTCGACCGCGAGGTACTCCTGCATCGCGACCTTGCCCTTCAGCTTGCCCTTCTTGAACTTTGGTTCGAGCGCCCGCACATGACCCCCGCCAGCTCCTGGCCCCCGACGTCCACGGCGGTTCCCAGCGAGAACCACAGGAGACCGTTCGCGTACCAGCTCCCGAGCATGCGCCCATCGAGACCATCCACGACCGATAACCCCTGCGCCACAGGAGGTGAACCGAACGCGTCGATGCACGGCTGCAGGTTCAGACACTCCCCGAGCGGCAGGTCGCCCGGCCGTTGGGTGGCCGGCGGCGGCACCTCGTAGAGCTGCGCGTTTACCCACGGTGGCGGAGCTTGAGGTTCGGATTGGGCGAGTCGAGTGAGGCAGTGTTCGAGAGCGCCCAGAGGGTGATCGCGTCGTACTCGGGCGACGGGTTCCCCGTCTCGAACCCACCATCCCGCTCACGAAGAACACGGTGCCGTGCTTCAGGCGATAGGAAGAGGCACGGGCCCGGAGGTGGGACGCCCTGCCCACTTGATACCTCGGTCCATCCGACCGACCGACCGTGGACTTCGGCGGACAATGGATAGGCCGCGCTCGGCGAGCTGCAATGGCTCCGGGCACCGACGGCACCCAGTTTGCGGATGACCCTCGAGGAGTGTTATGTCCTCAAAGTCGGGGATTCTGGTCAACGTCCTGTGGAGGGGGGTGAGGCCAGCCCGATACCAGGTTCGCGCTCCGGGACTTCGACCTCAGGGGGGAGCCCATGTTCCTGCGTTCGACACGCTGGATGCGTCTCGCGTTCATAGCCCTGCTCGCCGGACTGGTAGCCCTGCCGGCAAGTGGGACCCACAAGGACAGGCGCGTCGACACCGATGCACTCGCGCACGTGTCCCAGTCCGTCGCCGTCCACCACTGGCTTGCGCACCCGAACCAAGCTCCGGATCACCTCCAAGAGGTCTTCCGGCGGGCGAACGAGTTGGTCGCCCGGGCGCGGTCCCCCCAGGCCGCGGCCGCACCGTTCAGAGCCGCCGACCGTTTGAATGACGATCTGTTCGGGCTTCCCCAGAACGAGGAGTCTGTGTCGGCCTGTCGCCTCGACGACAGTCTTGTCATCGAGGGCACGAACGATTACCGGGGCTTGCTCGACTCCGAGGGCAACTTCACCGGTTGGCACCTGTCCACTGATGGGGGCAATTCCCTCGCGAAGGAAGGGCTGCTTCCGGCGGTTAGTGTCGGGGGGACCGCTACCCGTCCGTCGGGCGGCGACCCGGTCTACAGCTTCTCCGAGCTCGACTGCGACGTCTACGGGGCCAGCTTGAACTACGACCCCTTCGATCCGTTCGCGAACACGAACGGGATCGGCATCTACAAGACGGACGAGACTTCGCTGCTGTCGGGTGCATGTGACCCAACAGCAGCCGACCTGTCCGACGAGGACTGCTGGCCGACCCGCCGGTACGCGGCCTTCGCGGCTGACGCCACCCACTTCCTCGACAAGGAGTGGTTCGACGTCGGCGATACAGGCGACGGCGAACATGTGTGGGTGACCTATACCGACTTCGATGGCACCCCGACGCCGCCGAACCCCGCGGGGTTCTCGGCCGAGATCTTCGCGGTGCGGTGCGACGCGGACCTCGTGGACTGCACGGCTCCGATTCCAGTCAGCGAGAACGACGTCGACGTCCAGTTCTCTGACGTGACGATCGGACCGGATCAGCGGACCTACATCACCTGGGCTCAGATCTTCGGTGAGCTCACCGGCGACCCGCAGACCTTCGTGATCAAGATGCGTGTGGCTGAGCCGGGAAGCACTACCTTCGGGCCCGAGCGTGTGGTCTTCGAGGAGGAGCTGGCGATCCCGTTCGGTGGGTTCCTCCACGCCAACGACTTCCGTGTGGCCACGTACCCCAAGCACGAGGTCCGCGACCTGGGGGGTGCCAACCCCAGGGTCTACGTCGTGTGGGATGCCTGTGAGTTCCGGCTCCTCGGCTCGATCTGCGAAGAGCCGATCATCTGGCTCTCGTACTCCGACGACCTGGGCGTCTCGTGGAGCGATCGGGTGGCAATCTCCGATGGAGGCGACAACTACTTCCCGACCATAGCTTTCGATCCTGCAGGGAACCGGCTCGTTGCGGCGTGGTTCACCAACCAGTTCGACAGCACCTTCCACAACCGGAACGACGTGGAGCTCGTGCGGCTGAACGCGAACGGCACGGTCAAGTTCAGCCATCGGCTCACCAAGCCGTCGAACGAGACCGAGGCCGACCCGCTCCTCGGCGGGTTCTTCATCGGCGATTACATCGAGGTGTTCGCGCACAACCGGACGGCGTGGGTCGGCTACAACGCGAACTACCGGCAGGTGAAGTTGCTGTCCGAGGGGATCCGGATCGCGCAACAGGATAACTACCTGACCAGGGCGGAGGTGTAGTCGCCTCGGGAGGCAGCTGCGGCGACGGCCCCGAAGCGGGAGTCAAGAAGTTCGCGATCCAGACCCGAACGGCCAACGGGAACTGGGTGACCGCCGCGACCGGGACGGTGGATGCCGACGGCGTCATCCACACGTTCAAGGCGACGGCCGGGAAGAAGGACGTCCGCTTCCCGCTTCATCATGAAGTCGAACCACGGTGACCCGCTGTTCATGGACGTGCTCGAGGTCACCGTCCGGGGCACGTAGGCCCTTCGGGGGGGCCGGCGCGAAGCGCCGGCCCCCCCCGCCTTCGCGGAGCGTTTTGCCATCGTTGCCCGGCCCTGCCTCGGGCTCCCGAGTCTTCAGCAGACACCTAGACGCCCGTCCCCGCGGATCCCCTCTACTCCTTGGGCGCGATCGAGCCGAACAGCTCCCGCTCGGCCTCCTCGCGGGTGATGCCTGCAAGGACCGGCTCGCCGGCCGCCTCGGCCTCGGCGATCTCGCGCTGGCGAGCCAGCCAGTACTCGGGGATAGCTTCGGGCTTGATGCGGACCTGGACGTTGCGGTACCGCGACATGCCGGTTCCGGCCGGGATGAGCTTGCCGATGATCACGTTCTCCTTCAGCCCGAGGAGCCCGTCGGACCGGCCGGCGATCGCCGCCTCGGTCAGCACCCGGGTCGTCTCCTGGAAGGAGGCCGCCGACAGCCACGAGTCGGTGGCGAGCGACGCCTTCGTGATCCCGAGCAGCTGCGGCCGAGCGCTGGCCGGCTGACCGCCGTTGTCGACGGTCTGTCGGTTGGCCGCCTCGAACCGCCGGCGGTCCACCAGGTCGCCCGGCAGGAAGTCGCTGTCTCCGGGCTCGATGATCTGCACCTTGCGGAGCATCTGCCGGATGATCAGCTCGATGTGCTTGTCGTGGATCGTGACGCCCTGCGACCGGTACACCTGCTGGACCTCCTCCACCAGGTGCGCCTGGAGCGCCTGCACGCCCTCGATCCGCAGCTTCTCGTGGGGGTTCACGGACCCCTCGGTGAGCTGCTGACCCACGTCCACGCCGTCGCCGTCGCCGACGAGCAGCCGGGCTCGGAACGAGACCTTGTACTGCACCTGGTCGCCGTCCTCCGAGGTGACCGTGATCCGGCGTTCCTTCTTCTCCTCGTCGTCCTCGATGGAAACGGTGCCGGGGAGCTCGGTGATCAGCGCTTCGCCCTTGGGTCGGCGCGCCTCGAACAGCTCGACCACGCGCGGCAGGCCGTGCGTGATGTCCTCGCCGGCGACACCTCCGGTGTGGAAGGTCCGCATCGTGAGCTGCGTGCCCGGCTCGCCGATCGACTGCGCCGCAATGATCCCGACCGACTCGCCGATGTCCACGAGGCGACCGGTGGCAAGCGACCAGCCGTAGCAGAGTCGGCACACGCCGTACTCGGCCTCGCACGTGGTCGCCGAGCGCACCCGGACCGTGTCCACCCCCGCCTCCTCGAGCTTGGCGGCGATGGCGTCGGAGACCGCGTCACCGCGGGATGCGAGCTTCTTGCGTTCGAGCTTGACGTCCTCGGCGAGCACCCGGCCGTACAGCGACGTGTCCAGGTGCTGGTTCTCGACCCGGCCGCCCTGCGGCGTCTCGTAGGTGACATGCGCCGTGACCGAGCGGTCGGTGCCGCAGTCCTCCTCGCGCACGATCAGCTCCTGCGCGACGTCGACCAGACGCCGGGTCAGGTACCCGGAGTCGGCGGTCCGAAGCGCCGTGTCGGCCAAGCCTTTGCGCGCCCCGTGCGTCGAGATGAAGTACTCGAGGACCGACAGGCCCTCTCGGAAGTTCGACTTGATCGGCCGCGGGATGATCTCGCCCTTCGGGTTGGCCACGAGGCCGCGCATACCGGCGATCTGACGGATCTGCATGATGTTCCCGCGAGCGCCCGAGTTGGCCATCATGTAGATGGGGTTCGTCTTGCCGAACTGGGCCTCCATGGCGTCCTTGACCTCGTCGGTCGCGTGGGTCCAGATCGTGATGAGTTCCTGCCGGCGCTCGTCGTCCGTGATGATGCCCTTGCGGTACTGGCTCTCGATCTTCGAGGCGTCCTTCTCGTGCCGGTCCAGGATCGTCGCCTTGTCCGGCGGGGTCGTGACGTCCTCGATGCCGAGCGTCACGCCGGCCCGGGTCGCGTAGTGGAACCCGACGTTCTTGAGGTTGTCGAGGATCTGCTCGACCTCGGCGCGGTCGTACCGATGCACGCACGCGTCGACGAGACGGCCGACGTCGGTCTTCAGGAGCGGCCGGTTCACGAACTCCTCGGTGTCGGGGAAGCACTGGTTGAAGATGAGGCGTCCGACCGTCGTCTCGACGACCGGGACGCGCGCGCCGTTGCCATCCGAGCCGACGTCCACCGTCTCCGGCAGCATCTCGGGCGGCAGCGACTTGCCGGGGAGTCGCACCTTCACGACCGTGTGCAGCCACACCAGCCGGTGGTCGAGCGCCATGAGGGCCTCGTGCACCGAGCTGAACCGCGGGATGTCCTCGTCGCTCGCCGGACGGTCGGGCTCGATCGTCAGGTAGTAGATCCCGAGCACCATGTCCTGCGTCGGCACGGCGATCGGGCGGCCGTGCGCGGGCGACAGGATGTTGTTCGTCGAAAGCATCAAGACCCGCGCCTCGGCCTGGGCCTCCGCCGACAGCGGCACGTGGACGGCCATCTGGTCGCCGTCGAAGTCCGCGTTGAACGCCGTGCACACGAGCGGGTGGATCTGGATCGCCTTGCCCTCCACGAGTACCGGTTCGAACGCCTGGATACCCAGCCGGTGGAGCGTCGGGGCGCGGTTCAGCAGCACCGGGTGCTCCTTGATGACCTCTTCGAGGACGTCCCAGACCTGCGGACGAGCGCGCTCGACCATGCGCTTGGCGCTCTTGATGTTCTGCGCGAGCGCCTGATCCACGAGCCGCTTCATCACGAACGGCTTGAACAGCTCGAGCGCCATCTGCTTGGGCAGACCGCACTGGTGCAGGCGAAGCTCCGGCCCCACGACGATCACCGAGCGCCCCGAGTAGTCCACGCGCTTGCCGAGCAGGTTCTGGCGGAAGCGCCCTTGCTTGCCCTTCAGCATGTCCGAGAGCGACTTCAACGGGCGGTTGCCCGGACCGGTGACCGGGCGACCCCGCCGGCCGTTGTCGAACAGCGCGTCGACGGCCTCCTGGAGCATGCGCTTCTCGTTGTTGACGATGATCTCGGGCGCCTGGAGGTCGAGCAGCCGCTTCAGCCGGTTGTTCCGGTTGATGACGCGGCGGTACAGGTCGTTCAGGTCCGACGTCGCGAACCGGCCGCCGTCGAGCTGCACCATCGGCCGAAGATCCGGCGGGATCACCGGGACCGCGTCCAGGACCATGCCCATCGGTGAGTTGCGCCCCTCGGTGAAGTTCGATGCGACCTTGAGGCGCTTGATGGCCTTCAGGCGCCGCGTGCCCTTCCCCGTCGCGATCTGCTCACGCAGGGACGCGGCCTCGTCCTCGAGCTTCAGCTCCAGGAGCAGTCGCTTGATGGCCTCGGCGCCCATGCCGCCGTCGAAGTAGTCGCCGAACCGCTCGCGCAGCGACCGGTACACCGCATCGTCGGCGACGAGCTGCTTCACCGACAGGGCCTTGAAGGCGGCGAGCACCTCGTCCAGGTGGTCGGTGTCGCGCTTGGTGGCCTCGGTGATCCGGTCGACGTCGCGCTGCGCCTCCCGACGAGCGGCCGAGAGCTGGGCGCCCTTGGCGCCCTCGCCCTCGAGCTCGCGCAGGCGGTCCTCGAGCTCGGACAGACGCGTCTTGATCTCGTCGTCACGCTCGGCCTCGAACGCCTTCTTCTCCTCGTCGATCTGCGATTCGATCTCGGGGAGGTCCTTGTGACGGCGGTCGACATCGAGCCGGGTGATGACGTAGGCGGCGAAGTAGATGATCCGCTCGAGATCCTTCGGAGCGATGTCGAGCAGGTAGCCGAGACGACTCGGAACGCCCTTGAAGTACCAGATGTGGGTGACGGGCGCCGCGAGCTCGATGTGGCCCATCCGGTCACGCCGGACCTTGCTGCGCGTGATCTCGACGCCGCAGCGCTCGCAGATGATGCCCTTGAACCGGACGCGCTTGTACTTGCCGCAGTGGCACTCCCAGTCCCGCGTCGGCCCGAAGATCCGCTCGCAGAACAGGCCGTCCTTCTCCGGCTTCAGCGTCCGGTAGTTGATGGTCTCGGGCTTCTTGACCTCGCCGTTGGACCACGCTCGGATCTGATCCGCGGTGGCCAGGCCGATCCGGATCTCATCGAAATAGTTCACATCAAGCACGTGGGGCGGCCTCCTCGCAGACCTCGCCTTGCATCAGGTTCAACGCTCGTCTGTTCCCGAGCATCAGTCGTAGTCCGCCCCGGCCGGCTCCCGGCGGGACAGGTCGATCCCCAGCTCCTCTGCCGCACGGAACACGTCCTCGTCGGTCTCCTTGAGCTCGATCTCCTCGCCCTCGGCCGAGCGGACCTCGACGTTCAGGCAGAGCGACTGCATCTCCTTGATCAGGACCTTGAAGGACTCGGGGATCCCGGGCTCGGGGATGTTCTCGCCCTTCACGATGGCCTCGTAGACCTTCACGCGGCCCAGCACGTCGTCGGATTTGATCGTGAGCAGCTCCTGGAGCGCGTACGCGGCCCCGTAGGCCTCGAGCGCCCAGACCTCCATCTCGCCGAACCGCTGCCCGCCGAACTGCGCCTTCCCGCCAAGCGGCTGCTGCGTGATCATCGAGTAGGGGCCGGTGGACCGGGCGTGGATCTTGTCGTCCACCAGGTGGAGCAGCTTCAGGATGTAGGCGACCCCGACGGTGACCCGCTCCTCGTACGGCTCGCCGTTGCGACCGTCGTACAGCACCGCCTTGCCGACGTCGTCGACCAAGCGCACGCCGTCCTTGTTGGGATGCGCGCTGCGGATCGCCTCGAGGATCTCGCCCTCGCGGGCGCCGTCGAACACCGGCGTCGAGACGTACACGGGCCCCTGGTGGTCCACCCCGTCCTTGCGAAACCCAACCAGACCCGCCCACCCCAGGTGGGCCTCGAGCACCTGCCCGAGGTTCATCCGGGAGGGCACGCCGAGCGGGTTCAAGATGATGTCGACCGGCGTCCCGTCCGCGAGGAACGGCATGTCCTCCTCGGGCAGGATCGTCGAGATGACGCCCTTGTTCCCGTGGCGCCCGGCGAGCTTGTCGCCGTCGGAGATCTTGCGCTTCTGGGCCACGTAAACGCGGACCAGCTGGTTGACGCCCGGCGGGAGCTCGTCGCCCTCCTCGCGCGTGAACACGCGGACGCCGATCACCTTGCCCGACTCGCCGTGCGGGACCTTGAGCGAGGTGTCGCGCACCTCGCGCGCCTTCTCGCCGAAGATCGCGCGGAGCAGCCGCTCCTCCGGCGTGAGCTCGGTCTCGCCCTTGGGGGTGACCTTGCCCACCAGGTAGTCGCCGGGGTTGACCTCGGCGCCGATCCGGATGATCCCGCGCTCGTCGAGGTCCTTCAGGATCTCCTCGGAGACGTTGGGGATGTCGCGCGTGATCTCCTCGGCGCCGAGCTTAGTGTCGCGGGCGTCGACCTCATGCTCCTCGATATGGATCGAGGTGAGGATGTCGTCCTTGACCAGGCGCTCCGAGATGATGATCGCGTCCTCGTAGTTATGGCCCTCCCAGGGCATGTACGCGACGATGAGGTTGCGGCCGAGCGCGAGCTCGCCGGCCTCGGTCGAGGGTCCGTCGGCGATCACCTGGTTGCGCACGATCCGGTCGCCCTCGGACACCAGGGGCTTCTGGTTGAGCGCGGTGCCTTGGTTGGACCTGCGGAACTTCTGGAGCTTGTAGGTCCGAAGGGCGCCGGTCCGCTCGCGGATCACGACGTCATCGGCCGAGACATCCTCGACGACCCCAGCCTCCTCGGCCAGCACCACGTCGCCGGCGTCGACGGCCGCACGGAACTCCACCCCGGTGCCGACGAGCGGCGCCTCCGAGAGGAGCAACGGGACGGCCTGCCGCTGCATGTTGCCGCCA
>Ga0184612_10001650_pt1 | contig 10829 bp, 11 predicted proteins | sample PLM3_60_coex_FD_133163 | JGI IMG/M metagenome (GOLD analysis project Ga0184612, IMG submission 133163) | Groundwater sediment microbial communities from an aquifer in East River, Colorado, USA - PLM3_60_coex | ecosystem: Environmental > Terrestrial > Soil > Riparian zone | place: USA: East...
GGCTTCCGAGTCGGGAGCGAGCGCGCGGGTCCACGGTCGCATCGGCTCCGATGTCGCCGGCGCGTTGTTGCGAGATGAGCTCATCGCGCGAGGCGTAGAGCCCGCGTTCGCGATGGATCCGAGCGCCGACACCGGCACGATGCTCGTCGTGCACGAGCCTCGGGAGCGCTCGATGGTCGCCGACCGCGGAGCCGGTGGCCGGCTGTCACCCGAAGACCTGCCCGATCAGATCGAGGCGGGCGCGGTGATCGTCTCCGGCTACTCGCTCCTGTTCGAACCGACCGCCGCGGCCGGGCGCGCCGCCCTCGATCGCGCCCGCGCGAAGTTCGTCGCCGTGGATGCGGCGTCGTGGCCGATGATCCGGTCGCTCGGCGTGGAGGCGTTCTTCGAGATCTGCGGTCCCGCGACGATGCTGCTGGCGAACGAGCGAGAGGCCGAGGTGCTGACCGGCCGTCGGGGAGAGGACTCCGCCGACGCCCTCGCGTCGAGGTTCCCACTCGTGTGCGTGAAGCTCGGCCAGGCAGGCGCCGTCATGTCGTGGGAGGGGCTCGTCATCCGCGCGTCGACCGACCCCGTCGAGGAGAAGGACCCGACGGGCGCCGGCGATGCGTTCGATGGGGTCCTGCTCGCCAACCTCGTAGCCGGGCGTTCGCCCGGGGATGCGCTGGCCGCGGCGTGTCGCGCCGGCGCCCGGGTCGCGGCGAGCTTCGAGACGTGGCCGGAGCGCCCACGCGCACCAAGACCGACGTGACCGAACGGCCACCACCGCGGGCGGCCATCCGGACTTCGGATGAGGTCGCGGAGGCCCTCGCCGCAGGCGGTGCGGTCGTCGCTCTCGAGACGAGCGTGGTCTCCCAGGGCCTCCCACCGCCGCGCAACCTCGAGTGCGTCGAACGCATGGGCGGCGCGGTGCGCTCGGCCGGCGCGGTTCCGGCTTGGATCGGGGTCGCCGACGGAGAGGTGGTGGTCGGGCTCTCGCACGCGGAGCTGCTGGCGTTCGCGGAGCCCGGTCGTGCGTCGAAGGTCGCGCGGCGCGACCTGGCCTTCGCGGTCGCGAACGGCGGCCTCGGTGCGACCACGGTCTCGAGCATGATCTGGGCTGCACGCCGAGCCGGGATCGCCGTCGCGGCCACCGGGGGCGTGGGCGGCGTGCATCCGGATACCGGGGACGTCTCGGCGGACCTCCTCGAGCTCGCGCGGACACCCGTCCTGCTCGTGTGCTCGGGGCCCAAGTCGATCGTCGATCCGGTGGCCACCGCGGAGCGGCTGGAGGAGCTCGGGGTGGGCATGGTGGGCTTCCGATGCGACCGGTTGCCGTTCTTCCTCGCGCTCGAGGCCGATGTCGAGCTCGACCAGCGCGTGAACGACGCCGGCGGGGCTGCAGCGATCGTGCGGGCGATGGCGCGGGTCGGGGTCGAGGCCGCCGTCCTTCTATGCAACCCGGTCCCCGCCTCCGCCGCGATGGACCCCGCGGTCGTCGCCGAGGCCGTTCGGGCGTGTGAGCGGTTGGCCGCCAGCGACGGCGTTCGGGGGAAGGCGGTCACGCCGTTCCTGCTGTCCTGCCTCGCGCAGCAGACCCGGGGCGCCAGCCTCGAGGCGAACCTCGCGCTCCTGCAGGACAACGCGAAGCTGGCGGGTGAGGTCGCCGCCGCCGCGGTGAGCGGCGGCTAGCGCAACCAGGTCTTGACGATCGCCTTGGCGAAGTGCCAGGCGTATCGCAGCGACTTCGGCTTCTTGGACTCACCACCGCGGCGCGTGAGGAACGTCACGGGCACCTCGACGACGCGAGCGCGCTGGCGGAGCGCCTCGATCGTCACCTCCGACGTCCAGAACTGATCCTGCTCGAGGATCAAGCGCCGCAGCGTGTCGGCTCGGGTCGCTCGATAGCCGCTGGAGATGTCCGTCACCCGCTGACCGGTGAGGATCGTGGCCACCCGCGAGAAGAAGTGGACGCCGAGGTGGCGGATCAAGCTTTCCCGCTCGAAGTCCCCGAGCATCCTGGACCCGTTCACGTGGTCGGCTCGGCCCTCGATGATCGGTCGCACGAGCGTCGGAAGTTCCTCGGGCTGATGCTGGCCGTCGGCGTCCATCGTCACGACGATGTCCGCGCCGAGCTTGAGCGCGACGTCGTATCCGACGCGGAGCGCGAGGCCGCCGCCGCGGCGGATCGGCAGCGTCGCGACGAGCGCGCCGCTGTCACGCGCCACGTCCGCCGTCCCGTCGTCCGAGTGGTCATCGACCACGATCGGCACGACGTGGTACCCCTCAAGCTCGCGCGGCATCGCCTCGATCACCGCGCCCACGTTCTCGGCTTCGTTGAAGGCGGGGGAGACGACTGCGATCCGTCTGCCCTCGGGAAGACGGATCACCGCGTCCCAGTCGAAGGCGGCGTGGCCAAGCGACTCGACGAGGAGCCGCATGCTGCGCTCGTTCGTGTCGACCTCGGACTGCATCCGGATCAGCAGCAGGAACAGGATGACGATGGCGAACAACAGGACCGCGGTGAGCCGCTGGCCCGCCCCCGGCTCGGGGGAGAAGTTGAAGACCTCGAACAGCGGGTCGAACATGGACGGCGCCGCCGACAACAGCAGGACGGCGACCGAGATCAGCCACGAGATGATGAGGTTGAGACGACTGATCTGCCGTCGGCGGTAGCGGATCAGCGCGAGGGCGAAGAACGCCGTCGCGAAGACAACCCCGAGGATCCGCAGGGCCGGCACGGCCCGACTCTACGCGAAGGAGGAGGCGGCCCCGATGAACGGGGCCGCCTCCTTCGAGCGGATCCGCCTTTAGCAGTGCGGTGTGCAGTCGTTGTCGGCGATGACGTTTCCGCTGCCGGAACCATCGGTGAAAACGTTCGGACGGTTGCGCACCAGCGTGTTGCCTGTCACCGTGTTGTTCTTCGGCGCGAAGTCGAAGCGGATGAGGACGACGCCGCCGTGGAACGCGACGTTGCGGTTCGTTTGGTTGTTCTGGATCACGTTCCCCTCGATCGTGTTCCGCCGGCCGCCGGCGATCGCGATCCCGATCCCGGACAGGGATGGGTCGCCGCCGCCGCCCCCGGGGCAGAATCGCGAGTTGTTCTCGATCGTGTTCGCCGTGATCGTCCACCTCGCGGCATGGATCGGCGAGGACGTGTTGAACACGAGGATCCCGATGCAGTTGTCGTGGATCGTGTTCGCCGTCACCGTCCCGATCTTCGCGTCCCGCAGGAACAGCCCGTACGCGTTGTCGAAGGCCTCGTTGCCTTCGAGGGTTGCGTCCGCGATCGGAGAGTCGCCGACGTACAGGCCCGCCAACGCGTTGCCCGAGGCGACGTTGTTCCGCATGACGACGCCCGAACTCTCGAAGGCCGCGAGCCCGTACTCTCCGTTGTCCACACCCGCGTTGTCCTCGAGGGTCAAGTTCTCGGCCAGCAGCGCGACGAAGCCGAACGCGAGGAATGCCTCGGCACGCACGCCGGTGATCGTCACGCCGGATACGGGGGTCCCGGTTTGGCCGTTCCCGCGGACGCAGATCCCCGCGATGCCCCCGAAGCACCGGCCCGGAAGGTCGGTCGGCGGCCGCAGGATGCTGCCGTCGATGCCGCTCCCGACACCCTGGATCGTGATGTCGTTGGTTTTGATCACCACGACGTCCTCGTAGACGCCGGCTTGCAGCTGGATCGTGTCACCCGGCTGCGCCGACGCCACGGCGTCGTTGATCGACTCGCCGGGGGCCACGACGATCGTGCCAGCCGAGGCAGGCGTCGCGATCGCGAACGTCGCGACGAACACGGCGCCCCACCCCGAGCGTCGAGAGTTTCCGTCTCATGCGAACCTCCTTCGTCGTTCGCTCAAAGAGCAAGCTACCCATATGGGCGGCGGCGAACCACCGAGCCAGCCGGTGGGACCCGGGCGTGCCAGCACCCGCAGATCAGGTGGATGAGGGATCTCTCACACCACGCCAACGCGTTGCCGGCAGGATGTGGTCGAGGATGACTCGGTCCCCGTAGCGCTCGATCACCTCGAACATCGACCCGATCAGCGTCTCGGAGAGCAGGTGCGGGTCCAGGCCCAGATCTAGGAGCTTGGTATGTGTCGGGTTGTAGTAGTGCTCCTCCATCTCAACCCGCGGGTTCTCGAGGTGCTCCACGCGGACATCGAGTCCGGCCTCGGCCCCAGCCTTCTGCACGAGCTCGGCGAGCTGAACGACCGAGAAGTGCTCTGTGAACTGATTGAACACCCGGAACTCGCCAGGTCCGGCCGGGTTGGTGACGGCGAGCTCGACGCACCGGAGTGTGTCGACGATGTTGAGGTACCCGCGCGTCTGCCCTCCCTTGCCGTACGGGGTGAGCGGGTGGCCGATCACGGCCTGGAGGCAGAAACGGTTCAGCGCCGTACCGAACACCTCGTCGTAGTCGAACCGCGTGAGCAGGCGCTCGTCGAGCTTGGTCTCCTCGGTCTCGATCCCGTAGACGACCCCCTGGTTGAGGTCGGTGGCGCGAAGTCCCCAGATCCGGCACGCGAAGTGGATGTTGTGCGAGTCGTGGACCTTCGACAGGTGGTACATGGACCCCGGAACCTTCGGGAAGGGCAGCGTGTCGGTGCGTCCCTTGTGGGTGATCTCGATGAAGCCTTCTTCGATGTCGATGTTCGGTGTGCCGTACTCGCCCATCGTCCCGAGCTTCACCAGATGCGCGTCGGGTGCGAGCTCGGCCATCGCGTAGAGCACGTTGAGGGTGTTCACGACGTTGTTCGTCTGCGTGAACACGGCGTGGTCCCGGTCGATCATCGAGTAGGGGGCCGACGGCATCTCGCCGTAGTGGATGATCGCCTCGGGAGCGAACTCCCGGAACAGATGCTCTACGACGTCCCACTCGGTGAGGTCGCCTTCGGTCGTGCCGATCGGCAGGCCGGTGATCTCACGGAATGCCTCGGCCCTCGCCGGGAGCGAGGGACCGATCGGCGTGAGGGACCCGGTCCCGGCCTTCTCGTGCGCGCGCCGGCGCAGGTAGTTGTCGACGGCGTGGATCTCGTGCCCGCGCTGGGCGAGATGCATCGAGGTGGGCCAGCCCAGGTACCCGTCGCCGCCCAGGATCAGGATGCGCATGCCGGCCATCGTAGCAACGGACCCCCTCGGGCCCGGGACTCAGGTCAGGCGAGAGAGGCGAGCTCCTCGAGGACGCGATCGACCTCGGCCGGCGTGTTGTAGTGGCAGAACCCGGTCCGAACCGCGCCGCCGGTCTCCTCGAGGCCGAGCCGCTCCATAAGCTCGAGCGCGAAGTAGTTGCCGTCCCACACGAACACGCCGCGCTCGGCCAGTGCCTTGGCGGTCTCGGCCGGGTGCTGGTCACGGACGCGAACGGCGAAGGTCGGGGTGCGCTCGTCGACCCGTTCGGGGTCGGCGATACCGTAGAGACGCACCGCAGGGATCCGACGCACGCCGTCGAGGAACCGCCTCGACAGGTCCGCCTCGTAGGGGACGATCACCCGGTCGAAGGTCTCCGCGACCCGTGTCCGACGATCGCGGCCGTGTCCGGAGCTCAGTGCGGCGAGGTACTCGACCGCGGCGATCCAGCCCGCGAACGCCTCGTGGTTCATCGTCCCGGTCTCGAACGCGAACGGCAGCTCCTCGCTCGCGGGCCGGACCTTGTACGGCCGGAGCGAGCCCAGCAGCTCCCGCCGGCCGAACACGATCCCGAGGTGCGGGCCGAAGATCTTGTACGGGGAACAGGCGACGAGGTCGGCGCCGATCTCGCGGACGTCGATCCCGCGGTGCTGCGCGAGGTGGACGCCGTCGCAGGCGACGATCGCATCGGTGCGCGCGTGCACCAGGCGAGCGAGCTGCGCGGCCGGCGTGATGGTTCCGACCGCGTTCGAGGCGAGCGAGAACGCGACGACCTTCGTCCGTTCGGACAGCGCCGCCTCGAACGACGCCAGGTCGAGCGTCACGTCCTCATCCCGAAGGTCGACCCAGCGGACCGTCGCGCCCGCGTCCTCCGCGGCGAGCACCCACGGCCGGACGTTCGCGTCGTGATCGAAGCGGGTCACGACGACCTCGTCGCCGGGCGAGAGCGTCCGACCGATCGAGCGCGACACGGCGAGGAGCAGGGTCGTCGCGTTGGGGCCGAAGACCACCTCGTCCGGATCGGCGTTCAGCAGGTCCGCCGCGGCCCGGTGCGCGCCGGCGATGACGTCGTCGGTCTCCTGGCTCGTCTGGAACGCACCGTGCGCGTTGGCGTTGCTCCGGCGCAGGTACCCGGCCATCGCCTCGATGACCGCTTCGGGCACCTGGGACCCGCCGGGTGCATCCGCGAAGACGACGCGACGCCCGTCCATCTCTCGCGTGAGAGCGGGGAACCGCGAGCGGACGCGTTCGAGGTCGAGAGGTTCCATCGGCGCATAGCCTGGCCCATCCGCGCGCCGGGCGACAACCCAAGGACTACAGCCGATCCCAACCGGCCGGTAGTTCCGCCGGGGTCCACGACGGGTCCGGACGCCAGTCTGCCCAGTCCCGATCGAAGGGCGGCTCGCGGCCCACGACCCTCGTCCGCCCGCGCTCGGCCTGGCGCCGGAACTCCTCCTCGTCGCGCTCGGTGTAGAGGCCGAGGCGGATCCCCTCGGTCACGTCGTCCTCGTCCTTCCACCACCAAGAGGACCGGTCGGGTTCGATCACAATGTCGAGATCGTGGTCGAGGGTGTCGAAGCCGAGCTCGGTCCGCCGGAGCGGCGCCTCAACATTCACGTACCAGAGCCGCGGGGTCCACTCCTCATCCCAGAAATGCAGCACGGCGTGCCCCGTGTCCGGCCAGGCGAAGGAAAGAACGTGTGCGTCCGTCCATCGCCTCTCCTGCAACGTCCACTCGCCAGCTGGCGCCTTCAGCCGGATCCACCGCTCTTTAGGCGCGGCCGGTCCGAACCACCGGTTGCCGATCGGGAGGTAGAACATCCACAGATCAGCCTCGTCGCGCACGATCGTCGCGGGGCGAGCCGCCCACACGTGGCCACGCAGGACGTCGCGAAGGACCACCACTTCGCCGGGCTCGAACCGGCGCATAGGCTCAGCCGAGACGGCCGGCGAACGCGGCGTTCGTCGCGTCGAGCAGGGCCCGGGCCTGCGCCCGGAGCGCGGAGACCTCGTCGCGGAGCGCATGTGCCTTGGCTGGGTCCTTGAGCGCCGACGCGTTGATCTCGACGTTATAGGTCGCGGACCACACGGCCGCCGACAGGGACTGCGCGGCGCAGGCTCCGTCGGAGGCGGCGTTCGCGTTCCCGAGCTCGGTGGTTTCGCGCGCGAGCTCCATCTGCGCGGCGGCGAGCCTCGCGATCTCGAGCGGCGGGGATGCGGCCTCCTCGTACCCGCGCTGGATCGCCTGAGAGCGTGCGGCCTTGTCCGCGTCGGTGCCCTTCGGCATCTTGAACGCCGCCATCACGCCGTCGAAGGCGGTGGCGTCCACGTCGGCGAACTCGAGGAAGGCGCCCCTTGCATGCTCGGCGGCGGCGAGGACGCCGCGCATCCGCTCCTGTACCTCCTCGTAGCCGGCCTTGCCGATCGTGAGGTTGCACACCATCGAGATCAGCGCCGAACCGGTCGCACCCGCGATGGCGGCGACGGCTCCGCCTCCCGGGGTCGGCGACTCGGACGAGAGCCCGTCCAGGAACACCTCGATCGTCTCCGATGCGATGACGTCGCTCACGCAACCCCTCCCTCGCCGCTCACGAGTCGCTCCAGGATCTGCGACCCCTCATCGAACCCCTCAAGCCGCAGATGCTCCACGTCGTCCTCGGCGAGCGCGGCACGCGGGATCAGGCCGACGATCTCCGACGAGAGCACCCGCATCCCGTGTTCGGCGGCGAGCGACTCCACGGCGTCGAACGCGGTCCGGAGGCTCGTTACCTTGAAATCCACGAGGTTCATCGAAACCGTCACGCATCCGCGTTCGGGGACCGCGAACCCGATCGCGCGGACCGCCGGCAGTCCGCCGCTCGACTCGCGGATCGTCGTCGCGATCGCCTTGGCGGCGTCCTCGGTCCCGGTGAGGTACAGGTTGAACGCGACGAGCGGCTTGCGAGCGCCAACGGCGGTCGCCCCGGCGCGCCCGATCTCGTGCGGGCCGAAGTCCGGCAGGCGCTCGCCGCGCGCGACCGCTTCCCGCAGCCCCTCGAGCTCGCCGCGGCGAACCTCGGCCAGGCTCACCCGCTCCGGCGAGAGCGCGGCGCGGTCGTACAGGTAGACGGGGATCTCGAGCGTCTCGGCCAGCTCCTTGGCGAACCCACGCGCGAGCTCGACGACCTCCTCCATCGAGATGGCGGACAGCGGGACGAACGGGATCACGTCGGCGGCGCCCATCCGCGGGTGACCTCCCGTGTGGAGGGCCATATCGATCAGCTCGACGGCCTTGGCGGCGCCCGCGAGCGCACTCCGTCGCACCGCGTCGGGATCGCCGACGACGGTCGTGTCGAGCCGGTGGTGCTCGGCGTCGGCATGGCGATAGACCAGCCGCGCACCGGGCTCGCTCGCGAGCGCGTCGCAGATCGCGTCGATGACGCCCTGCCGGCGTCCCTCGCTGAAGTTCGGGACGCAGACCACGAGCGCCTCGGTGTCCGCCATCGGGGCAGAGCCTACGATGCGGGCGGATGGACCAGGAGGCCTTCGTCGGCCGGCTCGAGCGGTACTTCGCAGCGTGGACCTCGAACGACCCCGACGACGTGGCGGCGCTGTTCGGCGCCGACGCGGTCTACTCGTACGGCCCGTTCCGCGACGAGGTCCGCGGGCTACAGGAGATCGCCCGGCGGTGGGTCGAGGGCGGCGTGTTGCCGGGCCTGCGGTGGTCCTACGAGCCGCTCGCGCTCGAGGGGGAGCGTGGGGTGGCGAACTGGCGGGTCTCGTTCGACTCGGGCGCCGGCCGGACGGAGATCGACGGGATCTTTGTGCTCGATTTCGACGAGCAGGGTCGGTGCATCTCTCATCGCGAGTGGTACGAGCGGCGCGACGTACCCGCCTGAGCAGGGCGAACGCTTCGGCTTGACTCGTGTCGGCGCCGGGGCGTACAGTCGCTCTCCCCTCGAACATACGTTCGATTCCGGTCTTCCGAGGGGTGGTCGTCGGGGAGCAGCCGAGGTGTCGAAACGGTACGACGAGGAGGTCGCGGTCCGGGTCGAGCGCGACGCGGGGATGCCCTGCGCGTTCGTGTGGCGGGGGCGCCGGTACGAGGTGGCCGACGTGATCGGCCGCTGGCGGATCGAGGGCCGATGGTGGGCCGACGGTCGCGACCGCGAGTACTGGCGGGTCGAGGCTCGCGGCGGGGCGGTGTGGGACCTGTACCACGACCGCCAGTGCGACCGCTGGCACATGGAGCGACTGTGGGATTGAATCGCGACCATGACCGAGGCCCGCGTCTTCTCCTTCGTGGTCTCCGAGCTGCGCCTACCCGAAGAGGAACAGGCGGTGCTCGAGCGCGAGTGGTGGCCGACGGTCGCGCACGCCGTGATCCACCGCGACGGGGTGTTCCTGTTCGACACGGGGGCGGGGCTCGGCAACGCCGAAGTCGAGGAGCGCTTCTCGCCTCGGGTCACTCCGATCGAGGATGCGCTCGCCGAACACGCGATCGCGCTCGCGGACGTGACAGCCGTCGCCAACTGCCACCTGCACTTCGACCACAGCGGCCAGAACCACCGGCTGCCGCCGGGCGTGCCGATCTTCGCGCAGTCGCGGGAGTGGGCCAAGGTGCACGAGCCCGACTACACGATCGCGGAATGGATCGACGTCCCCGGACTCACCTACGAGCTCCTCGACGGCGAGGCCGAGGTGGCGCCCGGCCTGCGGCTGATCCCGACCCCCGGGCACACGCCCGGGCACCAGTCGCTCGTGATCGAAACCCCGGGTGGGGCCGTCGTGCTCGCAGGCCAGGCGGTGCAGTCGCGCGCGGAGTGGGACGGCGCGAGCGACGAGGCATCCTCGGGCGAACCGAGTGCTCCCGACCGCGCGGCGTACGCGGGCTCGGTCCGGCGGCTCCGGGCACTCGAGCCGGTGCGGGTGCACTTCGCGCACGACCCGGCGATCTGGGAGCGCTGAGCCGCCCGAGCTGGCCGGAGCGATGAGGTGGCCGAGGGCCTCGTCCACCTCGATGTCCGCTCCTTCTTCTCGCTGAAGGAGGGGGCGTTTTCCCCCGAGGCGCTCGCACGGCGCGCGGCCGAGCTCGAGATGCCGGCCGTCGCGCTCACCGACCGCGACGGGCTCTACGGCGCCGCCCGGTTCGTCGATGCGTGCGCACGCGAGGGCGTTCGTCCGATCCTGGGCGCCGCGGTCACCGTCCGCGAGTCCGGGACGTTGCCGCTCCCGCGGATCGGACGAAGGCCGGTCGATGCGAGCGTGCTCCTAGTCGCGCAGGACGCCGCCGGCTACGCCAATCTGTGCCGCCTGGTCACCGACGCGCACATGACGGGAGAGCGCGGCGACCCCTCACTCACCCCCGAGCAGATCTGCGCGCACGCAGGCGGGCTCGTGGCGCTGCTCGGGCCGACCTCGCCTCCCGGCGCCCTCGCGATCTCCGGCCGGATCGACGCCGCCCGCAACGCGCTCGAGCCCTATCGCGAGGCGTTCGGCGATCGCGCCTACGTGAGCGTCCAGCATCGGCTCGAGGAGGGGTCGCACCGGGAGATCCGCGCGTTGCTGCGCCTGGCCGAGCGGGCCGAGGTCCGCGCGGTCGCGACGAACCCCGTTCGGTATCTCGTGCCGCAGGATGCGTTCCTCGCGGACACGCTCGAGTGCATGCGCGAGCTCGTCCCGATCAATCGAACGAACGTCTCGCGCCGCAACGCCGAGGGGTGGTTGAAACCCGCGAACGA
>Ga0184612_10001651_pt1 | contig 10828 bp, 10 predicted proteins | sample PLM3_60_coex_FD_133163 | JGI IMG/M metagenome (GOLD analysis project Ga0184612, IMG submission 133163) | Groundwater sediment microbial communities from an aquifer in East River, Colorado, USA - PLM3_60_coex | ecosystem: Environmental > Terrestrial > Soil > Riparian zone | place: USA: East...
CCACCTCGAGCGACAGGCGGGTCTTGCCGGCGCCAGCCGGGCCGTGGAGGGTGACCAGCCGACCCCCGGCGACGATCTGGGCCAGTTGCCGGAGCTCCTCCGCGCGGCCCACGAAGGAGGTGGCGAGAGGGGGCAGGTCCCCGTCGGCGGCTCCACCGGGCTGCCTGCTCTGCGACATGGACCTCCCCTGTTGGCCCTGGCTCACGCGCAGGCATACCGTAGGGGCCCTGCCCGGACAGCCACAACCTGGAGGAGCGCGGTTGGACGCGGACGCGGTACGGTCGGCGGCGGCGCGGATCGCCGGCCGGGTGCACCACACCCCGGTGGTCACCTCCGAGACCCTCGACCGCCGGACCGGCGCGACGGTGCTGCTCAAGAACGAGGCGGTCCAGAAGACCGGCTCGTTCAAGGCCCGCGGCGCGCTCAACCGGCTCGTCACCCTGGACGACCCCGAACGCGAGCGCGGGCTGGTGGCCGTCTCGGCCGGCAACCATGCCGCCGCCCTGGCCTGGGCCGCGGCCCAGGTGGGGGCGAAGGCCACGGTGGTCATGCCGCGCACCGCGCCCGCTGCCAAGGTGGCCGCCTGCCACGACTACGGCGCGGACGTGGTGCTGCACGGGGAGACCACGGTGGAGTCGTTCGCCGAGTGCCAGCGGCTGCAGCAGGAACGTGGGCTGTACTTCGTGCACCCGTTCGACGACCCCGAGATCGTGGCCGGCCAGGGCACGGCAGGGCTTGAGCTGGTCGCCGACGCCGGCCCGGTCGACCTGTGGGTCTGCTGCGTCGGCGGGGGCGGCCTGATCTGCGGCACGGCGCTGGCCGTGCGCGACGCCAGCCCCGGCTGCCGGGTCGTCGGGGTGGAGCCGGAGGGGGCTGCCGCGCTCACCGCCGCCCTGGCCGCCGGCGGCCCCGTCCAGGTCGTGCCGCGCTCGGTGGCCGACGGTCTCTGCGCCCCGTTCGCCGGGCCGGTCACCCTCCCGCTGTTCCGCGAGGTGGTCGACGAGGTCGTGCTGGTGACCGACGACGAGATCCTGGCCGCGGCCCGCTTCGTCATGGAGCGGATGAAGGTCGTGGTCGAGCCTGCCGGTGCGGCGGCCGTCGCCGCGCTGCTCACCGGCCGGGCCGGGGACGTCACCGGCGCGCGGGTGGGGACCATCCTGTCGGGCGGCAACGTCGACCTCGGGGTGGTCGTCCCCCGGTTCCCCCCCGAGGCCTGAGCCGGCCGCCAGCGTGAGCGCGCCGGCCGGGCCTTACGCGAACGGGTCAGGCAGCGGGATGCCGCTGCCGATGCGTGCACCCAGGTTGCGCGACAGCTCGCCGGCGCGTGGGAGCAGCAGGTCCAGGGCGCGGCGCATGCCGATGCGGTCGAACCGCTCCGCCGGTCCCTCGATCGCCAGGGCGGCGGCGACCGTGCCGGTGGCGTCCTCGACCGGCGCGGCGACGACGTTGACGCCGGGCTGGTGCTCGCCCTCGGTGACCGCGTAGCCCAGCTTGCGGATCTCGGCGAGCTGGGAGCGGAGCGTGGCCGGGTCGGTCACCGTCGGCGGGGCGAGCCGGTCGAGCGTGCGGCCCAGCTCGGCGTCGGTGACCGCCTCGGGGGCGTGGGCGAGCAGCACCTTGCCGTCCGCGGTGGCGTGCAGCGGCCGGCGCATGTTGCGCCAGACGAGCTGTGGTGCCGAGCGCCGGCTCGGCACCACGTCCACCAGGGTGGCGGTGCCCTGGCCGCGCACGTCCAGCACGACCGTCTCGCCCGTGCCCTCCTCGAGCAGGTAGAGGGTGCGCCGGGCGGCCTGGCGCAGCTCGCGCTCGCCAGCGGCGACCGGCACCGGCGCGGAGCTGGCCAGGCGGATGGCGCCCGGGCCGATCCGGTAGCGGCCGGTCACCGCGTCGCGGACCGCGAGCTGGGCGGCCACCAGCGAGGCAAGCAGCCGGGAGGCCGTGCTCGGGTCGACGCCGAGGCGCGCCGACGCCTCTACCACGCCGAGGCTGGCGTCGCCGTCCCCGGCGGCCAGCATCCACAGCAGGGCCAGGCCCCGGTCGACCGACTGCACGGTGCGTGTGGCGGGTTTCCCGGTGCGCGGCACTTGTGCCTCCCTGCGCAACACGCTAGGCTTTTGGTAGAGCCCCAATAGCAATTGGCTCCTTGGCAATAATAGCAGAGGAGGTCCATTGCTCGCCCACGAGGAGGACACCGGCAGGGTCGCCTCGCCCGAAGCGCGCGAGGCCCCCGGCGACCGTGCCGGCGCGCAGCGAGCCGCAGCTCCCACCCCCACCGGCGGGCCGGATGACCTGCAGATCACCGTGGAGGACTTCAAGCGCGCCGCGGGCTCGTTCATCACCGGGGTCACCGTGGTGACCACCCGGTCGCCCGACGGCGAGCTCATGGGCTTCACGGCCAACTCGTTCACCTCGGTGTCGCTCGACCCGCCCCTGGTGCTGGTCTGCCTGCACCGCAACGCCCCGAGCCTGCGTGCCTTCCGGGTCGGCTGCGGCTACGCCATCAACGTGCTCAGCGCCGACCAGGAATCGATCTCCCGCCACTTCGCGCGGCCCTCGGACGACAAGTTCGCCTCGGTCCCCTACCGGATCGGTGCCGCCGGTGCGCCGCTCATCGAGGGGTGCATCGCGCACATCGACTGCTCCCTCGAGGTCGCCTACGACGGCGGCGACCACGTGATCCTGGTCGGCAGGGTGCAGAACGTGGCGACCGACGACGGGTCACCGCTGATCTTCCACCGCAGCCGGTACCTACGGGCCGTCTAGGACCTCACCAGGCCACCCGCGGGTGCGCAAGCTGTACCAGGACCGGCCACGCTGGGAGGTCCAGAAGCAGCAGCGCGACGACGAGTAGGCTCAGCAGCGGTCCTCTTGTCCGCCCCCACCTGGCTTCGTATCATCCGAGGAGATCTCGTTCACTCGAAGGAAACTATCACCGGCGCGGTCCGGCCAGGCTCGCGCCGGTGCTGACCGAGAGGGGAGTCGCTTGCCCACCGATCTGGAAGGGTTCCTCGCCCAGGACGGGCGCGACGACGCCATCGCCGAGGTGCGTCGACGCATCGACGCCGACGGCATCACCTACGTCTACTACCAGTTCGTGTCGGTGACCGGCCGGATCGTCGGCAAGGGCATCCCCACCCCCCACTGGGAGACGATCGCCCGCAGGGGCTTCCAGCTCGTCTACGGGGCGACCGCGAACCTGTTCATCGACCGGCACGGCGACTACATCGGCTACGGGCCCGAGGCCCGCGAGCTGGTCGGTCTGCCCGACGTCGACACCTTCCAGGCGCTGCCCTGGGACCCCAAGGTGGCGCGGGTGTTCTGCACGCTGTTCCGCGGCCGCGAGGAGGAGGTCGACGGCGGCGCCTACCTGACCTCCGACTGCCGCGGCAACCTGAAGCGCATCCACGACCAGTTCGAGCAGGACACCGGCCTGCACCTGCGGGCCGGCTGCGAGCCCGAGATGATGTGGCTGAAGCTCGGCGCCGACGGCAAGCCGAGCGTCGAGGGCATGACCAAGCCCTACTGCTACCACATCGACCAGTTCTCCGAGCTGCAGCCGATCATCCACAAGGTGGTCGAGTACGGCCAGAAGATGGGCCTGGACATGATCCAGGGCGACCACGAGGACGCCCCCGGCCAGCTCGAGCTCAACTTCATGTTCGACCGGGCCGAGCGCACCGCCGACCGGCTCACCACCTACCGCCAGATCTGCCGCCAGGTCGGCCGCGAGACCGGCACCTTCGCCTGCTTCATGCCCAAGCCGTTCATGGGCGTGTCGGCCAACGGCTGCCACCACAACATCTCGCTCTGGCAGGGCGACGAGAACATGTTCCTGCCCGACGGCGACAACCCGCGCATCCCTGGCAAGACGGGGCTGAACGCGATCGGCGGGGTGCTCGAGCACCTGCGTGGGCTGTCGGCGATCACCTCCCCGACGGTGAACTCCTACCGCCGCTTCGCCGACGCCGGCTTCTGGGCGCCGATCTTCGCCGACTGGGGCTTCCAGAACCGCACCACGGCCCTGCGGATCAGCGCGCCTGGCCGCTTCGAGTACCGCTCGGTCGACTCCGCGGTCAACCCCTACCTGTCGTTCGCCGGGCTGCTGGTGACCATGCGGGACGGCATCGAGCGCAACCTCGACCCGGGCCCGCCCGAGGAACGCAACATCTACGAGGCGATCAAGGCCGGCAAGCCGGTGCAGCGGATCCCGGCCACGCTCGGCGAGGCGCTGGACGCGCTCGAGGGCGACGAGACCGTCAAGTCCGCGCTGCCCGGCGAGATGTACAGGGTCTTCATGCACTACAAGCGCGACGAGTGGGAGCGCTTCATCGCGACGGTCTCGGACTGGGACGTGAAGGAGTACCTCGACATCCTTCCGTGAGGAGGTGGCGCCCGTATGTGCGGGATCGCCGGCATCATCCACAGGGACGGCCCAGGGGACATCGGCCAGGAGATGACCCGCATGCTCCAGGCGATGAAGCACCGCGGGCCCGACTCCACCGGCTTCGCGCTCTACGGGCAGCCCGGCGACGGGCTGGTCATGCGCCTCAAGCTCGCCGACGCCAACACCCCGCGCGACTTCGGCTTCGCCGAGCGCCTGGAGCAGCACCGGCTCGAGCTGGACGCCCGGCTCGGCAAGATCGGCGCCACCGTCGACTGGGTCGAGGGGGCGACCGAGTACGCCTACCGGGTGCGCCTCGGCTACGACGGCGACCTCAAGGCGCTCACCGACTACGTCGAGGACATCCCCGACTGCGAGGTGCTCTCCCTCGGCAGCTCCCTCGAGATCGTCAAGGACCTCGGGGACGCCGAGACGGTCGCCCGCCAGTACGGCCTCGCGCCGTTCCGCGGCACCCACGCCATCGGCCATGCGCGCATGGCCACCGAGTCCGACGTGGACATCTCCGGCGCGCACCCGTACTGGGCCTACCCGTTCTCCGACATCGCCGTGGTCCACAACGGCCAGCTCACCAACTACCACCAGTGGCGGCGCCGCCTCGAGCGCCTGAGCCACCGCTTCCAGTCCGAGTGCGACTCCGAGATCATCGCCGTCTACATCGCCGAGAAGCGCTCCGAGGGGCTGTCGCTGGAGACGGCGATGAAGCAGAGCCTCGAGGACTTCGACGGGGTCTTCACCTACGTGGTGGTGACCGGCGACAGCCTGGGCGTGGCCAAGGACGCGATGGCGGCCAAGCCGCTGGTGCTCTACGAGACCCCGAACCTGGTCGTGCTGGCCTCTGAGGAGGTCGCGATCCGGGCGGTCATCGACCGCGAGATCGACACCGTCGACCCCTACGAGAGCGAGGTGCTGGTGTGGAGCAGGTAGGGGGCCAGGCGGGGCGCATCACCTACGACGCGCGCGGCCTGGTGGAGCCGGTCGCGGAGGTGCCCAGGGTCTCCAAGATCGAGGGCGACCGGGCCGAGCTCTACGCCGCCGAGCTGACCGCCCGACGGATCAACCTCGAGCTGCGCTGGCTGCTCTACGAGCAGGGCGTGCGCGACGTGGTGGTCCGTAACCCCGGCGCCAAGCACTCGATCGGCGTCGGCATCCTGCAGCGCTGCAGGCTCCGCTTCGAGGGCAGCTTCGGCTACTTCGGGCTCGGCCTGATCGACGGGCCGGAGGCGACCGTGACCGGGCGGGTCGGCTGGTCGGTGTGCGAGAACATGATGTCGGGCGTGGTGGTCGTCGAGAAGAACGCGGGCTCGCTCACCGGGGCGGCCCTGCGCGGCGGCGACCTGGTGGTCAAGGGCAGCGTCGGGGCCCGCACCGGCATCGACCAGAAGGGCGGGACGATCGTGGTCGGCGGTGACGCCGGCCTCATGAGCGGCTTCATGATGCAGCGCGGCCGGCAGATCATCTGCGGCAACACCGGCCCGGGCCTGGGCGACTCGATGTACTCGGGATCGATCTACGTGGGCGGCAGGGTCGCCTCGCTCGGCGTCGACTGCGTCGAGGAGGAGCTGAGCCCGGCCGACGAGGAGCTGCTGGACCGCAAGCTCACCGCCTACGGCATCGACCGGCCCGACTCGTTCCGCAAGTTCGTCTGCGGCAAGAAGCTCTGGAACTACGACAGCCTCGAGCCGAGCGAGCGCAAGCTGGTCTTGTAGCGCCCTCCCAACGCGACTGGAGCACCGATCGATGGAAGACGCGGTATCGAAGAAGAACGTCCTCGGGAGGAGCAGCGTCTTCACGCCTGACGTCATCAACGACATCCACGTGAAGGCCGAGATCGGGCGCTACCGGATGCGCGGGTTCTCGATCTTCAAGCCGATCCCGAGCTGGGACCAGCTCATGTTCCTGCCCGGGACCCTCACCCGGTTCGTGATCGAGGGCTACCGTGAGAAGTGCGACACCAGGACCGTGCTGGGGGCCCGCTTCGCCAAGAAGCCCCTGCAGCTCGACATCCCCGTCTACATCACCGGGATGAGCTTTGGCGCGCTGTCCCTCGAGGCCAAGATGGCGCTGGCCAAGGGCGCCTCGATGGCCGGGACCGCCACCTGCTCTGGCGAGGGTGGCATGATCCCGCCCGAGCGGGACCTCTCCACCAAGTGGTACTACCAGATCATCCAGAGCCGCTACGGGTTCAACCCCCACCACCTGATGCTGGCCGACGGGGTCGAGTTCTTCATCGGCCAGGGCTGCAAGGTCGGCCTCGGCGGCCACCTCATGGGCCAGAAGGTCACCGAGCAGGTCGCCGAGATGCGCTCGCTGCCGGCCGGGATCGACCAGCGCAGCCCGGCCCGCCATCCCGACTGGCTCGGGCCCGACGACCTCTCGCTCAAGGTGCAGGAGATCCGCGAGGCCACCGACTACCAGGTCCCCATCCAGCTCAAGCTCGGCGCCGCGCGCGTCTACGACGACGTCCGCATGGCCGCCAAGTGCGGGCCGGACATCATCTACCTGGACGGCGCCGAGGGCGGGACCGGGGCAGGCCCCCACATCGCCACCGAGGAGACCGGCATCCCGCTGATGGCCGCGATCCCCGAGGCGCGCCGCGCCCTCGAGGACGTCGGCCTGGTCGACGAGATCGACCTGGTGGTGGCCGGCGGCATCCGCAACGGCGGCGACATCGCCAAGTGCCTGGCGCTCGGGGCCAAGGCGGTCGCCATCGGCCACAGCGCGCTGATCGCGCTCAACTGCAACAAGGAGATCCCCGGGGTCACCGACTACGAGGGCACCATCGGCGTCAAGGCCGGCCAGTGCTACCACTGCCACACCGGGCGCTGCCCGGTCGGCATCACCACCCAGGACCCCGAGCTGCGCCGGCGCCTGGTCGTCGACGAGGCCGCCGAGCGCGTCTACAACTTCCTGCACACCCTCACGCTCGAGGTGCAGATGCTGGCCCGCGCCTGCGGCAAGACCAACGTGCACAGCCTCGAGCCGGAGGACCTCTGCGCCCTCACCGTGGAGGCGGCCGCCATGGCCAAGGTGCCGCTGGCCGGCACCACCTACATCCCGGGGGTGACCGAGGAGCGGACCCTCGAGGAGATCCGCAACCTCGTCGCCAAGCGCCTCGGCGAGCCGGGGGTCTGAGATGGCCGACACCGCGCCCAGGCGCGTCGAGATCGACGCCGAGGAGCTGGCCGGACGCAGCTTCCCCTACCAGCACGACATCTCCCTGGTCGAGGGCATCGACCTCATGGCGGCCACGCCAGGCCCCGACCTCAACTGGCTCGAGGACGTGGAGCTGCTGAGCGAGGACGGGGTGCCCGCGGTCTTCGACCGCTACTCCAACTCGTTCCTCAAGATCCACTTCCCGATCCCGCCCGGCAGGCAGGACGAGATCGCCCGCAAGGTGCTCGTCGCCCACCTGCAGTCGGGCAACTCCTACGGCATCCAGCTCAAGCGACAGCACGCCAAGTTCCCCCAGCCGGAGCTCGGGCCCTGGGTGGAGGGATCGGAGACGGTCGGGGAGCACTGGCAGCCTCCCAGGCTCGAGGGCTGGGAGGCCCCCACGGGACACTGATTGCCAGCCGGACACTCGAAGGAGGTACCCCAGCGTGTCGTTGCCGCAGGGCGCGCGTTTCGTGGTCGTCGGGGCGGGCGTGCACGGACTGTCCACGGCCTGGCATCTCGGCGAGCAGCTTCAGGCCCGGGGCCTCGGCTCGGGCCGGGACGTGGTCGTGGTCGACAAGGCGGGCGTCGGCGCGGGCGCGTCCGGGATCGCCTGCGGGGTGGTCCGCAACAACTACTCCCAGCCGGCCATGCGCGAGCTGATGGCCCACTCGGTCTCGCTCTGGGAGTCCGACCCCGAGGCGTTCTCGTTCCACCCGGTCGGCTACATGCAGGTCGCCCCGGAGGTGATGCACGCCGACGTCGCCCAGATCTACGCCGAGCAGCAGGCGATCGGCTACCCGTCGACCCTGATCGAGGGCGGGCGCGACTGCGACCTGTACATGCGGAACCTGTTCGACGACTGGCAGGCCAAGGGCATCACCTGCATCCTGCACGAGAAGCGTGGCGGCTACGCCAACAACCTGGCGTCGCTGGCCGGGCTTGCGGCCAAGGCCGAGGCGACCGGGGTGCGGATCCTCACGGGGACCGCGGTGACCGGGGTGCGGACCGACGCCGGCGCGGTCACCGCGGTCGAGACCGGGCAGGGCACCATCGGCTGCGAGCAGCTCGTGGTCGCCGCCGGGCCCTGGGTGCGCGACCTGTGGCGCCTGCTCGGCCTGCCCGACACGGTCGGCGTCCTCGGCCGCGACGGGCGGTTCCACGACCGGCCCATGTGGACCTACTGGTCGCTGCAGGAGGGGACGCTCAAGGTCGACCCGAGCTTCCTTACCGACAACGACGGCAACCTGCCGCCGGTGGTGCACGTGGACACCGACGCGCCGCTGTACGACGACGGCGACGGCTCGCTGGTCACCGACCGGCTCTGGGGCATCTACTACAAGCCCGACTTCTCGTTTGGCGGCGTCCAGGGCGGCGCCATGCCGTTGGTGGTCGACCGCCCCGCCGACGAGGTGGCCGTGGACCCCTACGGCCCGGCCAGCCCCGACTTCGTGGTCGGGCGCGAGTTCGCCCGCATGTGGACCTCGGCCCTGGCCCACTGCCATGCCCGCTTCCAGGGCAAGGGCCACCTGTTCTCCAAGGAGCCGTCGGGCGGCATCGGCGCGTTCACGCCCGACAGCTTCCCCGTCTTCGACGTGTTCGCCGGCAACGCCTACGTGATCGCCGACTCCAACCACGGCTACAAGATGATCGGGGTCGGCGCGCTGGTCGCCCGCGAGCTGCTCGGCGAACGGCAGGAGCTGCTCGAGCCGTTCCGGTTCTCCCGCTACGCCGAGGGGCGCCTGCACCCCGTGAGCCATTCACCGTTCCCGTGGAGCTGACCGGGCTCCGCCCGTCCACGACTGCCGACAAGGAGGAATCCCCGTGCCGGATACCGAGAAGATGTGGGGCGGCGAGCCGTTCTGGGGTCTCGGCTACGACTGGGACCCCGACTGGGTCCTGACCGACAGGCAGCAGGAGCTGCGCGCCCTGCTGATCGAGCTGTGCCAGCGGGAGATGCGCGACAACGCCAAGCGCTTCGACGACGGCCTGGAATTCCCCAGGCGCAACCTGGAGATCCTCGGCGAGCACGGCTTCCTGGCCCTGACCGTCCCGGAGGAGTACGGCGGCCTGGGCGAGAACCACGTCGCCTACGGGATGGTGTGCGAGACGATCGCGCGCTACGGCTGCGCCTCCACCGCCATGTGCTACGTCATGCACATCGGCGCGGTCAACTGCATCATGCTCCGGCCCACCGAGTACCTGGTCGACAAGTACATCCGGCCGCTGGGCAGCGGCAAGATCGGTACCCTGTCCTACTCCGACCCGGAGACCGGCAGCCACTTCTGGTACCCGATCTCCTCGGGCGCCGAGCGGGTCAACGGCGGCTTCAAGGTCCGCAAGAAGGCATCCTGGACCACCTCGGCCGGGTTCGCCGACTTCTACGTCGTGCAGACCACCAGCCCCGACTTCACCGGCTACGACGACCTGTCGGTCTTCGTGGTGGACGCCGCCGACGCCCAGGCCCGGCCCGAGCTGTGGGACGCGCTCGGCCTGCGCGGCAACCAGTCCGGCTCCCTCAACGTCGACGGGCTGGTCCCCGGCGAGCAGGTGGTCGGGCCGGTGGGTGACGGCGCGGCCTCCAACGACGAGTCGGTCGACCCCTGGTTCCTGATCGGGTCGTCGTCGGTGTGGAACGGCATCTCCCTCGGCGCGGTCGACATCGCCAAGCGCCACACCACCCGCAAGCGGCACGTCGACGTCGGCCTGCGGGTCGCCGACTACCCGACCATCCAGGACTACGTGGGCGAGGCGCTGATCGACACCAACGCGTCGCGGCTGTTCGTCTACTCGGTCGCCCAGGCGCTCGACCGGGCCACCGACGACAACACCAAGCGGCTCGCCCCGGGCGAGACCGCCCGCGCCGACTTCCTGCACTGGTGCTGGCAGATCAAGTTCGTGGCGGCCAAGAACGTCGCCCACGTCTGCGACAAGATGCTGCACGCCTGCGGCGGGTCCGGCTACAAGCGCGACATGGAGCTGGAGCGCTACCTGCGCGACGGCAAGGCCGGCTGGGTGATGGGCCCGACCAACGAGGTGCTGCGCCAGTTCGTCGGCAAGGCCGTGCTGCTCGGCTTCGACTCCCTCGACTACTGGAACCAGCACGTCAACGAGCGGGCGATCCAGAACGAGACCAAGAAGCTCGACCCGGCGGGCAAGCGTGCCCTGGCCGAGAAGCTGCTGGCCGAGGCGGAGAAGGACGAGGCCAAGGAGCGGCAGCCCGCGGGAAGGTGATGTCATGACCGTCCTGGACCGGCCACGGCTGCTCCTGCC
>Ga0184612_10001652_pt1 | contig 10818 bp, 10 predicted proteins | sample PLM3_60_coex_FD_133163 | JGI IMG/M metagenome (GOLD analysis project Ga0184612, IMG submission 133163) | Groundwater sediment microbial communities from an aquifer in East River, Colorado, USA - PLM3_60_coex | ecosystem: Environmental > Terrestrial > Soil > Riparian zone | place: USA: East...
CTCCGTCAATTCAAATCGAACGCGAGCCGGATACGCGTAGCCGTCTTCGATATCGTTGACGGGCACGGCGATGCAAGTCGTGTCACTGTGTTCTTTGGCAATGGCCTCGCACAGGTCGGTAGTAAAAGTCGCGATGCCGCACTGGCGCGGCAAGTAATTTCCAATAAATGCAATTCGGCTGATCGGTGATTGGTTAGAGTTGTATGGCATGAGGAAAGTCTCCTCTCTCTAGCGGTCGCTACATGGTGTTTTCTGTTATTTCCCGGCCCCATAAACGCAAAAAGGCGGTTACCCTAGGAACCGCCTCTGCAATACTCGGAAAAATTGGACCGAGTGTGTTCTATTTGGACGTTAGGATGGTAATCGATCCGGTGAGTATATCAAACGGCGGTCATAAAGATACCCCTCTCTCGACCGCATCGGGAAAATCCTAACTACCGAGCGGAGCCGACATACGGGCACATGGAACAAACTATTCCACGCGCTACTTTTTACCCAGTTTCAAGCGCTCGACAGCTTTCTGCACAAAGGACGGATCGAGAAACGGCTTGGCGTCGCGGTTTTTAATTCCCTGGGGATTGAAGCGCTCGTGAAAGCCGGTGATCATACTCTCGATGCCTGCTTCCCAGGGAATCGGCACACCGCCGATGGCATCGTATTGTTTCATATAGGAATCGTAGGTGCGCTCGAGCAGCGCCGGATCTTTCTGACGCGTCAGCTCGAAAATCGCTTTATAAGCCTTCTCCCTGTTTGTGCGAAAGATTTGCATGCCCTCGATCACGGCGGTCATATAATCTTCAACCACTTTTCGGTTTTTGTCGCGAAAAGCTCGGCTCACCGTATGCGGCACGCCCGCGTAGGGCATCTTGAAATCGAGAAAATTAGCCAGCTCGCGATAACCCGCCTTCTCAAGCTCATACTCGTTGGGAGGATTCACGGCAACGCCGTCGATCAGTCCTTGCTTCATCGCCGCGGCTCGGCTGGGAACGCCGCCGGCGAGATAAACGATCTGCACATCTTTGCCCGGCGTGAGACCAAGCTTTTCCAAGTATAGAATCGTCGCGTATTCATCCAAACCGGCCTGTCCCGCTCCGATCTTTTTTCCTTTCAACTGCGCGGGCGTCTGAATCGACGCATTGACCATCATACGCAGAGGCACATAGCGGGTCTCGGTGGCGATGACCGCTAAATCGAATCCTCCTGTCGCGATTGCCCGGGAAACCGCTGTCCCGCCGCCGTAGAGAAACTGGATATTGCCGCTGGCCAGCGCCGGCATGTACACGGAGGCGCCCTGCATCAACACCATTTCGACCTCAAGACCGTATTTGGCGAAGAGGCCTTCGCGCTTGGCGATCCATCCGGGACAAAACGTCGCGGCCGGAGACGCATAAGCGACGACAAGCTTGGTCGTCTGCGCGGCAGTCTCTTTGAAATTTGTCAGTACCGAAAAAAAACCAAAAACCAGCAATGCCTTTTTAGTCACCGTCAATCACCTCGTCTGGCGGCCAGTCTCTTGAGGACAACTGCCAATTCGTCGCCGAAAGCGCTGCGCCGAGGTTTGCCTTGGCGCAGACAAAATTGTTGCTGCCTTCATACAATAGCCGAGGCGCAAATTCGACCCCATGTTGCAGTGACGATCATTTTGTCGCCTAATCTTGACAACCTGACGGCGCGGCCTGACAATCAGCCTCGATCACAGACCTGGCTGCCAAGATTACTCAGCATGGCGATCGTCGTTGAAAAATATTCCGCAGCGGCATTGGAATCCGTAATCACGGTCCTTGCTCATGCGTTCGTCACCAGCCCGCTGCATGTCTTTGCTTTCGGCCCGCAGCGCATGGATCAGAATCGACTCTTTTTTCGCATTGGCTTGCGGCATATGTTCAGCGGCCACGCCTTCGTCGCGTCGGTGAACGGCGAAGTTCACGGGTACGCGCACTTCAACCCATCGCCCTACTGCCTTCCACTCCCTGAAGAAATTCCCAACATGGTGGCAACTTTACTCAAGCCCCTCGGTGAGTCGAGACCGCGCGTCATTGCTTGGTTCGCCCGTTGGTGCCGTCTCGATCCCGACGAACCCCACGTACATCTGGGGCCCATCGGCGTCTCACCCGAATTGCAAGGGCAAGGCGTCGGCACGGCACTGATGAACCGCTACATCGAGTATCTCCAGCAGGAAAAAGCCGCCGGCTACCTCGAAACCGATAAAACAGAGAACGTAAAGTTCTACGAAAAATTCGGCTTCGTCGTTCAGCACGAAGAACAACTCATCGGCACGCCGACCTGGTACATGTGGCGGGAAGCTGAAAAATAGTCAATTTAGATTCCGAAATAATCCAAGTCTCGTCCTGCAGTAGATTGTCGAAAACTGCTTTTTCGTAATGCGAGACTCGCAGCAACTACGAATAACCATTCCTAAGTTCCTCCGTTCGTCCCAGCCTTGTCGAAGGATGAACAGCGCTCATGCAACGAGCTGCCAGTATTTTCTTGACTATTCGTTAACCGATTTATTACTCTCCGCTCGACAGAGGCAATTCCAATAAAGCTTGCCGTAGATTACAGCATCTCGAGACAAGGGAGCATGGAGAAAGACAATACATTCAGCCGCCGAGATTTTATCGGTGCAGTCGCTGCGGTGGGCGCGGTCGGCCTCTCAGCCTGCACAACCAACTCACAACAAACCTCCCGCCTTTGGGCCGCGGATCGAACCTCAGGGAAGCTCCCGCCGCGTGGTGAATTTGTCGTGCGCAATGCTTACGTCGTCACGATGGATCCAAAATTGGCCGACATCCCTATTGGCGACGTGCACGTGCGTAACGGCGCTCTGGTCGCTGTAGGTCCGAACCTCGACGCGCCGGGCGCCGAAGAAATCGACGGGCGCAATCGCATCGCCTGTCCCGGCTTTATCGACACGCATTTTCATCTTTGGGGAAGCTTCGCTCGTGGAGTCGTCGCCGATGGCGACTTCGACTATTTTCCGGTAATGAGCCGCCTCGGACCCGTGATGACCCCCGATGATGCGTACAACAGCGCCAAGCTCGGCATCGCTGAAGCCGTCAATTCAGGACTGACGACGATTCACGACTGGTCGCACAATATTATTTCCGGCGCATACGCCGACGCTGATCTGCGCGCCCTGCGCGATTGCGGCATTCGCGCGCGGTTCTCTTACGGCTACAGCCGCAATCTGCAGCAGAAGCCGAAGGAGACCGCCGACTTTAATGATATCGCCCGCGTTAAGCGCGAGTGGTTCGGACCGTCGAACGACGGTCTGCTTACCATGGGCTTTGCATCGCGGGGCGCCGGCGATACGCCGCCGGAAGTCTATCGCAAGGAATGGGAATTTGCTCGCAGCTTGGGATTGCCGATCACGCAGCACGCCGGCCGTTCCCTCGCCGAGATCAAAAGATTTCGCCGCATCGAGATGCTCTATAAAGATAAGTTACTCGGCCCCGACGTCCAGCTCATCCACACCTATAGCGCTTCCGCCGAAGAGCGCAGCATGATCGCCGAAACGAAAAGTCACGTGAGTATCGCACCGTTCACCGCGTCGCGTTTGGCTTCCGGCCTGCCCTATCTCGGCGATCTGCTTAAACGCGGCGTTCAGTGCAGCCTGTCCGTCGACACGACTACCGTCGGCGGCAACGCCGACATGTTCAGCGTCATGCGTCTCATGTTGCAACTTAATCACTTGCGTTCCATGGATGTGATGGAAGTTCAGCCGCGGCGGATCTTGGAATTGGCCACCCTCGACGGCGCGAAAGATCTCGGCATCGCCGACCGCGTCGGCTCGCTCACGCCGGGGAAACGCGCCGACTTGATCCTGGTGCGTACCAATGATTTGAACGTCGCCCCGTTCATCAATCCCGCCCTGCTGTTGGTCCAGCAGGCGCAGCCGTTCAACGTCGACACCGTGGTCATCGATGGACGCGTACTGAAACATAAGGGAGAACTTGTCGCGCTCGATACCGAAGAGGTCATTCATAAAGCCGCGGAATCTTTCCATGCCGCGCGCAAGCGGGCCGGTGGTCCGTACTGATCGATAGTCATACCAGCTGAGTAGGTAATCTCGAAGCCAATCACATAAGGAATGAGGAAAGGATAAATACCATGCCGCTTCACGTTATGAGCAAGGATGTTCCAGAACGAAAAGGAGTTCGAAAGGGCGCCGAAGGCGAAGGCTCGATGGTCTCGGTCAAGGGTTACGGCAACGAGTGCAGTCTCATGATCGCGTCGAGAGCGCCGGGATATCACACCACGCCGCATGTTCATGAATCGGAACAACTCAACTATGTCCAGGAGGGCGAAATCTGGTTCTTCGTCGAAGACAAGGGATTTCATTGCCGCAAAGGCGATTTTCAAAGAATCCCGGCGAACAAAATTCACTGGGCATGGAACCGTTCGAATGATGACGCCGTAGTGATCGAAGCCCATGCGCCCGGACTGGTCGGCGCGAAAGCAGCCAACGGCGCCGTGGCTTTATTCGACGAGGGTGAAACGCAGCAGATACGCAGGCCGGGAATAAACGAATTTGTTTCTTACGATGCCGCCGAAGTCGAAGTCAGATACTTCGGAAAATCTTGATTCGATGACACTCAATCTGGCTCGCGTCGCAATTCTTCTGATCGGATCAGCGATCGTCGGCCTATGGCCGTTTTCATCGCCCGCCCAGGAATCGCTGCGAATTCCGTACGGCGTAACAACGTCGCTCCAGCATCTCCCCATACTGGTCGGCAAGGATAGCGGTCTGTTCGCGAAATACGGTCTCAACGTAGAACCCATTCACATCCGCGGCGGCGCACTGATCACGACCATGATCATGAGCGGCACCGTACAATTCTCCGGCGCCGGCGCCGAATCTGTCGTCGCCGCGCGTATGGAGGGCGGAGATGTAGCACTGATCGGCTGTCCGGCCGACACAGATGTCGTCTATTTCGTCGCCCGGCCCGAGTTTAAGAATCCTGCAAGCCTCAAGGGAAAGAGCAGCGGCGTAACCCGGCTCGGTTCGACGACTCATTTTTATCTGCGCACTGCCTTGCGGTCTTTGGGATTGGATCCGGAAAAAGACATGACGATTTTGCAACTGGGAGGAGGCGCTGAGATTACCGCGGCCATGCGCAGCGGCCGAGTCGCCGCGGCTGCTCTGCCGCTCCGCAATACCTACGCGCTAATTCAGATGGGCTGGCCGGTTCTGGTGGACCTCTCGACAACGAATTTCATTTATCCCTCGTCCTGCGTCGCCACCAGCCGGGCATTCATAAAGAGCAGCCCCGTCGTCGTCGAGCGTTTTCTCAAGGCGTATATCGAATCGACTCGGCTGATTAAGAAGGACAGCGCCTTTGTCGAGCAGGTCATCAGGAAATGGCATCGTGAAACCGACTCGGCGTTCATCAAAAAAACCGTCGACGTTTACGCGCGGATTTTTAAGTCCGTTCCCTACGTCTCCGATCAAGGCTTGGAGATTGTTTTGAAAGAACTTTCGTTGCGGCGCCCCGTTTCGAAAGAATTTTTCGGCAAGCCGGATCTGTTTAGGGATCATGGCCCATTAGAAAAACTAGCTAGAGAAGGCTGGATCGAACGATTGGCGCAGTGAAGCGATCGAACGGAGCATCGCAGATTCTCACCCGGGCGTCGGTCATGCGAGCTCTCAGCGATTAGTAAGCCCTTCGATCGATCGTTGGAGAATTTGCTATGCCTCTAGTAGATCCATGGTCGTGATTATCCCACGGATGTGGCCTGAGTCGTCGACGAAGGGCGTGTCCTCAAGTATGAGGGCGAACTGGTCGCCATCGACACCGAAGAAGTGACTCGCAAAGCCGCGGAATCATTTTACGCCCGCAAGCGGGCCGGCGGCCCATATTAGGAGACTTTCTCCGCAAGCCTGACCGAATCGACACCGAATTACATCGAATCCGATCTCATACGGATGGGAAGAATTAAGTTATTGTGTTTCCGACACCAACTTCGACATTCTCTTTCCCCCCGATACGAATTTCATTCCTCCCATGAAACAATCGGTCACCCCTTGGCAAATGCTCAGGCAAAGAGACTTCGGCCTGTTTTGGCTGAGCTTGCTGTTCTCCGCCGTGGGCAGTCAGATTTCCACTGTCGCCGTCGCCTGGCAAGTCTATGAAATCACCAACTCCCCGTTTCAGCTAGGTTTGACCGGGCTCTTTCGCGCGCTGCCAGTGATGATCCTTTCTTTGCCGGGGGGAGTTCTTGCCGATCGGATGGATCGGCGCAAACTTCTGATCGTCACACAAAGTCTGGCGGCGCTATTAGCCCTCGCGCTCGGACTTCTAACGTCGACGGACCAAGTACGCGTCTGGCATATCTACGCCGTCACGTTTCTGTCCGGCGCGGTGGGGATCTTTGACGCGCCGGCGCGAACCGCAATGATCCCCGCGTTGGTGTCCGCAGAACAACTCGCCTCGGCCTACGCGCTGAACATCACCTGGCGCCAAATCGCAACGCTTGCGGGGCCTTTCGCAGGCGGCGTAGTGATCGCCGCTTTAGGCATCAGTATGGCGTACTACATCGACGCTTTGAGTTTTCTCGCGGTGATTATTTGTCTGGCGTTCATGCGCCGTCAAGTTAAGCCGGCAAGGGATCAAAAAGAATCTCCGCTCCAAAGCGTGCGCGCCGGATTCAATTTCATTCGTGAAAACTCGGTGATCTTGGGTTTGATGAGCATGGATACTTGCGTGCAATTCTTCGGCGCTTACCGCTCTATGATGCCCGCCTTTGCTCGGGACATTCTCGGCACCGGACCCGCCGGTCTCGGCGCGCTTTTGGGCGTGCCGGCTCTGGGGGCCCTGGCGGGATCCGGAATTGTTCTCGCTGCGGGCAATCCGCGACGCAAAGGCCGGCTCATCATCGGCGTGACGCTGCTCTACACGATCGGTCTGGTTTGTTTCGCGCTATCCCGTTCGCTGACGCTATCGCTTGTGATCGTTTTCTGTTTGGGACTCGTGGACGCAGTCGGCGAGACTTTGCGCGATACCTTGGTACAGCTGACCACCCCTGACCGGATGCGAGGCCGGGTGAAAAGCTTTGATCAAGTCTTCATGTCTGCGGGCACCTATATGGGTCATGCGCAGATGGGAACCGCGGCTACCTTCTTCGGCGTTTCCGGCGCACTGATTCTTGGAGGCTGTCTGGGCTCTGCGGGCGTAGTGCTCGTCGCGAAATACGCGCGCCGCTTACGCGACATTGATTCATGAGGAACCATCGACGTCGAAGAAATGATTCGCAAAGTCGCGGAATCGTTCCATGCCGCGCGCAAGCGCGCCGGCGGCCCGTATTAACGAAGTGAGTCTGGAGCTCCGATGCGAGTGGTCTGGCCGGGCGCAAGCGAAATTCGGAGGTTTTGAACAGCGTGAACTGCTTGGTTTGTTGATGCCCTTAGCTAGAATTCTTACGTTCGGCGCCGAACGCTAGACCCGAAGCCCGAGACGCGAGATACTTAACCCCGCACCGCCTTCGTCACCGATCGTGTCGATCCTCCCTCAGGCGTGCTCTGTCCCCAAACGTGGATGTATTGCGACTGCGAGCCGTCGCCGCCGGCTACGACGACTAGAACATCGTCAGGTTTATCTGTAACAGGAATCACGCTGTCTCGCGTCAGTTTCAAGTCGGTACGGCGTTTCACGCGCTGGGCGAAAGTTTCATCCGGCAGGTCTTTCATCCGATAGGCCGCCCGTTCCCAGACGAATTTCTTGACGTCCATTTTGCTGAAACCGTCGCCGGCGATAATTTTCGCGTGCTCCGGGCAGATCACCATGATCGCTTCCGGTCCGGACGGTCCTTCCATGCGCTGCGCAAAATTGGTGAGAATGCCGACGGCTTTGCTGCTGTCGAGATCGGATGCGCGCGTGGACCCGTCGGCGCTGATCGCCGTCACCGTGCTAGTGTTTTTGTCGAAGCCACGATCGACGTGCAGTGGTTCCCACGGGCTTGCCTCTTCGTTTTCGCCGACGCAGATCGAATATTTTCCGGGCCAGCCTAACGTAGCCTTGCAGGTCGTGCCGGGATAGGAGCCGCCGATGTTTCGCTGGATCAAGCGGACGCAGCGGCCGATGGTCGCGTTGGCGCGCCAACCTTCGCCCAGTGCATTAGAGCCGCCGTTGAGCTGGATTTGATTGCGCACCGGACCGTTGACGATAAGCATCACCGCCGGTCCACCGGTGGTCGCTTGCAAGGCGTACAAGTTGAGCTTCGGGTCAGTGATCGCTTCGACAGCCGCGAGCAGAACCGGCATGTATTCCGGTTTGCATCCCGCCATCACGGCGTTGATGGCGATTTTTTCCACCGTCGCCGGCGACCAGCGTGGCGGCACGACACCAATAATCTCATCCGGCTTACGATTAACCGCGGCGAGCATCCGCTCCACGCGCTCCACGGTTGGCGGAATGATCGGCAAACCGTCGGACCACCCTTTCTCTTCGAACAGCGATTGCACGACCCATAGATCGTCGCCGGCTTCGATCCGTTCCGATTGTAATACCGTCACAATTCAGTTCCTCTTGGTCCGCTCTACAAAAAACGTTAGTTTCCGAATCCTGAATTCAACGCAAGACTCAAAACCCGAGACTCGAATCATGTTGCCTACGCTACCTTCGCTCTTGCCGCCTCCGGCGCGAGTAGAATATCGACCAGCTTGTCGAAGGCCGCGTCGGCACGTTTGATGACCTCTGCCGATTTCACCGTGCCGATCGGGTGCTGGACGACGAGCACCGGATGATCCGGCGCGCCGAAGGCTTCACGCTCCGATTTCGCCAGCGCGTCGAAAGCGTGGGTGATGACCGTGACGGCGAACCGGCCGCGCTTCTGCAATTCGATTGAGTCGTGGACACTCCACGACGTGCACGATCCTCAATCGCCTAGGCCGCTAAGGATAAAGTCCGCCTGGGATGCCAGCTCGTCGAGATACCGGTTCGGCGCGCCCTGTTGCGCCGTGATCTTGCGCCGCCTGATCACGGCGGCAACGCCGTAGCGCTCCTTCAAGAGCGCGGCAAATCGTTCTCCCAATTGGTCGGCGTTGGGCTTGCTGTTGTCGAGCAACCCGATGACCTTACCGCGCAGATCGGTAAACTGCGGCAAACTGGCCACCCGCGCAGCCGAAGTCTGCGCCTTTCCTTCGGGACTGAGAACAATCATCTCATGATCTCCTCTATTAAGCGTAACGACTGAGGCATCAGAACATTACAATCTAAAGCCCATAAAACGTCATCGGATTGTCGTAAAGAATTTTCTGCACCGCCGACTTCGGAATTTCTCCCTTGTCCGCCCGTTCCTGGAGTATCGCGCGGAACTCGAGCTCCATCGAAGGATCGCGATGAGTGTAATCCGATCCGACCATCAGATTGTCTTCGCCGACGTATTTGAGAATATAAGGAAGGTCCTCGTCGACCTGACAAGTGATATAGACGCGATTGTCTTTGAAAACGTTTGACGTCACCTCGATTTTCGGCACGCCGAGCACGCTGGTGCTCTCCCGCCCCTGCTGGCGAAGCTGCTGCCGGCGCAGATCGTAGGCGACAAACGGCGCCCACATGGAACCAGCCTCGATGCAGCCGATGCGCAACTTGGGAAATTTCGCGGGTATCTTGTGTAAAATAAGGCCGATGACGCCGTTCATTGCCGCCGCCTTGGTGCGCATGAATTGGCCATGGGAAAATTCCCGCGCCGGCGAGAAATCCGGTACGCCGGAGCCGGTGTGAATGCAGATCGGCAGATCGCGTTTTTCCGCTTCGGCGTAAAGCGGTTCGAAATACGGATCGGCGGGATATTTTCCCGCTTCGCGGTCGCCTTTTTTCAAAACACCGCAAGCGCCGTGTTCTTTCGCCCAGCGGATTTCCGCCAAAGCCACATCCATATTTTGCAGTGGCGGCATGCACACCCAGCGCAGCCGTCCGCCCGACTGACCACAGCGCTCGCCCAGCCAGCGGTTGTAGCTCCTCCGCATCGCCGCATTGATTTCCGGTTTTTCTGTCGCTTCCATCAAAAAAAGCGTGGGATAAATAACCTGGGTGTCCGTCCCCAGCTCATCCATATGCTTGAGCCGCTTCTGCACGTCGATCAGCTCGCGCGTCTCCACGGTAGTACCTGAATCGAGATCGCTGCGGACGAAACGGATCTGACGCCGCCCGTCGATCATCCAGTAGCGCGCCGGCGGCAATTTCGGATCGGGATTGGCCGGATAGGTCGTCGTCGGTTTAAACGGCAGATCGTCGCCGGCCATGTATTCCCAGGTATCATCGGTCTCATCGATATGCGTATCGGCGTCGATAATGCGCATCTTGCTTTCTCCTCTATCCGCACAATTAGCCCATGCCGAGAAAAATTTCTACGGGTGCGCTTGGGGAGCCGGTTCTCAATCAATGACCGAAAGAGAGTTTTCACCGCAGAGACACAGAGGTCGCAGCGGTTTATTTTTGAATACTCTTTCTCTCCGCGTTCTCAGCGCCTCCGCGGTGATTCATCCGAAACCTTTGCGCCCTTTGCGTTCTTGGCGGAGAAATCCTTTCTTCTCCCTTTTCGCTCGCGGTTACTCTCCTTGCAATGGTTTCCCCGATAGCTCCGACAGAGTCGCGCTCGGCGTGACGAACTCCAAATCGGTCAAGACTTCGATCAACGCCGACCTATTTGCCGACATCGCCTGTTTGAACGCGGGTAAGAATTCGTCGTCGCGGCTCACCTTCAAACCCAACGCGCCGTAAGCCGAACCGAGTCCGGCGAAATCGGGATTCATCAAGTCGTTGCCGGAGGGGCGTCCGGGGTACTGCGCTTCCTGGTGCATACGGATCGAGTTGTACC
>Ga0184612_10001654_pt1 | contig 10818 bp, 12 predicted proteins | sample PLM3_60_coex_FD_133163 | JGI IMG/M metagenome (GOLD analysis project Ga0184612, IMG submission 133163) | Groundwater sediment microbial communities from an aquifer in East River, Colorado, USA - PLM3_60_coex | ecosystem: Environmental > Terrestrial > Soil > Riparian zone | place: USA: East...
CTGTGGGTCATCATCGGCGCAGTTTTGCCACCCTAACTTCATGATCGGCGAGGCCGAGTCCTCATGGCTCAGTTGTTCAGGCCGACGGCTGCCATCCGGGCTGTGTGGGCCGACGTGAGACGTCTGAGCAGGCCAGCGACGTCGTTCGGTTCCTCGGCCCCGCTGACCAGCAGGTTGATAAAGGCCTGGCGCTCGGCGGCGACGCGCTGAGCCTGGGACAGGGCTTCGCCCATGAGGCGTCGAGCCCACATCGACAGCCGGTTGGCGACGTTGGGGTCGGCGGCGATGGCGCTGCGGATCTCATCGGCCGCGAACTCGCCGTAGCGCGAGTCATGCAGCACATCGAGGACGAGCTCGCGATCCGTCTGCTCGAGGAACTCGGCGATCTCACGGAAGAAATCGTCGGCGATACTGTCGCCCACGTACGCCTTGGTCACCGCCTCGAGCCAGTCGTTGGGCTCGGTCTGGTCGTGGTAGTCGGCGAGCGCCGCGTGGAAGGGCCGCATCGCCTCGTCGGGCGCGGCGCCGAGCTCTATCAGCCGTGCGGTGAGGCGGCGGTGATTCGCGATCTCGTTGCCCGCCATCTCGCTGAGTACGGCCCGTCGATTCGTGTCGGGCGCGAGCCGAGCGTCGGCGGCCATCCGGTCGAAGGCCAGCAACTCGCCGTAGGCGAGCATGCCGAGCAGGTCCACAACGGCCTCTGGCGGCACGCCGCTGGATGTGGGCGATGTCACAGGCTTGGAGGATTCCGCGGGAGCGGGTTGGGGTGCGGGCTCGGACACGTCCGCAGGCTACCGCTCCGCGTGCCGGGACGCCGGCAAAGCGACGGCGGTTCCCCTTCCTCCGCTCGTCGATCGAGGACTTCTAAGCGCGGTTAGAGATCAACACAGTTCCTCCGGAAGGGATCCCGAGTAAACGCCCACCGACGCGATCAAGTCCTAGATCCACACCGAGTCCGGCCGGTCGGGTGTCACATCCCACGTCGCGCCCTCATCGCGGTCGTGCGCCGGTACCCGTACCATGGGTTATGTCGCCGCGGACGCGAAGGTCGATCTGACCAGCGCCCGCGCTGCGCGTGAGGCCCGCGATCGCATGCTTTATGTCGGTCGCGCGCGGCCCGCGCCCGAGAAGAACGAGCGCACCCGAGACCGTTCGGGGCGCTCCCGAAGAAGCAGGGACACCCCAACCAAGTGATCAATATCGAAGAAACGCAAGCCAGCACGGCGACCGCCGCGCCGCTTGCCGAGGCCACGCAGCTCTCCGCGCGCGCTCCCGTCCGACCCGACTCCCCCACCTTCGCCGAGCTCGGCGCACGCGCGGAGACCGTTGCCGCGCTGGAGGCCGTCGGAATCAAACGAGCATTCGCGATCCAGGAGTACGCGGTGCCGATCGCGATGCGCGGCACCGACCTCATCGGCCAGGCACCCACCGGCACCGGGAAGACGCTCGGCTTCGGCGTGCCGATCCTCGAGCGGGTAGTGACCGCGGACGAGGGGGCCGACGGCTCGCCGCAAGCTCTGGTCGTCGTACCCACTCGCGAACTCGGCCTCCAGGTCGCCCGCGACATCGCGGCGGCGGGTCGGACCCGATCCGTGCGGGTGCTGCCGGTGTACGGCGGCGTGGCCTACGAACCGCAGGTCGAGGCGTTGCGCCGCGGCGTGGAGGTGGTCGTGGGAACGCCCGGCCGCCTCCTCGACCTGGCTCGGCCGGCATGGGGCAGGCCGACGCCGCACCTGCGCCTCGACCGCGTCCGCACGCTCGTTCTCGACGAGGCCGACCGTATGCTCGACCTCGGCTTCCTGGACGACGTCGAGAAGATCCTCGCGATGCTTCCGGACGAGCGCCAAACGATGCTCTTCTCCGCCACCATGCCCGAGCCGATCGTGACCTTGGCCCGACGGTTCCTGCGGCAGCCGGTCACGATCCACGCTCGCCACGACGCCAATAGCGGCGCGGCGTCCCTCACGAAGCAATTGGTGTACCGCACCCACCCGCTCAACAAGGTCGAGGTGGTCGCCCGGGTCCTGCAGGCCGAGGGCCGCGGACTCACAATGATCTTCACCCGGACGAAGCGCGCAGCCGATCGCGTCGCCGAGGACCTGGACTTCCGCGGCTTCGCCGTGGCCGCGGTGCACGGCGACCTGGGCCAGGGTGCTCGCGAGCGGGCGCTGCGGGCCTTCCGCAGCGGCAAGGTCGACGTGCTGGTGGCCACGGACGTGGCCGCCCGCGGCTTGGACGTCTCCGGCGTCACGCACGTCATCAACTACGACTGCCCCGAGGATCCGGACACCTATACCCACCGCATCGGCCGTACCGGTCGAGCCGGCGCCACCGGTGTGGCGGTCACGTTCGTGGACTGGGAGGACATGCCGCGCTGGCGCATCATCGACAAGACGCTCGGCCTGGACATGCCGGAACCGCCGGAGACCTATCACAACTCGCCGAACCTGTTCCGTGACCTGGACATCGCACAGGACGTCGGCGGCACGCTCCCGACGGCCGAGCGCACCCGCGTCGGCCTGGGCGCCGAGGTCGAGGAGGACCTCGGCGGTGGCCGCCGCCGGGGTCGGGACCGAGACGCCGGCTCGCGCCCTTCGGAAGGTCCGGACCGAGACCGGTCCCGCCGCCGGCGCAGCAGTACGGCCGATCGGACACCGGTCAGCGCGGAGAGCGCCGGCGACAGTGCACCCGGTGAGTCGACATCGGATGGAGACACCCCCGTCCCGACACGCTCACGCCGGCGCCGCCGCGCGGGCCAAGTCGTTGGCGGCCCGGACGCGGGCGGTATCGCCAGGTCCACCGCGGCCGACGCCGGCCGGTTGACGCGAGCGACGGTGGCTGACGGCGACCAGGTCGGCGGCGCGCGGACCCCGGCGGAGCCGGGGACGGACGGCACCGCCCGGCCAGCTCGCCGGCGCCGCCGCGGCGGACGAAGCCGCCGGTCCGTGGCCATCACCACCCCGGACAGCACCCCCGACGCCTAGCTTGGGGCCGACGACACGCAGCTTGATCCAACTCTGCGGTGGGAAGGTGCCCGAAACGGTCACATTCCCACGGCGGAGTTGAATCTTGGCCGGCGCTCCGGCGGAGCCCGGGTCGTGCGATAACGTCATGAAATGCAGCCGGGCGACAGTTCCTGGCACCGGCCCGCACCGGCCGGCGCCGATGGCACGCAGGGGCCGCCGTACCCCGGCCTCGCGTATCACGGCCCCCCGCCGACGATCCCGCCGCCGTCCGGGTGGCGCACGCCCCGCGTCGTCGAGCCGCCAGCGCCGCGCCAGCTGCCCATACAAGATCACCAGCAGTTGGACGAGGACGAGGCCCGAGCGCGAACCCTCACGCAGGGGATCGGCATCATCGCGGGGGCGATCCTCCTGATCGTCCTCTTCGCGCTATGTGGTCGGGCCCTCCTGCCCTGACGAGCGGCGGACGCCTGCCCTAGATGCCTTCCCACACGATGTGGGCGCCGCTGTCGCCGGCTCGGAAGATGTAGTAGCCGGTCGTCGCCCCGATCCCCAGCACCGCCACGGTGAGCACGATCGTGAGCCACGTCGGCCCCCGAGCGACGCCGCTCGTCGCCGGTTGGTCGCCGTCGGAAGCGCCGGGGCGGCGCGACCGGGAAACAAGCCACACGAGCACAAGCATGAGCACGCCCAGGGCGATCGAGGCGAACGCGGCCCGGTCGGCGAACTGGCTGTGCTTCGTGATCTTGTTAAGTATCCCGGGATCGGTGGTGCCGTTGCGGATCAGCCGGTTGCGCAGCGCCTCACCGGAGAGCTTCGCCGCGTACGCGGCGGCCGGTGCCACGACCGCGAGGCCGACGACGAGCCACGCGGTGTAGCGCCGCACGTACGGAACGAGCGCGTAGGCAATCGCCGCCGCTATCTGTAGCGGGACGAATACCACTGCGCCGTGGATGATCAACGGATGTGCCGGAATGCCGAGTATCTCCTCGAACACTGCCCCTGCCTTTCTGCACGGCCGAGCGACACCGCTGACGGCGAGTCTGGCACAGGGTACGCGTTCCGCGTGCGTCTGCGACGCCAGCCAAGTGTCCACTTGACTCAGACACGCACCCGATAGTGGTCCGGGTTCATCACATGTCGATCCGTGAACCGCCCGAGCGGTTCCCGGGGCCGCCCAGCACCATTTGGTCCGTACCAAGATCGCGGTGATCATGAAGTTGAGGTTGCGAAACTGCCCCGACCATGAACCCAGGTTCATGATCGGCGCAATAGAGGGCGCAATGGAAGGCAACGGCACCGGGAATCTTGAGCGAGTCCAGGCAGGCATGGTGTGATGGACCTGCGATGTCGCCGGAACAGCTCCTCCGCTCTCGTGGCCTGCGTGTCACCAGGCCGCGGCTGACCGTGCTCGAGATCCTCGGTGAGGGCGGACACCTCGAGGTCGACGAGATCGCCACCAAGGTGCGCGACCGCCTCGACTCGGTTTCGACCCAGGCCGTCTACGACGTGCTCGGCGCGCTTGCCCGGGCCGACCTCGCCCGCCGCATCGAGCCCGCCGGGAGCGCCGCACTCTACGAGCGGCGCACCGGCGACAACCACCATCACGTCGTGTGCCGCGGCTGCGGCGCGGTTGACGACGTCGACTGCGCGGTCGGCGAGGCGCCGTGCCTCGACCCGTCCAACGCACACGGTTTCATCATCGACGAGGCCGAAGTGACGTTCTGGGGTCTCTGCCCCGCCTGCCAGACGCGCGCTGACGCCTGAGCCCGCGTGGCACGCTGGTGAACGTGGGCCGCCGCGACAACGACGCTGGACTCTTCGGACCGGAGAGCGTCTCGTGGCGGCTGCACGCGGAGCCGATCCTATGGCTCGCCGGTCTGCGAGCGCTGTTGCTGCAGATGCTGTTGCCGCGCGCGCTCGCCGGAGTACTTCAGAACTCGAACTTCCGGGACGATCCGTGGGGTCGCCTACTGCGTACGGCGCGGTTCTATGGCGAGGTGGTCTATGGCCCGACGGCGCGGGCCGAGGCCGCCGGCGACCGCATTCGAAAGATCCATTCGCGGATGACTGGCGTCGACCCGGCGACCGGGGAGCACTTCCGGGTCGACGACCCCGACCTGCTGCGCTGGGTCTACGTGACCGCCACCGAGTCCTTCTGCTCGACCGCCCAGCGCGCCGGGCTCGGCCTGCCGGCCGCGGACATCGACCGCTACTACGACGAACAGCGCGTCGTGGCCAGGCTCGTCGGTCTCGACCCGGACACCGTTCCCGCGAGCGCCACCGCCATGCGGGACTACTACGCGGGCATGCGCCCGCTGTTGGCCGCTGGGGCCGACGCCCGCGCGACAGCGCGGTTCCTCGCCCTCCCCCGCTTTCCCTGGGGACTGGGCTACACGCCCGTACGTCCAATGTGGATCGGTGTGGCGGCCTATGGTTTCAGCCTGTTGCCCCCGTGGGCCCGACGGCTGTATGGCCTGCCGGGCCTGCCGACGACCGACCTCACGGCGACGTTGACCGCCCGCACGCTGCGGTCCATGGTCCGCGCGCTGCCGACGAAGGTGCTCGAAGGGCCGCTCTACCGGGCCGCGAGGGAGCGAGCCTCGAGGGGTCCGGACACCGGCCGCCCGGTCGGCCACCCGGAATACCGGCGCCAGGGCGACGATGCCGAGCACCAGCACCGCCGGCACGGCTCAGGCCATCGACGTACCTCGTCGATCTAGGACTTAGGCGCGTGAATGGATCTCTAACCGCGTGCCTAAGCCCTAGATCGACGGCGCAGGTGGCGCCCCAGCACCGCGGTCGAGGCCGGCCCAGGAGTCGTGGCCGGGCCGGCGGGATCCATCCGGGCACGTCCGCCGGAAGTCACACCAGCCGCATTGCGGCCCGGGCGCGGTCGGGAAGGCCGTGTCCGCATCCGCGCCCGCCGCGAGCAGCTTCTCGGCCGCGACCGCGTCGGCGGCCGTATCCTCGGCCCGCCGCAGGTGCCGGGAGAGTGACTCATCGCTGTGCTCGTGCGGTGCGACCGTGCCGGTCGGCAGGTGGTGCAGCTCGACCCGGCGGCAGCGGCGACGGAAGACTCGCTCGGCGGCGATCGCGTACAGCGCCAATGCCCGGGACCCGCGCGCGTCGTCGGCGCCGAGCCCGGTCCGGCCGGTCTTGTAGTCGACGATCACGAGCTCGCCCGCGACGTCGTCGATGCGGTCGACGCGCCCTGACAGCGCGAGTGTGGCCGTCTTGGCCGCCACGGTGCGCTCGACCGCGAGCGGCTCGAAGCCCGGGTCAAGGGCCACGACGTAGGACTCCAGCCAGCCCAGCGCCCGGTCGAATGCCTCCCGTTCCTGCGCGTCGTCGCGGTAGCCCTCGCGGACCCAGGTCGCCCGCAGCAGCGTCACGAGGACTTCGGGACGGCGGCGCGCCGCGGGCAGGTCGAACCACGCCCGCAGGGCCGTGTGCACGCTCGCGCCCAACGAGTTGTGCGCCCACGGCGGACCCTTCGACGGGGTCGGCCGGTCGATGTATGAGTACCGGTAACGGCGCGGGCAGTCCTCGTAGGCGACCAACTTGCTCGGCGTGCACACGAATAGCCGGGGTGGCGCCTGAAACAGGCCCATCTGCACCGGCGTGTCCGGGTCGTTCGTCGACGTAGCACCGCGCACATCCCGATCCTGCCACCCTCATGGGACAGTCGAGCGGCACCACGGCGGTACGACCGACGCGAGCCGCCGCGCCAGGTCAGGAGGACATTGTGAGTTTCATGCGCTGGCTGCGCGGTGGAGACGACGACACGACCGCGACCGCGATGATGTCCGCCGGCCTGGCCGAGGTCGCCGGCCTCTTCCAGCCCTCACGCCACAAGCAGACCGAGCACGTCGAGGAGCTCAAGCGGCTACGCTACGATGCCGGCGCCAGCACCGGCGTCGACCTTGAGCTCGGCATCGCGGTGATCCGTTCGCGGCCGCCGGCAGCAGCCGACTCGACCGACTGACCGCGACACTCATGATCCGTACGCGTCGACGAACGCCGCGACGGAGTCGGCTATCAGCTGGACCGCGATCGCGGCAAGCAGAAGGCCCGCGATCCGGGTAAGAACCTCGATGCCGCCGGGTCGCAGAAGCCGCACGAGAAGCCCCGAAAACCGCAAGCTCAGCCACACAACCATGAGCACGAGCAGCACAGCCGCGGCGATCGAGGCATACCCGCCGATGTCATCGACCCTGCGGACGAAGAGCAGGGTCGCCACGATCACGCCGGGCCCGGCCAGCAGCGGCGTACCGAGCGGAACGAGCGCCACATTCGATGTCGACTGGCGGCCCTGGTCGTCGGCCTGGACGGTGAGCAGCTCGAGCGACATGAGCAGGAGCAGCAGGCCACCCGCGCCCTGGAGGGCGGGCAGGTCGATGCCCAGGTACGTCAAGATCTGCTGGCCCGCCAGCGCGAAGACGACGATCACGCCGCCGGCCAGCAGGACGGCCTGCCAGGCCGCGCGGTTTCGCTCGCGGGCGGGCATTGCGCCGGTGAGCGCCAAGAAGATCGGCACGTTGCCCGGCGGGTCCGTGATCACGAGCAGGGTGACAAAGACCTCGCCGAACAGCTTCCAGTCCACGCGCCACTCCAGCCTCGTCAGCGGCGTCGATCATGAAGTTAGGTAGCCGAAATGCCGCCGACCATGAACCCTAGTTCATGATCGGCGCTCACATTAGAGGCGCTCACATTAGAGCAGCGGCGCGGATGCGCTCGTACGCCTCGCGGGCGGTGAGGTTGGCCCCCAGCTTTACCGGCTTGTTGGCGCCGTGGAAATCGCTCGACCCGGTCACGACGAGCCCCAGGTCCGCGGCGAGCGCCCGCACCTCGGCCCGCTGTTCCGGCGTGTGGTCCTCGTGGTCGGCCTCCAGGCCGAAGAGTCCGGCCCCGGCCATCTGCTTGATGAGCTCGTCGGGCACGACGCGCCCGCGTTTGGTCGCCCGCGGATGGGCGAACACGGGTACGCCGCCGGCGGCGAGCACGAGCGACAGCGCCCGGAACACGTCGGTGTCCTCTTTGGGCAGCCGCCAGCGCTCGCCCAACATCGACGGTACGAACGCGTCGGCCACGGTGGCGGCGAGGCCACGGCGGATCAGCGCCTGGGCCAGGTGCGGGCGGCCGACCGTGGCACCGGCGGCGTACCGCTGCACCTCATCCCACGTCACGTCGACCCCATCGGCGCGCATGAGCTCGACGATGCGCTCCGCGCGATGTTCCCGAGCCGAGCGCACCCGCGCCATCTCGGCCGCCAGCTCCGCGTGTGCGGGGTCGACGTAGTAGGCCAGCAGATGCAGTGGGATCGCCGGATCGACGGCGTACCAGCGGCAGGACAGCTCGACCCCGGGCACGAAGCCGACGCCGAGGCGCTCGGCGGCGGCCCGGGCGTCGGCCCACCCGTCGATGCCGTCGTGGTCGGTGAGCGCCACGACGTCCAGCCCCGCTTCCGCCGCCGCCGCGACGACCTGCGCCGGGGTCAGAGTGCCGTCGGAGACGGTCGAGTGTGTGTGCAGATCGATTCGCATCGCCCGCCGACGCTACCCGAGCCGCGGAATCACCGCGACGGGGTCACGATCCTCGGCGCTCGCCAACGTGTATCTCACCTGAGTCAGGTCGGAGGTGGAGATGAGCCCCACCGCGCGGATCGGCCCTTCGGGACCCGGGCCGATGAGTTGAACAGTCATGCGAGAGCAGAAGACGAGCGATGTGGCATCTAGCCAGGCCGCGTTCGTGGCGTGGGTCGGGTACGAGGCGGTCGCCCCGGGTCGGGTCCACACGGTGCGGAGGTCGTAGAGGCTCATCCCGTCGGCGTCGACGAGCGCCACCCACCTGCCGTCGGGCGACGGATACGCGTGCGTCCCGATGGTCAGACCCAGCCCGCACGCGCTGCGAAGCACCCTCAGGCCGTCGGGGTCGATCTCGGCCAGGCAGTCCGGGCCGGTCACGCCGAACAGCCGGGTTCCGGCCGCGTTGGCCGCGAGGATCCGGTCGAAGCCGCGCGGCCCCACCGCGTACGCACCCTTCGCCGGGAACCACATGTCGTACGTGTCGGCGCCGCCGGCTCCGGTCCCACCCAGCACCACACCGCCGGCGGCGAATCCGATCGGTCCGAGCCCGCCCGTGCCGCCGGTCTCGGCGGTGCGGGTCAGGGCCGTGCCGACCCGGTCCGCCACCGAGACTCGGCCGGCGCGGCTCCAGGCTATGCGCACCCCGTCCGGCGCCACCGCCACCTTCTCGCCGGACACCATGGCGGTCTGTTTCCCGGCCAGGTCGACGAACCAGAGGCCGGTCCCGAGCGTTTCGACCGACTCCACGAGCCAGCCGTCGCTGGTACGCCAGGCGCGGTTCGGGTTCGGGACCAGCGCAAGCGCCACGACCGTGCCGTCGGTCCGCCGGATCTCGCGGCCGACGAGAAGGTCGACCGGCGGCGCGGCCAGCGTGTGCGAAAGGTCGGGGACGGCCGTCGGGCCGGCGAGCCGATCGGGGTCGGCGGCGCGCCCGCGCTCGCCGAAAACCGCGACGCCGGCGGACACCAGCGCCACGCTGACCGCGATCGCGGCGGCGCCCAGCACGCGCCGCCGGAGACGGATCCGGCCGGCGGACACCACGGCCCGCCCAGCAACGTCCTCTAGCGCGGGTTGCGTCCGCACCTGGGCGGCGAACGTGTCCCGCAACGCGCTCTCGAGACTGCCCATCACGCCCTCCCCGCATCCGCCCGCTGGTCCGGCTCGACCGCCTGCCGGGGCGCGGCCGAAAGCACTGGTCTGCTGGCCGCCTCTACTCCGCCCTCCGCGAGTTGCGACCGCAACGAGGCGAGGGCCCGGGCACACTGGCTCTTCACCGTGCCGACCGCCACGCCCAGCACGCGCGCGGTCTCGGCCTCGGTGAGGTCCTCGTAGAACCTCAGCACGAGCACGGCCCGTTGGCGGGCCGGCAGCGCCCGCACGTGCCGCCACAGAGCCTGCCGTTCGATGCGTTCGTCGAACCGGTCGGGCGCGGCGCGGTCGGGAATGACCGCGGTGGGTCGCTCTCCGTGCCACCGCCGGCGCCACCAGCTGGTCGCCGTCGTAACCAGAACTCTCCGGGCGTACGGCTCGACGGACTCGATCTCGCCGAGACGGCGCCAGGCGAGGTACGTCTTCGTCAGCGTGGCCTGCAGCAGGTCCTCCGCGTGCGCCCAGTCACCGACGAGGAGGTACGCGGTTCGCAGCAGCGCGGCCGACCGGGCCGCCACGAACTGGCGAAACTCGGCTTCCATCGAACTATCCGCGTCCATCGGCCCTTCCCCTCGCGACCATAACTATGGCGCTCGCTCCGCTCGCGCGGGCAACTCTTACGGGCAATGTCTCAACGCGCCAGGGCCGGCCAAAGGTTGCCACCCATCGCTGCGTGGATCTAGGAGTTGTTCGCGTGGTTGGAGATCGACACAGTCCTCCGGACGGGATACCGAGTGAACGCCCACCGGCGCGAATAAGTCCTAGATCGACGCACAGGGTCCGGCGAGCTAGATTCCGTCGTCCACCTGGGCCGGGCGCCGGCGGGCCTCCGAGGCCTCGGGCTCGTACATCTCCTCCACGACCTGCAGGTACAGGTCGGTCGGGTTGGGCAGGTTCCGCACCTCGCGCAGCGCCTGCTCCTGGCCGGCCGACTCGAGCTCGAAGGTGCCGTAGCCGAGCACCCGACCTAGCGGGGACTGGGTGTACTTCATGTCGGTGACGCGCTGCAGCGGCATCATGGCCACCTTGCGCGCAAGAATCCCCTCGATGAGCATGACCCGCTTGTTGGTGAGCACGAAGCGGTCGTAATACCACTCGGCGACCGACCACAGCACCCA
>Ga0184612_10001656_pt1 | contig 10811 bp, 8 predicted proteins | sample PLM3_60_coex_FD_133163 | JGI IMG/M metagenome (GOLD analysis project Ga0184612, IMG submission 133163) | Groundwater sediment microbial communities from an aquifer in East River, Colorado, USA - PLM3_60_coex | ecosystem: Environmental > Terrestrial > Soil > Riparian zone | place: USA: East...
CCGCACAGATCGCCGCGATGTAGCGATCGGTCTTTTGAAAATCCTCAAGGAGCCGAGCCACATGCGCGTCCTTCTGTAACGCTTGCGCTCCCTTGAGCCCGCCGGGCAGGACGACCATATCGAAGTCCGAGGCTTGCAGTTCAGAAATGGGCCGATCGGGCACAATCTTAATGCCACTGCGCCCCTCGATGGCGCCGGGGGGCGCCTCTTTCTCCACACTCGCCATCGTCACCGACACTCCGGCCCTACGGAGAATGTCTACAACGGTAATCGTTTCAATTTCTTCAAAACCATGAGCCAGCGGCACCACGGTGCGTCTCATTTGTCGTTCCTTCATTTGGTTGGTGGTATAGAAGCCTTAAATTATTTGCAGTACAAGTTTTCCATCACTCCAAAGGGATTGTCAATCGTTTCAGGCTTGACTTTCGCGCTCGCCTCTGTTAGCGTTTCTCCTAATATATCCGAAGGAAAGAGCCCTCCACCTAAGGAGCCTTACGGTATGCCGAACCGCGGTCATGAGGTCCGCCTCTCAGAAGATGTCCTGGTTGCTTCGGCCGACACGAATGGCCTCTCGTCGGATAGCGCGGCGATTGATCCCAAAGATATGCAGGCCCTCACGGTGGCGATCAGCCGGATTGCGGACAGTATTGTCCGCAAGACGGTCGAGAACAGTTTACCGAATCTGGTGCCACCCCTCCTGGAGCAATCCCTGAGAACTATGCTCCCTGAGTATCTTACCGCCCTGCTTGGCGCCGCCGTCGCGGACCAAGAATCTTTAATCAAAGAAACGGCGGAGCAAGTGACCCGCCAGGCGTTGCCAGGTGTGATAGGTCCCCTCATCGAACGGCTTGCCAAGGACATGATTCAAGAACAAGCCCAAAAGATGCTCGAGACCACCGGCCTCGCGGTCATTGAGAAAATCGCCTGGGAGGTCGTTCCTTCGCAAGCCGAAATTGAAGTCAAAAAGGAAATCGAACGCCTCACCGCCGACGCCTGACCTTCCTTTCGTCATTTTCAGCCCTTCCGGTCCCATGCTAGAATAGCCGCCGTGGAAAAATCCTACACTCCCAAAGAGGTCGAGAGCCGATGGTATCAGTTCTGGCTCGAGCGCGGCTATTTTACCGCCTCCGTCGAGGCGCCGGGTGAACCCTACTCAATGGTGATCCCGCCCCCGAATATTACCGGTTCTCTGCACATGGGTCACGCCTTGAACAACACCTTGCAAGACATTCTCGTCCGCTGGCGGCGCATGCAGGGGCGGAACACCCTGTGGGTCCCGGGCACAGATCACGCGGGTATCGCGACGCAGAACGTCGTGGAGAAGCAACTCGTTGCAGAAGGGGCGACGCGGGAGGGCATCGGCCGCGAGCAGTTCATTCAGCGGGTCTGGGACTGGAAAGCCAAGTCAGGCGGTACGATCATCGAGCAACTAAAGCGGTTAGGCGCCTCCTGCGACTGGACGCGTATTCGATTCACCATGGACGAAGGGTTATCGCGGGCGGTTCGCGAGGTGTTCGTCCGGCTCTACGAAGAGGGGCTGATTTATCGGGGCAAGCGCCTGATCAACTGGTGTCCCCGATGCCTGACCGCGCTTTCCGATATCGAGGTTGAGCACGAAGAAGTCACGGGCAAATTGTACTATATTGAGTATCCCCTGGCGGAGGACCCGAGCGTCCGTTTAACGGTCGCCACGACTCGTCCGGAGACTCTTCTGGCGGATACGGCGATGGCGGTCCATCCCGAAGATCCTCGCTACAATCGCTTAATCGGAAAGAAAGTAAAGCTACCGCTCACTCACCGGGATATTCCGATTGTCGGCGATCCCATTTTGGTTGACCGGGAGTTTGGAACCGGAGCGGTGAAGATTACGCCGGCCCATGATTTCAATGACTTCGAGGCCGGTCTCCGCCATCACCTCGAGCGGTTGCCTCTGTTTGATCAATACGCACGGATGGATCCGGTCGGGTTGCAAAATGCCCAGGTCGAAGAAGGTTTGCGGGGGCGTATCGCAAAACGGTCTGCCCAAGAAGCCAGGGATCTTGTGGTTGCAGAACTACAGAAGGCCGGCTTCCTGGCAAAAGTGAAAGATCACCCGATGGCGCTCGGAAAGTGCTATCGTTGCAAGACGGTGGTCGAGCCGTACCTGTCACCACAATGGTTCGTGAAGATTCAGCCTCTTGCCGCGCCCGCGATCAAGGCGGTCGAGTCCGGGCAGATTCGCTTGATTCCGGAGCAATGGACGAACAACTACTTGGGGTGGATGCGGGACATCAAGGACTGGTGCATCTCCCGACAGATTTGGTGGGGCCATCAGATTCCTGCCTGGTACTGCAAGCACTGCAATGAGGGGGCCATCATTCAATCGGATCAGAAATCCTTCACCATCACATCGGAAGCCAAACCCATTGTCGGCAAGCGCGCGCCGTCGCACTGTCCGGATTGCAGTCAACACGATTTCATCCGCGACCCGGATGTGCTGGATACCTGGTTCTCCTCAGCCATTTGGCCGTTCTCAACGTTGGGCTGGCCCGACCAGACACCTGAGCTCAAGAAGTATTACCCGACGTCGACGCTGGTCACCGGCTTCGACATTCTGTTCTTCTGGGTGGCACGCATGATTATGCTGGGCCTCAAGTTTATGGAACAAGTGCCGTTCCCTGAGGTTTACATTCATGCTCTTGTACGCGACGCAGAAGGGCATAAGATGAGTAAATCAAAAGGGAATGTAATTGACCCGCTGATTGTGATGGATAATTACGGGACTGATGCGCTGCGCTTTACGCTGGCCGCTATGGCATCGCCGGGCCGGGATATCAAACTCTCAGAGGAGCGCATCGAGGGGTACCGGAACTTCGCCAACAAGTTGTGGAATGCTGCGCGGTTTATTCTCATGAACTTGAATGGCCCTCGCGAAGCGTCACCACTAGACGGGAGGGGGCCCCGCTCGGAAGCCCCCCTCCCGTGCCCACCGGCCGACCGCTCCATCGCGGATCGATGGATCCTGAGCCGGCTCCACCGCTGCATCCGCGAGGTCAACGCTTCCCTGGAGGTCTATCGCTTCGATGAAGCCGCCAACCAGCTGTACCATTTCATCTGGCATGAGTACTGTGACTGGTACCTGGAGTTGGCAAAGCCGGCGTTGGCCGATAAGGCGTCCCCGGAAGCCGCGACCACCCGCGGGACACTGATCGAGAGCTTTGACACGCTACTACGGCTGTTACATCCCTTTATGCCGTTTATCACCGAAGAGATCTGGCAGGCTATTAGACGGGAGGGGGCCCCGCTCGGAAGCCCCCCTCCCGCGCCCCCTAGACAGGAGGGGGCCCTGCTAGGCGACAGCATTATGGTCGCGCCGTACCCTTCAGCTGAGAAGATATTCACCAGCGACCAGATCGAGCAGCAGATGGAGAGTCTCCAGAAGGTCGTGTCCGTTGTTCGAGATATTCGCGGGGCTCAGGGCATCCCGCCATCCCGAAAACTAACAGGAGCCGTTGCGGTTCCTGACGAGGAGATCCGGCGCCACTTGGAAGCGAGCTGCCGCCTGATCATGGCGCTCTCCGGCTTCGAGACGCTGACCATTGAGAACCAGGTAGAGTCCCCGGCTCAGGCAGCCGTCGGCACCGTCGTATTCTCGCAGGGACGCCTGGGACAGGTGTATATTGACATGGCCGGCATCATTGATGTCAGCAAGGAAACCGCCAGACTTGAGAAGCGCCTGAAGGAGCTTCGCTCGCAGATGGAGCAGATCGAGAAGAAATTGGCGAACCCCGAATTTGTCGCCAAGGTACCGCCGGAAATCCTGGAGAAAACCCGCTCCAAGGACCGGGAGTTTCGGCTCGAGCATGAGAAGTTATCCGCGGAGCTAACACGGTTGCGCCGTACGGGGGAGGGAGCGGCATGAGCGACGACTCTCTTCCTCTGGTTTTCATGCGCGAGGTGGTTGCACGGGCTCTGCTGGAGGATGTCGGTGGTCGTGATGTCACGACTGACTCACTCTTTGACCGTTCCGTCCCTGCTCTTGGGAAAATAGCTGCCGAAGAGCCGCTACTCTTGGCAGGCCTCGCCGTCGCGATGGAGGTCTTCGGGCAGGTAGACCAGGATTTAATATGGCGCGCGAAGTTTGCAGACGGCGACTGGGTGCCGGCGGGGTCGGTCATTCTTACCGTCAACGGCGACGGCCGTTCGATTCTCAAGGCTGAGCGGGTTGCTCTGAATTTTCTTCAGCGCCTCAGCGGAATCGCCACGCTGACCGCGAAATTCTGCCAAGCTGTGAAAGGCACACGCGCGAAGATTCTGGATACCAGAAAAACTACCCCCGGGTTACGCCCCCTTGAAAAATGGGCAGTGCGGCTTGGTGGCGGCCAAAACCACCGCTATGGACTCAATGACGGCGTGCTGATCAAGGACAACCACTTGGCTCTCGCTGGCGGCGATGTGGCCAAGGCCTGCCGCCTAGCTCGGGAACGCGCTCCGCACGGCTGTAAGATCGAAGTAGAAACGCGGACGCTCCAAGAGGTCGTCGCGGCGCTCGACGGGAGAGCAGACATCATTCTGTTAGACAATATGGGCCCCTCGACCATTCGGGAGGCTGTGGAAGTGATCAAGGGGCGGGCCGTGGTGGAAGTTTCTGGGGGGGTGACCTTAACAAACGTTCGTGACCTCGCAGCCGCCGGACCAGACTTCATCTCGATCGGCGCCCTCACCCATTCAGCCCCGTCCGCCAACCTGAGCCTGGACCTCGTGAGACAGTGACCTCCGTTCGATCGCCCCTTCTTTCGGCCGGCGCCATCAGCCAGCGATTAACGACCCGCACCCTTGGCTCGCATCTTATCGTTCGCGGTGAGATCGACTCCACAAATCGAGCAGCAGCGGCGCTGGCCGAGAATGGCGCCCCGCACGGGACGGTGCTGGTAGCGGAGGCGCAAACCCAAGGACGCGGGCGCCTAGGCCGCGGCTGGCTTTCTCCCCCGGGTATGAATCTGTACGTCTCAATTCTTCTGACCCGCTCGTACCCGCCCAGTGTTCTGACATGGCTCCCGCTCGTCGCGGCATTAGCGGTGCTTCAGACCGTTCGGAAGATGACCGGCCTCGCTGCTCAATTGAAGTGGCCTAATGATGTCGTGGTGAGTCACGGAGAGGGCGTGCGTAAACTCGCCGGTGTGCTTGTCGAGGCCATGAACCAGGCCGTGATCATCGGCATCGGAATGAATCTAAACATGCCGATTGACGCCTTCCCAGATGATCTCCGATCTGCGGCCACGTCGCTGCTGATCGAGACCGGACGGTCCACGGATCGAGCTGAATTCCTAGCACAGCTCTTATGGGAGGCCGAACAGCTCTTTGAAGAAATTGTCGCCAATCCCGAAGTGAGTAGAGCCGCCTACCGGACAGCTTGCGAGACGTTGGGCAAGCATGTGCGTGTCGAACTCGCGGGAAGCGGGCAGGTCGAAGGGGCGGCGGAAGGAATTGCGGCCGATGGCGCTCTACAAATTCGAATGCCGGACGGTCGCCTGCTCGAAATCCGCGCCGGCGATGTAGTACATTTGCGCTGAGGGGAATTGGGGTCAGAGTCGATTTTTGATTGCGACTCTGACCCCACATTCCGACAGGGCAGGGGCTGACAGGGTGACATCCTCTATGCGATTGCTGGCGATTGATATCGGCAACACGAATATCGTCTGGGGCGTCTTCGACCAGGACAGGCTTGTGGGCGACTGGCGCGTGGCCACGGATCATGCGAAACTGGCGGACGAGTATGGGATTCTGCTTCTCGATCTTCTGCAGATAAACGGCATCCGACAGGACAGCCTGGATGCAGTCGTTCTATCTAGCGTTGTGCCACCATTGACTCCCTTGTTAGAGGAGGTTGCCGAAAAATATTTTCACTGTCGTGCCTTGACCGTGTCCTGTGAGATGGAAACCGGCCTGATTCTGCGCTATGAAAACCCGTGCGAAATTGGAACCGATCGTATCGTGAACGCCGCAGCAGCGTTCCGGGAGTACGGCGGGCCGATCATTATCGTAGACTTCGGCACGGCCACCACATTCTGCATGGTGACGGCGGAGGGAGAGTATCTCGGCGGTGCGATCGCCCCGGGGATTCGGATTTCGGCTGAGGCCCTGTTCCAACGGGCAGCCAAACTGCCGAAGATCGAGTTGACCCGGCCGAAATCCATTATCGGCCGCGACACGGTTTCGAGCATGCAGGCAGGCATCATTTTTGGTCATGCAGGTCTTGTTGATGCGATCGTGACCCGCATGCAGAAGACTATCGGCCGGGACTGTTTCGTCCTGGCGACGGGGGGTCTAGCTGGGCTGATCGCCCCGGAATCCGCAACGATTCGGGAAGTCCGGCCAAATCTCACGTTAGAAGGCTTGGCTCTGCTCTATCACCTCAACACGCCGAGCTAAATCCGCTCTGTTCCGCACCCAAAGAAATTTCCTCTTAAATCCGCTGCTTGGCTTGATTCTTATGCTGGCCATGGCTACCTAACCTGAGGGCGGGAGGAGTACTATGCCTGAAGACGAAGAAACGACTGATAAATCAACCGACTATGACCAATATCGCAGTGGGGAAGCTCCCGCTTCTGACTCCGCTCAGATGGCCGAACCCAAATGTTCAGCGATAGAGGAGGAGCTCAAGGCCGCACAGGACCGGTGCCTCCGCCTGGCAGCCGAATTCGAAAATTATAAAAAGCGATCGCAAAAGGAGCTGGACGAATACCGAAAATATGCCAATGAACGGCTGCTCAAAGAGTTACTCCCGGTCCTCGATAACCTTCAGCGCGCGCTTCAACACGGCCGTCAGTCCGGCAAGACCGAAGGGGTGCTCCAAGGAGTGGAGCTGACCTCCAAGCAGTACGAGGAAATCTTGTCCCGCTTCGGTGTGAGGCCCATTCCCACCGTCGGGTTACCGTTTGATCCCAACGTTCATCAAGCGGTCGCGATGGTGAAAGCCAAGGGTCAGAAGCCAAACACGATCGTGGAGGAGTACGAAAAGGGGTACTATCTGAATGATCGGGTCCTTCGCCCGGCGATGGTCACGGTCGCGGAGTCCGGCCGAAATGAAGCGTCGCCTCATGACGGCGCTCAGTAATGCGAATCTTATCATCCAGGAGAATTTTGGTATTAAAACCCGTGGGGTTGCTTCGGCAACTGACGGATAGCACGGAAGGAGAAGGGACACATGGGTAAGGTAATTGGGATTGATCTTGGAACGACCAATTCGTGCGTGGCGACTATGCAGGGCGGGGAGCCGGTCGTGATCGCCAACGCGGAAGGGAACCGGACGACCCCCTCCGTAGTCGCGATCACGGAAAAGGGCGAGCGCCTGGTGGGGCAGATTGCCAAACGGCAGGCGATCACCAACCCAGAGAATACGATCTATTCGATCAAGCGTCTGATCGGACGGAAATACGAATCGCGGGAGGTGCGTGAGGCGATGAAGCGACTCCCGTACAAAGTCGTGCCCGCCCCGAACGGTGACGCGCATGTTGAGATCCGCGGCAAGCGGTATAGCCCCGCGGAAGTTTCCGCCATGATCCTTCAGAAGATGAAGCAAACCGCAGAGGACTACCTCGGAGAGACGGTGACGGAGGCGGTCATCACCGTGCCGGCGTATTTCGACGACAGCCAGCGCCAAGCGACCAAGGATGCCGGCCAGATCGCAGGGCTGAACGTGCTCCGCATCATCAACGAGCCGACGGCCGCGTCACTCGCCTATGGCTTGGACAAAAAGAAGGACGAACGGATCGCGGTCTACGACCTCGGGGGCGGCACCTTCGATATTTCGATTCTCGAAATTGGTGAAGGTGTGTTCGAGGTGAAGTCCACGAACGGCGACACCTTCCTCGGCGGAGACGACTTCGATCTTCGCATCATGGACTGGCTGGTCGAGGAGTTTAAAAAGGACCAGGGCATTGACCTCAAGAAAGACCGCATGGCGCTCCAGCGGCTGAAGGAAGCCGCCGAGCGGGCCAAGATTGAACTGTCCTCCGCCCAGGAGACTGAAATCAATCTGCCGTTCATCACGGCGGACGCCAGCGGACCCAAACATATGGTGATCAAGCTGACGCGCTCGAAGCTGGAGCAACTGGTGGACGACCTCGTGCAGAAGACCCTCGAGCCCTGCAAGAAGTGCTTGGGGGACGCCAGCGTTACGGCCAAGGAGGTGGACGAGGTAGTGCTGGTCGGCGGTATGACCCGCATGCCGAAGATCATCCAGCTCGTGCGCGAGTTCTTCGGAAAAGAGCCGCACAAAGGCGTCAACCCGGATGAAGTGGTGGCAATCGGAGCGGCCATTCAGGGCGGCGTGTTGAAGGGCGAGGTCAAGGACGTCCTGTTGCTGGACGTGACCCCACTGACGCTCGGCATCGAGACATTGGGCGGCGTCTATACGCGCCTGATCGAGCGCAACACGACGATTCCGACCAAGAAGAGCCAGATCTTCTCGACGGCAGCCGACGGCCAGACGGCGGTCACCATCAATGTCCTGCAAGGCGAGCGCGAGATGGCGGCCGATAACAAATCGTTAGGGCATTTCGATCTGGTCGGCATACCGCCGGCTCCGCGCGGCGTTCCGCAAATCGAAGTCGCCTTTGATATTGACGCGAACGGCATCGTGCATGTGTCGGCGAAGGACCTGGCCACGCAAAAAGAGCAATCCATCCGCATTACCGCTTCCAGCGGTCTCAACAAGGACGAGATTGACAAGATGGTGAAGGACGCGCAGGCCCATGCCGCCGAGGACAAGAAGAAGCGTGAGCTGGTAGAGGTCCGCAACGAAGCAGATAACCGGATCTACAGCGTCGAGAAGCTGTTGAGCGAGCACGGCGACAAGATCGCCGAGGACGAGCGCAAGACAATCCAAGACGAGATCGCCGCAGCGCGCGAGGCGATGAAGGGCAGCGACCCTGAGGCTATTCGCACCGCCACGCAAAACTTAATGAAGGCTTCGCAGAAGATCGGTGAGGAGATGTATAAAAAGACTGCCGGGGCGGCGGCTGGGGCCGGCGAAGCCGGCACGGGACCGACAGGCTCTACCGGAACCGAGGGCAATGGTCAAGCCGGCGGCACCGACGAGCGGGTCGTGGATGCCGAGTACACGGAAGTAGACAAAGACAAGAAATAAGATAATATACCCGTAGGTGACCCATTGCCCTTGCGCATTCGATACCACAGGGAGCGAACCTGAGGGAAAGGTAGAGCTGCGGTGGTGAAACGCGACTACTACGAAGTCCTTGGCCTAGAGCGAAACGCCAGCGAGGAGGAGATCAAAAAAGCCTTCCGAAGACTGGCGCGGCAGTTCCATCCCGATACATTGACCGGCGAGCAGGAGAAAAAGGCCGCGGAGGTGAAATTCAAGGAGATTGGCGAGGCCTATGCCATCCTCAGCGACCAGGAAAAGCGCCGCCGCTATGACACCTTCGGGCATGTGGACGGACAGGGCTTTGAAGGCTTCGGCCGGGGCGGCTTCGGCGACGTCTTTAACGATATCTTCGAAGACTTTTTCGCCGGCAGGCAGGGCGGGCGCCGCACGGCACGCGGCTCCGATACCGAGTACACCCTGACGATCCCTTTCGAGGATGCAGTCTACGGCAAGGAAGTCTCGCTGACGGTTCCCCGGTCGGAGGCCTGCCCCGAGTGCCAGGGCAGCGGCGCGAAGAGCGCGGAGCATATCAAGACCTGCCCAGGCTGTAAGGGCGCCGGGCAACTCCGCTTCCAACAGGGTTTCTTTACGATCAATAAGACCTGCGGTCGGTGTCAGGGCACCGGTCAGCTCATCACTGCTCTCTGCCCCAACTGTCGAGGAGCGCGTCAGATCCGGAAAGAGCGCGTACTCAGCGCCCACATTCCGCCGGGCGTTGAGACCGGGACATTGCTCCGTCTGGCCAACGAAGGAGAACGGGGCGAGAACGGAGGCCCACCGGGAGACTTGTTCATCCAGATCCAGGTCTCACCCCATCCGACTTTTGTGCGAAAAGGAAATGATCTTCTCTGCGAGATCCCGGTCAGTTTCGCGACCGCCGCGCTCGGCGGAACGATCAGAGTGCCGACACTCAAGAGTGGGGAAATGGGAGTTAAAATTCCGCCCGGCACTCAGCATGACAAGATCTTTCGCATCAAAGGTCTGGGCGCTCGCAGCCTGCGGGAGAACGTGACCGGCGATCTACTCGCGCGCGTGAAGCTCCAAATTCCTACCAGACTCACCGCGAAGCAGAAGGAACTGCTGGAAGAGTACGCGAGAGCCAGCGGGGATATGGTGGACTCTGCCGATGGCATCCTCGACAAGATGAAAAACATGTTTGACTGATGCCGAGCAATCCTGATTAATGCCGGTCTTCTTTGTTGAGCCGGGCGCCATCCACGATAACCACATCACCATCACCGGCGCCCTCGGTCACCATCTGGTGGAAAGCCTTCGCATCCAGTCTCATGAAGAGATCTGGTTGGGCGAAGCCGGCCAAGCTCGCTACCGCGCGCGGGTTCTGAAAACGGAACGTGGCCGGCTCACCGCTGAGATTCTTTCTCGGTCGGTTGCTCCCCCTCCTACGATTCCCCGCATCACAGTTGGGCTGGCCCTCATCAAAAGCGAACACATGGATTGGGCGATCCAGAAGGCGACTGAACTAGGAGTGGCGCGCCTTGTACCGTTAGTGACCCGCCGCAGCGTTATACGCCCCAGAGCGGAGCGTGTCACCAAAAAGACAGAGCGCTGGAAAAGCGGCGCACGCGAAGCCGCCGAGCAGAGCATGCGATGGGATATCCCCACGGTTACTGAGCCAGCGCCGTTCGAGAGTTGGTGCGAGCAG
>Ga0184612_10001658_pt1 | contig 10803 bp, 7 predicted proteins | sample PLM3_60_coex_FD_133163 | JGI IMG/M metagenome (GOLD analysis project Ga0184612, IMG submission 133163) | Groundwater sediment microbial communities from an aquifer in East River, Colorado, USA - PLM3_60_coex | ecosystem: Environmental > Terrestrial > Soil > Riparian zone | place: USA: East...
CGCGGAGGGCCGATTGCCGGACTATCTCGTGGCCTGCGTCGGAGGCGGGAGTAATTCCATCGGGCTCTTTCATGCTTTTCTCAAGGATTCCAAAGTCCGGATGATCGGGGTAGAGGCCGGGGGATTGGGAGTTGAGAGCGGGAAGCATGCTGCCCGATTTGCAGGGGGCCGTCCTGGAGTGCTCCATGGCACCATGACCTATCTCTTGCAGGATGACGATGGCCAGATCAACCTGACGCACTCGGTTTCTGCCGGACTGGACTATGCGGCCGTAGGGCCAGAGCACAGTTTCTATCATGACGCAAAGCGCATTCAATACACCTCGGCAACGGATGAAGAGGCCCTGGCAGCCTTCGACCTGCTGTCGCGTGAAGAGGGGATCATGCCTGCGCTCGAAAGCGCGCACGCCGTCGCCGAAGTCATGAAGCTTGCTCCCAGACTGAAGAAACAGCAGGTGATCATCATCAACCTCTCCGGGCGTGGAGACAAGGACGTGCAACAGGTAGCCCGCATCAAAGGCGTAACATTGTGATCTTCCCGTGAGGCGTGAGGGGTGAGGCGTTAGGTGATGGGGACAGCGAACCGTCTTGATGCGACATTTGAGCGGCTGAAGAATGAAGGCAAGAAGGCGCTGATCCCGTATCTCATGGCGGGGGACCCGTCGCTGCAAGACACAGAGACCCTGGTGCTGGAGCTCGAACAGGCCGGAGCCGACATCATCGAGCTTGGCGTGCCCTTCTCCGATCCGATCGCCGATGGCCCGGTCATCCAGAAGGCAGCCGAGCGAGCCCTTCGCAGCGGGACTTCGTTGCTTCGAATCCTTGGCACGGTCGCTCGCCTGCGCACCAGGACGCAGATCCCGTTGGTCCTCATGGCCTACTACAACACCATTCACGCAATGGGTGAACGGGCTTTCTGCTCACAGGCCGTGAAGGCTGGCGTGGATGGCTTGATTGTGCCAGACATGCCGGTTGAAGAAGCGGCTCCGCTCAGCTCAGCCGCCTCGACCGTGGGTGGCCCACTGTTGATCTTTCTCCTGGCGCCGACCAGTACGTCATCCCGGCGCACCCTGGTAGCTCGTCGGTCGAAGGGCTTTCTGTATTACGTCTCGCTCACCGGTATTACCGGTGCAAAGCTGGCCGACTTGGAGGATGTGCGCCGGAACGTGGCCAAGATCCGACGGGTGACGGATATCCCGATCGCCGTCGGCTTTGGCATCGCTACGCCGGAGGAAGCGGCCAAGGTTGCCGCCATTGCCGACGGGGTGATCGTGGGAAGCGCAGTCGTCCGGCAGATCGTGGAGTATCAGCACGATCCCGGTATGCCGGAACGTATGGGGCAGTTCGTCCGGTCCTTGCGAACCGCCATCAGCTCGGTTGGGTAACCAGAAAGGTGCGCCCTGTGCGGAGCTGGCTCAGAAGGGTAAAGCAAATGAGCCTGGCGCTCCCGGAAGCGGTCACGCGAATATTACGCCGTGTTGATCCGGCCATCCTCCATATGAATGATGCGGTCGGCCTGGGCTGAGAGTTTCTCGTTGTGGGTGACGATGACGAAAGTGGTGCCGCGAGCCCGATTCAGTTCCCGCATCAGCGCAAAGAGGGCTTCTCCTGTGTGGGTATCCAAGTTTCCCGTCGGCTCATCCGACAAGACGAGATCCGGTCTCTGCATCAGGGCACGAGCCACAGCCACCCGTTGCTGCTCTCCTCCAGACAATTCTCCCGGTTTGTGATGTAGGCGGTCCCCTAGTCCCACGTCTTTGAGGAGCGCGGTCGCCTCAGCCCGCACTTGAGCCGCGGGGCGTTTCTGAATGAGTGCCGGCAAATACGCGTTCTCGAGCGCGGTGAATTCGGGGAGCAGGTGGTGGAACTGGAAGACGAACCCGATCCTCCGGTTTCGAAATTCCGCCTGCTCCTGGTCCGAGAGACGAAAGAGGTCCTGCTCCTCGAAGAGCACGGTTCCGCTGGTCGGTCGGTCGAGCGTGCCGATAATGTGAAGCAAGGTGCTTTTCCCTGCTCCCGACGCCCCAACGATCGCGAGTATTTCGCCCCGCGCGATGTCCAGATGGATCCCCTTGAGGACCGTCAGTTCTCGCCCGCCCATCGGGAAGGACTTGTAGAGGTCCACGATTTTGATCAACACGCGGTTCCTTTTACAGTCCTGGTTGGCGAACCCTGAGAGAGACCTGACCCTGTCGGTCTACTCATAGCGCAGCGCCGCTGCCGGATCGAGTTTTGCCGCCTGCCAGGACGGGTAGAGCGTGGCGGCGAAACTGATCAGGACTGCTGAAAACGACACCAGGATGACGTCCAAGGCTTGCACGTGAACCGGAACGTGCGAGATGTAATAGACGGTCGGATCAAAGGTCCAGTAGGTCTGGATCAGCCACAAAAAGGTATAGCCCAAGGGAATGCCGATCACAGTGCCGGTGAGTCCGATGATCAGGCCGTTCAACATAAAGATGCGCATGATGGCCTTCCGAGTGGCGCCCATGGCCTTCAGAATCGCGATCTCGCGCTGTTTCTCGCTCACAATCATGGTCAGGGTGCTGACGATGTTGAAGGAGGCCACAATCGTGATCAGCACCAGTAGCAGGAACATCATGATTTTTTCCAGCTTGAGCGCTGAGAACAGGTTTCGGTTGAGCTGCATCCAATCACGGGCCCAGTAGGTCAGGCCCAACGCGTGCTCGATGGCGCGCGAGATCTCATTGGTCATGAAAATCTCATCCACTTTGACCTCGATGCCACTGACCGTGTTCCCCATGTTGAAGAATTTCTGGGCCTCGCCGAGCGCGATGTAGGCTAATGAGGAATCATACTCATACATCCCGGATTCGAACACTCCCACAACGGTGAAGGTGCGGATCTTCGGCACCATCGCGACCGCACCGATCGCGCTGGTGGGACCGACCGGTGAGACTACGTTCACATTGTCGCCCAGGAAGGTGCCCAGACGCATGGACAGTTCTTTACCGAGAATGATCCCAGGATGGCCAGGACTCGGAACGACGCCCGGATCACTGCCGGTACCCTGGTCTGTTTGGCTTTGCCCTTGGGTTCCCGTGTCGGTTCGCTCCAGATCATCAAGGCTCCCGACCTTCACATTCTTGGCCAAGTCAGTCACACGGCGTTCTCGTTGCGGATCGATTCCGCGCAGGATGATGCCTTGCACGGCGGACTGGGAAGTCAAGAGGACCTGACGAAACACGAACGGGGTCGCTGCGAGAACATGTGGAACTTCCTCGACCCGTTTCACCAACCTATCGTAGTCCGCCATGTTCTCCCGGGTGCGCTCGTGGATGACGATGTGGGAGGTGGTGCCCAGGATTTTGGCCTGCAGATCCTCCTTGAATCCGGTCATGATGCCCAGCGTCCCGATCAAGGCGGCCACCCCCAGGGTGATGCCTGCGACCGAAACGAAGGTATTGAGTGAGATGGTGCGATGGCGGCGTTTGGCGCGCAGGTATCGCAAGCCGACGAAGATCTCGTAGGGGAGAGCCACCGTCATTTCTCCGGGCGAAGCTGGGGAAACAGGATGACGTCACGGATGGATGCCTGGTTGGTAAAGAGCATCACGAGCCGGTCAATACCGATCCCTTCTCCGGCGGTCGGTGGCATACCGTGTTCCAACGCGCGCAGAAAGTCTTCGTCCAGGTGATGGGCTTCCTCGTCGCCGGCCTCCCGCTGGGCGACCTGCGCCTCAAACCGCTTGCGCTGATCGAGTGGATCATTCAACTCGGAAAAGGCGTTGGCAATCTCGCGCCCCGCAATATAGAGCTCGAACCGGTCGGTCAGGGAGGGATCCGAATCCTTGCGACGAGCCAGCGGGGAGATCTCTATGGGATAATCGGTGATAAAGGTCGGTTGCACGAGCTTGGGTTCCACAGTCTCCACGAAGATTTCGTTGAGAATAACGACCAGGTCGGCGTTTTTTTCCACCTCCGCCTTCAGTCGCGCTGCAGCTTTGAAAGCAGCAGAGCGATCGCTCAGGACCGAAGGATCGAGACCGTTGACCTCCAGAATGGCTTGCCGGTAGGACCATCGGCGCCACGGTGGGGCAAAGTTGATTTGCTGGCCCTGATATTCAACAACGGTAGTGCCGAGTATCTCTTTTGCCAGCCGCACAATTAACTCCTCCGTCAAGGCAATCAAATCGGTATAGTCCGCGTAGGCGACGTAGAACTCCAGCATGGTGAACTCAGGGTTGTGAATGGTGGAGATCCCCTCGTTCCTGAAGTTCCGGTTGATCTCGAACACGCGGGGGAAGCCTCCCACGATCAGCCGCTTCAGATACAGCTCCGGTGCGACTCGAAGGTACAAATCTACGCCGAGGGCGTTGTGGTGAGTGACAAAGGGACGAGCGGTGGCGCCGCCAGGAATTGGCTGCATCATCGGCGTCTCAACCTCCAGGAATTCTTTCTCAATCAGAAAGGTGCGGATGCCGGCGATGATGTGGCTGCGAGTGGTGAAGATCTCGTGCACCGAAGGATTTGCGATCAAGTCTACATAGCGCTGGCGATAGCGAGTCTCCACGTCTGTCAGGCCATGCCACTTCTCTGGAAGCGGGCGGAGTGCTTTGCTCAAGAACGTCAGCTCCCGCACCTCGACCGTAAGCTCATTGGTCTTGGTCCGGAAGAGAGTGCCGCCGACGCCGATCCAGTCACCGAGGTCCAGCGTCTCGCAGACACGATAGCCCTGCTCCCCCAACAGGTCCTTTTTGAGATAAACTTGCAAGCGATCCGCGCCATCCTGCAAGACGGCGAAGGCTGCTTTGCCGAATCGCCGCAAGGCCACGATCCGGCCGGCGAGCCGACAGCGGATCTGCTCCCGCTCCAGAACCTCTTTGGATTTCTCTCCATGCAGGCGACTCAATTGGCCCGCGCGGTCCGTCGCGTCGAACCGCGTGCCGTAGGGCTGAACTCCCAGTTCGCGCAAGGTGTCCAGCTTCTTGAGGCGTTGCTGCTGTTGGTCGTTCAGTTCGTCCATGAAAGCACGAAGGGTTAGGCTTTTGCCAACTGCTTCTTGAGATAGGCCTCGATGAACTGATCTATATCACCATCCATGACGGCCTCGACGTTCCCGACCTCGTGATTCGTCCGATGGTCCTTCACCATTTGGTAGGGCTGGAACACGTAAGAACGAATCTGACTCCCGAAGCCAATTTCCTTTTTTTCTCCGACGATGGACTGGAATTCCACCTCTTTCTTCTGCCGTTCCAGCTCGTAGAGGCGCGCCTTAAGGATCTTCATGGCGCCGGACCTGTTCTGAAGCTGGGACCGTTCGTTCTGGCATTGCACCACGATACCGCTCGGGATATGCGTGATCCTCACGGCGGTTTCCACCTTGTTCACATTCTGACCACCGGCACCACCGGCTCGAAAGGTGTCAATCCTGAGGTCCTTCTCGTCGATCACCAATTCGACGTCCTCTTCGATTTCTGGATAGACGAAGACGGAGGCGAAGGAGGTGTGCCGTCGCTTGTTTGCATCGAATGGGGAAATACGGACCAGGCGGTGGACACCGGCTTCGGCCTTGAGATAGCCATAGGCGTAGGGGCCGTTGATGGCCACGGTCGCGCTCTTGATGCCGGCCCCTTCACCTGCTTGGAGATCCAGCGTGTCCACCTGATATCCCTTCCGTTCGGCCCATCGGACGAACATGCGCAACAGCATCTCGGCCCAGTCCTGGGACTCAGTGCCTCCGGCCCCCGGATGAATGGCCAGAAGTGCGTTGCTGCTGTCTCGTTCGCCGGACAGCAACAATTCAATCCGCAATTGGTTAATGGATGCTTCGAACTGTCCCAGCTCAGACGCCAGCTCGCGTTCCATCGCCGCGTCCCCGCTCTCCTCGGCCAGCTCCAGCATCGCGCGCAAGTCTCCGTGCCGGCGTTCGATGTCGGCCCAGCGGCGGATCGCGCGATCAATGGTTGCTTTCTTACGGCTGACGCGGGCGGCAGCCTGACGGTCTTTCCAAAAGTCAGGCTGGGCCGTCTCCTGTTCCAAACCTTGAAGCTGCGAAGTCAGATGAGGAAGGTCAAAGATGCCCCCGGAGTTCGCTGACCTGTTCGCCGATAGTTCGGACCCGCGCCTCTAATTCGTCGAGCATGTCCCTCTCCTTAGTGTCGCTGTCTATCCTGTCCCTGGCCTCCTGTCCCTACCTTTGTCCGCAATCGAGCGACCAGCAGAAAAAGTCCGGTGATTATAACACAGCCATATGCGAAGAGATCACCATGTTGGGTATAGAAGGTGCGTACGCCTCCAACGGGAATGCGACCGATCACGACCTCTTCGGTAAAGACGGGCGTAGCGTGCAGAATCCTGCCCTGCGGGTCAATGAAGCCTGAAATACCGGTATTGGCCGAGCGGGCAAACGCGACCCGATTTTCCACCGCTCGGAGCACCACCATCCCGAAATGCTGGAACGCGGCAGCGGATTTTCCGAACCAGGCGTCGTTGGTAATCGTCACCATGAACTGTGCCCCATTGGCCACGAACTCCCGCACAAGGTTGGGAAAAATCACTTCGTAGCAAATCACGACACCGAACTTGACGCTGCTCCGTTCGGCTCCCGACCCAATGGGGAGGTCCAGTACCGTGGCATCAGTGCCTGCTTCGAAGTCACCGATGCCTTCAACCAATTTATCAAGAAAAAACAAGACCGGCCGCAACGGGATATACTCACCGAACGGCACGAGGTGGCGTTTGTCATAACGGCCCAGGATCACACCGTCCGGCGAGAGGAGGTAGGCGCTGTTGAGCAGGTAGGGGCGCCCATTGAGAAAGTGCCGAAACGCCGGACTCCCGAAGAGGAGTGGGACATTGTGAGTCCGGGCCAGCTCCATGACCTCGAGCCTGTAGGGTGACTCTTGTTCAAACAGAAAGGGTGTGGCGGCTTCCGGCCAGATGACCAGGGTGCTTCCCTTTGCGGCTTGGGCCGTCAACCTTGCGTAGCGATCGAGCGTCTCGCGTCGAAAGGCAGCGTCCCATTTCTGGGCCTGATCAATATTGGGTTGAATTAAGCCGATAGAGATCGAACGGTCGGAGCCTCCCCTGGATGGTGATGCGGGATCTGGGCGGGCGATCAACTGCGCCTGACCATACAGGAGGGTCATGACCATTCCCAACGTTGCTGCAGTTGGACTCAGCAGGGGGAAGGGGCTTCCAGGTTGCCTGGATCGTTGCAGCGCCCCCAGTCCTACGTCACTGAGCGCAGCATTGACCAACACGACGAGGAAAGACACGCCGTACACGCCAGTCAGGTCTGCAATCTGGATGGCCAATAGCCACTTGTGCTGTGAATAGCCGACGAGCGCCCAAGGGAGTCCTGACAGAAGGTACGTGCGAAGCAGCTCGAGCGAGACCCAAATAAGCGGGGCTGCGAAGAACACGAAAGGGAAAAGAGTTTTTCGGAGCCAGGCGATGGCCAGAGCATATAAGGCGATATACAGGCCGAGATAGGTCGTGAGCAGGACCATGACGGCATAGCTCGCCAGGAGCGGCATCTTGCCATAGAGATGCATGGCCGTTACGACCCAGAACATCGTGCCGGCAAAGGCAATCAAGCCAGCCAGCCAGCCGATCCAGAAAGCGCGACGTGGCTGCGCACCAGCGATGGCGAAGTGAAGCGGGAGCAAGACGATCCAGGCGAGAGCGCCAAGATCGAAATCAGGAAAGCAGAGAGGATAGAGGAGACCGCTCGCGCTGGCGAGCACGATCTGACGGGCGAGAGGTTCCTTCATCGGGCGTACCTTATCGAAATGGATGGTGGGTTGCAAGGTGGCGCTTTGCCGGTCAGTGCGTTGTAATGCACCCGATGAAGAGCAGGCCCAGAAACTTTCCCTCGTGAGTCAGGAGGATAGGGAGTCACCGGTCTTTAAGAAAATCGCGAACAAGTTGACACGGGAGCCTGCCAAATCCACCGTGGGGTGGATCGACGTGCCAAAAAAGATCCATAGCGCCCGAGGTGTGAGTATTGCGCCATCTTTCGACGTGGTGGTAAGATGCCGACAGCAGTCTGCAGGAAGCCTGTCTATGCCGAACATTACCTTACTCTATTCGCCCACTTGTGGAGCCTGTCCCTCCGCCAAGAGCCTCTGGAAGGAGCTGCGGGTAAAGTATAGCTTTAGCTATCGGGAAGTGGACATTGGCTCACCGGACGGGCAGGAACTGGCGGAACGGCACTCGATTCGAGCCGTGCCGGCCACGATCATTGACGGACGGCTGACCTTCATCGGAGTGCCCAGTCGTCAAAGTGCTGAGAAGGCGTTGCAGTTAAAAATGCAACAGCGGTCTGCCTAAAGCGTGAGGCGTGAACCGTTTGACGATAAAGATACGAGATACGAGGGACGAACGACGAAATACGAATTTCCATGAGTAACCCTGAAGACGAACTCGACATTGAGCTCCCGCCCTTGCCCGTGATAGACAAGGGCCCGCCGCCGGATTGCCCGATCTGCGGAGAACCCATGGCTTTTGTGGACGGGGACTGGGCATGCATTGACTGCAATGGGGAGCTTATGGGGCCAGAAACGGGGTAGGACGTTAATCGTGAATCGTTAATCGTGAAACGTGAGTCAGAGGACGGTTAACGTTTAACGAATAACGGTTAACGATCCGATGCTCAAGATCGTCACCGGTCCATTTCATCCTGACCTTGAACAAGCCCTTGTCGAGGAAGTTCGCCGACTCAAAGCTGCTGATCCGCTAGCTCCACTGGCCATTATTGTTCCTTCCGATTCCCTCCGGCAGCGTCTCAAATGGCTTTTCTGTATTGAGCAGGGCCGCTCGCTCCTGGACGTCCATTTCTTGACGTTTTTTCAGCTCGCCATCCGCCTGCTGAAAGAGGCCACCTCGTTTGATATTGCCGATCTCCGCCCGGAATTTTACTTTCGAGAGCTTGTCCATCACCTCCTCCACGTCGAGACATCTGGTTCCCGCTGGTCCGGCTTGACCGAGATGCCAGGAGCCTGGGGAGCGCTCTTCGCCACGCTGAGGGATCTCAAGGATGCTCAGGTCGATGAGGAGAGCGCCCTTGAAGCACTGAGCCAAAGCCAACTCGACACGGACCAGTTGGTTCGATCCCTCCTCAAGCTGTACCGGACCTTTCTCGACGAGAAGGAGCGGAAGGGGGCCTATGATCAGGATGACCTGGCTGCTCAAGCTATGAACCACGTGGCACAATCGTTTTTCCTTGGCCGCCAACATAGAGTTCTCTACTACGGCTTCTACGATCTTACTCAGGTTCAGCTCGATCTCTTTCGGGCGGTGGCGCGCGCTTATCCCGTCACCCTGTTCTTCCCATTGGTGAGGGACCATCCGGCCCATGCCTTCGCTGAACGTTTCTTCGAACAGTATCTCCTCGGGTTGGTCACGCAAGCGTCAGATGCCGTCACGCTTACCCCGCGCCCTGCGCGTCGATCCTTGCCCGCGCTGTTCGATCGTTCTCATGGGTCCCGAGATGGGGGAGGGCGCGTCGCCGCTCTTGGTCCGGGTTGCCATATCCTGTCCGTTTCCGGACGGCTGGATGAAGTGACGATCGTGGCCAAAGATATTCTCAGATTGGTGGAGGAACGCGGGTACTCGTTTCGGGACATCGGCCTTGTGGCTCGTACGCTTTCCGGTTATGAGACGATCATCCCGCGCGTGCTCGATGAGCACAGCATTCCGTTCACATCCACGATGGGGCGACCGCTGGGAGAGTGGCCCTACATTAAATCCGTGATCCAACTCCTGGACATCCGAGTCTGGGGATTTCGAAGAGACCAGGTTATCAGCCTGCTGTCCTCGCCCTATATCCGTTACGCGGCCCTTTGCCCACCTTGCGAATCGCCTCGTCCCGATCTCTGGGACTTGGCCAGCCGGCGCCTCGGGATCACCAAGGGGTTGGAGGAATGGCGGCGGTTGACCGCATTCCTGGAGCGGGATCTTCCGCTTGGCGATGACGAGGAGAGAGAACTGATCGGGCCTCGAATTCCCGCTCAGCAGATTCGTGGCCTCTGGCTGGCGGTGTCCACGCTGACTGAAGCGCTGAATGCTCTTCCGGACACGGCCACCTGGATCGCGTATGCAGATCAACTTGCCTCGTTATGCCAGCGATTCCTGGATGCTCACGTTGGTTCGACTGTCGGGGACCAAATGGAAACTGCTACGCTCATGGATCGGTTCAGTGAAGGGCTGGATGAGGTGAGACGATTGGGAGATATCAGGCCTGAGGTCTCGTTGCCTGATTTTGACGCTGCCTTCCGGCGGTTGATGGAGGCCGTCGTCCTGCCTCTAGAATCGACGCAGGGCGACGGCGTCCAAGTCCTCGACGCGATGGCGGCCCGCGGCGTCCCATTCCGCGCACTCTATGTACTGGGATTGAACGAGAAGGTGTTTCCCCGCTACATACATGAAGATGCCTTCCTGCGCGACCGCGTGCGCCGTCTGCTCGAAGTGGACTTGGGGTTCAAGATTCAGGAGAAGCTGGCCGGCTACGACGAGGAAAAGCTGCTCTTTTATCTCTTGTGCAACGCGGCTCGCGACGAGCTGACGCTCCTCTATCAACGTGCGGACGACGCGGGGCGTCCCTTGGTTCCCTCCAGCTACCTGTCCGAGGTAGAGTTGGCGATCGGCCTGCCTGAGGTCACGGTACCTCGCCGGCTCGCAAAGAAGTATGCGGAGGTCCCGCAGTATCGGATCGAGTATCTGTCTGCCTCGGAGTTGACGATGAAGCTTCTCTTAGACCGCCGTGTGCCGCGTCGGCTCCTGCACGAAGGCCATCCCGCCGGCGCTCTGATCGAGCGAGGGCTGCGAACCCTGCATGA
>Ga0184612_10001659_pt1 | contig 10801 bp, 7 predicted proteins | sample PLM3_60_coex_FD_133163 | JGI IMG/M metagenome (GOLD analysis project Ga0184612, IMG submission 133163) | Groundwater sediment microbial communities from an aquifer in East River, Colorado, USA - PLM3_60_coex | ecosystem: Environmental > Terrestrial > Soil > Riparian zone | place: USA: East...
ACCGTGCGCCAAGAGTGCCTCGACCACGTCTTGATCCACGACCCTCGGCACCTCGAGCGAGTACTCCAGGCATACGTCGCCCACTACGCAAAGGAGAGACCACATCGGGGGCCGGACTTGGCCCTACCCGCCGGTAACCGAGCACCGCGTGTGCGGAGGACCACCTGAACGCCGGTCGAACGAAGTGACGTGCTCGGCGGTCTGATCCACGAGTATCGCTGGGCGGCGTGACTCGGATTGTTGAACCCTTCAGGGTCGAGTCGTGTCTAACAAAGGATGTGATCGTCACACCGCGGCGAGCTGGCGCGGCTAGAAGTCCTCGTACCCATACCGCTGGTCGCCCGATCGACCGCCCGACAGCTTGCTCAGCAACCACTCGAGGAACGTGTAGATGCCGTAACCGATCGCTCCGAGGGCGGTGGGCGGCAGGATCCAGGGCGCGTTGTACGCGGCGACGATGCCTGCACCGTATTGCCTGCCCCACAGCGCGCCGAACACGAGAGGGCCGATCGTTGCGGCGATCACGAGAGCAGGGCTCCCGATGACGAAGCCGACGACGAACGCTCCGATGCCGGCGAGAGCGGAGACCATCCATATGCAGAGCAGGATCTTGTGCAGGATGCCCGTGTTCCAGCGCGTCCTGAGCGCGACCGCCGCCCACATCATCCAGCGACGGATCCAACGGACCCGGAGGTCTCGCAGCATGTATCGGAAGTAGCGGTCGGCGTACTGAGGGGTCAGGCCTCCGACGACGGGTGGGCCCTCATCGATCATCCAGTCGTGGATCAACGCGGCCGGCGTGTGAACGCCGTAGTTGGAGACCAGCCACCGTAGCGGTAGAGGCACGGAGGCGAGGTCGGTCTCCGGAAGGCGCTCGGGCTCCACCCACCGGAGCGCGTCGATGGTTGCGGCGTCGAGCTTGTCTTCGAGGCCGGTCTCCTCGCCGATGAAGATGATCTTCGAGCCCAGCACGAACACGTTGCCATCCTTCTCCTTGAGCACGATGTGACCCGATGGATCGCCCTCGATCTGGAAACTGTTCGCCCACGGTGCTGCGTCGTTCCTCGTCATATCGCGCCCTCTTCCACAGACAACGAGTCGCCCCTCCCATGACGTTCATCCTCTTTGCCCGGGATCCCGTCAAGTGGGTTCGCGACCGGAGGCGGATCTGCGGGCACGAAGACCGCGTGTCGCGCGCTGTTCCAGCGGATGAGGATCGAAGAGTCGAGAAGGCGGTCGGCGCACGTTCGTTGGTTCGCGAGCGAACAGTTCAGATCGGCTGAGATGTGCCGGGATCCAGTGCTGGTGGTCCCCATGGGGCAGGACACCGTGGTCCTGGAAGTGCAACAAGCGACACCTCGGGGGCCTAGCCGCTCGTATTCAGCATGGATCCGTGCGATTGCCTCACCACGACGGAACGAGAGGAGAGACCTCGATGGGTCCTGGTTCTGCGTTCGCTACAAGGATCCACACGCTCCGCAGCGATGACGGGAAGGAACAGCTTCCCCGCCGGGAAACGAGATGGGATCCTGGCGCCGAAACGCGATGGTCGCGGGATGACGGCCTTTCGCCGCTCTCCGAGCGCGGCATGCGCGGACTACCCGATTAGGCAGGCTGTCCACTAGCGACGCAGGACGTGGGAAGGTGAGACTGGTTGAGGGAAACGAGGATCGAGTGAGCAAGACGCAACCTCCACGCATGGGACCCGGTGGACGCGCCTCTGAACGCGGCCCTGGATGGACCTTCGCCGGATCTACCGGATAGAAGGTCAGCCGGTACGCGATCCTCGCGCCGTCCGGGGACCAGAGGGCCGGCCCAAGGTCGCCCCTGGGTCCCACTCGGACGGCCGTCGATCTCTGACCAGTAGCTGTGTCGATGACCAGGATCTTCGGTTCCCTCGTGATGCCGGTCGGCTCCTGTTGGAAGGGAAGGGCGAGAACCTTCGATCCATCGGGGGAAAGGTCATCGGCCCAGATGGCTTCGTCGGGGCGCTGAAGGTAGATTGGCTCGTCCTCATCGGGACCGAGGATCACCGGGCCGTCGTTCGTGTACAAGAGGAGCCTTTCCTCCGGCGGCAGAGTGGGCGCTTCCTCGACCGACGGGCTCGCGATGTTCGTAGGGGCCGCCGCTTCCGGTCCGGAACACCCGGCCAAGACGAACCCGATCGCGGCGGCGAGGAGCTTGGGCCCGCAGCCTCGGCGCCGCGTCCGGGAGCGACCGACGTCCTGGTCCATTCGAGACCTATTCCGATTCCCGGCCTGCCTGAAGGCGCCGTTCACCCTTGATCGACACGCTTCAGCCCACTGGTAGCGGCAACCCAGATCGTGCCGGTAGCTCCATCGAATGCCATGTCCGTGTACACGGCGTCCATGGGCGGAACTGACCCATCGAATACTCCGTCCAGGAGCCTGACGGGATGGATCCGCCCTTCGGCGTCGTAGCCGGAGAACCAGATGCCCTCTGCAGTGACGGCGAGTACGCCAGACACGTTTCCGGGCAGTGGAGTCGGCGCCGAGATCTCGTTGGAGGTTGGATCGATCTCTTGTGTCACCCAGGCCTCTGGCTCGTGGAGCGAGTCGTTGATGCCATCGGCCGGCGCCGTCGCCCAGACCGCATCAGCTCCCGCTTGAACGCTGAACGCGGAGACGGGAAGCATCGCGATGACCGTGTTCGTGAGCGGGTCGATCCGAACAAGGTCGGCTCCTCGTTCCTCGCTCGGTCCGGTGAGGCTTACGCCCGCCACCCAGACGCCGCCAGCTCCGATGGAGATCTCGTCGTCATACGCCGACAGGCCTTCGAGCGGGATCGTCGCCACGACTTCACTCGTCTGCGGGTCGATCCGCACCAACGAGGCGAGGTTCTGCTGGCCCAGGTCGGAGCGGTCCACGAACACCTCGACCCACACCGCCCGATCGTCCGCGGCGATCGCGCCGATGCCGTCTCCCGGTAACTGGATCTGCCCCGTCACCTCGCTCGTTGCGGGATCGACCCGCTGGATCACGCTGGAGCTCGGGAACCCGACCCAGACCGCTCCAGCGCCAGCGGTCACGTACCAAGGCTCGGGCGCCAGCGGCGTCGTTCCGACGACCCGATTCGTCGCAGGATCGATGCGGACGAGGACGCTCGAGTCGGTCTCACCGGTTGATGCGAGCGCCCAGACCGCGCCCTCGCCGATCGCGATCCTGCTCGCGCCGAGTCCGTCCGGAAGGGCAACATCGGAGACCACGGGCATTCCAGGCGTCGGGGAAGGAGAGGAGGCGGATGCACTCTGAGCGGGTCCCCAGGCCGGCCTGCCCCACAGCTTGTCCCCGAGCGCGCGGACGTCGGACCCATCGGCTCTCATGACGTACACGCCGTTGTCGACCCAGTCGTAGGGGTCGTCTGACCCGGTTGGCGTTGCCCTCATCGACACGATGAACCGCCCGTCGGGCGACCAGTCGGCGGCCCACCAGAACCGCCCGTGGTCGGTGAGCTGCGTGAGGTTCGAGCCGCCAGGGTGTACGAGGTACAGGGTTCCACCGTATTGCGCCCCGCCATTCCCGCTCGTTTCCCAGCCACCGATCGAGAACAGGATCCTCGTGCCGTCCGGGGACCATGACGGGTCGAAGGCGAATTCGCCCTCCGGAAGATCCGTGATCTTGGTCAGGCCGGTCCCGTCGGTGCGGATCGTCCACAGGTCCTTGCTCGCAAAGGCGATCATCGCGCCATCCGGCGACCACGTCGGCATCCACATCGGCGGGTGACCGTCTGGGACCGGAGGGAGGCCAGCCAGGACGCGGTCATTCGAGCCGTCGGCATCGAGCAGGTGGATCGCCTCGTCGCCGTTGTAGGCGATCGTGCTCCCATCGGGCGACCAGGCGAGCTGTCCTCCATGAAACTCCGGCACCAGGACTCGGAAGCCGGTGCCATCGACCCCGATCACGCACAGAGAGGTTCCGGGGTCGTACCAGCGGACGAAGGCAATCTCGGTCCCGTCGGGGGACCACTGCGGGGCCGACTCCTCGAAGTAGCCGCGTTCCTCGGCTCGGGGGTCGGGCTCCTCGCCGGTCGTGACCTGCCTGGCCCCCGTACCGTCTTGGTTCACGACCGTGACCCGGGCTGGATCGCCTGTGGCCCGTGCGATCAGGCCGTTCTCTTGGGTCACGACGGCCGGTGGGCGCTCGGTGCCCGCTCGGAACGCAGCGATGGCAAAGGTGATACCGGCCGTGGCGAGGGCCAGCGCAACGAGGGCAACGAGCCGTCCTCCCGGGCGGGGGGACGAGAGCCCTTCCGGACCCAAGGAGCCCGTTTCCTCTTGAGTGTCGATGGCCACGGTACCTCCTGTTGGGCGAGGCGCGCGCGAGAACCTCGGAGCCAGCTCCACGCAGAGGAGACTCCTGCAGGGCGGAGTCGGTTTCACGGTTGCCGGAGCGCTTCAAAGTTGCCCGACGGGCTGGCGCAACCCCATACGACCAGCCTGGCGGGCTCACCCTGAATCTGTCGGCGGCCTACACCTTCGGGCCCGAACGGATCCCTGTTAGGGGTGTGGTGCAGGATTCGCTGGTGACGGCCGATCGCGGGCTTGAGCGGCTCTACCGGGAGGACGGCACCCGTCTGTGGCGCGCACTCGTGGCCTTCTCCGGCGACCGCGAGGTGGCGAGCGATGCGGTGGCCGAAGCGTTCGCCCAGGCACTCGGTCGTGGGGACAACCTCCGCGATCCGCAACTGTGGGTTTGGCGGGCGGCACTTCGGATCGCCGCCGGAGAGCTGAAGGATCGCGGGCGCTCCCGGGCCCTCGCCTTCGACTCGGGCTACGAGATGGAGGAGCCGCCCGCACGACTGGTCGCCGGTCTCGCGCACCTTTCGCCGAACCAACGGGCAGCGCTCGTCCTCCACTACTACGCGGGCTACCCGACAAAGGAGATCGCGGGGATCCTCGGGTCGAGCGCGGCCACCGTCCGCGTGCACCTCAGCCAGGGACGAAAACGGCTACGCCGAATCTTGGAGGAGCCAGATGACTGACCTCAAGGAGGAGTTCCGAACGCTCGACCGGCTTGACGCTCCTGACCTATGGCCCGAGGCGGAGCACCGCCGACCGGGGACCATCCGGCCGCACCGTCGGCCGTCCCGGTTCGTGGCCGCAGCAGTGGCGTTGGTGGTGGCCGCCGTCGGCATCGGGCTCGTGGTCCGAGCGTTCCGCGGCACAGCCGGACGGAACCCGCAGCCTGCGATCTCCGTGCCATCCGGGGCCATCGCGTTCGTCCGAGTCGCAGGCCCCGATCTTGACGCCGCGAGGGAGATCTACCTAATGGAGTCCGACGGCTCCGGCGTGAGGGCGCTGACAGACGCGGGAGCAGATGGGATGGTCGCGGCCGAGCCAGCGTGGTCCCCCGCCGGTACCAGGATCGCCTTCGTGCTCAGCACTCCGGAGCACCTCGGTGCGTACGCGGGCGATGGAGACGTCTTCCTCATGAACGCGGACGGCACGAGGCTCATCCAGCTCACACATGGACTGCAGGCCGCCCACCCTGCCTGGTCGCCGGATGGGAGCAGGATCGTCTTCGTCCGCGACCAGGGGACCTCGCTGGTCGTGATGAACGCCGACGGCAGCGGCGCGCGGGAGATTGCGCTCGACGGTGGGGCCTATCCGCCCTACCAGTCGCCGGCTTGGTCTCCCGACGGAAGCCGGATTGCTTTCCAGGCCTCACCTTCTCCAGGTGTGGACACCAACAGCGCGTACGTGGCGAACGTCGACGGCACGGGAACGACTCGGGCCACGCACGGTGGGTCGGACGGGACTCCCGCCTGGTCGCCTGACGGCACCGTGCTGGCCTACGCCGGCGCGGACGGCATCTACCTTCTCGATGTTGCGAGCGGATCCGAGCACCGCCTGACCGACTGCCGCTTTCGCGAGGACTGCGGCCGCGACTCGCACCCTTCCTGGTCTCCGGACGGCTCAAGGATCGCGTTCGCGCGTCAGGACGGGGCCGGAACCACGGTCCAAGTCTTTGTTGTGAACGCCGACGGGACCGGCCTGCTACAACTCACCAGCGGTCCCGAGTGGAACACAGATCCGAGCTGGCACCCGGTGCCCGTCGAGGAGGGGGGCCCCTCACCCACAGCCTCGGTTACTCGGTGCACCCAGGCAACGACCACTGGCGAGTTCGATGGTGACGGAACCATGGACGACGCTGAGTTCATCGAGGTCGTCTCCGGCACCGTCTCGTGTGAACGGGGCGGGGTGGTGTTCGCACTCCTCACGTCCCAGGAACTCGTCATCCGGTTCGGATCAGGGCAGACGCTGGAGCAGCCGTTTACCGACTGTCAGGGCGGGTTGTGTGCCTACGTGTTCGAGGCCGCGGATCTGGACGGCGATGGACGCGATGAGCTCGCGGTCGACGTAAGCTCCGGGGGCGCCACGGGCCTCGTGGAGTTCTACAGGGTCAATCAGGACGGGATCAGGCCGCTCGTCATCGCGGAACCGGGCGATCCTCCCAACGTCGAGCCGGGACCGGCGATCCTCGGCGGGGGGTTCGACTCCGGTCTGCAGAGCCCCATCGTCTGCAGGGTGAATGACGACGGCACGCGGGAGTTCGTCTCGATCCACGCTGAGAACGTCGGCGACAGCCTCAGCGGACCGTGGCGAGTCCACACGACAACCATGGTTCTGGGGGGCGACCAGCTCGTCGTCACCTCGACGGACGACTCGGAATCGAGTTTCCCCGACACCTCGGGGATACCGAGCTTCTCGGAGACCGCGCCACTGGACAACGAATGCTCCTGAGGGAGCTGCCACGAGGGACGGGATCTGAGCGCACACTCTCTCGCCACTCTGGGGCGGCGAACCGGCCCCCGGCGCGGCCGATGTGGGGCCACATTGGGGCCACAACTGGCAGGGAAAGGGCGGGAACCGACGGGAACGGACGAGAAGAGAACTCGCAGGTCAGGGCCCATATCGACCACGTTGGTCCTGGTAGCGAGGCCGCCTCAATCGGTCTTGAAAACCGCAAGTCCCGTTAAGGGGCTCCCGGGTTCGAATCCCGGCCCTCCCGCCATCTACCTGCGGTTTCGTAAGCGGTGGAGGCTGTGGTGGGGCCGCATTGGGGCCACACTGGCGGATTTGGGTGGCTCCGTCGGCCTTCGGCGGGGTCTGGTACGGCCGCTCCCAGGCGCGAACATGAGGCGGCGGGCCTGCCGCGCAGAGTCCCGACGGTCCGTCGGGACCGTTGCCGAGCAGCTTGTCGCTGATGCCCGGCCCGTGGCGCGCCGTGCTCGGCGACTCGATCAGATCCTGCTTCCGCCAGCGACGAGACGAGCACGAGTTCAGCAATGCGCTCAGTTACTCGTTTCAGCGAGGGAGATCGTCCCTGAGGCGATCCATGTATGGCAGGAGGTCCTTCCGAGTTCGCACTCACCCTCGGATGCGACCGTGAAGACGGGAATAGCCTTCCCGTCGACGAACGACACGGAGACGTAGTCACCGACGAAGTACCCGTCGTCCGTCGCTGGGAGCCAGGTGTTCCTGAACGGTCCGGCGAGCCGTCGAGACATCCACGTCACGCCGCCATCGGTAGACGACGCGAAGCCAACGGAGAGCTCGCACGTGTCGATGTCGCAGTTGGCCTCCGGATAGAAGTAGTAGACGACGCCGAGGTGAGCCGATGAGCCGGAGGTCGTGGGATCGACACCGATCGCCGGCAGGAAGTGGTCGACGGTGCTCGTCCGCGCATCGATCGGGATGCGGAACGCTTGAGACCAGTGGCGTCCGTCGGTTGTCGTGCTCATCACGATGTCGTTGGGCCCGCACGCCTGGCCCGGACCGTCGCGGAACCGGCAGTCGTGCCAGACGACGTAGACCTTCCCCGCGGCATCGATGTCCGCCGAGATGACCTGGCCCTCGTTCCCGATCATCAGCCCTCCGAGCACCTGGCTCTGGGCGAGGTCGCCGAAGCCTGGCCTGGCATCGTTGATCCCGGGTCCGGTGAAGCTTCGACCGCCATCGGTGGAGACGAAGGCCGCCAACCCTGCCTCGCAACAGGCGAGGATCGGCATGATGACCGTTCCGTCCGGCTGGATCAGAGGCTGGCCGTCAAACACGTGCGTGTCCCTGGGCACCTCGGCGTCTACCCAGGTGAGTCCGCCGTCGGTGGAGATGCTCATGTGGAGGGCTAGGTGGTTACCCTCGTCATCCCACTGTGCGTAGCAGTGGCCGTAGAAGGGGCTCGCAGGCGTGTTGTCGCAGGCGATCCAGTTCTTGTCGAAGTCCTGGGATCCTTTCGGTGCCTTGATGACGACGGGCTCACCAAACGTGCGCGCGCCGTCGGTGGATCGGCTCACGAAGACGGTTCTACCCGGTTTGCAGGATGGGAGGCGACCGAGTCCCTGGACGAGCCAGGTTTCGTGCTTCGCGTCGTAGGCGACGACCGGGTCCGTCGCTCGCTCCCACGGGCCCGGCGGTGTGGCGTGGGCCGTTGTGCCTGGCAGGAGGCCATCCGTCCACGTGGACCCGGCGTCCGTAGACACCGACCAGCCGAGGTTCGTTGCGCTGCAATCGCGACCCTTCCCCACGTGGAAGGTGCTCACGATCGTCGATCCGAAGGCGAAGCTGTCGGGTTCAGTTTCGGTCCGGTGATAGGTCGTCGGGTCGCTGTAGGGATCCTCGCTGACGACCGCGAGTGCCGATCTCGGACTACTGGACTCCCGGCGCTGTGGGCCATTCGAGCCGGATGTACACGTCGCAGCGATCAGGCTCATGACCAACAGCGCCATGGACAGCGTCGCCTGAGCGCCTACATGTGAGCTCGCCACCCCGCTCTTCTTTCGAATGAATCTCATCTCGCTGGCCCCCCGGTATTGCAGCTCGTTCACTCCGAACGCGCTCCCTACGGTCCAAGCACCACCATCCGGACCCGGTTGTTGCCCCAGTCCGCGATGTACAGGTTGCCGTCCGGACCAAGCGCCACCGTCGAAGGCTCGCTCAGCTGGGCTTCGGTCGCCGGACCGCCGTCACCGGAGTACCCGTCCTCTCCCGTCCCGGCGAGGGCTGTGAGGATCCCGTCGGTGTCGACCTTGTAGATTTGCGCGTTCCCCTCAGCCGTGATGTAGATGGTCCCGTCCGCGTCGGCGTAGACCTCGGCGCCGCCGATCGGGAGCTCCGTCGCAAGAGCCCCGTCCTGGGGGAAGCCCTCCTCACCGTTCCCCGCCACCGTCGTGATGATCCCCCGGGTGTCGATCCGGCGGATCCGGTGATTTCCACCAGGATCGAGTCCGGGCTCGGCGACGTAGATGTTTCCTTCAGCATCCGCGCTGACGGACTCAGGGCAGAGCAGGCGCGCTTTGCGGGCGGGACCGCCGTCGCCCGAGAACCCGGGCTTCCCGGTCCCGGCGATCGTGGTGATGATGCCGTTGGTATCGATCATGCGGACCCGGTTGTACTTGGCCTGCGTGATGTAGAGGTTACCCTCGGCGTCGATGGCCATCCCCAGGTAGCACGCGGAGTTGTACAGGCTGATCCGTGCTTCGGTGGCCGGGCCGCCGTCGCCGGAGAACCCCTCCCGCCCGGTACCCGCGACGGTGCTCACGTCACCCGATTGCGTGACCTTCACGATCCTGCCGTCACTTCCGACGTACAGGTTCCCCTCCGGATCAACCGTCCCGCATTGGGCCTCCACGCTGCCCGCCTCGCCCGGAGCGGGCTCGCCGCCTGCGGGCGGACCGACGACCGTGGTGATCACACCCGATGGATCGATCTTGCGAACCCGGACGTCGGCGTCATTGATGTAGAGGTTGCCCTGGGCGTCAAAGCCGATGATGTAAGGACCGCTGATCGAGGCCTCCGTGGCCGGGCCGCCGTCGCCGCTCGATGCCCCGAACCCGTTGCCGGCGACCGTCGTGATCGTCGCGATCGGCGCGTTCGAAGCGACCGACGAGGTCGGGGCGCCGTGCTCGGTGGTCGAAGCCTTTGACCCGGCGGGCTTCGTCGCCGACCCGGAGCAAGCGGCCCCGGCCAGCGTCAACACGAGGATTGCTGCGATCGTGCACATCCGCATTGGCCGTCTCGACTCGCGGTTGGTATTCATCGCCATCTCTTCCTCCTCACTCGATCTCGAACTCGATCGGCTTGACGTCCGCGATGCAGCTCGTGTCTGGCGGCGCGGTGGGGGCGTCGATCCAGCTGGCTCTGATCTCGCGCGAACACTCCTCGGTGGATCCCGGGAGGTCGGAGGAGAACGGGTTGTGCCCCCAGCTCGGATACTCCACCACCCAGCTCCTCGACAGGCCGCGCGCCGCGTCCTCGACCAGCGGGCGCGGAGAGAACGGATCTACCCCGACCACGAACAGCGCTGGGATGTCCGAGGTCACGGGCTGGTGTGGATCCGAGGGCGCTCGTCCGACGTCCCAGCGCTTGCATATTTCGACGTACTGGCTGTCGACGTACGTATCCATGAACCACGGCTCGCCGTCAGCCAGCTTTCGAAGACCCCGCCGATCGACGAACGGCAGCTCGTCGTGGCAGATGACGGAGAAGAACACCCCGTCCGTGAAGACAGAAGGACGCGCACCGGGACCGGCGTATCCGAGGTTCAGCGTCAGCTGGTCGGCCGCCCAAGTCGCCAGCAGGTCGTCGTGCTCCAACGCCTCGTCGCCGAGAGAGGCCGTGGTCGCTTTCGAGTCTTCACGCAGATGCGAGAGGACCGACGGGACGGTCGAGGGCGTCGTGGCAGTGGCGAGCCATTGTCCAGACGACCGCTGGCGCCGCGTGGGGCGCCGCGCAGCTGCGCGACGACTGGAAAGGGACCTCCGGCTCGCTTCGCTCCCAGTG
>Ga0184612_10001660_pt1 | contig 10797 bp, 10 predicted proteins | sample PLM3_60_coex_FD_133163 | JGI IMG/M metagenome (GOLD analysis project Ga0184612, IMG submission 133163) | Groundwater sediment microbial communities from an aquifer in East River, Colorado, USA - PLM3_60_coex | ecosystem: Environmental > Terrestrial > Soil > Riparian zone | place: USA: East...
CGCCGCTCCTTCCAGGAAGCGCGTGTCCACCGTCTGGTACGCCGGGTAGACCTGGCTGATCTTGCCGATCTTGCGCCAGATGTTCTGGGCAGTCTGGTAGATGCTCTGGTAGTTGACGAGCGAGCCCTGGGGGTCGAAGAACGCCCGGTTCTCCGCGTAGTCGGGCAGCTTCACGTCGTCCAGCATCCCCTTCGCGTCCTCCAGCGTGTTGACGCCGGAGAGGCTCTTCTGCAGCAGCACCGCCGCGCGGTCGGGGTTCTTGCGCACCATCTCCACGCCCCGGAGCCAGCCGCCCACGAAGCGGCGCGCGTCCTCAGGATGCTGCTCGAGGAAGTCGCCGCGGGCCACGAAGATGTCCGCGATGAGGTTGGTGGCCTCCTTGGTCGAGGCCAGGATGTGGCCGCCGGGCCGCTCGCGGGCGGCCACGTAGACGTCCGGGGACCAGCTCACGGCGGCGTCCACCTTGCCGGCCTTGAACACGTTGGCCGCGTCCACCGCCGAGTCGGTGAACTTCCAGTCCACGTCGCGATTCGTGAGCCCCCCCTGGGTGAGGACGTAGAGGGCGAAGTAGTGCGAGGGGGTGGCCTCCGCGCACGCGAGGCTCTTGCCCTTGAGGTCACGCACGCTCTTGATGGAGGCGTCGACGGCGATGGCGTCGCCGCCCCGGCTCCAGTCGTACTGGAGGATGGCCTTGGGGTTGACGCGGGCGAGGCCCCCGTACTCCAGGGCGTACGCGTCGACCGTGGACCACATGATGTCGACACCGCCGCGGTCGCCCCCCGCCCGGAAGGCGTCGCGCGACTTGGTGAAGTCGTCGATCTGGAGCATCTCCACCTGCACCCCGAAGTCCTTGGTGAAGACGCTGTCCTTGTTGGGGGCGAGCCCGCCGTTGGCCATGATCCCGCCCGCGTAGCCGCCCCACAGCACGATGGCGACCTTGATCGGCCGGTTGAGGCGGGTGCCGCCGCCGACCGCAGCCGGAGCGGCGGTCGCGCCCGTGGCGGCCGGCGTCCCCGCGGAGGGGGAGGCGCCGAAATCGTCCCGGGAGACGACGCCCTCCGCCCTCTTCTCGGGGGCCACGATGCCCGCCAGGCGGGCCAGCACGCCGTACTTGTAGAGCCCGTAGCCGAGCAACGAGAGCCCGGCCAGCACGAGCAGGAGGCGACCCAGGGGGGTGAGCTGTCGCGCCATAGTGTTCTCCTAATGCGCCGCGCTTCGCTTCGCGCTTGTCGTCATCGTTAATGCGACGCGCTCCACTGCGCGCTCGTCGTCATCGAGCATCTCGCGTCCGAGTGAATCGAACGCGAGACGGCGAAGGAAACGCTCCGCTACGCGCGTCGAACGCTCACGCCGGAGGAGCCTTCTCACTAGCTGATTACGGGACGCGTCATTCGCGTGACGGCTTGGCCGGGGCGGCCGCGGGCCGGGGGCTGCCGGCAGTCGTGATGGGGTTGTCCGGCCCTTCCACGAAGTGGGCGACCACCTCGAAGAGCCGCTCTTCCTCCCGACGCTTGCGGGCCTGGAGCTGCGCGAAGGCCTGGGCGGCCGCCTCCGAGGCCTGCTTGAGCCCCTCGATCTCGACGTTCTTCTCGCGGAGGAAGCGCTCGATCTCCTCCTTGATGGTCTTGACGCGGCTCTCGCTCCGCTCGCGCAGATCCTGCACCTCGCGCTCCTTCGCCGCCTCGAAGGCGTCGAGGGCGCCGTCGCGCCGGACCGCGTCCTGGAGCACGTCCCGCACGGCGACCTGCGCCGCCTCGAGCGCGGCCAGCACCGCCGTGGCCTTCACTTCCTTGCCGAGCGGCGCGAGCCGCTTGCTCTCCAGCATCTCTCCCACCTTGTCCACCCCGTATCCGTGGGGCGGAAGGTCGATCCCGGCTTCCTGGTAGACGGCGGAGAAGTCCTCGACGGTGGCGGGCACCCCGGAGCGGACGGGCCGGGGCGGGGGAGCCTCGAACGCCTCGGGCGGGATCTCCCTCTCGCGCGCCACGTCGGGCCGCGCCCCCTCGTCCGCCTCGGTGACGATGAGGCGGACGCCCTTGCTGACGAACTCCCTGATCTTGCTCATGTCTTCCTCTAGGGAACAAGACGAGCGCGGGCTCTGCGAGTTCCGCTAGGGCGAACCCGGCTTGGGCGGGCCGGCCGGGCCAGCGGGGCCGGGCACGGCGGGAGCGGCGGCCGGCAGCGCGGCCGCGGGCCGGGGCGCCGCCGCGGGGGCCGGCCTCAGGGCCGGGTCCACGGGCAGGGGCGGGGACACGATCGCGCCGCGAGGGGGTGCCGGCGCGACCGGACGAGACTCGACGAAGTGCGTCACCACCCGCAGGAGGCGCTCCTCTTCCCGTTGCTTGCGGGCCTGCAGCTGCGCGAGCTGCTGCCGGGCGGCGTGCACGCCGCGGTTGAGGGCGTCGATCTCTCCGTTGCGGGCGGCGAGGAAGACGCGCACCTGCTCCTGCAGGGCCTCCATGCGGGAGCGGCTTCGGGTCTTCAGGGCCTGCAGCTCGAGGGCCTTGGCGGCTTCGAAAGCCGCCAGTGCCTTGTGGCGGAGGACGGCGTCGTCGATGACGTCCCGCAGGGGCACTTGCGCCGCCTCCAGCGCGGCCAGCGCGGCGGTGGCCCTCACGTCGAGGGGGCGCGAGACGAGGTGGGGGCTCGCCAGCATGTCGGCCATCTTGTCGACGCCGTAGCCGTGGGCGGGCGGGTCGATGCCCGCTTCCGTGTACACCGAGCGGAAGTCGGCGACGTCGGCCTTTGCGCGCCAGTGCGCGGCCCGAGCGTCCTCGCGCCCGCGCGGCGCGGGGGAGGGTTCCTCACCGCGGACGCGCGGGGCGACCTGCGGACGAGGCGCCGACGGCCGCAGGGGAAGCGTCTCCACCGTCAATCCGGCGGCCGCGTCCCGAGCCTCTTCCGACCCCTCCAGCGGGGCCTCCCAGTTGAAGGGCCTCGCCCCGGGGGCGGCCTCGCCCGGCGGCCGCTTCACGAGGCCGCGGAGGCGGCCGGTGAATTCCTTGAACCTGCTCATCGTCTGGACGGCGTTTTAGCAACCCCCTCCCATGATGTCAACTTGCCCCCCGCCCCGAGGCGGGGCATTCTTGGGCCACCCATGTCCCTGCGGATCGAGCGCGAGGACCTGCAGCCCGTGCTCTCGGCCCACCGGGGGAACGACGCGCTCGCGACCGCCTTCGAGCAGGCGGAAGCATCCGACCAGCTCCTGTCGGTCGTCGGCCGCTACATCCAGTTCAACTCCGCCTTCGGGGCGGGGCTCGCGAACCTGGCCGGCGAGATCGCGGCCCGCCCGGGCCTCTTCCAAGACCCGCACGAGCCCGTGCGCGTGGCCGCCGACCGGGCGGCGGAGGTGGCCTCCGACTTCTTCTACGCGGCCATCGACGAGTTCGACGACCGCGCCACGCCCTGGCGCGACACCCATCGCACGCTGGCCCAGGCCACCCTCAAAGGGATGGGGACCTGCCTGGGCTACGACGACCGGCGCCTCGACGACGCGGTGCGCATCAACGACGCCACCCGGAGGGCAATGGAGCAGGTGTGGGAGGGCTACGGTGTCGGTGCGCGGCTGGACGAGGCCCGCCTGTTCTCCGCCATGGGGTTCCACACCGGCAGCGAGATCCTGGCCGACCAGGAGTTCGTGCTCATCGACCGCCACCTGCGCCGGCGGCGGCCCGAGCTCGTGGCCTCGCTCGAAGCGATGCGGGTGCCCCTCCTGGGCCAGCAGCACAACGCCTACTACTGGATCCGCATCCACACCGGGGTGGAGGCCGAGCACTTCGACGCCGCCTTGAAAGGCGTCAACAACGCCCTGCGCTTCTACGCCGGAAAGCAGGCGCCGGAGGCGGTGAAGGCCTCCATCCAGGCCGGCTTCGCCCGCTTCGCCGAAGTACAGTCGGCCTTCATGGCCGCCCTCGGCGAGACCTGACGTTGCCCTTCAACGCGGAGGGCGCGGAGAAGGGCAAGATCGGCTCGAGGACGCGGAGACAAATGGGAACAGCGCTGAGATCATTCATATTCCTCCGCGACCTCTCCGTTCGTTCTCCGCGCTCTCCGCGTTAAAGAGCCGGCTCTAGTCCTCGCTGACCTCGTTGGGCAGCTCGTTGACGTCGGGGCGGCCGGTGCGCGGGAAATGGACGGCGAGGGCGTCGCCGGCCTTCGTCACGCCCTTCACGATGGCGTCGGTGAAGCGGCCCTGGCGGAAGTCCTCCTCCATCGCCGAGGCCACATCCTTCCAGAATCCCTCGTCCATCTTCTCGTGGATCCCCTTGTCCCCCACCACCGCGAAGCGCTGGCTGGCGGGCGCCACGAAGAGGAGCACCCCGTTCCTCTCCCCCGTGGCGTGCATTCCCAGCTTCTCGAAGAGGGCGGCCGCCGCGCGCTGGGGATCCTCGACGGCCTTGCGTGCGACGTGCACGCGGACCTCGCCGCGCGAGCGCGCTTCGGCGGCGCTGATGGCGGCCACGATGCGGTCGTGGTCGAGGCGGTTCAGGAAAGAGTCAGGCTTCATTCACCAGCTCCCCGAGGCGCCGCCGCCGCCGAAGCCACCCCCGCCCCCGGAGAACCCGCCCCCGCCTCCGCCGAAACCGCCGGATCCCCAGCCGCCGCGCCCACCCCCGCCGGAGCCCCACCACCACGGCGTGTCCCATCCGCTCCGGTGGTAGGTACGTGGGCCGAGCTTGGCCCGGCGCCAGATGGGCAGGACGACGAAGAAGAAGAGGAAGAACAGCACCACCCAGGTCGGAACCGGAACCGGCTGCGATGAGACGGGGCGTGGCTGGGCCTGGTACTCGCCACGCGTGGCGGCCATGATCGCGTCGACGGCGGCCTCGATCCCGCCCGCGTAATCCCCGTTCCGGAAGTGCGGGGCCATGAGGTCGGAGATGATCTGCTTCGCGGTGGCATCGGGCAGCGCGCCCTCCAGGCCGTAGCCCACCTCGAGCCGGATCTTGCGGTCCTTGACGAAGACGAAGAGGATCACGCCGTTGTCGAGCTTCTTCCGCCCCACCCTCCAGCTCTGGGCGGTGCGGATCGTGAAGTCCTCGAGCGAGGGCGACGGCAGCTCCGGGAAGACCGCGACCACGACCTGGTTGGAGGTCTGCTCGTCGAAGGCGCGCAGCTTGGCCTCCAGGCGTTCCGCCGCGTCCGGCGGGACCACCCCCGCGTAATCGTTGAAGTAGTGATCGGGTGGCGGCGGGAGCGGAATGTCCGCTTGCGCGGACGCCGCGGCGAAGACGAGCAGAGCGATACCGGCCCGCATCGCTCGCGGCGGATTCGTCCTCAGGCCGCCTCCTACCGGGGGCTCGCGGTTGCGGCGGGCACGCTGGGCGCGGCCGGGGCGGGCGACCCGAAGTTGAACTCCACCTGGGGCGCGCGCTCCGCGCCGGCCTGGGCCTTGAAGTACGCCTTGGGCTGGAAGCCGAGCAGGCGGCCCATGAGGTTGGTGGGGAACCTCAGGAGCGCGGTGTTGTACTCCTGGGCCCGCTCGTTATAGCGCATGCGCTCGACGGCGATCCGGTTCTCGGTCCCTTCCAGCTGCGCCTGCAGGGTCTGGAAGTTCGCGTTCGCCTTGATGTCCGGGTAGCGCTCCACCACCACGAGCAGGCGGGAGAGGGCGCTCGACAGCGCGGCCTGCGCCTGCTCGAAGCGGGCGAAGGCCGCGGGGTCGTTGGGCAGGTCCTTCGCGCTCATCTGCGCCTGGCCGACGCTGGCCCGGGCGTTCGTCACCTCGACGAGCACCGACTTCTCGAAGTTGGCCGCACCCGCCACCGTCGCCACCAGGTTGGGGATGAGGTCGGCCCGCCGCTGATAGACGTTCTCCACCTGGGCCCACTGGGCATCGACCGCCTGCGACAGCGACACCAGGCGGTTGTAGGTCCCGCCGAGGACCACCACGGCGATGATCGCGACGACGACCACCACCACCAGACATCCCAGCAGCCCCTTCCCCATCGTCTCCTCCTACGCTCGGAACGATCTTAGCGCCTAATCGACGAGAACGGCACGTCGAGGATGGGCCACTGCCGCCAGTCGCGGTAGTTGAAGTGCCACCACTCGTTGGGCTCGACGGTGAAGCCTTCGCGCTCCATCGCCGCGCGCAGGCGGTCGCGGCGCGCGCGTTGTTCCGGCGTGCCGCCCCCATAGTCGGGGTGGGCCCGCGGGGACATCTCGTCGTAGGCGCTCGGCATCTCCACCTCGCGGCCGCTCGCGAGGTCGTAGAGGCTCAAGTCCACCGCGGCTCCCCGGTTGTGCTTGGAGCCTTCCTTCGGATTGGCCACGAACGCGCGCTGGGCGCGGGGCGTGAGGTCCCAGAACAGCTTGGTCACCGACCACGGCCGGTAGCCGTCGAAGACGAGCAAGCCATAGCCTTCTTCTCGCAAGGCGCGGTGGGCGCGCGCGAGGGCCTCGGCCGCCGGGCGCTGGAGGAAGGCCCGGGCCTCGGGGTAGACGGCGCGACCCACGAAGTTGCGGTCGGTGGCGTAGCGGACGTCGAGCTTGATGGTCGGGTCGAGCGAGGTGAGCTCGACGAGATCGGGCGCGCGGAAGCGCCCCGGCTCGCGCGGCGGCCCGGCCTGGGCCCGGACGCAGCCGGTGACGAGGATGGCGGCGAGCAGCCAGACGCGTCTGCGTCGCATTCCCACCATCATAGGCTCGCCGACTCCTGCGCCTCCTCGATCGACACCGCCCGGAAACGGACGCGGCCCTCGCCCGGGAGGAGCTGGGCGAGGAGCGGCAGGTCCGCGCTCACCACGGTGGCGAGCTTCGGGTAGCCGCCGGTCGTCGGCCCTCCGGCCATCATCACGATGGGCTGGCCGTCCGGCGGCACCTGGACGCAGCCGGGGACCATCCCGTCGGTGATGATCTCGACCGCGCCGCGGTGCTCGATGCGGGGCCCGCGCAGGCGGCACCCCACCCGGTCCGACTCGGGCGCCACCGCGTATTCCGCGCCGAGGAACGCCTGGAGACCGGCGGGAGCGAAATGGCCGTCCTGCGGACCCAGGACGACGCGCACCGTAGCTTCCGCCCCCGGCGCCGTCGCCGTATCCGGGGGCGCCCCGCGTTCCGCGGCGCCGGGATACCGGCCCAGGGCAAGCCCGTCTCCCGCGCGCAGTCCCCGTCCGTCGAGGCCGCCGAAGCCTCCGGCGACGTCGGTGGAACGGGAGCCGAGGACGGCGGGGACGTCGATGCCTCCGGCGAAGGCGACGTACGCCCGGCAACCCGCCCTCCGGCTCCCGAATGCCAGGACGCTGCCGGCGCGCGCGAGCACCCGCGTGCCGTTCGGTACCGGCCACGCTCCCAGGTCGTCGCGGTGCAGCACCGCGGAGAGGTCGGCTCCCGTCACCGCGAACGAGATGCTGGCGAGGAAGCGGAGGCGAGGCCCCACGACGGTGCACTCCAGCCCGGCCGCGCCGGCGGGGTTGCCGACGACGCGGTTCGCCGCGCGGAGCGCAGGCCGGTCCAGCGCTCCCGAGCTGCCGACGCCGAGGCGCCGCCAGCCGTGCCGTCCTTCGTCCTGCACCGTGGTGAGCAGCCCGCCTTCGAGGACCTCGAGCGCGGGCATGCCCCCCGGCGGCGCGGGCGGGACGGGCAAGGCGTCGTCCGCCCGCTCGCGGCTGGGCACGAAGCGCACCCGGTCGCCGACCTGCACGCGACAGGGAGGATCGGCGAAGGGATCGAAGAGGCGGAGGGACGTGCGCCCGATGAGGTTCCAGCCGCCGGGGGAGGCCGCCGGGTAGATCCCGGTCTGGCGGCCGGCCACCGCCACCGACCCCGGGGGCACCCTCACGCGGGGCGTCGGCCGCCGCGGCATCTCCAGCTCCGCGGGCAGCATCCCGAGATAGGCGAAGCCGGGCATGAAGCCGAGCATCAAGGCCGTGTATTCCGTCGAGCCGTGGATGGCGACGGCCTCCGCCTCGGTGAGCCCGCGCCGGCGGGCGAGCTCCGCGAGATCGGGCCCGTCCTCGCCGCCGTAGCGCGTCGGCACGACGACGCGCTCCCCGGCCGGTTCTTCCCCCGGGCTCGCTTCGGCCAGCGGCCGCAGGCGGGCGCACGACTCGGCGAAGCCCGCCACCGCCGGGTCGTAGAGGACGAGCAGGGCGCGGTAGGTCGGAACCGCCTCGCGGAACCCCGCGAAGGCCCCACGGCGCAGCGCGCGGTCGAGTCCTCGCACGCGCGCGCTGAGGACGGGATCGATCGCGTCGCCGAACTCGACGCTCAGGGCGGCGTCGCCGACGGGCAGCAGCCGAGGGCCTCTCAAGGGGCGAGCGCGCGCACCTCGATGCCTGCGCGCTCGAGGGCCTGCCGCACGGCGCGCGCGTTCGCTACCGCCTCCGGGTTGTCGCCGTGGAGGCACAGCGTGTCGGCGCGGAGGCGCACCTCCGTGCCGTCGACGGCCTCCACCGTCCCGTCGCGGGCGATGCGCACCGCCTGGGCCGCCGCTGCCGCGGGGTCGGTGAGGACCGAGCCGGCGACCTGGCGGGACTGCAGCGTGCCGTTGGCCTCGTAGCGACGGTCGGCGAAGGCCTCGGCCGCGAAGCGGAGCCCTTCGGCCTCGGCCGCCGCTCGCATCACCGCCGTGCTCGCCAGCCCCACCAGCACCAGGTCCCGCCCCGCTCGGGCCACGCCGCGCGCGACCGCGTGCGCCAGCCGCTCGTCTTCCGCCGCCTGGTTGTAGAGCGCGCCGTGGGGCTTTACGTGCGCCACCCGCGTGCCGTGCGCGCGCGCGAAGGCCTGCAGCGCCCCGACCTGGTAGAGCACGTCGCGCTCGACCTCGGCCGGATCGGCGTCGACCCGCCTCCGGCCGAAGCCCCGCAGGTCCGGGAAGCCCGGGTGGGCGCCGACCGCGACACGCGCCTGGACGGCGAGGGCGACCGTGCGATCCATGACGCTGGGATCGCCGGCGTGGAAGCCGCAGGCGACGTTGGCGGAGGTGACGACGGCGAGGAGCTCGGCGTCCCGGCCCAGCGGGTACACGCCGAACCCCTCGCCCATGTCGGCGTTGAGGTCGATCCGCACGCCCGGAGGTTACGCCCGCGCACGCTCCGGGGCAAAGCCGCCGGTCAGTTCACGTTGACGAGCTGGATCTGGCCCCTCATCTCACCGCCCCCGAACTGGGACGTGTGGACGTTGGTATAGGCCGTACCGTTCCGCATCTGGTTCAGCAGCTCGGCGAAGCTGACGCCGGTGACGTTGGAGGCGTCGAAGGAGCCCTGGACGAGGATGCTCTTGTCGGTGAACGTGATGGGGCCGCCGGGGTTGGGCGAGCCGTTACCGAAGAAGAAGACCCGGATCGGCCCGTTGACGCCCGCGGGGGCCGAGTGGATGTGGGCCGCGACAACGGCGTTGATGTCGTCCACCTCGATCGTGTAGTGGACCGTCGTGCCGTCCGTGACGTATTGCGCCCGGCCGTTGGCGGCGGTGCTCCGCGCCGGCACCTCGTTCGCGGGCGACAGGACGGACTCGAAGACCTCCATCCCGTCGGTGCCCTTGTCGCACGCGGCGGATACGAAACCCAGCAATGCACAGAGAGCCCCCGCCGAAGCCAGGGCCATCGCCTTACGACGCATCACGCACCTCCCCGCAGGAGAAAAAAGGGCCTTGCGGCCCGAGGATCTGGCTTGCGAATGGTCCGACTCTACCACTCCGGAGCAACTCCCATGCCGTCCCTAAGCCGTTCTGCCGCCGATCCTCTTTCACCCGGCCCGGTTACGAGCACGGTAAGCGCTTACGGCTCTCGTGGCCGCGGAATACCCGGCCGGCGGGGCGTGTAAGGGCCGCAGGAGGTGGCGCAATGACGCTTCTGGCCCTGGCCCTCGCCGTGTCCGCCGTTTCTTCGTCTCCCGTCCCCGCGCGCGTGAGCGCTCGGCCCCCACGCGTGGAGGTAGCCTTCGTGCTCGACACCACCGGCAGCATGGGCGGCCTCATCGAGGGCGCCAAGCGGCGGATCTGGTCGATCGCCCGCCGCATCGGGGAGGGGCGGCCGCGCCCCGACCTGCGCATCGCCCTCGTGGGCTACCGCGACCTCGGCGACGAGTACGTAACGCGGATCCACGACCTCACCGGCGACATGGACGACGTCTATCAAAGCCTGTCGGCCTTCAGCGCCAACGGAGGCGGGGATGGCCCCGAGCACGTCTCCCGCGCGATCCACGACGCCGTGCACCGCGTTTCGTGGAGCCAGGGCGCCGGTCTGCGCATCATCTTCCTGGTCGGAGACGCGCCGCCGCATCTGGACTACCAGGACGGGTTCGACTACCGCCGGCACGTCGCGGAAGCGCGGCAGCGCGGGATCGTCGTCGAGACGATCCTGTGCGGCGGCGACCCGCAGGCGGCGGCGGTGTGGCAGCAGATCGCCAGCCTGGGGCAGGGCCACTACGCGCAGATCGACGCCCAGGGCGGGATGCCCGCCGCCGTCACGCCGGTGGATGCTGACCTGGCGCGGCTCAACGGCGAGCTGGCGGACACGGTCGTGACCGCGGGTACCGCCCACGAGCAGGCGGGCATGGCCCGCAAGCTCGAGGCGCGGAAGGCCATGCCCGCGCCGGCGGCGGCGGAAGCGGCCGCGTACTTCGCGGGCGCGAGCCGGCTGGCGGACAAGGACCTCGTGGACCTGCCCGCCGCCAAGCAGAAGAAGGAGCTGGACGCGTTGCAGCGCGCCGGCGCCGCGCCGACGGCCGTCAAGGGCAAGTCTGCCGACGAGGCGGTGGCCTACCTCAAGGTGCAGAAGGAGCGGCGCGCGACGCTGCAGGCGCGCATCCAGACGCTGCAGAAGCGGCGCGAGCAGTACCTGCGTGCGCAGAA
>Ga0184612_10001661_pt1 | contig 10793 bp, 11 predicted proteins | sample PLM3_60_coex_FD_133163 | JGI IMG/M metagenome (GOLD analysis project Ga0184612, IMG submission 133163) | Groundwater sediment microbial communities from an aquifer in East River, Colorado, USA - PLM3_60_coex | ecosystem: Environmental > Terrestrial > Soil > Riparian zone | place: USA: East...
AAGATCGGCCGGCCCCGGTAGGTGTCGAGGGGCTGGAGCCGGTGCGAGTGGCCCCCGAAGATGACGTCGGCCCCGGCGTCGATCATCCGGTGGGCCTCATCCACCTGGTAGGCGCGGGGCTGGGTGTCGAGCTCGACCCCCCAGTGGATCATCACCACGACGATGTCGGCCCGGGCAGCGGCCTGCCGGACTGCCCGAAGGGCCAGGCCGAAATCGTGTCCGGCCGCCACGCCCGGCCGGTCCTGGCCGGCCACCATGTACGTGGGGTCCAGGACCTCGTCGATCCCCACGACGGCCACGTTCCAGCCCCGCAGGTCGAAGTTGGCGGCCCGCAGCGCTCACTCCTGGTCGGCTCCCGCACCCACGGGCGCGATGCCCGCCCGGCGGATCTGCCGGATGGAGTCAAGCAGGCCGTTCGGACCCTGGTCGTACGCGTGGTTGTTCGCCTGGTTCGCCACCTCGACGCCGGATCGCCGAGCGCTAGGCAGCGCGGCGGGATCGCACCGGAACACGAACTGCTTCGGCTCCGGGTCGACAACGTCGGTCGCCGGGCACTCCAGGTTGATCACCGTGAGGTCGTCTCGCTGGAACAGGCCGGACAGGCCGGACCATGCCCAGCCGTAGCCTTCCGTCCGGAAGGCCGGGATGTAGCTCGGGTCGAGGCTCACGTCCCCCGTCCCGTGGATCAGGAGGCTGCCCCGCTTGGGCTTGGGTTGCGCCGCCACCGGGGAGTCGGCGCCCGCCGAGGGGGACCCGATCGCCCCGCTCCCCTCCGGCGCCTTGGACAGTGCGGCGTTCGCGCTGGGCTCGATGGGCGAGCGCTCCGCGAAGGCCCGCACGGCGACCGCCGCCGCCGCCACGACGAGCAGCGCGGCCAGCACCGCGGCGAAGCCGATCGGCACGGGGCGTCGATGGCGGCCCTTCATGCCGGCTTTCCCTGGGGGGCCGGCACGAGCTCGCGGGTCCGCCGGACGTCATCGGCCATGGCCAGGGCCAGCGCCTCGGCCGAGTCGAACCGCTCCTCGTCGCGGAGCCGAGCCCAGAACTCGACCGTGAGGGGTTCGCCGTGGAGCTCGCCGTCGAAGTCGAGCAGGTAGGCTTCGACGTGAACCGGCTCCCGGCCGAACGTCGGATTCGTCCCCACGCTGATGGCCGCGACGTGGGGGCGATCGTCGATGAAGGCGCGTCCGGCGTAGATGCCGGTCTTCGGCAGCAGCACCCGGGGATCGGTCTCCAGGTTCGCCGTGGGGAAGCCGAGGTCCACCCCCCGCCCCGCCCCGGTCACCACGGTCCCGTCGACGGCGTACCGGCGGCCGAGCGCCCGGGTCGGCCACTCGAGGTCGCCCTCGGCGAGCGCCTCGCGGATGGAGGACGAGGAGACGGGACGGCCGTCGAGCTCGTAGATGGGGACCTCCTCGGCGGTGAACCCGTGGGCCGGCCCCAAGGTGCGAAGCGTCTCCACCGTGCCCCGGGCCTCGTGCCCGAACCTGAAGTTCGCCCCCACGACCACGTGCTCCGCGTGCAGGCCCTCCCCCAGCACGCGGCCGACGAACTCCTCCGCCGGAAGGAGCGAGAATGCTCGGTCGAACCGGAGGACGAGGAGCACGTCCACGCCGGCCGCCTCGATGAGCCTGGCCTTTCGGTCCGGCGTCGTGAGGAGCTTGGGCTCCCTGCCCGGCGTCAGCGTCTCCCGGGGGTGTCGGTCGAATGTGACGACGACGGAACGCAGCCCGCGGTCCCGGGCGACCTCCACGGTTCGGCGGAACACCGCCTGATGGCCCAGATGAACGCCGTCGAAGAACCCGACGGTCACGACCGTGGCGCCGTCGCCGATCGGAAGCGACTCCAGTCCGTGCCGCAGCTCCACGCGCGGCAGCCTATCGAAAGATCCTGGCCGGCCCGGCACGCGCGGCTTTCGAATAGCCTGGGCCGGTCCAACGGCCGGAGGAGGACGGCGGGTGCGTCGGCGGCAGAGCGCGATGCTCGTCCCCCTCCTGCTGCTCGCGGCGTGCGGGTCGGCCCCGGCCCCCCGGACGACCGCCCTCGACGACGACGCGATCACGGTCGCGTCGTTCAACTTCGCCGAGAGCGTCCTGCTCGCGCAGCTGTACGGGCAGGCCCTGCGGTCGGCCGGCTTCCGGGTCGAGCTCGCGCTCGACCTGGGGGCCAGGGAGCTCGTCCAGCCCGCGCTCCAGCGCGGGCTGGTCGAGCTCGTCCCGGAGTACGCGGGGAGCGCACTCGAGTTCGTCGCCGGGGAGGGATCGGCTTCGCCGGACGAGCAGGCGACCCATCGCGCGCTGGCGCGCGCGATGGCGTCGCGCGGCCTCACCGTCCTCGCACCCTCACCGGCGCAGGACCGGAACGGGATCGTCGTCACGAAGGAGACCGCGGCCCGCTACGGCCTGCACGCCATCAGCGACCTCGGGCCGGTCGCAGAGCAGATGGCCTTCGGTGGGCCCCCAGAGTGTCGCGAGCGAGCGCTGTGCCTGGCGGGCCTCATGTCCGTGTACGGACTGCGCTTCGAGTCGTTCGTGCCACTGGACGAGGGGGGCGCGCTCACGGTGGCGGCCCTCCAGGCCGGGCAGGTGCAGGTGGCCCTGCTGTTCACGAGCGACGGACAGATCGATGCCCATGGCTTCGTCCTGCTGAAGGACGACCGCCATCTCCAGCCGGCCGAGAACGTCACGCCGATCGTCCGGACCGACGCGTTGAGGAGGTTCGGGCCCAGGCTGGCGGAGGTCACGAACGCGGTGTCGGCCACCCTGACCACCGAGGACCTGCAGCGCATGAACGGCGACATCGCCGCGGGCGAACCACCCGCCGCGGTGGCCGCCGGATGGCTCGCCGAGCACGGGATCCCGGACGCGCTGGAGTAGAGTCGGGCTTTCGACGAACGGACGATCCTTGGACGTCACCGACGAGACCCTCAGCGGGACCCGGGAGGAGCGCCGGGGGCCCGGCGACGGCGGCAGGCGGCACCGGCGACCCTCCGGCGAAGCGCCGCCACTCCCCCACGTTCTCGGTCGGAGCGGCAAGTTCTGGATCATCATGGTCGTCTACTTCGGCAGCGTCCTGATCGGCGTGGTGTTCTTCCAGCCGCTCGGCGGGATCTTCGACCGGTTTGACACCCTGCGGCTGCGCTGGATCGCGAGCCTCCGCAACGACTCCCTCACGGACGTCATGCTGTTCGTGAACCTCCTGGCGTCGAGATGGACCATCCGCGCGCTTCGATGGGGCACCATCGCCGCGCTCGTCGGCTTCCGACACTGGCGGCACCTGTTCGTGTTCCTTGGGAGCATGCTCGCCGCCGAGCTTGTTGCGTACCAGATCTCGGTCCTGCTGGGACGAAGCCGGCCGTTCGGCATCACGATCATCTCCCCGTGGGAGGGGTATTCGATGCCCTCCCGGCCGGTGGTGGGGCTGGCCGCCTCGCTCGTCGGCATCACGTACGCGCTGGTCGTTCCGGGTCGTCCCCGCGAGATATCGAAGTGGATCGTGGGCGGCCTCATCCTCGCGCTCGTCTTCGCCCGCCTGTATCTCGCGGTGGACCATCCCACCGACGCCGGGTTCGGCGCCATCATGGGCGTCGCCATCCCGTTGGTGGCGTTCCGCTGGTACACGCCGAACGACGTGTTCCCGGTGACCTACCGGAGAGGGAAGGCGGCCCACCTCGACGTGGGCGGCAAGCGGGGCGAGGCCATCCGCCGGGCCGTACAGGACCAGCTCGGCTACGAGGTCCTCCAGATCAAGCCGGTGGGGCTGGAGGGGTCCGGTGGGTCCACGCCGCTCCGCCTGCGGGTGGGGGCCACGGAGGACGAACCCGAACAGTACCTGTTTGCCAAGCTGTACGCGAAGAGCCACGTCCGGGCGGACCGCTGGTACAAGCTGGGCCGCTCCATCCTGTACGGCGCGCTGGAAGACGAGACCCCCTTCCAGTCGGTCCGCCGGTTCGTCGAGTACGAGGACTACACGCTTCGCCTGCTCTACGACGAGGGGCTTCCCACCCCCAAGCCCTACGGCGTGGTGGAGATCACGCCGGAGCGCGAGTACATGATCGTGATGGAGTTCTTCGACGGGGCAGTGGAGATCGGTGATGCCGAGATCGACGACGCGGGCATCGACGAAGGGCTCCAGATCGTCCGGAAGATGTGGGACGTGGGGCTCGCCCACCGGGACATCAAGCCGGCGAACCTCATGGTGCGGGACGGCAAGGTCCTGGTGATCGACGTGTTCTTCGTCCAGGTCCGGCCGTCGCCGTGGCGGCAGGCTGTGGATCTCGCGAACATGATGCTCGTCCTCGGGGTGAAGAGCGACGCGAAACGCGTCTACGAGCACGCGCTCGCGGCCTTCACCGAGGACGAGATCGCCGAAGCCTTCGCCGCCGCCCGAGGGGTGGCCAGCCCCACGCAGCTGCGGAGCATGCTCAAGCAGGACGGCCGGGACCTCGTGGGCGAGTTCCGGGCCCTTGCGCCGGATCGGGAGCCCGTCTCGATCCAGCGGTGGAGCGTGCGGCGCATCATCCGCACCGTGGGCGTCCTCCTGCTGGCGCTCGGTGCCCTCCTCCTGGTCCTCCAGAACTGGAACGCGTTCGCGTGAGGCGCCGAGGCCGGATCCGCGGCGGGATGGTGGTGCTGGTTGCCGTCGGCGCGGCCCTGCCCGCGTGCGCCGGCACGTACCTGCACGAGCCGACGTGCGGGAGCAAGGACGCGAAGGCACTGATCCTGGCGGCGCAGGCCGTGCCGTCGGCCACGCTCCTCCCCTGCATCGCGGAGTTCCCGTCCGGCTGGTCCTACGACGGCTCGCGTATCAGGAGCGGCTCGGCCCAGTTCTGGTTGAACTCCGACCGGGCCGGCTTCCATGCGCTCGAGGTCACGTTGACCGGATCGTGCGACGTGTCCAACGCGGTCGAGGTCACGGCGGGGGCCAACCAGCCCGGCGTCCGGGTCTACGAGGAGCCCATCAGCCTGCCGCCCACCTTCCAGGTCAACCGGTACCTCCGGTTCCAAGGGGGCTGCGTCACGAACGAGTTCCGGTTCGCCGCGGGGGCCTCGGCGACGCTCGCGCTGGAGGCTCAGCAGGCCCTGTCGTTCGTCTCCCGCTCGGTGCTGGTGGAACGGGCCAGGGAGGACACTGGGCTCGTCCTGTGTGGAGCGGAGGCCCCGCCCTGTCCTGGATAGACGAGGGCACGTGCTGAGCAACCACCGTCGGACGTTCCTGTATTCACTCTGCCTGATGCTCTTCTTGGTGCTGCTGTTCATCGGCGTCGGGCGCCATCCGCCAGGGGCCGCGCCCAAGACGACGTTCGCCCCCATCGGCCACCTCGACGAGTCCACCTACCGGGCCATGGACCACCGCGTGGTGCTGTCCAGGGTGGCCCGCGCCCTGAACGTGATCGGCGGGGGATACGTCACGATCCCCTTGCGAGCGGTGGTCACGCTGTGGCTGGCCTTCCGCCGGAGGTGGCGGGCCCTCGGAGCCTGGGTCCTCACCTGGGTCGCGGCCGAGGTGCTCCTGACGGCGGCCAAGGCCTACCTCCACCGTGGCCGCCCGCCGAACGCGCTCGTGGCCACCACGGGCTACTCGTTCCCCTCCGGCCATGCGGTGGCCGCCGCGGCCACGGCGGTCGCGCTGGTGCTGGTGCTCATGCCATCGGGGCCACGCCGGCGGAAGTGGGAGGCCATCGCCGTGCTGTTCGCCTTCGTGATGGCCTTCTCGCGCGTCTACCTGAACGCGCACTGGCTGTCGGATGTGGTGGCCGGCGTGCTGCTGGGGACCGGCGTGGCGCTTGGCTCGGCGGCCCTGGCCACCGAGGTCCGCGACGTGGCCATGCGGATGCGGGGCTCCCCCGTCCCCGCGGGGACGCTGCCGCCCTAGGCCTGCGGGACCGCGGCAGCGGCCTGCGGCTCGTGCTCGGCCGCCACGGGCTTCCGCCAGCTCTTGTTCAGCCGCCAGATCAGATAGGTGAACGCTCCCAGCGGGATCTGGATCCCGTAGGTGAGCGTGCGGAACACCAGGACCGCCGCAGCCACCTGCGCGTGGAAGACCTCCGTCGGCACGTTGGCGTGTGCCCTGCCCGCCAGGATCAGGCCGCCGATGTAGCTCAGCTCGACCAGGCCGAGGCCGCCGGGCGTGAGGGGCAGCGCCGTCACCAGTCGTCCGAAGGCGAACACGCCCAGGACTTGGGCCGTGCTGATCTCGGTCTCGGAAACGCCGACGTGGCGGACGGCCAGCAAGAGGACAAGGAACAGCGCCAGGTGGCTCACGATGGTAGTCACGGTGAGCGCGATCCCCCGCTTGGACACAAGGTCGATGGTCTGCCGGCGGAATCGGACCGCCGCCTCTCCCCAGTGCTCGACGGGCGGCCTTCGGATCAGCCGGAGCAGGAACGAGACGGCCCGTCCCAGTGCGTCCCCGATCCGGCGGGCGAATTCCTTCTTCCACAGCACCAGCGCGAATAGCACGACCCCGCCGGCCAGGACGACGAGGCCGACCAACGAGGCCAGCACGAGTCCCCCACTCACCTGGCCCTGCACGGCGAGGATCGCGAGCGCGATCACCGGCAGGCCGAGCTTCATGAACACGTTCCAGATCCCCGTGACCAGCGCGGACAGGGCGATGGCCGAGGTCGGGAACCCCCACGACCGGTACATCGTGTACCCCACCCCGACCGCGATGTAGCCGCCCCCCGGGATCGTGTCGGCGATCGAGGTCGTGGTCTGGTTGTTCACGGCCGCCTGCCAGAGCCCCAGCCCCGGGATCGAAGCCATGTTCTGCCACCAGTACGTGAACAGGTTGAACACCGTTGCCACGACCAGCGACGTGAGCTCGAGCCAGGTCATGTTGGTGAAGGCCTGCCACACCGCCCCGTAGTCGGCGATCTTCGGAATGGCGTAGGCGAAGATGGCCACGACGAGCACGACGGAGATGAGGATCTGCACGACCCGCCAGATGAGCTTCTTGCGCGCGGCTCGGGCGTCCCGTTCGGCCATGAGACCGAAGCCTACGTCAGGATGACCTCGGGGCGGGCCTTGGCTCCATCGTCGCGGTACACGCCGATGAGCGCGCCCCCCGGCCCGAACACGGCGTACGGTCCCTCGATCCCCGCCGGACCCAGGATCCTCCCGTGGCTCGCCGCGGTGGCCTCCTCGGCGTCGAGATCGATCCGAGGCAGGTGCGCCACGGCCCGGTCGAGCGGGAGCGGCTCGCGGGCTTCGCTCGCATCGGCGGCGTCCACGAGGAGGAACGGACCGATGCCCGTCCTCACCAGCCGCGTGAGATGCGCCCCGCAGCCGAGGTCGGTTCCCACGTCGGCCACCAGGACCCGCACGTACGTCCCGCCGGAGGTGATGACCCGGAAGTCGAACCGCGGCGGGTCGAACGCCAGCAGATCGAACGCGTCCACCCGGATGGGGCGAGGCGCCGCCTCCACCGGTTCCCCGCTCCTGGCTGCCTCGTACAGCTTGCGCCCCCCGACCTTCACCGCCGAGTACGCCGGCGGGCGCTGCATCGATCCGCCGACAAGCGCCGCCATGGCCTTCTCCAGCGTTGCACGGTCCATCTCGACCTCGGCGGTCCTGACCACCTGGCCCTCGGCGTCGAGGGTGTCGGTCTCCACCCCAAGCAGCCCGGTGCCCTCATAGGTCTTCGGGAGGTCCCCCAGGAACCGGAGGAGGCGGGTGGCCCGCCCCACGCCGAGGATCAGGAGCCCGGTGGCCATGGGGTCGAGGGTGCCGGCGTGCCCCACCTTCCTGATGCCGAGGGCCCGCCGAGCCTGGTCGACCACGTCGTGGGACGTGACCGCCTTCGGCTTGTCCACCAGCAGCAGCCCCTCCGCGGGGCTCACGGCTCCACGGGGTCGCCCCGAAGGGCGGCCTCCAGCCGTTCCACCGTCCCGGCCAGGCCGTGGTTCGAGGTGTACCCCGACGCCAGGCGGTGGCCGCCCCCGCCGAAAGTCGACGCGACCTACGACACGTCGTGGCCCCCCCGCGAGCGCAGGCTGACCCGGAACCTCCCGTCATGCTGTTGCTTCATCACCGCGGCCACGTCGGTCTCCCGCGCGGTCCGGACGATGTCGATGAGGTCGTCGGTCTCGCTCGGGTGCACGCCGGCGTCGGCCAGGTCGGCCTGCGTCAGGTACGTCCATACCAGGTCGGCCTGCTCGGCCAGCGTGATGCGGTGGAGCGCGACGCCGAGAAGCTTCAGGTACGTGGTCGCGTTGTCCTCGTACAGCGCCTGGGCCAGTCGGGTGTGGTCGAACGGGTGCTCACGAAGCTCCGCCGCCACGCGCAGCGTGTCCGGGCGGACGGACGCGTACTGGAACCTCCCGGTGTCGGTCACGAGCCCGGCGTACAGGCACAGGGCCGCCTCGTCCGGCAGCTCCCCGCCCATCGCCCGGGCCAGCCGGTAGACCATCTCGCACGTGGAGGAGGCCGACGGGTCGATCAGGGGGATCGTCCCCAGGCCCTCGTTGCTCACGTGGTGGTCGATCCAGATCAGCTCGCCGGCCCGCGCCGCGGTGGTGGCGAGGGAGCCCAGCCGGTCCATGGAGGCGGCGTCGCACGTCGCCATGATCCCCGGCTCCGTGGGGAACTCCTTCGGTGGGACCAGCGCGTCGGTGCCGGGTAGGACCTCGGCCCACCGAGGGACGACGAACGGGTCGTTGGCGAACGAGCACACGGTGTTGGCGCCGCGCGACCGCAGGAGGATCGACAGCCCCAGCATCGAGCCGAGCGCGTCCGTGTCGGGGTTCACGTGGCAGGCCAGCGTGACCTCCTTCGCGCCCGACAGGACCTCGGCCGCCCGGGCCAGCTGGTCGGTCACCGCTCCCCCTCATGCAGCTCGTGGATCAGCCGGTCGATCCGGTCGGCAGCCTCGATCGACCGGTCCTCCTCGAACTCGAGGTCAGGAAGGGTCTTGATACGGATCTGGCCGCCGATCACCTGACGCAGGTGCGCCCGGGCCGAGCGGAGGCCGGCCGCCGTGGCCCTGCGCTCCTTCTCTTCGCCCAGCGCCGTGTAGAAGACCCGGGCCAGCCGGAGGTCCGGGGTCACCCGTACGTGCGTCACGGTGACGAAGCCGATCCTGGGGTCTTTCAGCTTGGGGATCTCCTCCGCCAGGATCTCCCGGAACTCCTCCGACACCCGTTCCGGGCGTTTCCCCTCAGTCATCGGGGGAGTGCAGGGTGAGGTCCGCGTCGATCACCTCGACCTCCGCCCACCGCTCGACGAACTTCTCGACCTCGTGCATGACCCGCTTCGCGTGGTACTCGTCGCCCGAGACGGCCGACACGGCGATCGTCGTCCGCTGCCAAAGGTCGTGGTGGTCCACCTCGGCCACCGCGACGTTGAACTTGGACCGGATCCCACCGGTGAGCGTCTTCACCACGTGGCGCTTCTCCTTGAGTGACCCGCATCCGGGGATCCGCAGGTCGAACCGTTCCAGCGCAACGAGCATCTGGCCCTCCGGGCGCGGCCCCTACAGCTGCCGGGCGACCTCGCGGACCTCGTACGCCTCGATGATGTCGCCTTCGTGGACGTCCTGGAAGTTCTCGATCGAGATGCCGCACTCGAAGCCCTCCGCAACCTCCCGGACGTCGTCCTTGAACCGGCGGAGGGAACCGATCCGGCCCTCGTAGACCACCACGCCGTCGCGCACCACGCGGGCCCGCGAATTGCGCGTGATGTTCCCCGACACCACGTAGGAACCGGCCACCACGCCGATCCTTGGGACCCGGAACAGGGCCCGGACCTCGGCCCGGCCGAGCTCGATCTCCTGCTCGTCGGGCTTCAGCATGCCGGACAGGGCGCTTCGGATGTCGTCGATGGCCTCGTAGATGACCCGGTACAGCCGGACGTCGACGCCCTCGCGGTCCGCGAGCTCCCGCGCGTTCGCGTCGGGGCGGACGTTGAACCCGACCACGATGGCGTTCGACGCCATCGCCAGCGCGATGTCGCTCTCGGTGATTGCCCCGGTGGCCCCGTGGATGATGTTCACCCGGACCTCCTCCTGCGGGAGCTTCAGGAAGGCGTCCACGACGGCTCCCAGCGAGCCCTGGACGTCGGCCTTGACCACCAGGTTGAGGTCGGGGACCTCGGCCTGGCGGGCCTGCGCCATGAGCTCCTGCAGGTTGGGAGGCCGGCTGGTCACGAGTTCGGCCGCCCGGAACTTGGCCTCCCGCTCCTGCCCCAGGTGCCGTGCCTCGCGCTCGTCCTCGACCTCCCGGAAGTCGTCGCCGGCGTTGGGCACCGCCGACCACCCCAGGATCTGCACCGGCTTGCTGGGGCCTGCCGTCTTCACCGGCCGACCGTTCTCGTCCAGCATGGCCCGGACCTTGGCCCAGGCGGAGCCGGCGACGAGTGCATCCCCCACGTCGAGCGAGCCCCTCTGCACCAGCACCGACGCCACCGCTCCCCGGCCCTTGTCCAGGTTGGCGTCGATGACGGCGCCGCGGGCCCGGCCCTCGGGGTCGGCCTTCAGCTCCTCGATGTCGGCGACCAGCAGGATCGTCTCGAGCAGGCTGTCCAGGTTGGTCCGGGCTTTCGCCGACACGTCGACGAACTCCACGGTGCCACCCCACTCCGCCGGCACCACGCCGAGCTCCACCATCTGCTGGCGGACCCGCTGCGGGTCGGCCTCCGGCTTGTCCACCTTGTTCACGGCGACGATGATCGGCACCCCGGCGGCCCGCGCATGGTCCAGGGCCTCGACCGTCTGCGGCTTGACCCCGTCGTCGGCCGCCACCACGAGCACCGCGATGTCGGTGACCTGCGCCCCTCGAGCCCGCATCGCCGTGA
>Ga0184612_10001662_pt1 | contig 10792 bp, 5 predicted proteins | sample PLM3_60_coex_FD_133163 | JGI IMG/M metagenome (GOLD analysis project Ga0184612, IMG submission 133163) | Groundwater sediment microbial communities from an aquifer in East River, Colorado, USA - PLM3_60_coex | ecosystem: Environmental > Terrestrial > Soil > Riparian zone | place: USA: East...
CACTGAATTCGAACCTTCCTGTTTGGAGCATTGTAGTTGCTCTGTTTTTCATCATTTTGGATTTGTTTCGGATTTCGGATTTCGAATTTCGTGCTTTCCGCCGCGGCTTTGCGCGCGGCGAACCATCATTAAGCGCAAATATCTTTGCTTAGGTTTTTTTCGCCGGTGTGTTATCATTGGATATCACTTCGATGAGCGAAAAAACCATTCCATCCGAGCTGTCCCGTGCGCCGTCCCTCGCTTCTCGGCTGTTGTTTGTCTTCAACTTCAAGCGGCTCAAAGTCTGGCTCTGGTGGCTGGCGCTGTTTGCGATCATCGCCGCCGCCATTTTCGTCGAGATTCAGACTTCGCTTTTGCAATCTTGGTTCTTCACCAGCACCAACGAGCGGCTCTTCTACAATTTAAAAGACGGCAGCAGCGATGCTATTCTTTTCCCGCGCGCCGCGCCGTTCGACGACCGGCGCGGCTATTCGAAGCTGCCGGCGTTTCAGTCCAAACTAGAAAGCCAAGGTTACAAAGTCAGTCAACAAACCCGCCAGTCGGAAACCATGCTGACGTTGATCGAGCGCGGCGTGTCGCCGCCGTACTTGGAACGGCCCGACACCAGCCTTGAGATCATGGGCGCCGACGGCGCGCCGCTGTTTCGTTACGCCCAGTCAGACTTTTTGTTTGAAAAACTCGACGGCATCCCGCCGTTGTTGGTAAAGACGTTGCTGTTTCTCGAAAACCGCGACCTCGACCGGCCTGCTACGTCGTGGCAAAACCCGGTGATCGAGTGGGACCGCACTGTCAAAGCGGCGCTTTTCTACATCGGCTCCAAACTGCAACTTCCCGTCGCCGTGCAGGGCGGCAGCACGCTCGCCGTCCAGTTGGAAAAGTTTCGCCATTCGCCCAATGGCCGCACGGACACTCCGGCAGAGAAATTGCGCCAAATCGTCGGCGCCAGCCTCAAAGCCTACCGCGAAGGCCCGAATACGCGCGCCTGGCGCGAGCGCATCGTCGTCGATTATCTCAACACCGTGCCGCTGGCGGCGGCGCCGGGCTACGGCGAGATCCATGGTTTGGGCGAAGGGCTCCACGCCTGGTTCGGTATGGAATTGCGCGACGTGGTTACGGCTCTCAATACACCGGGGAACAGTCCGGCGAAACTGCGCGCTTTCAAGCACGCGTTAACCTTGCTCATCGCAGTGCGCGCGCCGTCGGTTTTTTTAGTCGACGAGCGCGCCTCGCTGGAAGACAAAGTCGGCCAATTTACCCGGCTCATGGCCCGCGCCGGGATCATCGATTGGGAGTTCGCCACTGCACTGCAAGACACGCCGATCAAATTCTTACCGACCGCGCCTTTGCCGCCGCAGCCGTTATCGAGCAGCAAAAACAAGGCCGCCAACGCGATTCGCAACACCATGATGGAGTCTCTTGGTGTAACCAATCTCTACGATCTCAACCGTCTGCACTTGAGAGTCGACAGCAGCATCGACGTGCCGCTGCAAAAACATATCACGGAATTTTTTGACCGCTTGGCCGATAAAAAAGTGGTCGACTCGCTGGGGTTGAACGGCGAGCGCATGCTCGAAAACGACGATCCGAGCAAGGTGATCTATTCGTTTCTACTCGTCGAGGCGACACCGGCTGGCAATCTCGTGCGCGTGCAGGCGGACAATTTCGCCGCGCCCTTCGATTTTAACAAAAGCGTCAAACTTGAACTCGGCAGCACCGCCAAGTTGCGCACCTTGACTCATTACCTAGAGCTCATCGCCGAGCTGCATAAAGAGTTGTCCGGCCTGGACAACGCGGCATTGAAACGGCGCGGCCAGACGGCCCGCGATCCGTTGACCAAATGGGCAGCGGAAATCTTGCTCGAAGAAAAACGGCCGGCGCTGCAGCCATTCCTCGACAAAGCGATGGCGCGCCGTTATTCGGCTAGCCCCCATGAAACATTCTTCACCGGCGGCGGCGTGCATCATTTCGAGAATTTCGACGACAAAGACGACCAGCAGACTTTTGAATTGCGCGACGCCTTTCGCAACTCGACCAATCTGGTCTTCATCCGCCTGATTCGCGATCTGGTGTATTACCACCGCGCCCGTCTGCCGTATAACTCCGAGGTTGTTCTGAACACTCCGGCGAATCCCGACCGGCAAAGACTGCTCCAGGAAATTGCCGATGAAGAATCCCGCGCCGCGCTGCGCCGCGCCTATCAGAACTTCGCCAAGCAGCGGCCTGAAGAAATCGTCAAGCGGCTGCTCGGCGCCAAGGGCCACTTCGAGCGCCGCTTGGCGATTTTGTTTTTCGCCTGGCGCATCGGCAGCGACGAGGAAGCGCTTAGAGCTTGGTTGGCGAAACACCAAGTGAACACCGCGGAGATAGACATGGCGAAACTCTTTCGCGCCTTTGACAATCCGCGCCTGACCTTGGTCGATTATGCCTATCTGCTCGGCCTCCATCCGCTCGATCTGTGGTGCGCCAACGCATATCGCGACGACGCCAATCTGACTTGGGAAAAACTCTGGACTGACAGTGGCGAAGCGCGCCGCGTCGGTTCTTCATGGTTACTCAGTGACCGCGCTCATCGCGCGCAGGATCTGCGGCTGCGCATTCGCATGGAGAAAGATGCCTTCAACCGCTTGGCGCCCTACTGGCAGAGGCTCGGTTTTCCGTTCAAAACTTTGGTGCCGACCTACGCCTCCGCTATCGGCAGCTCTTCCGATCGCCCGGTGGCGCTGGCGGAATTGGTCGGCATTCTGGTCAATAACGGCGTGCGCCGCCCGGCTTCAAGCCTAACCAAAGTCCACTTCGCCGGCGGCACACCGTACGAAACCGTGCTCGAACCGAGCCACCCCAAAGGCGAGCAAGTGTTAGCCGCCGAAGTCGCCCACACCGTGCGTCAAGCCATGGCGACGGTCGTCGAGCAAGGCACCGCGCGCCGTCTGAACGGCGTCTTTAAATTATCCAATGGCGAAGTGGTCACTGCCGGCGGCAAGACCGGCTCCGGCGACAACCGCTTCGAGACTTTTAATCGCGCCGGCGCCGTCATCAGTTCGCGGGCGACCAACCGCACGGCAACTTTCGTTTTCTACATCGGCGAGCGCTACTTCGGCGTGATCACCGCCTACGTCCAAGGCCGCGAGGCGGGCAACTATCACTTCACCAGCGGCCTGCCGGTCACGATCTTAAAACTGCTCGCCCCGGCGATCGTCGCCAGGTTGGAAAATAAACCGCTCAAGCAGCCGACAACACCGCCGGCCGACCAAACGCCAGCCGATGTGCGCGCACAGACAATCTCCTCGCCTCCTGCAAACCGTCCCGGTCGCAGCAGCCCGGCCCAATGAACAACCGCGCAGCAAGCTGCTGGGCATCGACCCACAGAGATTAAATCGCCAACGGACGCGCGTGTCCGATTTGCAATCTGCAATATGAAATCTGAGATTCGTGATTCCACGCAGCGCGGAATCACGTCCCGCGCCGATTGCCATACAGCTGAATATGCAATCGCGGCGTGTAGCTAAAGCCGTGCTGCTTGCACAGCTCGACGATCCATTTCGCCTTGCGGTTTAGCTCCCGGCTTGTCGTCCCCTGCGCCATCATTAGCACGCGCGCCGGATCGACGTTTCGCAATTGATTGAGCAGGTCGCCAATCTCGACGAATTCTTCCCTGCGCTCGACGACGAATTTCAGTTGATAGTCATAGACGTCGACATAATTCTGAATGACAGCAAAATTTAACCGGCGCCGCTCATGCATCGCCGCGAACTTTCCCCGCGCCCTTTTCCACGGAGTCGAGTTGGCCAGCTTCGGACTCATGGAAATTAGATCGGCAGCCAACGGCTTGAAGATCGTCGCCGCTGTCTCGATCGTGATATGCGCGCCGCGCTGTTTGAGTTGCTGGGTAAGCTCGGCGATATCCGGCGCCAGCAGCGGCTCGCCGCCGGTGATGACCACATGGCGAGCGGGATAGTTGCCAACCTCGCTGAGAATTTTTTTGACGCTCCAGTTTTTTCCTTCTGGGTTCCATGACGTGTAGGGCGTGTCACACCAAACGCAACGTAGATTGCAGCCGGAAGTGCGAATGAAAACCGATGGCACGCCGAGCAGCCGGCCTTCCCCTTGAATGGAATAAAAAATTTCGCTGATCCGCACGGCGCCACAGTAACAGAGGAGAATCGACTCTGGAAGCGATGGATTTCAACTTTGATTCACCTAGCGCGTGTGGTAGACGTAGTGGGTTAGCTCAGGTAAAAAACAGCCGCACCGTACACGGCATGGCAAAAAGCATGACAACGACGGCGGATAGAGAAGCATTGCTGGCGGAAGAGAAAAAGCTCCGTCGCTTGGGCCGAGCGATGGATATCGCGGCGGCGCTGCTCTGGAAGGTCAATCTCACACTCGAAGAAGCGCAGGATGTCGTCAACCACGCCAAGCAAACCGCGCTGCAACTCTTCCCCGACAAAGAAGACACCTTCGATCTCATTTACGGCTCGCGTTTCCGCCGCATCCTGGTTGAAAAGTATCGTTTGCAATAGAGCTCGCTCATGAACGGAAAAGCGATCCACATCCGCGGCGCCAAGCAAAACAATCTCAAAAATCTCGACATCGAGATTCCGCTGAACCAACTGACCGTCGTCACCGGCGTGAGCGGCTCAGGAAAATCGACGCTCGCCTTCGACATTCTCTACGCCGAAGGGCAGCGCCGCTACGTCGAAAGTTTTTCCGCTTATGCGCGCCAATTCCTCGACCGTATGGACAAGCCCGATGTCGAGAGCATCGAAGGCATCCCGCCGACCATCGCCATCGATCAGAGCCGGTCGGTGCGCACTTCGCGCTCCACCGTCGGCACCATGACCGAGCTGCACGACCATTTCAAATTGCTGTTCGCCAAGATCGCGGTGCTCTACTGCCGCGGCTGTGGGCGCGTCGTCGATCGCGACAGCGCGCAGTCGGTGTTTAACAAGATCGCAGCGTTTGAAGAAGGCGCGCCGGCGGTTTTGACATTTCCCTTGGCGCCTTCATCCGTGGCGTGGGACGAGGTGCGCAACGGTTTGCGCCAAGCCGGCTTTCATCGCCTGCTCGTCGACCAGACGATTCGCGAGCTTGACGAAATTAGCAACGCGCCGGCAAAGCATGAAACCTTGCAAGTGGTCATCGACCGTTTCGCTTTTCGGCCACAGAACAAAAAACGCATCACCGACTCGTTGGAGCAGGCGTTTCACTATGGCAAAGGGCGCTTGAGTTTGTTTTTGCCTGACCAAGAGTGGCGCCGCGAACCGTTCAGCAATCATCTGCACTGCCCGCACTGCGATATTTCGTACCGCGATCCGGTGCCCAATCTGTTTTCGTTTAACAGCCCGCTCGGCGCCTGCGAAACCTGCCGCGGCTTCGGCCGGGTCATCGACATCGATCTCGATTTAGTCATTCCCGATCCCGGCAAATCGCTCAGCGACGGCGCGATCCGGCCATGGATCAATCGCCAGCGCAGAACCAAACGGCTGCTCGACTTCTGCGCGCGCAAAAAAATTCCCGGCAAAAAACCCTGGGGCGAGTTGAGCGACGCGCAAAGGCATTTGATCATCGACGGCGACGGCGAGTATCGCGGCATCCGCGGTTGGTTCCGCCGCCTGGAGCGGCGCAGCTACCGCATGCACGTACGCGTGCTCCTGGCGCGCTACCGGGCGTATTTAATGTGCCCGGAATGCCAAGGCAGCCGGCTCAAAGCCGACGCGCTCAATTACCGCATCGACGGCAAAGACATCGCGCAAGTGAACGCGCTGAGCGTCGGCGCGGCGCAGGTATTTTTTAATCAGTTGAAACCAGTTGGCGCCCTCGACCAAGTGTCGAGCTTGATTCTCGACGAGATCCGCCGCCGCTTCGGCTATCTGGTCGGCGTTGGCCTGGAATATCTGACACTAGACCGCCAATCGCGCACTCTTTCCGGCGGCGAGTTAGAGCGCGTCGACCTGACCACCGCGATCGGCTCGTCGCTGGTCAATACGCTCTACGTGCTCGACGAGCCGTCCATCGGTCTGCACCCGCGCGACAGCCGGCGCCTGGTGGAAATTCTCCATCGCCTGCGCGCCAATCAGAATACCGTGGTCGTAGTCGAGCATGACCCGGAGATCATCAAGGAATGCGATCACATCATCGATCTTGGGCCGAAAGCCGGCGAACAAGGCGGCGAGATCATGTTCGCCGGTTCCTACAAAGACTTGCTCAAAGACGAGAACTCGCTCACCGCGGCCTACTTGAGCCAGCGCAAGACCATTCCGTTTCCCGCGCGCAATCGCAAGCCGCTGCTGCAACGCTCGCTCAAAATCACCGGCGCCCGCGCCAATAATCTAAAAAACATCGACGTGGAAATTCCCCTCGGCGTGCTGGTTTGCATTACCGGCGTATCGGGCTCGGGCAAGTCGAGCCTGGTTGACGAAGTGCTGCACCGCAATTTGAAAAAACTCAAGGAAGCGCCCACCGCCAACATCACCGATTGTGAAAAGATCGACGGCGTCGACAAGATTTCCGAAGTCGTGCTGGTCGATCAATCGCCGGTCGGCACCACGCCGCGCTCCAACCCGGCGACCTACATGAAAGCGTTCGACGGCATTCGCCGTCTGTTCGCCACTGCCGAGCTGTCGCGCCTGCGCGGCTACACGCCGTCGACTTTTTCTTTTAACGTCGAGGGCGGCCGCTGCGAGACTTGCCGCGGCGAGGGTTTTGAAAAAGTCGAGATGCAGTTTCTCTCCGACGTTTATACCTCCTGCGCCGAGTGTCACGGCAGCCGCTACCGCGAAGAGGTTCTCGAAGTGAGCTATCGAGGCAAAAGCATCCGCCAGGTGCTCGACCTCACTGTCGGCGAAGCGCTGGAGTTTTTCAAAGACACGGCGGAAGTCAAAAATGCGCTTTATCCGCTGCGCGCGGTCGGGTTGGAATATGTCCGCCTGGGGCAACCGCTGACCACGCTCTCCGGCGGCGAATCGCAGCGCCTGAAGCTCGCCGCCCATATGGCGCGGGCGAAAAAAGCCGGCACGCTGTTTATTTTCGACGAGCCGACCACTGGGCTCCACTTCCACGACATCGAACGGCTGCTCTGGGCGTTTAACGAACTGATCGATCAAGGCCACTCCATCGTCGTCATCGAGCATAATTTAGAAGTCGTCAAATGCGCCGATCACATCATCGATCTCGGCCCGGAAGGCGGCGATAAAGGCGGCGAGATCGTGGCAACGGGAACGCCCGAGCAAATTGCCGCGGTCGAGCGCTCGTACACCGGCGTTTATCTGCGGCCCTATTTGAACCGAAACGTTTCGCCCTTCGCGCCGGTTTTGGAAAAACCTGCAACGGCACTAGCGGTCAAAGACGGCATCGACGATCATTCCATCGTCATCGTCGGCGCCAAGGAACATAATCTCAAAAATATCAGCGTCAACATTCCGCGCGACCGCTTCGTCGTCTTCACCGGTCTCAGCGGCTCGGGAAAGTCTTCGCTTGCTTTCGACATTGTTTATGCCGAAGGGCAGCGCCGCTACATCGACAGTCTGTCCGCCTACGCGCGCCAGTTTCTCGAAGTGATGGCGCGCCCCAACGTCGACTATGTCGCGGGCATCCCGCCGACGGCCGCCATCGAACAGCGCTTGAGCCAAGGCGGTAAAAAATCCACCGTCGCCACCGTGACGGAAATCTATCACTACCTGCGCCTGCTCTACGCGAAAATCGGCAAGCAACATTGCGTCAACTGCGGCCGGGCGATTCACTCACTCACGCGCAGCCAGATTCTCGACCGTATCGGCCGCTCCTATCGCGGCAAAGACGTGTTGGTGTTGAGCCCGCTGGTGCGCGGCCGCAAAGGTTTTCATAAAGAAGTCATCGCCGGCGCGCGCCGCTTGGGCTACCGCCGCGCGCGCATCGACGGAAAGCTACTAGATATCCGCGCGCCTGAGTTAACCAACGGCTTGGAGCGCTTCAAAGAGCACAACATCGACATCGTCATCGGCAAAGCCAAAGCCGGCGGCCGTGAAGTCGAAGCGATGATCGATCAAGGTCTGCGCTTGGGCAACGGCGTCATTCACTTAATCTCCGAGCGCGGCGAGCAGATTTTCAACCAGCGGCTTTTTTGCCTCGGTTGCGGCATCGGCTATGAACCTCTTGACCCGCGGCTGTTTTCATTTAATAGCCAGCAAGGGGCGTGTAAGGAATGCGCCGGCATGGGCTTCACTTTCGATTTCGATCCCAATTTAATCTTTGCCGACCCGCGCCGCCCGCTTAAAGACGCGCTCAGCGGCATCACCGCCGGCTCGTCGGTCAACGGCTCCGAGATCGAACGCGCCATGCAGCGCATATTGAAAAAGCTCGAAGACGATCACGACATCGATATTGCGAAACCCTTCGCCAAACTGCCGAAGAAAACCCAGGAAGAAATTCTTAACGGCGGCAAGGGCCGCGGCGCCTTCGTCGGCCTGGTGCCCTATTTGAAAGAACTCTCGGCGGCGAGCGATGAACATTCCGCCAACGATCTCGACGATCTCATGACGGAAATACCTTGCACGGCTTGCCACGGCCGCCGCCTCAATCAGCGCGCCCAAGCGGTCAAAGTCGAAGGCAAGGCGATCTGGGAGATCACCGAGCTCGCCGTTGACGACGCTAGGGAATACTTCGTCAAGCTCGATCTGTCCCACGCCGACAACGCCAACGCCGCGCGCGACCAAGTGGTAGCGGATAAAATTCTCCGGGAAATTCAGCAGCGTTTGAACTTTCTCTCCGAGGTCGGCTTGCCTTATCTAACCCTCGACCGGCGCGCCGACACGCTCTCCGGCGGCGAGGCCCAGCGCATTCGTCTGGCGGCGCAGTTGGGCTCCAACCTGCGTGGGGTCTGTTACATCCTCGACGAACCGACCATCGGTTTGCACCCGCGCGACAACGCCATGCTACTGAAAACTCTGCGCCGGCTCGAACAATTGGGCAACAGCGTGCTCGTCGTCGAACATGACGAAGCGACCATTCAGTCGGCGGATCTGATCATCGACTTGGGACCCGGCGCCGGCGTGCATGGCGGCAACGTGGTTTCCATCGGCACGCCGGAGGAAATCAGAAGTAATCCCGATTCGCCCACCGGCGCCTACCTGCGCGCGGAGCGAAAGCGTCTTGGGCCGAAACGGGAATTGAAAAAATCCCAGTGGCTGACTATCCCCGGCGCCAAGACGCACAATTTGAAAAACCTCGACGTCAAACTTCCCCTCGCCATGTGGAGCTGCATCACCGGCATCTCCGGCTCGGGCAAGAGCACGCTGGTCAGAGAAGTGCTTTACAAAGGCATCAAGCTTCTGCTCGGCCAATTCGCCGGACGGCCCGGACAATATAAGGAAATCGCCGGCTGGAAGGCAATTGAACGGATCGTCGAAGTCGATCAAACCCCCATCGGCAAAACGCCGCGCTCGGTGCCGGTATCCTACATCGGCGTGTTGGATGAAATTCGCAAGCTCTACGCGCTCGCTCCCGAAGCGCGTTTGCGCGGCTACACCGCGAGCCGTTTTTCATTTAATGTCAAAGGCGGCCGCTGCGAGGAGTGCGCCGGCCAGGGTAAGATTCGTAAAGAGATGAGTTTTCTTCCTGACGTGTTCATCGACTGCGAAGCCTGCAATGGCCAGCGTTTCAACGACGAAACGCTGAGCATCCGCTACAACGAAAAAAATATCTTCGACGTGTTTTGTCTGACCGTGGAAGAAGCCGTGCCGTTCTTCCACCCTTTTCCGAAAATCGCCCGGCCGCTAAAGATACTCGATGACATCGGCATGGGCTACATCAATCTCGGCCAAGCGAGCAACACGCTCTCCGGCGGCGAAGCCCAACGCATCAAGCTCGCCTACGAGCTCGGCAAGGAATCCCACGGCACGACGCTCTACGTGCTCGACGAGCCGACCACGGGACTGCATTTCCTCGACGTGGAAAAGTTGATTCACATCCTTCATCGCCTGGTCGACATGGGCAACACCGTGGTCACCATCGAGCATAACCTCGACATCATTAAAGACGCCGACTACATCGTCGATCTCGGCCCCGAAGGCGGCGAGCAAGGCGGCCAGTTAGTCGCCTGCGGCGCGCCGATGGACGTGATCAAAGACGGCAAGAAATCTTATACGGCGCGTTATCTGCGCGAGTATTTGAACGGCGGCGCCAGCGCGCCGGCACGCGAAGCATCGCGCAACAGGGTGACGGCCTAACTTGGCGGGAAGAATTTTTCAGATGATTGGCCGCGGCCTTCGGCTCAAATGCCCCCGCTGCGGCGCGGGACGATTGTATAGCAAGCCGTTCAGAATGAATGAAAACTGCGCCGACTGCGGTCTCAAGTTCGAACGCGAGCAGGGCTATTTCGTCTGCACCATCTATATCAACTACGCGGCGACGGTCGCCATTGCCGTCCCCGGCTTCTTTCTGCTCGACGCCTTTACCAACATCTCGATCAACCAGCAGCTCGCTCTCTGGGTGCCCTTCGCGGTGATTTTTCCGTTGACCTTTTTTCACCACTCGAGAAGTTTATGGCTGGTGCTCGATCATTATTTCAACTCGACCAGTCAACTATTCAGCGTGCCGCCGAAACCGCCGACTGATAACTGATCACGGTAATTGTCTTTTACGTATCTTCCAACGGTCCACTAATTCAGAAATACGCGCGACGTTTCCATTGGGTTCGGCGTGGACGATGAGCGCTTCATCGGACAAAGCAGCGACCAGTTCGTTTCGTTGGTGTGACGATTCAGTCGTCGGACGGCGTGGACGTTTCGCAAACGGCGAAAGCAGAAGCAAGCGTCCA
>Ga0184612_10001663_pt1 | contig 10789 bp, 12 predicted proteins | sample PLM3_60_coex_FD_133163 | JGI IMG/M metagenome (GOLD analysis project Ga0184612, IMG submission 133163) | Groundwater sediment microbial communities from an aquifer in East River, Colorado, USA - PLM3_60_coex | ecosystem: Environmental > Terrestrial > Soil > Riparian zone | place: USA: East...
CGCCCCGCCCGCCCCGCCCGGTCGCATGCTCGACCTCGGATGCGGCGACGGCACCGTGCTGTGGCTCGCGCAGCACGACGGATGGGACGTCCACGGCGTCGAGCTGTTTCCGGAACACGCGAAACTGGTGCGCGAGACACTGGGATTCGAGGTCGAAACCTCAGATATAACGGCGTACAAAGGCGTGGATGAGGCGTGGGACTGCGTGGTGCTCACCCACGTGCTCGAGCATCTGCCTGATCCGGTCGGCGCGTTGCGCAAGATCCGAAGTCTCTTGAAGCCCGGCGGCGTCGGGGTGCTCGAGTTTCCCAACATTGACGCATTCGATGCGCGCCTGCGGCGGCTGTTGGACCGCCTGCACATTCATCGTCGCCACTACGCCGCCACGTATGTTCCGGGGCACGTACAGGAGTTTTGTCGGGCGTCATTCGCGTTCGCCGCGCGGAACGCGGGACTCGCGCTCGAAGTGTGGGAGACGTACGCCATCAATCCGCTGCAGTACGCGCTGTTCCGGAATGTGCCGATAGGCAACAAAGCCCGAGTGCTCGTGCGGAGGCCTCCTTGATTGACGTAGAAACCCCTGCCCTGCTGTTGTCCCGCGACGTCATGGAGCGAAACCTGGCGCAGATGGCAGAACGAGTTAAGCGTCTAGGCGTCTCGCTGCGCCCCCACATCAAGACGCACAAATGCCTCGAGCTGGGTCGGCGCCAGCTCGCGCACGGCGCCCAGGGCGTAACGGTTTCCACACTGTTCGAAGCGGAGGCGTTCGCGCGCGGCGGGTTCACCGACCTCACCTGGGCGTTCCCGCTTGATCCGACGCACATCCCGCACGTGAAACGCATTGCCGACCGCGGGGTAACCTTGCGCGTCGTGCTCGATGACCTCCAGACGGCGAGGGCGGTCTCCGGTACGGGACTGCATGTGTGGCTGAAGGTGGACTGCGGATATCACCGCGCCGGCGTCGACCCCTCGTCGCGCTACGCGCTCGATGTCGCCCGGGAGCTGGGGGCGGAACGGAGGGGGGGCCACACGTTCGACGGGATTCTCAGTCATTCGGGTCACGCGTATCGCACGCGCAACAAGAACGAGGCGGCACAGATCGCCGAACAGGAGCGGCAGGTGATGTCCTGGTTCGCGGACTTGCTGCGCAAGGACGGCCTGCCCGTCCGCGGGGTCAGCGTCGGGTCCACCCCCGCGATGGTGGCCGCAAAAGATTTGACGGGCGTCACAGAAGCGCGGCTCGGGAATTACATCTTCTATGACCGAACCATGGTCCTGATCGGGTGCTGCGAGCCGCGGGATGTCGCCGTGTCGGTCCTGGCGACGGTAGTGTCGCACCAACCCGGCGCGTCGCATTTCGTCATCGATGCCGGAGCGCTGTCACTCTCGAAGGACCTGGGACCAACCCATGTGGGCGAACCCGCGTTCGGTGAAGTGAAGGGACATCCGGAGCTGACGGTGGCGTCGGTTTCGCAGGAGCACGGCGTGATCCGCGCCGCCGCGCCGGCGGCGATCGAAGGAAAATTCAAAGTCGGCCAGCAGATCGAGATCATTCCAAACCATGCCTGTTTGACCGAAGCGCATTTCGACGAGTATGTGGTGATCGAAGGAGGTCGCGTTATGGATCGCTGGCACATCGAGCGTGGCCGATGAAATTCCTGCCCCGTCACTTCTTGATTGCGCTCCTGCCCCTGATCTTTGGACTCGCCGCGAGCTGGGGCTTCGCTTTCTCGCAGGACAAATGCGGGCGACTGGTCGGCCCGATCTTCGCCCCCAAGTGTCACTGGATTCAGCTGGAGTATCAGCTCGGGTTTCAAATGGCGGGAACGTTGTTGGGCTGTCTGATTGCCGCCTTCCTTGGCGCCTGGCTGGAACGCCGCAGCCGAAGCGCCGCAGAACGTACTCATCTCAACCAGGGAGTGTCTGCATGAAAGCGCTACTCACGCTGGTGCTGCTGTTCGGCTTCGTGGGACCCGTCGTGGCGCAGGATACGACCGCTGCGCCTGCCGCTCCGCCGGCCGCCGCGAGCACCGCGACGGTCGAAGCGGTATTGGCCCGCACAATCGTGGACCGCGTACCGCAGGATACCGGCTCGGCGTTTCCCGACAGCGTCGGCACGATCATCTTGTGGACGCGCGTTTCCGGCGGCGACGGCCAGACCCTGCATCACGTCTGGTTCTTCGGCGACACAGAAGTCGGCGACGTGCCGTTGACGATCGGCGGCTCGCCGTGGCGCACGTGGAGCCGCAAGGCGATCCCGGTCGAAGCGAAGGGCGCGTGGCACGTTGAGATTCGGGATGATGCGGGCAACGTGCTGAAGAGGATTGATTTCACAGTCGGACAGTAAATGCAGACGTCTAGACGTCGAGACGTCTAGCGGAGTCGAGGTTCGAGTGAGCAGGAATTCCTAAACCCTCGATTCTCAAAACCGCTAGACGTCTCGACGTCTAGTCTTTATTGTAGGCCCTCATGGACCTCGTGGAGCAGATCGTCGCCAACCTGGAAGTCGAGCCCGGTGCCGCCGAGAAGGGCATCGGCGCCATTCTCATGGCGATGCGGATGGTGGTGGACAAGCCGACGTTCGAAAAGGTGCGCGCCGCCGTGCCTAACCATGAGAGCTACATGGGGCGCGCATTGATGAGCGGCGCGCGCACCGGCGAGATGATCGGCCTGGCGGGGCCCGCCGCATTGATGGCGGGCCTTGCCGCTGCGGGATTTCGGAAGGAAGATGTGCCGCGGCTGGGCCGGATCGTGTTGGAGCACCTCCGGTCCACCGTGGGCAATGAGGTCATCGAGAAGTTTTTGGCCGGCGCGCCGGCCCTGAAGGGATAGCGGCTACCAGCGCATCTTACCGAGCAACGATTTGAAGCGAGACTCGTTGCGCAGCGGATCCAGCATCGGATTCACCTTGAAGTAGGCCAGCCAACCGCGGCGCTCGTCATACGCACGCTCCGCCCAATCCAGCGCCCGATCCACGTTCCCCAACCCGATGTGCAGCATGGAAAACGGAACCGGCGAGACGTAGCCCTCCCGGGCCGCTACCTCGAGCTCCGCCAACAACTTCTCGGCCTCCGCGCGTTTCCCGGCTCGACCCAGGACCCAGCCCAATCCCGCCTTGGTGTACGCGCCCGCCGCGGGTAGCAGCAGGGTCTCACGAAAAATGCGCTCGGCCTCCTCGAGCCTGCCCCGGATGGCGAAGTTCTGTGCCAGAATCCGGTAGGTCTCGACCGCGGTCGGGTTCATCTCGATGGCACGGGCCAAATGGTCATGCGCCGACTCATACCGCCGGGCGTAGTGATAGAGCCATCCCACCGCGCGGCGGATCGACACCGACGCAGGATCGAGCTCGAGAGCGGTATGCGCTTCGAGCAGCGCTGCATCGTGCTGGCCGCGCGAGCAGAGCAGAAACGCGAACCAGTGATGGGCGCTCGCATAGCGCGGGTTCAGCTCGATGGCACGGCGGAATTCGCGCTCCGCGCCCTCCCAATCCCAGTCGTAGATGAACAGCGTCCAGGCGAGCGACGCGTGGGCCGACGGCACGGTTTCATCGAGCGCGAGCGCCTTGCGGGCATACTCTTTGGCTCGCGCATACGAATCTGCGACGGGAATAGCCCGGTAATCCACGTCGAGCGCGTAGGAATCGGCCAACCCGGCGTACGCCGGCGCGTAATTCGGATCGGCGGTGATCGCCTGCTCGAAAAATCCAACGGCTTCGTCGACACCTTCCTTCGTGCGCTTGCCCCAGGCATAGCGCCCTTTGAGGTAGAGGCCGTAGGCCTGGATGTTCTCCGTGTAACGCCGGGGGACATGCTCGGAGAGATCGGTGAACATCGTCGCGCGCAGCGTGCTCACGATCGTCCCGGCGATCTCGTCCTGGATCGTGAAAACGTCTACCAACTGACGATCGTAGCGCTGCGACCAGAGCAGCCGGCCATCGTCAGTGGACGTGAGCTGCGCGGTGATACGCAGCCGATCCCCCGCCTTGCGCACCGTTCCCTCCAAAACCACCGACGCGCCGAGCAGCGCACCCACTGCGCGCACATCCAGCGATTTCCCTTTCAACGCAAACACCGACGTGCGTGACGAGACCCGCAGTCCCGAGATCTTGGCGAGTGCGTCGATGAGCTCATCCGTGATGCCGTCGCTCAAATACTCGTTCTCGGCATCCGGGCTGGCGTTGACGAACGGGAGCACGGCGATCGAGCGGGTCGCCGTCGGACTCAGGATGGCGGACCCGTCAGGAGCGACCAACGCGGCGACGAATTCCGCGGTACTGGCAAACCGCTGATCGGGGTCCTTCTCGAGCGCATGCGCCAGCGCGCGCTCCACCGTGAGCGGCACCTCCGGACGCAACCCGCGCACCGGCCGGGGGCGTTCGGTGACGTGCTGCGCCATCACGGCACGCGGGCTGTTGCCCGTGAAGGGCGGCTCGCCAGCCAGCATCTCGTAGATGACGCACGCCAGGCTGTAGACGTCGCTCGCGGCGCCGAGCTCCGATTCGCCGCTCGCCTGCTCCGGGCTCATGTACTCGGGTGTTCCGACGGCCAGGCCAATTTCCGTGACCCTGTCTCCAGCTTCAGCATCACGGCACGCGCGAGCGACCCCAAAGTCCGCCAGCACAGCGTGTCCGTCGGCAAGCAAGATATTCTCAGGCTTCACGTCGCGATGCACGAATCCCTTGCGGTGGGCGAAGTCCAGGCCGGCACCGACTTCCTGCGCGATGCGCAGCGCGTCCTTGAGCGGCAGCCGGCGCGCCTCGGTCAGTCGCTCGCGCAATGATCCGCCGGGAACGTGCGGCTGAACGTAATAGAGGAGGCCTCCGGCTTTGCCGGAGTCGATCAGTGGGACAATGTGAGGATGGGAAAGGCGCGCCGCGATGCCGATCTCACGTAAGAAGCGCTCGGTCCCCAGTGCCGCAGTGATCTCGGGTCGCAGCACCTTGATTGCCACTTTGCGGCCATGCTTTTTCTCTTCGGCAAGATAGACCGTCGCCATGCCGCCGCGGCCCAGCTCGCGCTCGACGATGTAGCGATCGGCGAGCACAGCGGCAATAGGTATAGGCTCCGAGGGGCGCACGGAGCAAGAAGCTACGCGACGCGCAACGCACGGAACAGCCAGACCGTCAGCAGGGTCCCCAGCGCGAGCAATCCGAGGACTGTTGCAGCGACGCCAGCGATCACGAGCGTGAGAAACGCGCGATCGGCGCGTTCCGCCCGGACCGGCGACGCCAGGTGCTGCTCCAACAGGGCCACGTTCCGAAGATTGGCTTTCCACGCGAAGTCGAAAACATCCCCGATGACCGGAACGGCGCCCAGTCCCGCATCGAGCGCCACGTTACCGGCGATCCGCAGAATTGTGGCGCGCGATGCGCCTAACCGTACCGCCTCGACGAGGATCCACCCGGCGAGAACGGCGCCGGCGGCATCGCCGGCTCCGGGGATCAATCCGAGGATCGGATCGAGTCCGAAGCGCAGGTTGGTGCCGGGAATGCGAATCCCGGCATCCAACCAATACGCGAACTTGGAGAGGGCCGCGAAACGAGGCGGGGGAGACACGACTGGGGCGGGAGGACTCGAACCTCCAACTTCCCGGTTAACAGCCGGGCGGTCTGCCAGTTGACCTACACCCCAAACGAACAGTTGCAAGACGCCAAGAAAGCGAAGCTACTTTATTAACACTGATATGGCCATCGCCCCTGGAAAGGAAGAGGACCTACCCGACATCCTCGCGCTCCTGAAGCGGAGCGCGTTGCCAGTTGCTGGGATCGAGCGGCACGTTTCTACGACGCTCGTCGCACGGCACGATGACAAGATCGTGGGATGCGCAGCCGTGGAGGTATACGGTCAGGCCGGCTTGCTGCGGTCCGTTGCGGTCGAGCCCGCAAGACGCAGCGAAGGTCTGGGCGAACAGCTGACCAAAGCGGCGCTCGAGCTGGCACGGAAGCGCGGCGTCCGCACCATCTACCTGCTCACGACAACCGCGAGCCACTTCTTTCCGCGGTTCGGCTTTACCGCGATTCCGCGGACCGAGCTCGATCCAGCACTGGAGCAATCGGAAGAGCTGCGCGGCGCGTGTCCCGCACGCGCGCTCGCGATGCGGGCGTCGCTCAGTACTTAAGGCCCGCTTTCTCCGCAAACCTCTTTACCGCTTCCTGCTCCTCGGCGCTGAGCTTCTCGGGCAACGTCACGTGGGCCTCCACGTACATGTCCCCGCGGCGACCGTTCTTCTCGATCCCATGCCCTGGAATCCTGAACTTTTGGCCATGCTGCGTACCAGCCGGTATCCGTAACACGACGCGCTTGTCATCGAGCGCCTTCACCTTGATCCGCGAGCCCAGCAACGCCTGAGCGAGATTGATCGGTACGACGCCGATCAGATCGAGTCCTTCGCGACGGAAAAAGCGATCGGGTGCGATTTGAATCTGGACGATGAGGTCGCCTCGGCCCTTGGGCCCCTGGTTCTTGAGTCGCAGCCGCGCGCCATCCTCGACGCCGGCGGGAATCTCAACGTTGACGCGCTTCTCGACGCGCAGCTCCCCGCTCCCCTGACAGGTGGGACAGCGCTGCGACGGGACCGTGCCCTTCCCACGGCACACGGGGCATGGCCGATTGACCGCGAAACCGCCCTGCCCGAATGACACCGTGCCGCGGCCCTTGCATTCCGGACAGGTGTTGACGGTCGCACCCTTGGCGGCTCCCGTACCGCCGCAGGTCGGGCAGACCTCGGGCATCGCGAGGGTGATCGGTACCGTTCCGCCGAGTGCGGCAGTGCGGAATGGAATCGTGATGCTGGTCTCGGTATCCTCCGGCTCCGCTTCCCGACCGGCGCCGCGACGCCCGAAGATGGACGAGAAGATGTCGCCCAAACCCCCGAGGTCGGACATGTCGAATGCGCCGCCGTCCGGCGGCGCGCTGCGGCCGCGGCGCGCGCTGCCTCCGCCGCTCGGACCCGCGAACGCGCCGTAGCGGCGCAGCTGATCGTATTTCTTGCGCTTCTCGGTGTCGCTGAGCACGTCGTGCGCCTCGTTGATCTCCTTGAAGCGCTCGGCGGCCTGCGGGTTGTTGGGATTGCGATCAGGATGGTGCTGCTTGGCCAACCGCCTGAAGGCCTTTTTGATCTCGTCCGTCGTGGCTGTTTCGGCGACTCCCAACACCTGGTAGTAGTCGCGCTGTGCCGCCATTACTTACCCTGCCAGGTCAGCACGATCACGCGCGCCGGCCGGAGTAACGTGTCGCGCATCTTATAGCCAGGTTGCACCACCTGGCCTACGGTGTGGTCGTCCTCGGGTTTCGGAGCAGGTTGCGTCGTGACCGCCTCGTGCACGTTGGGATCGAACGGCACGCCGGCCTGGTCAATGCGCGTCACGCCCGCATTCTCCAGCTCCTTCCACACCTTGCGTTCCACCAGGTCCACGCCCTCATGGAGAGTTTTGGAATCGATCTCCGCGGGGTCGATGTGCGCGAAGCGCGATAAGTCGTCCAGCGCATCGGCGAGCCGAGACACCAGCTCCGCCTGTGCCCGCGTCCACGTTTCGGTTCGTTCCTTGATGGTCCGCTTGCGGAAGTTGTCGTACTCGGCGGCGAGCCGCAGATGCCGGTCCTTCCAGACATCGACCTCGGACGGCGCGGCGGGAGCTGACGGGACCTCCGCGTCTGGGGGCGCGGGCGCCGCGGCAAAATTCCCCACGGGCTCCCCCCTGTCCGGGTCGAGGGACGGAGCCTGGGGTTGGTGAGGGCGCGGGGAACGTTTATTGGTCATAGATGGGAACTTTCGCTCTGACAACAAGATACCCCGGGACACTTTTGCGGGAAAGCGCCCCGGGGCTCGAGAACCCTCTTGCTTTAGTTACCGAACATCAAACCTACGGTCAGCGGCACGAACGTGATCGACGATCCGCTCGTCTGAACACTCAGATAGCGGGCTTCAGCAAAGGCGTTGAACGCTCCCAGCCCGAACAGCACACCGCCGCCGAACCCAAAGCCAATCTTCGTTTCCGAGCTGCCGAATGCGTCAACGTTGTAAAACCCGAGGCCGCCTAGAACGTACGGCCTCGCCGGCGCCCTTGGTGCACCGAAATGATAGAGTAAACTGACGTTCCCGCCCAAAATGGAGGTGCTGCCACTGCCGGCGTCGTGTGAGGTGCTCGAGTAGATCCCGTCCACGCGCAGGTGCACGGGGGTCGTCGAGGCAAGGGAGAACTGGAGCACGCCTAACAGGTTCACGCCCATTTTGTCCCCGTCCCCGTAGTTCCCCATGGGGAATGTCGGCCCGACGCCGAGGCCGAATCTGGTTCCCTCGGTGGGTTGACGCTGTTGTGCGCGCAATGCCGTCGTCGTGCAGAGCCCCAGCGCCAGCGCCAGAGCCCCAAAGGACATCCGTGTCATTGCTTCTCCTTGGTTAAGAGTCGCTCGGTGCACGCGTCTCGACCTTCCAACGAGATCCAAAGTAATGAGGCCCAGCGAGGAACTCCAGCATATCCCGCATTACGGGCTCTCCCGCATCGTCGGGCTGGCTCACCGACTCGTGACCGAACTCCGGGTACCAGCGCACGCGCGCCTGGCACGTCAAGGCCTCCGCGAACGTCCGCGCGAGCGACGCGTCCACGACCTGATCGTTGCCTGCCAGGAGGAACAGCAGCGGGCATTCGATTCGCTGATGATCCGCCACCACGGCGCGCTGCGCCCACTGAATCTCCGCGCGCGCGCCCGCGGTCATGCGATCATCCCCTCGCCCCGTCGGCAACGTCGGCCAGAGATCCGCGAACTTGGCCGCCAGCCGCTTCCACGCAGCCGGCCGGCGCCGGGACGCGAGCCATGGACTGGATACGATCGCGGCGATGGGTGGCTCGCCCGGCTGCGTTTCCAAGTAGCGCAAGACGACAAGGCCGCCGAAGCCGTGTCCGAAGAGCACCTGCGGGACATCGTGGTGCCGCCGCACGGCGCGGCGGAACGCCTGGAGGTCGCCGAGCAGCTGGCTGAAGCGTGACAGATGCGCACGCCGTCCGCCTGAGCGGCCGTGCCCGCGCTGATCCAGCACATATGCCGCGAAGCCGGCGTCCCGCAGGCTCGCTCCCCTCGCCGCCCAACGCTCGGCCTGATCCGCCCAGCCATGGAGGAGCAGCACCGCCGTTCGCGGTCCGGATTCGCTCGCGGGAGGCTCGTACGCGTCGTAGACGAGCGGCGTGCCGTCGGGCGCGTTGACGCGATTCATGGGCTTCCTGCCGGCGCGAGGAGGCGCCGCAGCAAATCGAGCGCTGCTTGCGCCGCGCGCGCGCGAATCTCGCCGCGATCGCCGGGGAATATCCGGCGCAACGCACGGTGCTGGGATCCGAAGCGGGCCGCCAGCCACACGGTACCCACGGGCTTTCCCGGCGTTCCTCCTCCCGGACCAGCGATCCCCGTGATCGCGAGAGCCGCCTCCACCGCGAAACGCAGCTGCGCGCCGTGTACCATCGCGAGCACGACTTCCTCCGACACCGCCCCGTGCGCGCCGAGTAGCTCGAGCGGAACGTTTAGATCGGCGCTTTTCACCTCGTCGCCGTACGCGACAACGCCGCCGACGAAGACATCGGACGCCCCGGCGACGGCGGTGATCCGTCCGCCGAGCAATCCACCAGTGCACGACTCTGCGACGGCGAGCCGCGCGTGTCGCGAGCGCAGCTGCTCGAGCACGGTCGCGGCGAGGTCTGTGCCGTCCTCGCCATAGAAGTGCTCACCCGCTCGTTCACGCAGCTGCCCCGCCGCCGCAGCAAGCAGGCGGTCTGCTTCGTCCGCACGCAGTCCCCACGCAGTTACACGCAGATCCACGCCTTCTGTCGAAGGCAGATACGCGAGCGTCAGCGGCACGATGTCGTTCTCGATCGCGCCGACGCGCTCCGCGAGCGCCGACTCGGCAACGCCCGTCGTGCGCACCGTCCTCGACCGAACCACCACGCCCGCGCTACGGGCCGCCAGGCGCGGCAGTACCTCCTCTCGGAGCAGACCACGCATCTCGGACGGAACGCCGGGCAGCAGCACCACCACGCGCCCCTGGTCGTCTTCGAGCCAAAGCCCTGGGGCCGTGCCTCGGGGATTCGGCAGGACGGTCGCCCCTGCCGGGACCTCGGCCTGGGTGCGGTTCACGGCAGGCATGGTGCGACCCAGACGGCGGAAGCGCTCCTCGAGCGAGCGGAGCACCGTCTCGTCCAGCAGCAGCGGTTTTCCGAAGATCGCCGCGACCTCGCGTTTGGTCATGTCGTCGCGCGTGGGGCCAAGGCCGCCGGTGGTGATCACGAAGCCGGTGCGCGCCAGGGCCTCGGCGACGGCGGCGCGAATCGTCTCGGGCCGATCCGACACCGAGACGTGGCGCACGACCTCCACGCCGGCCGCGGCGAGCGCCCGTCCCAGCTCGGCGGCATTCGTATCGAGGATCTGGCCCAGCAGCAGCTCGGTGCCGATGGTGACAACCTCGAGCTTCACTTGCCGACTTTGAGGAGGGCCCGGTAGCGGTAAAGGTAGACGAAGAGCGAGTACACCGTGAGCACGATCGCGCCGGCCAGCGTCACCGCGACGAACCAGCCGTGAAACTCATCCCAGAATTCCCGAAATGCCCCGGCGAGCCGCAGCTCGGCGATGGCGTCTTTCCACGCGAACCACGCGATCGTCGCGCCGATGAAGATGTTCTGAACGACGGCCTTCAACTTGCCTGCGCCCACCGCGGGGATCACGATGCCGCGGCGCTTGGCGAAAAAGCGAAACACGGTGATCAACACTTCCCGCCCCACGAGCAGCAGCGCGACCCAGACCGGAAA
>Ga0184612_10001664_pt1 | contig 10788 bp, 10 predicted proteins | sample PLM3_60_coex_FD_133163 | JGI IMG/M metagenome (GOLD analysis project Ga0184612, IMG submission 133163) | Groundwater sediment microbial communities from an aquifer in East River, Colorado, USA - PLM3_60_coex | ecosystem: Environmental > Terrestrial > Soil > Riparian zone | place: USA: East...
CGGCGCTCAACGTTCCCTCGTTGCAGACGCCGCAATTGCTGCCGTTCGCGCTGTCGCTGATCATGCAGCGGCTGGCGCAGCCGTGGCAGATCATCCGTCTCGCGATCAAGATGGCGGCATCCGATGACGAGATTCGCGTGGCCGCCACGCCCTACGGCATCGCCGTCACGATCGCGCTGCACGATCTCTCGTTCCTCACGGCCTGCCTGCGCACGGACATCAGGCGCAGCCATTTCGACAATGTCGGCGAGCAACTGAAAATGCTGCACGATGGCGTGCGTGGGCTGCGCACCGAGCTCGATCTGCGCAACGATTCCGCGTGGGGCCGCCAGCTCACCTCGATCCGCGCCGATATTTCCAATTCGCTGCAGTCCGAGATCGAGAGCGTGCCCGGCCGGGTCCGCCGCATCCTGCGTCAGCGCGCCGACAAGGATATCGCTGCCGCGCCGAAAATCGACGCCTCGGAGGTCGAAGAGATCGCCGCCCTGATCGACTTCGTGGCGGTGTGCCGCACCTATGCCAGCGAACTCGCCATCAACGAGGTCACGCTGCGGACCTATTCCGATCTGCAGCATTACGTCGAGCGATCCACCGAGAGCCTGGTGCAGGCGCTGCGCGGCGGCGACCCCAAGGCGCGCGCCTACCGCCAGACGCAGGCCCAGGCGGCGATCCGCTTCTGCGAAATCCTGTTCGGCCATGACTATGCGTCGCTGATGAGCCGGGCGGCCGAAAATGCCGTGACCGGCGAGCGCAAAGCGACCAAGGCGAGCTAGGCTCAAATCCCCGCCGGCCTGGCCTTCTGGGAGACTCTCGTCCGGATGTTTTCTGCCGCAATTGTCAATTGCCGTGCTTGCCGCCGGTGGTGTAAAGCGGCGCATCGGCGCTCGCCTGGACGCGCCGTTCCGCCCCCGGGAACCGCCTGATGACGCTGTGGTTTATGTTCGCGCTGATGACGGTCGCGGCGATCTTCGCCGTGCTCTGGCCGTTGAGCCGCGGCTCTTCTGCGCCGGCCGGCGGCAGTGAGGAGGCGGTCTACAGGGATCAGCTTGCCGAGATCGATCGCGATGTCGCTGCGGGCCTGATCGGCGTGTCCGAGGCCGAGGCCGCGCGTGTCGAAATCGGCCGCCGTCTGCTCGCCGCCGCGGACGGCCAGCGCGACCTGCCGGCGCGGTCGAACCTTGGTCTGCGCCGCGCTTCCGCGATCGTGGCGTTGGTGGGCTTGCCGATCGCGGCGGTGACGTTCTACCTGTCGCTCGGGTCGCCGCAACTGGGCGACTTTCCGCTTGTCTCGCGCACCCGTACTGCCGACGCCAACCAGCCGCTCGACAACATGGTGGCGCAGGTCGAGGCGCATCTCGAAAAAAATCCGGCAGACGGCCGCGGCTGGACCGTGCTGGCGCCAGTGCTGGCACGTCTCGGCCGTTACGATGATGCGGTCCGGGCCTACCGTAACGTCATCACCTATGCCGGTGACGGCGCGGAGCGCCGCTCTGATCTCGGCGAAGCGCTAGCGATCGTGGCGGGCGGCGTCGTCACGGCGGAGGCCAAGGCTGAATTCGAACGCGCGGTGGCGCAGAGCGCCGATGAGCCCAGGGCCAATTATTTCCTCGGGCTCGCCGCCGAACAGGACGGCCGCCAGGCCGATGCCGCCGCGATCTGGCGCGGCATCCTCGCCAAGGCGCCGGCCGACGCGCCATGGCGTCCGCTGATCGAGGCGGCGCTGGCGAGGGTAGGTGCGCCCGCTGCGCCGGCGCTCTCCAGCGAGGCGATGGCCGCCGCCAAGGGCATGAATGAAGATGACCGTGGGGCGATGATCCGCGGCATGGTCGACCGGCTCGCGACCCGGCTGAAGCAGAACGGCGACGATGTCGAGGGATGGTTGCGGCTGATGCGGGCCTATATGGTGATGGGGGAACGCGACAAGGCGGCGAGCGCGCTTGTCGAGGCGCGCCAGGCGGTCGCCAACGATACCGAGCGCTTGCGCCAGCTCAATGAGGGCGTGAAGAATCTCGGGCTTGGTGGGTGAGGCATGATGCCGGAATCCAAAGGCGAGGACAGAGGATAGAAAATGACGCGCAAGCAACGGCGTTTGACCATGATCGGCGGTTCGCTCGCGGTGCTCGCCATTGCCGCGGCGCTGGTCTTGAACGCCATGCGCGATTCCATCGTGTTCTTCTCCACGCCGACGATGGCGGCCGAGAAGCAAATCCCGCCCGGGAAGCGGTTCCGCCTCGGCGGCCTGGTGCAGCCGGGCTCGCTGGTGCGCGGCGACAATCTCGCGGTCAATTTCAGCGTCGCCGACGGCAGCGCCACGGTGCCGGTCGCCTACAAGGGAATTTTGCCGGACCTGTTCCGTGAAGGGCAGGGCGTCGTCACCGAAGGCGCGTTGGATGCCTCCGGCGTCTTCAGGGCCGACACCGTGCTGGCCAAGCATGACGAGACCTATATGCCCAAGGATGTCGCCGACGCCCTGAAGAAACAGGGACACTGGAAGGACGATTACGGCGCCAAGCCCGGCGCCGCGGCCTCGGCCGCGCGGGTGCAGGGGGCTTCGAAGTGATCGCGGAAGCCGGGCATTACGCGCTGGTGCTGGCGCTTGGATTGGCGCTGATCCAGTCCACCGTGCCGTTGCTTGGCGCGCGCTGCGGCGATCATGCCCTGATGAATGTCGCGCGCTCCAGTGCGCTCGCGCAATTGCTGTTCGTGGCGTCGTCGTTTGCGTTGCTGACGATGCTGCACGTGATGTCGGATTTCTCCGTCGTCAACGTGTTCGAGAATTCGCACTCGATGAAGCCGCTGCTCTACAAGATCACCGGCGTGTGGGGCAATCACGAAGGATCGATGCTGCTCTGGGTGTTTATCCTGGCGCTGTTCGGCGGCCTGGTCGCCGCTTTCGGCAACAATTTGCCGCTGTCGCTGCGCGCCCATGTGCTGGCGGTGCAGGGCTGGATCGCGGCCGCATTCTATCTGTTCATCCTGGTCACCTCGAATCCATTTTTGCGCATCGCAAGTCCCCCGATCGAGGGCCGCGATCTCAACCCGGTGCTGCAGGACATCGGCCTGGCCGTGCATCCGCCGATGCTCTATCTCGGCTATGTCGGATTTTCGATCTCGTTCTCCTTCGCGGTTGCCGCCCTGATCGAAGGCCGCATCGACGCGGCCTGGGCGCGCTGGGTGCGGCCGTGGACGCTTATGGCGTGGATATTCCTCACGCTCGGCATCGCGATGGGATCGTACTGGGCCTATTACGAACTCGGCTGGGGCGGCTGGTGGTTCTGGGACCCGGTCGAGAATGCTTCCCTGATGCCCTGGCTTGCCGGCACCGCGCTGCTGCACTCCGCGGTAGTGATGGAAAAGCGCAACGCGCTGAAGGTCTGGACCATCCTGTTGTCGATCCTGACCTTCTCGCTGTCGCTGCTCGGCACCTTCCTGGTGCGCTCGGGTGTCCTGACCTCGGTGCATGCGTTCGCGACCGATCCGGCGCGCGGCGTGTTCATCCTGCTGATCCTCTGCATCTTCATCGGCGGCAGCTTGTTGCTGTACGCTTGGCGCGCGTCGGCGCTGAAACAGGGCGGGCTGTTCGCGCCGATCTCGCGCGAAGGCGCGCTGGTGCTTAACAACCTATTCCTCACCACGGCCTGCGCCACCGTATTCATCGGAACGCTGTATCCGCTGGCGCTGGAGGTTGTGACCGGCGACAAGATTTCGGTCGGCGCGCCGTTCTTCAACCTGACCTTCGGTCCCTTGTTCGTGCCGCTGATGGCGGCGATGCCGTTCGCGCCGCTATTGGCATGGAAGCGCGGCGATCTGCTCGGCGCGGCACAGCGGCTGACGGCAGCCGGCATTGCGGCGCTGATCGCCATCGCGGTGTTGTGGGCGTGGACCTGGGGCGGCGCTACGCTCGCACCGCTCGCGATCGGGCTCGCAGTCTTTGTCATTGCGGGCGCGCTGAGCGACCTTGCCGAACGCACGGCGCTGTTTCGTGCACCCCTGACGACTGCGATGGCTCGCGCGCGCGGATTGCCGCGCGCGACCTGGGGCACGGCGTTCGCTCATGCCGGCGTCGGTGTTGCCCTGATCGGGATCGTTTGCGAAACCACCTGGAATAGCGAATATATCGGCTCGATGAAGCCGACCGATGTCGCGAACGTCGCCGGCTATCAGTTGAAGCTCGACGGCGTCACGCAGCGGCAGGGACCGAATTTTCGCGAAATGATCGCGCAGTTCACGGTCAGCCTCGACGGCGAGACGCTCCGCGTGATGACGCCATCGAAGCGCAATTTCACCACGCGGGATTCGTCGACCACCGAAGCCGCGTTGCTGACCCGCGGTGCCAGCCAGCTCTATCTTTCGCTCGGCGAAACCAACGCCGAGGGCGCCATCGCGGTGCGCATCTATCACAAGCCGCTGGTGCTGTTGATCTGGTGGGGACCGGTGCTGATGGCATTGGGTGGCCTGCTGTCGCTCTCGGACCGGCGGCTGCGTGTCGGCGCGCCGAAGCCTGCCAAGGCTGCCCGTACGCTGCAGCCCGCGGAGTGAGCCGTTGAGGAAGCTTCTCGCCAGCGTATTCGTCGTCGCCATGATGGCCGGGTGCCCGTCCGCCTACGCGGTGCAGCCCGACGAGATCATGTCGGATCCTGTGAAGGAGGCGCGGGCGCGTGACCTGTCGCGTGAGCTGCGCTGCATGGTGTGCCAGAACCAGTCGATCGACGATTCCGACGCGCCGCTGGCGCGCGACCTGCGGCTGTTGGTGCGCGAGCGGATCGGATCCGGCGACAGCGACAGCCAGGTGATGGATTTTCTGGTGGCGCGCTACGGCGAGTTCGTGCTGCTGAAGCCGCGCTTCACGCCGCAAACGCTGCTGCTGTGGCTGCTGCCGCCGCTGGTATTGGCCGGAGGCGGATTGGCAATATGGGTCTTCAGCCGGCGCCGTTCGAAAGCGTCAGGCACCGCCGATCCCTCCATGCTGTACTTGACGGAAGAGGAGGAGGCTAGGCTGGAGCGCCTGATCGCGGCGGAATCGCAGCCGGAAAAGCCCGCATAGTCATTCCCGTCACCTTGGGGAAGGCGCTGGTGGCTTCGTGCCGATCTGTTGCATCAGTGCCGCCGTATTCTGGACATGCCACATTTCGACGACCTTGCCGTCGGCAATCCGGTCCATGGCAATCCCCGACCATTCCACCTGCTTTCCCGTCGCAGGGATGCCGTTGAATGAGCCGCTGTGCGTGCCGCGAAAGGTGACGCGGGTAACGACCTTGTCTCCTTCGGCAATCTGATCCCGTACGATCAGCTGATGGTCGGGGAAGGCGCCACGGATCGCCTGCATCCGTGCAGGATACTGTTCCCGGAAATTCCTGGTCTCGTTAAACACGACATCTTCGGCGAAGAAGGTATCGAATGCGCTCAGGTTTCCCTTGTTCACGATCTCGTTGAGGTAATCGCGAACGATCGCCTTGTTTTGCTCGAGCTTCATCATTGCTTCGTCTGCCCTGGTTTGAGGTGCGAAAAATTGCAGCGACCCGGCCAGACAGACGGCCGCGGCGGCTGTCCAGATGAACCTGCGTTTCATAGCCGGTTCGCCACGACTGCATTCGACAGCAGTCTCTGCAGGCCGCGCCTGTGGAAGGGCACGATGGTTCGCAGGTAATATTTTCCGAACCGGTTTCGAACCGTACAGACGGTGGTGACCACCACGCTGATGGCGCCGCCATCGGACACTTTCAAAACCGATAGCCTGAAATCCATATGCTTGTTGTCACGCCCCGCGACGAGTTCGTTCTCGCCGAGAAAGAAGATCGGCCAGACCCCGATCTTGTCGCCGACGGCATAATCGTCTTTGATTTCGACATGCAGGACTTCGGACGCGGTTGGAGCTTCAAGGCCGATCAGGGAAGCGAACTTGTTCCGAACGATAAGGAGGGCCTTCGCCGGCAAGGGCAGGTGGGCAAAAATGCGAAAGAATATCTCGACGATGCCGAGCTCAAGGTGGCTCAGGCGTACGCTGTAGGAATCGTGATAATCCGCGTTGCCGACCAGCGCACGGTCCAGCACGCTGCTCGTCGGGACATCGCATTCGCTAACATGCATGCCGGGCTCCCAACGCGAGCTGCCGTGACTTGCCTCAAGCCGCCTTGCGCAACAGCTTCTGCACCTTGCCGCCCATGCGCAACAGCGACATCAGAAACGGTATCGGCAGACCCTTCATTTCGTCGTGCCATCTGTTCAGCACTTCCAGAAACTCCAGGGTGGTTTTGATCTTCCGCTGCGCGAAGGCATCCGCCTTGGGGTCGACCTCGTTCGCGCATTCCCGCAGCAACATCAGCGTCGGGTCGAACTCGCGGCGCTTGCGTTCCTCGACGATGACCCGGAACAGTTCGGTAATGTCCTGTAACGACATGAAGTGATCGCGGCGATCGCCGATCACGTGGACCACCTTGACCAGACCCCAGCCCTGCAACTCCTTCAGGCTGGTGCTGACATTGGAGCGCGCCACCGAAAGGGTGTCGGCAATTTCCTCGGCATGCAGCGCCCGTTCCGAGAGGTAGAGCAGCGCATGAATCTGCGCCACCGTGCGGCTCACCCCCCAGCGCGTGCCCATTTCGCCCCAGTGCAGAACGAATTTTTCCGTGACCGGAGAAAGGTCCATTTTCTGATCTTCTGAATATTTCAGTAAATTCAGAAATATCATAAATAAACGACAAGTCAAGCAGGCGCTTGGCGTTCGTTCAGGGGGCAGGCGGCGTGCCGCGCGCGACGGCTGCCGGTCGGCTGCGGCCCGGCAAGAGCCAGTCAGGTTGTCGGCTGATTGCAAGCGGACCGATTTCCGCTATGACATTCGGCGGCTCAAGAACAAACAATAGCTCAGGGGAAACCGGACATGGCCTTTTCACTCTACGACGCCAGCGTGGCGAATTATCTTCAGACCCTCGGCGCCGTCAGCGGCTTCCTCGAGCGCGGCCTGACATATTTTCGCGAACAGAACATCGATCCGGAAACCATGGTCGAGGCGCGGCTGGCGCCGGACATGCTGCCGCTGCGTTTCCAGATCATTTCCGTCGCCCAGCATTCCCGCGGCGCCATCGAGGCCGTGCAGAGCGGAGAATTTCGTCCGCCCTCGTTCAAGACGCCGTACGATTTTGCCGGGTTGCAGGCGCTGGTCGCGCAAACCCAGGAAGCGTTGTCGGCATGGACGCCGGACGCGGTCAATGCGCTCGGCGGCCGCGACGTCGTCTTTCTCCTCGGCGAACACAAGCTGCCCTTCACGGCAGAGGGCTTCCTGATGTCGTTCTCGCTGCCCAACTTCTATTTCCACGCCACCACCGCCTATGACATCCTGCGCACCAACGGGGTGCCGTTGGGCAAGCGGGATTTCATGGGCCGGATGAAGTTGAAGAAGAGCTGAGGGGGTTTTCGGGGCGAGGCGGGACGCGATGTGATGACCGCGTTTCCGCGCGCCGCTTCTTCCCGTCCCGTTCCGTGCCAGCCGATGGCGTTTTTTCGGCCGGAGAGGGGCGTTTAGACGCCAAAAATGCGATTTTCAGCCTCCGCTAACCCATTGATCGCCTGCGATATTCTGCCGCATCCATAAACCGCTTCCATTACAAAAGTTTAATTCCCTAGCCAGCGCGCGGTAAGGCGGCAAACCCCATCTTCAGTCCTGTCAGGTGCCCAGCCCCCCCCGCACCGTCGAAATTCGAAATCAGGCTCTGGAGATCTTAGAAACATGACCGAACGTCCCGTCGATCTTTCCCAGCTTCCTTCCTACGGCGCAGCGCGCCGTTCGCTGTTCTCCGCGCGCAAGTTCGCGCTGATGGCTTCCGTCGTCGCCGGCCTCGGCGCCGCCGTCTATGGCTTCTCGCCGCAGCAGGGCCCGCTCGATGTCTTCACCAGCGCGGCGCACGCGCAGGTCAACACCGAGGTCCGCAAGGTCGAGCGGCCGATCGGCTTTGCTGACATTGTCGAGCGCGTGAAGCCGTCGGTAATTTCGGTCAAGATCAACATCGCCGAGAAGACCACGAAGGGTGACGACAGCGCCAACAAGGACGAGGACTCGCCGTTCCAGCCGGGTTCGCCGATGGAGCGCTTCTTCCGCCGCTTCGGCGGTCCGGATGGCTTGCCGCCGGGCCTGCGCGGCGGACCGCGTGGCGGCCGTGGGCCGGTGACCGGCCAGGGTTCCGGCTTCTTCATCTCGTCTGACGGCTTTGCCGTGACCAACAACCACGTGGTCGACGGCGCCGACAAGGTCGAGATCACGATGGACGACGGCAAGACCTTCACCGCGAAGGTGATTGGCACCGATCCGCGCACCGACCTGGCGCTGATCAAGGTCGAGGGCCGCAAGGATTTCCCGTTCGCCAAGCTGTCCGATAGCAAGCCGCGGATCGGCGACTGGGTGCTCGCCGTCGGTAACCCGTTCGGCCTTGGCGGAACCGTGACCGCCGGCATCGTCTCGGCCTCCGGCCGCGACATCGGCAACGGCCCGTATGACGACTTCATCCAGATCGACGCGCCCGTGAACAAGGGCAACTCCGGCGGTCCGGCGTTCGACACCAACGGCGAAGTGATGGGCGTCAACACCGCGATCTATTCGCCGTCCGGCGGCAGCGTCGGCATCGCGTTCTCGATCCCCGCTTCGACGGTCAAGAGCGTGATCGTCCAGCTCAAGGACAAGGGTTCGGTCAGCCGTGGCTGGATCGGCGTCCAGATCCAGCCGGTGACGTCAGATATTGCCGACAGCCTCGGCATGAAGAAGGCCGAAGGCGCGCTGGTCGCGGAACCGCAGGCCAACGGCCCGGCGGCCAAGGCCGGCATCCAGTCCGGTGACGTCATCACCGGCGTCAATGGCGAGCCGGTCAAGGATGCCAAGGAGCTCGCCCGCACCATCGGCGGTCTCGCGCCGGGCGCCGCGGTCAAGCTCAACGTGCTGCAAAAGGGCCAGGACAAGGTCATCAACCTCACGCTCGGCCAGTTGCCGAACACGATCGAGGCCAAGGCCGACACCGACAAGGAAGACAAGGGTAGCGCCACCAAGGGAACCGGCGTGCCGAAGCTCGGCCTGACGGTTGCCCCCGCCAACAGCGTGGCCGGCGCCGGCAAGGATGGCGTCGTGGTCACCGAGGTCGACCCGAAGAGCGCGGCGGCCGAACGCGGCTTCAAGGAAGGCGACGTCATTCTTGAGGTTGCCGGCAAGAGCGTCGCCAGCGCCGGCGAGGTGCGTGAGGCGATCGACGCCGCCCGCACCGAGAACAAGAACAGCGTTCTCATGCGCGTGAAGAGCGGCGGTTCGTCGCGCTTCGTCGCGGTGCCGCTGGCAAAGGGCTAAGCGAGGACTAGATATCAGATGGAGGGTTTCGCCGGCATTCGTCGCCCCCGCCGACGTCTCCTTCCGGGGAGCGGGTCCAAAACTCGCTCCCACTGGCAACCTTCCTGCGGAATACGCCCCCCTCCGTCGGAAGGGCCTAAGGGCGGTGAGGTCCCCCAGCTTCACCGCCCGCTTTTTTCACTTGGGAGCATGATCCGGAAAAGTGGAAACCGGTTTTCCCTCGGGACAAACGCGATGCGTTTGCCCGGAGATCATGCTCGGGGATGATTTTTCGAAGAAAAGTCATCCCATTCTTTTGAGGTTGGCCGGTCGCCTTGCATGTGCAGGGCGGCCGCGCCATGGTGAGAGAAAGCATGTTCCCAGTGACCGCAACTGCCCCGCAAATGCGCCTGCTGATCATCGAAGACGACCGCGAGTCCGCCGACTATCTGGTCAAGGCGTTCCGTGAAGTCGGCCATGTTGCCGATCTCGCCAGCGACGGCGAGGAGGGCCTGTCGATGGCCGATAGCGGCGATTACGACGTGCTCGTGGTGGACCGCATGCTGCCCAAGCGCGACGGCCTGTCCGTGATCGGGAGCTTGCGCGAGAAGGGCAACCGCACCCCGGTCCTTATCCTCTCCGCGCTCGGCCAGGTCGATGACCGCATCAAGGGCCTGCGCGCCGGCGGCGACGATTATCTGCCAAAGCCCTATTCATTCGCCGAACTGCAGGCGCGCGTCGAGGTGCTGTCGCGCCGCAATGTCGGCCCGGCCGAAGAGACCACCTACCGCGTCGGCGATCTCGAGCTCGACCGCCTTTCGCATCGGGTCGCCCGCGGCAAGGACGAGTTGACGCTGCAGCCGCGCGAGTTTCGCCTGCTCGAATATTTGATGAAGCATGCGGGCCAGGTGGTGACCCGCACCATGCTTTTGGAAAACGTCTGGGATTATCATTTCGATCCGCAGACCAATGTTATCGATGTGCATATTTCACGGCTGCGCTCCAAGATCGACAAGGGCTTTGAGCGGCCCTTGCTGCACACGATCCGCGGCGCCGGATACATGATCCGTGACGGCATCAGATAAGATACAATAACTGTTGCACTTTTTCAGGTGTATTGTTTTTAGATTGCCAAATATTTACCGCTTCTCCCAACCGTCGGTTGGCTCCGCAGCACCGCCGAAAAGTAAAAGCCCCGCCTAGTACCGTTCCACAGAGATGATGACGGGTTGTTTTAGCCCGTCTTCGCGGATTGGCGGGTTTTAGAGAAGCCCGCTTGTTGTAAATCAATGGGTTAGATCAAAAGGTCTTCACTACGTCGGATGGCCTGTTGGCGACGCCCGTGGTGATCCTGGGCGGCGGCTGCGGTGGCAGGCGGAGCTTCAGCCGATCGATTACAAGCTGCAGCTCGGGTTCTGGATGGGTAGCGGGTGAGCAATATCTCGCGCCCGTCCGTGGTCGGCAGATGGACGTCGATCATCTGGACG
>Ga0184612_10001665_pt1 | contig 10782 bp, 14 predicted proteins | sample PLM3_60_coex_FD_133163 | JGI IMG/M metagenome (GOLD analysis project Ga0184612, IMG submission 133163) | Groundwater sediment microbial communities from an aquifer in East River, Colorado, USA - PLM3_60_coex | ecosystem: Environmental > Terrestrial > Soil > Riparian zone | place: USA: East...
CGGGTCCACCCACAGGTCGTCGAGCCGCCAGACGTCCGACCCGCGAACGATGGAGGCGAACGCGACCGGCTCGCCGGCTACGTCGGCGACGTGGACCTCCTTCGCCTGCATGGCCTCAGGCGAGAAATCGCGGTCCTTGGCGGCATCCTCCACCAGCGCCGTGTCGTTGCCCCACGAGCCCTTGGCCGCCATGAAGATCTCGCGCAGCCGCTCTGCGTCCTCAGGCTGTGCGGAGCGGATTCGGATGTCGTCGGGCAACGTGGCCACGCGTTGATCGTAGTCGGGTCGCGCGAGACGCGGCTGCGACACAGCATGCATAGGCTGGTCTGAACACGCATGGGGGATGGATCGATGGCCGTCGTCGTTCGGAGGTTCACGAACAAAGCGTTCGGATTCCCGGCACGCGGGGGCCGCCGGCGAATCAAGCCGGTGGCGCTCGCCTGCATCCATATCACGGGCAATGACCGAACCGGGAAGATGGACGAGGACCGGCCGCATTCGGGCTGCGAGGCTGAATGGAGCTTTGCCAATCGGCCCGCCTCAGGCGGCCCGTCCGCCCACCTGTACGTCGCTCGCGACGGGTTCGCGATCGAGGCGATCGACGCTTCCCACCATGCCGCCTGGTCCAACGGCGACGTCACCAGCCCGAGCACGACAAACCCGGGCATTGCCCGCGTCCTCGCCCTCCGCCGGAAGGGATACAACGCCAACGAGGCCTACTGGGAGGAGATCGAGAACGTGGGCGGGTCGCTGTTCCCGCTCACTCCGGCCCAGATCGAGACATGCGCCAAGCGCGTGGCCGCTCGAGCCCGCCTTAGCGGGCTCCCGATCAGCCGCCAGACCGTTCATGGCCATTGGGAGATCAACGGCATCAACCGCCAGAACTGCCCCGCGCCGAAGGCCGTGCACGAAGCGGCGGTCGACAAGATCGTGACGCGGGCGAGGGCGATTGCCGGAGCCGCGGGCGGCTCGATCCAGGGGTCGCCGATTGCCCAGCCGGCCGGCCAGACTGTGTTCCGGTTCGGTGGCCAGCCAAATAACCGCGGCGACTATGTCGTGGACGTCGACACGGCTCGCCAGCGACGAAGCCCGTTCATCCGCGCGGACAATCTGATCGGCAGCCTCCGTCGCGGCGAGCACTTCCACGTGCGCCAGACGAGTGACCAGGGGTCGCTGGTTGCCGGCTCGCGCCGCTGGCATGGCAACAACGACGGGACCATCTGGATGCATTCCAGCGTCATCAGCCCGGCTTGACAACGATCCGGGCCCCAAGGGGGTGATTCGTGGACACCAACAGCTCAATGGCGGACGCCGAGGAGGAGGGGTTCCCGGTCGAGGAAGAGGAACCGGACGTCGAGTTCGAGCTGCCGGACGTGGATGCCGCTCCGACCGTCGAGCACGTGGAGGTCGAGGACCACGCTCCGGAGGACGACGAGGACGAGGAGCCAGAAGGGGGCCCAGGCGGCTGACCGCCCAAGGTGGCGGGAGCGCGATCAGGAGGGGGTCCGATCACGCTCCCGGCGGTTGCCGCGCCTGCGAGAGCGGCTCGAGCTACCGGAGGACAGCGAGGAGCAGGGCTGCTCCGAACGCCAGGCCTGCCATCACGAGCTCAAGGGCCCGCATTGATGGGTCCTCGACTCGCGACAGGCCCAGCGCCTCTGCGCTCTGGGCCACGGTGGCCCGGATCTGACTTCGCGTCATTGGTGCGACTCCGTGTCATCAGGTTCCCCGGAGGCCGTCTTGCTGCCGCGACGGTACGCGCGAGGTGATGTCGGCTCCAGATGGAACAAGCCGTCCGGCCTAACGCCGTCATTGCATCGGGGCCGATGAGCCGTGGCTGTGAGGTGGGTGAAAGCAGACCGCCCATCGCCATGCCGGAGCCGTTAGCCGCGCCTGCCTACGGTGCCGGCAGGCGTCGCATCCGCGGCGTGTAGCTGGGAGGCCAACCAATGGATGTCAAGAAGGTTGAGCGAGAGGTCGAGGACAAGTCCCGCGAGCTCGGACGCGAGCTCGACGGGCACGACGTTGGCGACGACATTGGCAACGCTGGCGACGAGATTCGGAAGGACCTGGGCAACACCGGGGACGACCTCCGACGCGGCGTCGACGACGTCACGGACGACGAGCCGTTCAAGGACGAGCCTCGCTAGTCAGATCTTGTAGCACTTGCTTCCGGATCACGGCACGCGCAGGCGTGCCGATTCCTCCTCCCTCGCGGGCCCTTTGGCCCGTGCCGATCGCGCGATCTGGCACCGGATCGCGCGATCGATTTCTTCTCCGCGACTGGAATGACATCTGAGGTCGCATGATCGTCCGGCACGTCCGAGTGCGGCCGACAGCCTTTCCGCTCGACGGCGGTCCCGCCAGCCTGCTTGTAACGCGCCTGTGATGGCCAGGACCTCGCCTGGAACACTGCGTGCCATGGCGTCACCGCACTCTGTGCGCGGCTCCGCCGCACAGCTGGTCGGTCGGCAAACGACCCGAATGGCGGCAGGGGACCGCTCCGGTGTGACAGCGCCGCGGCCCGAACGCAGAGGTTCTTCCTTTCGGGTCGCGGCGCACCGCCGCCTCCCCGATTCACACGTCAACCGCCTGGTTGTGGGCGCCCGCGAGGGCCAGCCCGAGCGCCTCGTAAGCACCCGCCGTCGTTCAGCGCGATTGCGATAGGGCTGTGACCGGGCGGTGCGTCCGAGTGGAGGGACCGCAAGCACCATTCACTCATCCTCGACTCGGTGATGAGCGGGTCGGCTTGACGGCCGTCCTCCCATCACCGGAGTCGAAAGGCCGGTACAACTGATGCTCTGGACGATTCTTGCTGTGCTCCTTGTGCTGTGGCTGCTCGGCTTGCTCGGCAGCATCGGCGGCGCGGCCGTTCACCTGCTGCTCGTGCTGGCCGCTGTCGTGCTCATCGTTCAGTTGATCAGCGGTCGGAGCAGTGTCTGACGAAAGGTCGGAGCGGCTCGATCGGTGCCCAAATCGCGAGCCGCGATCCTGCGTGCGGCCCGACGGCCGGGCGCGCAACGTCCGTCTGGTGGTGTCGTGATGGCTCGAATCTATCTGGATCCATCGGCGCTCTTCGTCCGTTGGGGCGCCGGAGCGCCTGAGGTCCTGGCGCCCGACGTCCTGGCCGCCCTGCGCGACCTGGAGGACACGGGCAATGACGCTGTGCTCATCGCGGAGGGCGGCATGTCCGTCCCGGATGAGCTTGCCGAGCTGCCGCGGGTTGCCGCGCCGGAGCCCGGCCCAGGCGCCTGGATGATCACCGGCGACCGAAGCCGCTGCGGGCTCCGGCGGCCCGGGTTGCGGACGGTGCTGGTCGGTGGCGGCAGGGACCCTGGCAACGGCCGAGGTCGCTGTGACGCGGAGGCTGCCGACCTGCACGGCGCGGTCATCCATATCGCATCCCGGGAGGCGATGCCCGCCTGACGGTCACGAGGGGTCGTCGCAACGATGCAACGCCCGCGGCTCCACGAGACGCCCTGGTGCGATGGCAAGGATCGATCATGAAGGTGCGGCTCCCGGGCATACTGGGGGTTCGGGAGCCGTCCATCCGTCCACCACACCGCGTTTGACGCCTGCGCCGGATGAGGCGCTTGACGCCCACCATCCCGCGCCTCAGAGTCGGCCGTTGCCATGACTCGCCTGCGCGTTGCCCTGGTCCAGCTCGACGCCGGATCCGATCCGGAGGTCAACGTTTCTGCCGCCGTTCGCCTGGCTGACCAGGCTGCCGCGGCCGGCGCCAGGTTGGTCGCGCTGCCGGAATACCTGCAATACCGTGGCCCGGACGACGGCTACCGGGCATCCGCACGGCCCATTCCCGGCCCGTTCACGGACGCGTTCGCCGAGGTTGCCCGGCGCCACGGCTGCTGGATCCTCGTTGGCTCGCTCGCGGAAACGAGCGCCGACCCCGCACGGCCGTACAACACGAGCAGCCTCCTCGATCCAGACGGCGCCGTCGTGGCCGTGTACCGCAAGGTCCACCTGTTCGACGTCGCCGTGGAAGCGGGCCCGGTCGACCTCGAGTCGGCTCGCGTGAGCCCCGGCGATCGGCTCGTGGTGGCCGACGTGGATGGGGTCAAGCTGGGGCTATCGGTCTGTTACGACGTCAGGTTCCCGGAGCTCTATCGCGGGCTCGCGCTGGCGGGTGCGGAGGTGCTGACGGTCCCGGCCAACTTCACCGAGCGGACCGGGCGGGATCACTGGGAGGTCCTGCTGCGGGCACGGGCCATCGAGAACGGCGCCTATGTGATCGCCCCGTCGCAGATCAACGGGCCGCCTGGCCAGCCGGCCTTCGGCCGGACGATGGTCGTTGACCCGTGGGGTACGGTCATCGCCCAGGCAGCGGACCGCGTGGAGATCGTCACCGCGGAGCTCGACACTGACCGTGTGGCCGCGGTCCGCCGCCAGATTCCGGCGCTGGCAAACCGGCGGCCTGCCGCCTATGTTCGCGTCGCCAACGGTCGTGCACAGGACCCGGCGCCGCCCCGGGAATCGCTGGAGCCGCGACCCGCCTGAGCGTGCCGCGGCTCCGTGTGCGATTTGCGTGCGGGAAACTACCTGATCAGCTGAACCCCAACGGCCCCGGTGATCGTGGTGCCGCCTGCCGCGACGACGCCCTGCGTGACGAAGTTCACGAAGGTGCCCATGATGCAGGACGTCGCGCCGTTGCCGGTGTCGCATTCAGTATTGGTTCCGCTGATGTAGGCGGCCTTGGGCCAATCCAGCTTGAGCGCTGACAGAGCCGGCACGTGATAGTACTGGTTGGAGCCGTTGCCGCCGACGTTTGCCGGCGGGCAAGCGCCCAAGTCAGCGGTGGTCGGCTGGACGTCGCACGTCGAATCGAACGTCAGGATGAGGCCGGACTGACCCGCGTACGCGTTGATTGCGTCCTCAACACCCTGGCTGTTGATGTTGCCTGTCCCCGTCATGTACTGCCAGGACGGCAGCGGGATCGCGGGATTGTTCGGCGACGCAACTGACGCTTCCAATTCCGAGGTACCGCCCGCGGTGGGCGTCCAGTCCAGCCAGCCGACGTTGCCGGGGCCGTTCTTGCACAGCGGGATCTTGTAGTGCACCCCGATCTCGTACGCGGCGGTGGTCTGGACCGCGTTGCCGGACCCGTCGCATGAGACCTGAGTGATCGGAAACGTGACGGGCAGGACGCCGCAGCCGCCATCGCCGCTGCAGGTCTTCGTGACGTATCCGGCCCTGGCGGTCGCATCGGCCGCGACGCCGATCGTGGACATGCCGAAGATACGCGCAACGAAGGTTCCGATCGTCTTGTTGCCCAGCACACGCACGCCGGACGCATGGCCGCCAGGACACGCGGACGTGTCCATGCATACCGGGATCACGCCCCCCCCGACCTGCGCGGCCAGGAAGGTCTGATTCGTGGTGCTTCCGCTGCTCCTGAGCATCTCGCCGGTCACGTCGGTGTAATAGGCGGTATAGCCCTGGAGCCCGTTCGCCGAGACCGCGCCGGCCACGGCGAGCGTCACGTCCGCGTCGCTCTTGGCCGGTTGCCAGCCCTTGGGGCTCAGGTTCTGGGCAAGGGTCGTCGCGCCGGCAAGCGCGGCTGCGTCCGTCCCGTTCTGGGTGAGGCGCTGGTTGGCGAAGGCGTTGCCGCCGTCGACGATGAGGCCGACCATCGCGAACATCGCGATGATCCCTCCGACCATGATCACGATGATCTGGCCTGCGTCGCGTCGTGGGCGAGGCGTGTGATCGGAGTTCATCATGGCGTGACATCCTCTGGTGCGGCGGTCGCCGGTCGAGTGCCTCATGGGATGGGACACTTCCCGGTGCAGGGGTTTTCAACGGGTTGCTTGCTGGTGGACGTGATCACCTTGCTTCCGATGATCCCGCCGATGAACGGCGTCACCGGCGAGAACGTCCATTTGGTCGTCACCTCGGCCACGCATCCCGGTGACAGGTCGGGGCAGCCCCCGATCGTCCCGTCCGCGCCGTTGAAGCGGACGCAGACCCCCGACGTGGACGCGGGCTCGTTGGAGGCGCTGCATGCGACGAGGTTCGTGTCGATGCCAAGGCCGGTCGCCTGCTGGGACGCGCGCTCGCGGATATCCGACCAGTTCTGGTTGACGATTGCCGTTCGAGCCCCCTCGCGGGCGGCGTTGCCGACCGCGTTCAGGCCGTAGACGGCACGTCCGAAGTCGAAGAGCCCCATGAACAGGAGCATCGCCAGCGGGAAGATCAGGGAGAACTCCACGAGGCTCTGGCCCCGCGAGCGACGCCGGCGGTCAAGTGAAGTTTTCATGGCGGCGGTCCTACCGTTACGGTGGTCGCTGAGCATGGGTAGCCCTGTCCGCCTACCGCCCCGAGCTGTTGGCCGATGAGGTAGTTCCCGTTTCCGGGCAGGTACAGGACGCTGTTCGTGAAGCCAGCGTTGCTCCACATCGCCTGGGCGTCGGCCTTGCGGCTATTGATGAAGTTCGGGGCGATACACGGCGCCGGTGTGGGCGTCGCGGTGGGCGTTGCGGTCGGGGTGGGCCCAGGGGTGCCGCCAGGTGTGGGCGTCGGAGTGGGTTCAGCGGTCGGCGTCGGTGTCGGCGTCGGGGTCGGCGCTGGGGTCGGTGTCGGAATGATCGTCGTGCTGTACTCGCCCGACCGGACCACGAACGTCGAGTCAGCGGCCATCGTCAGCTGGTTGCCCACGACAGCGCCGATGAACGGGGTCGCGAACCGGAAGTTACAGATCAGCTTGACGGCGGCGCTGTCGCCGATGTCTTTCGTGGTGTTCCCGGCGTCCGGGCCATCGATGAATGTGGGGGCGGGTATGGGTCCGAGTTGGCAGTTGCTCGTTGCGAAGTCGGCGTTGATGAGCTTGTCGTACTGCATCCGGTACTTATCGGTGGGAGAGCCCCAATTGATTAACGTGTCTGGATGAGTTCCCGCATAGTTGGCGGCGATCCGGGCCGCGTTCTGGAGGCCGACCCACCCCATGTATGCGCGGCCGAAGTCGATGCCGAACATCACGATGAGCAGGATCAGCGGCAAAACCAGTGCGAACTCGACCAGGCTCTGGCCGCGGGAGCGGCGCCGGCCAGATCGCGAACGACGAATGAGTGTGAACATGCGGTACCCCGACAGGAGGTGGCCTGAGTCGGACACGATCGTCCGTGGCGCGCATTTCGGTGTACCTTGAATCGGTGCTCTGGGGCACAGCCCGAAGGGGGTAACGCGATCAGGCGGTAGTCCTACGCGGCGCCGCTGCCCCGCCCGCCGGAGCGGCGCTGGGCCCCATCCCGCCGTTCAGAATCCAGGAGCAGCGCCTCGCGGCGCGGCTCCTCGCGGTCCCCGAACCCGGGCGAGCCTACTGGCCCAGGTGCGGCTCCACCAACCGCGGCAGGGACACGTCCGGCCCGTCATACGTCTGCTTGACGTTCGTCCCTCCGGCGAACTTGAAGGTCCATGACACGAACTGGCCGATGCCATCGTGGCCCGGCTGCCCCGCGATCTGGACGTTGTCATGTGGCGCGTAGGTAACGCCGCGCCAGGCGAGACCGGACCCCGCCTGGACCTTGATGACGTCCGTATTGGCGTCCACCGTGCCGACGCCCATCTGGGATGGCTTGGCCACGTAGATCGCGACGCCCGTCCGACTGATGTCGCTGTTAAGGCCCGTCTTGTAGACCCACTGGCCAAGGCTGGCATCCCAGCCGTAGGTGAAGTTACCGTCGGTCATGTAGGCGGCCTTGCGCATGTCCGGGGGCGAACCGCCAACCTTGTTCGAGGCTCCGGTGTTGAGGTCCATGACGCCGCCGCCGCTCGGCTGGAACTGGCCGTTGGTGCCATTCGGCCTGAAGAAGACACTCACGCCGTCGCCCACGACCAGGGCGTTCGTCTGGACGTCGAGATTGCCGGTGAGGTAGAAGATGCCGGGCTGCTGCCCGATGGGCAGGTCCGCCTGGCCGCGAAGGAGCGGGTCGGCATTGTCCGGGTCGGTGTACGTGTGGGTCGGATCCAGGACAATGCAATTACCGGCGTCGATCCGCAGGTCGCGGTACCAGCCGGGGCCAATCCGTGGACTGTCGTCGTCGCAGCCCACTCCGTCGACGGCGCCGTGGCGGATGCGCAGATCGCCCTGCGGGTCGGTGCCGCCGCCCTTCTGGAGCGGTCCGGTCGAGCCGAACGAGGTCGGCAGGCCCGCGAGCAGGCCGGGCAGGGGATAGTTCGGGTCCTCGATGATCTGAGGCAGCTGCTGGGGGGTGATGAGCGGCGTACCTGTCGGCGGCCCGACGTTGATCTGATTGGGCGACCAGCAGCTCGAGCCGCAGGTGATGTAGTCAACGAGAAACACCTCGCCGTCGGCAGAGCCGCCCGCGCCATGGATCCACAGCTGCGAGAGCGAGTTGAGCTTCATCCCCCAGTTGCCGCCAACGTCGCCGTCGACCACCTCAAGCGCCGAGTTAGAACCGGCGACATCGATATCCGTCGCGTTGGAGGGTCCGTCCTGTCCTGCCTGACGCAGGGTGATGACGGCGTAGCGGTTGGTGAAGACGCCGGCCGTTGCCCAGGCGCTGACGGTGCGGTCCCCCTGGCCAAAGATCCGGCTGAAATACGACGCGTTGAGGCGCTCGATGTGAGCGTACAGATAGCGATCGTTGGGTCCCGTGAAGCCGCCGGGATATTTGGCCGGACCCCTTGGCGGGGTGCTGACCCAGATGGTGTAATCGCCCCTGACCGTCCCAGCATCCGGGCTGTTCGAACCCTGCAGCGTGTTGAGGTCGAACGTGCTGAGGCCGAGGCCGAGCTGGTTGTTGATCGACTCCCAGGCGGCTCGGCGAGCCTGCTCGCGCTTGGTCGCGTCGATCGGCCGGCTCAGGAAGCCGCTGCCGGCGAGGACCGCCGAGTCCACGACGTTCTGGTAGTCGCGGCGCACCTTGAGCCAGGAGCCGTAATCGATCGTCAGGGCGGCGAAGCCCAGGAAGACCACGAGGAACAGCGCGAACAGCGCGACCACCTGGCCCCGTTCGCGCCCGGGCCGGGCACGGAAGGCGGCGATCGCGCGACGAGCGCTGCGCAGTCGGGAGGTCATGGATTCGTGCATACCGTGGTCACTCCACCTGGCGGCGTACTGAGCGGCTGGGATTCGACCCGCATCTCCTCGGCGACGTGTGCCGTGAACTTGTTGTCATTGGCGCCGTCCAGGCCGTCGATGAGGATCCCGACGATCGGGATGAAGAGGGGATGCCCGTAGGTGATGTCGATGCGGACCCGGGTCGAGTAGGTGGTTGGGCCGGCCGTGGCCGGGTTGGCGTAATAGCAGTAGGAGTAGGCGATCGTCGCGGTTCCGTTGTAGGCGGGGATGGCCTTCCCCAGGACGGCCCGGATCTGCGTCGTCGGGTTGGAGTTGATGGGCGACGTCGAGGTGTAGCGGGCGGCCTCGCGGGCGCCGTTGACCAGCGCGATCTGGCCGCCGAACAGGAACCCGAACTGGATGATCCCGAAGAACAGGACCACGATCAGGGGCAGCAGGATGGCGAACTCGGTCAGAGCCTGACCTCGCTCCCGCCGGGTGCCGCGCAGGAGCGCTCGCACGACCGGCCAAGGCTGAGTCAAGTGCCGGGTCATGTGTTGCATATCGGGCTCCCGCTGCCACCGATGCCGCCGGCGCCGGTCAGGGGCGGGTTGGCGACCCTGATCTCGGCGCTCGACTGCAGTCGGTACGCACCGTCGTTGACGCCGTCAAAGCCGTCCAGGATTCCGGAGATGAGCGGGATGAACAGGGGGTGCCGGTAGTTGACCTGCACCCGCGCCATGATCGATGTCGACCCGGACGGATCGATGTAGGAGTAGTAGCAGACCTGCGAGCGGGGAGTGCCCGTGGTCACCAGAGCCCCGGTGGAATAGCTGGAGCCGTTGCGCTTCAGGAGGCCGGTCGAAGAGTCGGTGAGGATCGTGTAGATCCTGTTCGATGCCGTCCCGGCGTCGGTGGCGTTCGCCACGGGGATCGCGGAGGCCTCCCGCACTGCCTCGCGGACCCCGTTCGTAATCCCGACCTGTGCGGAGAAGAGCACGGCGAACTGAAGGATGCTCGTGAAAATCATCATCAAGGGGATGAGCACCAGCGCGAACTCAACGAGGCTCTGGCCGCGAGATCGATTCCCGGATCGACCTGGGGACAGGCGGAATCGACGGTGACGGGAGGGATTCATCGGACCCCTGGCGGTGAGATCGGGCGAGGTACGAGCCCGACGGTAGTACGACCGGACTATCCCATCCGGACCTTTCACCGGACCTTACGTCGGTGTGTCGACGCGCCCACTCGATTCCCCGGATTGGGACCTCAAACGGGTCTCGCCGGTACGGACGGGCCATTCCCGGGGCGGCCGCCAACGGGCATCGTACCGGACATGAAGAAACGCGTCTTCGCCTCCCTGCTGTGGTTCTACGCGGGCTGGTTCGCGGGCTCGAGCGCCGCGGCATTCTTCGGGCTCGGACCGGCCGTCGGACCAATCCTCGGCACGGTTGCAGCCGTGGCCGTCGCCCTGGCCCCCAGCCGCCTGCTCTTCCGCGCCTGACCGTCCGGCGTCTCGCGCCTCAACGGCGCTGGGCCGTTACGCCTCCAGAGGGGATTCGGCCGGCAGGTAGACGCTGAACGCCGCGCCCCGGCCTCGAACCGCCGGCTCCAGGACGAGATCGCCGCCCATCGCCCGGCATAGCTCCCGGGACACGTACAGCCCCAGGCCGCTGCCGTCTTCCGCGTTCTGGCTGCTGCCCCGGGCGAACCGAGCGAAGAGCTGGGCGCGATCCCCCTCGGGC
>Ga0184612_10001667_pt1 | contig 10780 bp, 12 predicted proteins | sample PLM3_60_coex_FD_133163 | JGI IMG/M metagenome (GOLD analysis project Ga0184612, IMG submission 133163) | Groundwater sediment microbial communities from an aquifer in East River, Colorado, USA - PLM3_60_coex | ecosystem: Environmental > Terrestrial > Soil > Riparian zone | place: USA: East...
ACCTCAGCCGCTGAAAACGCTTGCCTGCTCGAGACGTCTCTCTATCTGCCAGCGTTGCAGCAGTTGCCGTGCTTCACGGCTTAATGGTGGCCCAACAGTCACGTTGGCGGAGATGACCTCTCTGAGATCTGGAGAATACCCGGAATAGGGGTCACGCTTGCAGAACTTCAGGTGCAGAAAACACGCATCCTGGACCCGATGGCAGCAGCGGGACCCGAACAGATCGAGATACGGGCTGGACAGACGCTGGGTCCACCCGAGGCTGCTATCGTACTTGGCGAGCGGTCTGGGAAACAGGCGAGGCTCCGAAGAGTCGTAGGTCAGAGACGTGACCCATCTGGGGAGCCCAGCCACAGTAAGGGAAGCCATCAGCTTTTCACGGTCAGATACCTTTGCCGCAACCAGATGCTCCATGTCGGGATGGACATTGGCGCCATGGAAGACCATGATAGGTTTGTAAGATAAGCGCCACTCTTCGAGCGCCCGATAGAACGCCTCCGTCGCAATCATGTCCCCATCCCACTTGAGGATGAACGGCTTCGTGCATCGCCGCAGACACCAGTTGTAGTAATTCGCGGAAAGATGGGGCGATGAGCGGCCTTCAGGGCTTGAGGCCAGCTCCCAATTCTCCCTGCCGACCTTTCGGATTTCATGGGGATATTGATAATACACCACCTTGTCCGGATGCTCCCGACGAAGCGCCTCTATGATCAGCGGGGTGCGATCCGTGCTGAGATTATCAACGATGACAATTTCATCCACGTAATCTACGATCGACTCCACGGCCGGGTAGAGGAAATCTTCTTCGTTCCTCACCCGCACCATGGCCGAGACCTGTTTTCGTCCGTACCGACCGACACAGGCCATTAGAAACCAATACTTCACCTCGAGCACGGGCGATTTCATGCTTCGCCCTGGCGATCCGTTTGTCCCTTCCGACTGTGCGAATCGATCACGATCTCATGCAAGGATGTCAGAGACCAGCGCTCGACCTTACCCGACGACGTCATGAATCAACCTCGCCGCTGAGCCTGCGCTCCGATAGGCGTCATCGCCCAGCCGACACTCAAAGCAGCGGAGCTGTGACGTCAACCTGAGACAGAGGCCTTCGAGCATGGCTCGATCAGGAATAGCGCCACTGCCCGACAACGCAAACACAGCAGACACCTTCTGCATAGAATGTGAGCTAAACAGACAGTCGGCCAATCGGACCGCCGCGGCTTTTGAAGAGAGCCTCTCGAGTTCGATGCTCCCGCTTCGACCTGTTACCTGTGGAAACACCAAAGCTTCCGCCTGTGCCTGAGCCACGGTGGCCACCTGAAGGAGATCACAGAATTGGGCCGGGCTGAGGTAGTAATTGCCATCCTGATCTGGCTGGACAGGTCGAAGCTGTGCCTCCCTTATTTCGCCGAGGCTCAAGCGAGAACGATACGACCTCACCAGCAATCGATCCAGCAGGTCTGGAAACATCTCCAGCGTTTGCCTTCGGACGGTCACGACGGTCGGCATCCCCCGAAGCATCGGGGCCGTCCCATCAAACGATGCGACCACCCGATCGTTCGAGAGATATGCGGCTGCTCCACCCTGTAGCGCATGGATCAGCAAGGTGGTCTTCCCGGCCCGCTTCGGCCCGGCGAAAATGACGCCTCGGTCTCCTACCACAAAGGCTGACCCGTGAATGATCAGGCATCCAGCCCGATGTGAATGATTCATTGCAAACTCTCGGGTCACGCGCATCAACGAGATTCGCGCGGCCAAGCTGTTCGCGCGCGTCAGCATCTCGGTCTCGGCGCCACCAGGGTTGACGACGTAGAAGACCCTGAACTGCGGGTCAAAGATGATCTGATCGGGGCCCAGAGACTGCCAGAGTGGGAGCCGAACGAGGTTACTGTCAAGGGCGAAGCAATCGACCCGCCCGCCATCTGATCGGGCCCCCCTGCGAAACACCTCCCTGAATAGCTGATCGTCGGCAGTCAGGGAAACTATACACTCAGAGGTGCCCTCACCGAGTAACTGAAACTGTGGCGAGAGAAACTCCTCCAGCCAGGACAGGTGGGAGGGGTTTCCGCTATACACTCCAATGGTCAAACCGTTGTAGGCGAAATTCCTATGAGTGCGAGGGACCCGCGAGACGTTCACCCGCTCTCCTGCCGAACCAAGCAATGCCGTCCAGCTCGAAGAAATACCGGCAACTACGCTCTCAATTTGGGAATAAGAGAAACGACATTTCCAGCGCCCGCAGGATGCTTCCGGCGAGAAAAGGCATCACCGTCCTGACGTTCGATCAGCTCCCGGTAGCGTGACCTGCCGGCGCACAGCTCTTCGTGTGTCCCCTGCTCGACTATCCTGCCATCCTCAAGCGTCAGGATCAGGTCCGCGTCTGCGACCGCTTCAAAATCATGGGTGATCAAGAGGCAGGTCCTTCCAGCCATGAGGGGCTTAAGGGCGTCCCGGACTGTCGCCTCACTCTCGACATCGAGGCCTGTCATCGGCTCGTCCAGGATCAGGATCGGGGCATCCCGGACGATGGCCCTGGCGATCGCGATCCGCTGCTTCTGGCCCCCGGAAATGGTGCCGCCCCGCTCGCCGAGGACCGTGTCGTAACCCTTCTCGAGCCCCATGATGAAGTCGTGGGCGTTCGCGGCCTTCGAGGCCGCCACGATCTCCTCCCATGACGCCTCTAGCTTGCCATAGGCGATATTCTCCCGAATGGTGGTGGCGAAGAGCACCGACTCCTGCAAGACAACGGCGACCTGTTGCCTCAAGGAAGCCAGGGTGTAGTCCCGAATATCGCGCCCGTCGAGCAGGATCGTCCCGTGGACGGGGTCGTAATAGCGGAGCAGGAGATTCGCGATCGTCGATTTTCCCGCTCCGCTCGACCCGACTAACGCCACGACCTGTCCCGGCTTTGCCACAAAGCTCACCCCTTTGAGGACCGGCTGCCCGGGGCGATACCCGAACTCGACCTCCTCGAAGCCAATCCCGCCTCGGAAAGGCGGCGCGATGACAGCTCCGGGGGCATCTTGAATCGCTGGCTCTGTCTCAAGGAGGGCAACCACCCGCTCCCCGGAGACAGTGGCCTTAGAGATCTGGATAGTAAGGTTGGTCAGTCTCGCCATCGGCCCGTATACCCGGCTGAGATACGCGGTAAAGACCAATAGGTCGCCCGGGGTCAGGACACCAGCCAGGACCTTCTTGGCCCCCAGCCACAGGACGACACAGGATCCCACCGCCAGAATGAGGTCGATGAGCCGATCGAACTTCACTGTGAGGCGCGCCGCCTCGAGACCTTCCTTCAGGCTCGCCTTGCTCCGACCGAAGAACCGCTCATCCTCATACCGCTCTCGGTTGAAGGCCTGGACGACCGAAATTGCCGAGAGGGTCTCGCTGATGGCGCTCGTGATCTGGCTCTCCCTGTTCCGCTGCGTGGTCGTTGCGTTTGTGATCGGCCCCTTGAAGCGCATGACGACAAGGAGGAGGAAAGGACTGATGGCCAGGGCGACGAGGGTAAGCTGCCAGTCCATCCACAGCATCACGGTGACCATCCCCAGGAGCGGAAGCAGGCTGTCGCTGATGTCGAAAAGCGATTCCACGAGGAGTTTGGTGAGGGACCCGGTGTCGCGAGTCAGGCGGGTCAGCAGATCCCCGGAGCGATGGCGATCATGCGAGGAGGGGGAGAGGCGAAGGATATGACTGTACAACCGGCTCCTGATGGAGGCCAACACCTTCTCGCTGACGCCTGCGGTCAGGTGGGCCCGCTTGTGCCGCAAGAGGCTTCTCAGGACCGCGATGGCCGCGAAGCACAGGATGAGGACACCAAGGAGGACCTGCTGTTCTACCCCGAGGCGAAGTCCGAGGTCCAAGTGGCGCCCTCGCAGGCGAACACCGAACACATCATCGAAGATCAACTTGATTGGCCAGGGCCGTAACACCTCGGCCATGGAAATGCCGAGGCTGCATGTCCCGGCGAGGAGAAGAGCCTGCCAGTGGGGCCGGACGTGGCCTCTAAAATGGCCGAAAATTCGCCGTATGGTTCGGGGCCGGATTTTTCCGAGGGCCGGATTGACCCTGAAACGGTGCTTCACGTCGTCGCGCCCGTATGCAGCTTATCGCCGATGACCATCCCCTGACGGGTCTTAACGTCCCAGGCGTACTGCCAGGTCTCGTTCATAGCTCAGTGTGAAACATCAGGGTCCTTCCTGTTCCAGGCCCTGGACCGATTCGAGATAGGCATGGACCGAGCAAGGTAGCTCCTCAAGGCCATTGCCGTTTTCCGGATATCGAACTGCGCCCTCACCTTCCTGAGACCCGCCCTGGCCAAGCGTTCTCTCAGCCCCGGGTTCCCGAAAACCTGTTCGATCGTCGAGGCGAGAGACATCGAATCGCCTGGCGGAACCAGGAGTCCGGTTCGGCCATGCTCGATGATCTCCGGGATCCCTGAGAGCGTCGTGGAGATCGCCGGCAGCTCCACCGCCAGCGCCTCAATCAGCACACTGGGTAGCCCATCCTGATTCCCCGACGGGCTCACCACGCAGGGGAGGACTAGGACAGTGGCCTCCCGCATCAGCCTCAGCACCTCCTCCTGAGTCAGGGGCCCGAGGAGGGTCACCCGATCCTTCAGCCCCAGCGCGCTAATCTGTTGGTTGAGGCGGTCCCGTTCCTCACCTTCTCCCGCGATGAGACACCGGAAGGAGGTCCCCTTGTCTTGAAGGAATCGGCAGGCGCGAACCAGATCCCGGAGCCCTTTCTTGACCACTAAGCGGCCAACGGCGAGGATCAGGTCCGCTTGCCGGGCGACCGACGGGTCGGGCCGGAACTGAGTAATATCGATTCCATTGTAGATCCGGATGAACTTCCTCGCCGCCTTCTGCCCACACAGCGTCGTAAGAACTCGCCGATTGTAGTCGCAAACAGTGACCACGAACCTGGCTTGGCGGACCTTCTCTTTCAACATCTCTTGATCCACTATAAGATCATCATAGATGTCGTAGGCGTGGGCCGTGAATGAATAGGGAATTCCGGTCAGTCGGCTTGCAATCATGGCAACCGTAGTGGCTTTCTGCCCGAAGTGGGCGTGGAAGTGTTCCACGCCTTTCAATCTAGCCAAAGCCGCTAGGGCTATCGCTTGAGGTATCACTTTCACTTGGGCGGCGAAGATCAGGAAGTCTTCGACCTTTCGGACCTGCTTGGTCAATTTAGTCAGGACCTGTGGAAAGGCAAAGAGTTCCGGAATCCTCTTTCCCCGGTCTCCTTGGAACCACTCTTTGAACGGCCGCTCCTGGAACGTTCCTTCGCCGTATCGCCCCTCCCCGATCGGCCATTCTGGCAGTCCATCCTCAGGAAGATAAGTAACTGGCGTGTGAACCTTCTTCAAGCCTTCATGTCTTGGCTCCTCAAGGGGCCTTTGGAGCGAGAAGATCCCAATCGGTTGGCCTTGCCGTTCCAGCCCTAGAACCTCGTTCAGGATGAAGGTCTCCGACAGAGCCGGGAAGCGGTCCAAGACATATCCAATCTTGCGAGGTCCACGGCCTATCTTCATGCTTCGCGCCCCAAATTGCCTAGATCATAGTCATCTGGAAGTCCTGATGCCCACTCCGCTCCACCGAATATGCAATATGCCGCGGCCGAAGATGGACTCAGCACCTGCACCTTTTACCATTTACCATCGCAAACTAAAACCAGGAACCTGCCGCTCCTGGTGGAAATTAACGAGCCCGTTCTCCTCCAGGGGAGGGGTGCTAAGCCCACAGCCAGAAACATGGGCGAACCCAACACAGCCACAGCCCGAAAGGTTTGAGCGGATCGAGAAGAAAGCCTGGACAGATCGTCTTGACGGGAACGGGGACGAGGCCGGCGACGCGAGCCATCGACAGATATCTTATCCTAGGCAAACCCTCGGAGTCCTTTCGAGCCTCTCATCACCAGGCGCATCGCTCCGCGTTATATCAGAGAAACCTAGTAAAGGCAAGGGGGTTTTGCAAGGGCGCAGGGGTGGCTAAAAAGGGGCGAACGGCTGTCGAGACATCCTATTCTTATGAAATCAGCCTTGCGATAAGGAAGGCCGCGGCCGCGGCGATACCGCCGATCAGCACGGTCTGCAGCGCACCGCGTGCAGGTGCCGTTCCTGTGAAGCGACCCTTGAGGTATCCGAAGGCAGCCAACGCGATGAGTGTGACCACCGCGGAGAACACCAGGGCGGTCTGGGCGGCGGAGAGCACAATGTACGGCCCCAGCGGGATGAAACCCCCGGCGACGTAGGCGCCGCCGATCGTGAGCGCGCTGGTGAAGGCGCGCTTCGGATCGGGCTTCTCGAGGCCCAACTCAAATCGCACCATGAAATCGATCCATGCGTCCGGGCGCTTGCACAACGCCAGAACGACGGGCGCGCTCTCCTCTTCGGTCAGCCCATAGGCACGAAACACCTCCATCACCTCCGCCGTCTCTTGCGCGGGCTTCTCGCTCACTTCCAGTTGCTCGCGCGCCCGTTCGGCGGCGTAGTGCTCCGCATCGTTCCTGGCTGCGAGGTAGCCGCCCAAGCCCATGGCGATGGAACCGGCTGCGATCTCAGCCAGGCCAGCGGTAACAATGATGCCAGTCGAGGCCACGGCACCGGTTAGCCCTGCGGCGAGCGCAAAGGGTACCGTCAACCCATCCGACATCCCGATGACAATATCTCTGACAACCTCGCTAGCGGTGAAGTGCTTTTCGATGTGTGGCGTCTGTGGCATCGCTTCCCTCCCCGTCTACGCCTCTCTTGCGCCTTGTCGATCGGGCGCTAGAATGCCTGCAAGCAAGACTGCAATGTCAATTGACAACTCACAATGCATATGCAATCTTATATGCGTGTATGCGATACGCTTTGGGGTGTCGGTTGTGAAGGACTTGAAAGGGCTCTCGCCATATCATCGAAACGTCATCCTCCAAGCGATTACAACGCGCTTATCTCACGAACCTACGTCGCCGGCGAAGCACAGAAGGCTTTTGGTCAACCTGACACCGCCCTGGTATGCTGTGCCGCCCGTGTGGGAACTGCGAGTCGGAGAGTACCGCGTGTTCTATGACGTCTCCGAGGCTCAACGGACTGTTCACGTCCGGGCAGTCAGGAAAAAGCCCTCGGAAAAGAGGACGGAGGAGATTTTATGAAGACTGTGCAGGTTCGCGAGTTGCAGAAGAAGATCAAAGCGTGCATCGATGAGGCGCAGCACGACCGCCTCGTTATCACCCGTCACGGAAAGCCAACTGCGGTCCTTGTTGGCGTTGAGGGGTTGGACTGGGAAACCGTTGTACTTCAAACTGATCCCACCTTCTGGAAACTCATCCAGCAACGCCGCAAAGAACCCACCATCTCCTTCAAGGAGTTGAAAGCCCGCCTCAACCGAAAGCGCTGAGCATCTTTTCACTTCCGGTTTGGCCAACCTCGTCCACGGTCGCGAGGTCGCCGCAGATTCTGACTCGGCTCGTTGTCATGGTCTTCCCCCCAGTCCTATCGCGGTCTGCAGTGCTCCACTCTGCTCATAACTGTTGACCAGTCAGGTGTAACCGAAACGGTGCTTTAGACTTGCGCGCCCGACACGACCCCATCTGGCTAGGAGACTAGATATTCGTCGGGACGGCTTCGCCAGCGGATCCGCTCATCGTCTTTTCTAGCAACGGCGAGACTATTCACACAGGGACGGGAAGGCTTCCAGGTGGACGGGCGGTTGGACTAAACGGTAATGTGCAAAAGCGGAGAATGTCCCTGCCAAAGGGAGCGCCATGTACTACTTTCCGGAGAATGGGACCGACTCGGTCTCCAGTCTTGTCAGATCAAGAACCTTGCTAGCGTTATCGATATCGATCCCCACCAGGTGCCCTTCCTCATCAAAGTCGAGAATGACACCTGGCACCACCTCTCGAGAGTCAACACTGACCCGGTGGCTGAGGTCGATGTATAACGAGTCGGTCTCTTCGTAGTAGTGAAGTTTCACGCTCTCCTCCTTACCCCGGGGAGAAGTCCCGATCTGGAAAGGCATTATGGATCGTTTGCCCATCAGCCAGCGTAACGACCCGAAGCGCTCTCCCTCCAAGCTCCGACACGAAACCCCAATAACGTATCTTCCCGTCTGGCTGAACTTCTGCTCTCACTGGATTCTCAACTATTTCTATACACCAATCAAGCTTTAAGTAAGACCGCTTCCGCAGCACCTCATCACGAAAGTACCGTGTGGTTCCATATCTCTTCATAAAGGAATCCGTAGATCAGATTGAATGTTCTGAACCGACTGATGTGTGTCTCCTCTGCGAAGGATTCCGTCAACTATTCTGGAGCAGAGATGCGCGGCCTGACGTTCACGGGGCGGCGCGCTTTAGCGCGTCCGCTCGATCGTGTGGTTAGCGCCCATCTCATCATTCCTTGAGGGATTCCTCGGCTTCAATATCCTGGTCTACGCAGGTCCTGACCATCGAGAAGCCGTACTCGCCCATCTGTCGTTGGCACCGCGCGATGATCGATTCGTGCTTTTTGGGGTACTTAGGGAGCGCGCTCGCAGCCTCAATGTCTTGGTCGGCGCAAGCCTTCACCATCGACCATCCGTAGTTCTCCATCTGGCGCTGGCAGCGCGCCACTATGTCTCTCAACTCTTGAGGGTATTCCGCGAGAGCTTTTGCAGCCGCGAGGTCCTGGTCGACGCACGCCTTAACCATGGCAGCCCCGTATTCGCCCATCTGTCTCCGGCAACGAGCTATTACATCGTCCTTCAAGTCCGCCTGTGCGAGCGGTGTCGACAAAACCAAGAGTATCGCTAGCATCTTCGAGGCGGTGGACAACGACGACCTACGCAAAGACTTGAGCATAAGCATCTCTCTTGGGGGCTAGCGTCGGCGATGAGGGGCCGCGAGCGTCGGAGCGACGCGACGCTGCGAAGCGCGGTCCCCCTCGATCGCCATGTTAGACGCCCTCCCAACCTCGACGCCGGGCCTCAGCGAGGAGGGCAGCAAGATCGGGAGGCGGCACGAGAAGCGAATACTGGCCGAAGACCCATTTGCCGTGAGCACCGGGTTTCTGGCCGAGCATGTAGTACGTTAAGCGGTACTCGACTCTATCGTCTTCCTCAAATCGAACCTTCTGGAGATAGATGAGTTTGGGGTGGTGTGCGTTCGCCTGGGGACGAACGATTTCATCTTCAATCCGAAGGCTCAACTCCCGCCGTCAATAGCATGGATCTTCCGCACCTTTCCGCGGTTGTCCGGAAACGGTGGCAGCGGATCCTGGGTTCTCATGGCAGTCCGCGTCTAACGAAAACGGCGCTCAGAGCCGCCACCGGCGCGAGGCGCCGTGTTGCATCCGTTGCCGCGACTCATTAGAGGGCGCGCCCAATAGGGCTGTGTAACGCTGATTCAATCTTGTCCCAACGATCGCGGAACTGGCTCGTGTTGAGTGTTCCGTAGTTGATGATTCCTCGAGTGGAATATTGACGGACACGTGGGCGGACTTCAGGTGCAGTGGCGATGAAGTAAGAGGGTGGCGTGCCTTCTTCGTTGAGGCACACGAAGACGTGAATCACGTTGGTCCAAACACGTGTCTTCTGAATTGGCCAGCCGACATTGCGGCGATACCGGATGGCCTTGACCTGGACGTTCACGGTCCGCCGCCGCTTCTCTGCGAAAAGGTCAATGGCCTTAGCGTTGCCTATTGTCAGGGCCACGGAGTAGCCGCGCTTGTAGAGTTCGGCAGCGACGAAGTACTCCCCCGCGAGATGGGAAGTATTGGACTCAGGGCGTGGCTTCTTCAACTTGAATCGTGCCCTCTAACTATTCAGTATGGTAATCAGCATGATTCTGGACTTTGTCATCGTATCACAGATAAGACTCTCTTCAGCTAGATGTTGGTGGGGAGGGCCTCGCCGGCGGAGCCGACCATGGCCTTCTCCGAAGCCTGTGTGAGCGCCTTGACGTAGCGGCGGTCGGCAATGAAGATCCTGTAGTGGGCGACCTTGGGCGGGATATCGCGGAACAGCTCCTTGAGCGGCCTGGGGGAGACCTCGCCGGTGGCCGGATTATACATGAAGATCTTCTTGCTCCCCTCGGCCAGGGGGTTGATGGGACGGGGATCCAACGCGGCCATGTCCACCTTGAACTCGATGCCCTGGAGTCGTCCCGGCAGGTGGCGGCGAATCTCCTCCTCAAGCTGTTGCGCGGTCTGGAAGCGAACCATCCGCTGGGACTCCTCGATGGTGGAGACGAAGTCATACGCCATTTTCCACTTGACGCTCCGGCCCAAGATCTTCCCCCACTCCTCTCCTAGCGCCCGCTCTCGCGGATCCTTTGACACGGCCCACACCCGGACCCGCTCAAGCAGGAACCAATCGGTGAGCTCAAGATACCGGTTGAGCTCTTTGTAGGGGTTGTACGGCGCGATCCGCGCCATCGTCTCCTTGAAGACCTCCTGCAAGTGCAGATCAATGGCCCGAGTGGTCCGGTGATGATAGACGTGGGCGTAGAGGGCCAGCTTGGCGTTTAGGAATCGGATGAGGGCCGACTCCCCGGCCTTGTGCAGGGTCAGCCCCTTCCGGGTAAAGAAGGTGTAGAGCAGCAGGCGTTCGGTATCCACCATATCCAGCGAGAAGCCGGTCATGTAGGCGTCGCGCTGGACGTAGTCGAGGTTGTCTACGGTGTAGATCCCCGAGAAAAGCGGGCGGAGCGCCGCCAGCCACTCGGGAAGTCCTTCCGACGGGGCGGCCTCCGGTTTCTTGATCAGAAATGCGATGCATCTCGGGTCGAGCCGCTCATTCCGCTGGAACGG
>Ga0184612_10001669_pt1 | contig 10774 bp, 7 predicted proteins | sample PLM3_60_coex_FD_133163 | JGI IMG/M metagenome (GOLD analysis project Ga0184612, IMG submission 133163) | Groundwater sediment microbial communities from an aquifer in East River, Colorado, USA - PLM3_60_coex | ecosystem: Environmental > Terrestrial > Soil > Riparian zone | place: USA: East...
CGCTGCTCAAAAACGGAATCAAATTCGATTTTCCCATTCATCGTCCTTACAACGAACTGACCCACGAACAACAAGAATTGCTTTGGAATGGCAATTCTTATTTTGAGGGGATTCATAATTTTTTCAAATACCTGGAATCAAAGACGCATAAAATTCAATACCGGGTTTTGCTTTCACGGTATCGTGGCAGAACAAACTGTCCCGATTGTAAGGGCACGCGTCTTCGTAAGGATGCACAATTCGTAAAAATTGTGGGAACGTCAATAACCGATCTTGTTTTAATGCCCATTGAAGATGTGCTAGTGTTTTTCGAAAAATTAACCCTGGCAGATTACGACAAAAAGGTTTCTGAAAGGATACTCGCTGAAATCACCTCAAGACTCGAATATATGGTGAGGGTAGGACTGGGCTATCTCACGCTTAATAGACTAACGGGGTCACTTTCCGGAGGTGAATATCAACGTATCAAACTCGCTACTGCACTGGGAAGCGCTCTTGTCGGATCTATGTATATCCTCGACGAGCCGAGTATCGGTCTTCACCCGAAAGATACTGACCGTATGGTGACTGTTTTGAAATCGCTGCGTGATCTGGGTAACACCGTCATCGTAGTTGAACACGAAGAGGAGATTATGCGTGCATCCGATCAGATCATTGATATTGGGCCCGATGCCGGAAGTCATGGCGGCGAGTTGGTATTTCAAGGTTCGGTCAACGACATAAATGGCAAGGTAAGGTCACATACCACAGACTATTTGAGTGGAAAGGAGCAGATTTCCGTTCCAACTGTCAGACGCAAGTGGAAAGATTCTATCACCGTATGTGGTGCACGGGAAAACAACCTGAAGAACCTCACGGTAAAATTTCCGCTGGGCGCACTGACTGTGGTCACAGGGGTTAGCGGATCCGGTAAATCAACCCTCATCAAAAAGATACTTTATCCGGCTGTGGGAAGACTCAGTGGATCTGTTTCTGAAACCCCGGGTAAGTACGACAAGCTGGAAGGCGACTATAGCAGAATTACGCAAGTAGAATTTGTTGACCAGAATCCAATTGGAAAATCGTCGCGGTCCAATCCCATTAGTTATGTGAAGGCCTACGATCTCATTCGTCAGTTATATGCTGATCAGCACCTGTCAAAACAACGCGGTTATAAGCCCTCTCATTTTTCATTTAATGTGGAAGGGGGTCGATGCGAAACCTGTCAGGGAGAAGGAGAGATCAAAGTGGAAATGCAGTTTATGGCAGATATCTACTTGAAATGTGAAAGCTGTCACGGCAAACGTTTCAAACAGGAGGTGCTGGAGGTTGAGCATGACGGCAAAAATATTGCGGATATCCTGGATATGACATTAGAAGAGGGCCTTGCATTTTTCCGTGATAAAAAATCAATTCTCGATAAGTTAATTCCGCTCCAGGACGTGGGCCTGGGATATATAAAGCTTGGGCAGTCATCCAACTCATTAAGTGGAGGCGAAGCACAACGTGTAAAGCTCGCATCATTTCTCGGGAAGAATTCAGCTGATGGAAACATCCTCTTCATTTTTGACGAGCCTACAACAGGATTGCACTTTCACGACATATCCAAACTACTGAAAGCGGTTAATGCACTGGTAGACGACGGTCACACCGTAATAATCATCGAGCACAACCTGGAGGTAATAAAGTGCGCTGACTGGATTATCGATCTTGGCCCGGAAGGTGGAGAAAAGAAAGGCGGAACAATAGTGTTTGAAGGAACACCGGAAGCAATGGTTAAAAAGGGAAAAGGGTATACTGCTGAATTTCTGAAAGGAAAATTGAAATAAATCTAAGACTGGCGCACAATTAACGCTTCCGTAAAACTCTTGATGTTCGCTACTCCTTCAGGAGAGCAAGATAATAAGTGCAATTGACGAAATCCTTTATCAAAGTAATGATCAACTTTTTTTTCTGTCAACGCCGGTATTCCCATGCTATCGTATAACCCCGTCACCGCAGTGACTTTCTCCTGTTTCCGAAACTTTTTTGTTGAAAGCCATTGAAGTAGCTCCTGCCTGGCTTTCCCCCTCGCCTTTTCAATGGCTTTGATCAGCAGAAATGTTTTTTTATTAGAAATTATATCACCTCCAATTTGTTTTCCGAATTTTTTCGGATCGCCGTATGCATCGAGTAAATCGTCTTTAAGCTGGAATCCAATACCGATGTTCGTGCCAAATTCGCGAAGTGCTTTACAATCTTTTTCTGATGCGCCTGCGAGAATAGCGCCTAGTTCCAAACTGAACCCTAATAAAACCGCAGTTTTAAGTTTTATCATGTTGATATACTGCCCCTCTGTAACAGTCTTAACGCTCTCAAATTCCATATCCCACTGTTGACCTTCACATACCTCCGAGGCACACTTATTAAAAGCCCTGAATACTCTCTTCAGTTTGTCCGTCTCGATAGACAACAACATGTCATAAACCTTTACCAGCATGACATCACCCGAAAGAATAGCGGTACTGACATTCCATTTCTCATGTACTGTCGGTTTTCCCCTGCGCAACGGGGCGTTGTCCATGATATCATCATGCATCAACGTGAAATTATGAAACGCTTCTACTGCAGTAGCGTATTTTACAATCCGCTTTACATCTTTTTGAAACAACCCATATGAAAGTAAGGTGAGCATCGGGCGCAGACGTTTCCCGCCGAGACCCATGAGATAGCGGATGGGCTCATACAATGAAGCAGGGTCACTACCATACTTCTGTTTACGGATCTCGTGTTCAATCCACCCTTGATAGCGGGAAATTGTTGAAGGCATGTGCGCTGTTGATTAATCTTCGGGCAAGATATTATTTTGCACAATTACTAAGTCGATCAGGCGCTTGTCAATATCCGTTTTCTTAACACGAACATTAATTTTATCACCTAAAGTGAAAACTCTTCTGGTTTTTCTTCCCGTGATCCTATAGTTCTTCTCGTCAAACTCATAAAAGTCATCCGTCATGTCTGCAAGGCGTACCATTCCTTCGCATTTTGTTTCCACTATCTCGACATAAATTCCCCATTCGGTAACACCTGAGATCAAACCTCCGTATGCCTTTTTCTCCGCCGAAGCCATAAACTCTACCTGCTTGTATTTAATGGATGCGCGTTCGGCATCCGCAGCCCGTTTCTCACGCTCCGAAGAGTGCAGAGATTTTTGTTCATACTCGGCTTTGTTAAGATGTTTTCCTTCATCAAGGTAGTGCTGTAACATTCGGTGGACCATCATGTCTGGATACCTGCGTATCGGAGATGTAAAGTGTGAGTAATGATCAAATGCCAGCCCAAAGTGTCCCTTTGCATCCGTAGTGTATTTCGCCTTCGCCATGGTCCGTATTGCAAGCTGTTCCAGAATATTCTGTTCCGGCTTTCCTTCAATCTCCGTCATGAGCTTATTGAGCGAACTTGAAATAGCGGTCTCATCCACATTCATTTTGTGTCCAAACTGACGGGCAAACACGGAAAAGTCTTTCACTTTCTCAGGATCCGGGAAGTCGTGTGTCCGGTATACGAACGTATTATTCTCCTTTCCCTTTCGAAGATTATAAACAAATGTTGCTACCTGTCTGTTTGCCAGCAGCATAAATTCTTCTATCAGTTTATGCGCGTCTTTCCTCACCTTGGGAATTACTGCCAACGGTTTCCCTTTTTCGTCCAGTTTGAATTTTACTTCCGTTGTTTCAAAATTTACGGCTCCCTTTTTAAATCTTTCCTTGCGGAATCTTTTGGCAATGTCATTCAGTATCCTCAACTCAACAGCAAGCGGACCCTGCCCTTTCTCCAAAATAACCTGAGCTTCCTCATACGAAAACCTTACATCTGAATGAATGATCGTGCGGCCAAACCATTCTTTTCTGATTTTAAGTTTGTCATCAATTTCAAAAACTGCAGCGAAGGTGAGCTTGTCTTCATGCGGCCGAAGTGAGCACAGCTCGTTTGACAATCGCTCCGGAAGCATGGGGATGGTACGGTCCACCAAATACACCGAAGTAGCCCTGTCAAGGGCTTCTTCTTCAAGGGATGAGTTTGGTTTTACGTAGTGTGTTACATCGGCGATGTGCACCCCAATTTCATATACTCCTTCCTCGAGTTTTCTAAATGAGATAGCGTCGTCAAAATCCTTCGCATCCTCCGGATCAATCGTAAATGTGGTCACCTCACGAAAGTCCCATCTCTTTTTAATTTCTGCGGCTGAAATCCCTTCTTCAATTCCCTTCGACTCAATGAGGACTTTTTCAGGGAAGCGGAATGGAAGATCAAACTCAGCCATTATCGAATGGATCTCTGCTTCATTTTCTCCCGCTTTACCTAAAACTTCAACAATCTTCGCTTCAGGCTTCTTATCGTCGTCCGCCCACGATGTTACTTCAATGATGACTTTGTCCCCCGTCTTCGCGCCATTAATATTCTCAGGGTAGACAAAAAAGTCAGTATGCATTTTTCGATAGTCGGGCACTACAAATGCGAAATTTTTCGAAAGCTCTACTTTTCCTACGAACCGTGTCCTGTTTCGTTTGACGATACCAGTCACTTTACCTTCCTGGTGCTCACCATGACGGGTGGGGAAAATAACAATGTTCACGGTATCTCCATCCACTGCTGAGCCAAGGTCCTTGCCTTTGACAAATATGTCGGGCTGATCCTTTCCGATTTTTATATATGCGAAACGGGAGCTGACGTGATCGACGATACCGGTGACCTCTTGTTGCTTGTGATTGCTCTTGTAGTTCCCATTGTTAAGTTGCTGAATCCGACCATCGTCCAGCAATTGATCGATCAGCTGTCCCACAATTTTAATGTCATCCTTTTTCTTGAGACTTAATTTTTTTACAACCTGTTTGAAGGAATATGACTTGTCGTGGCTGTTGTCCAGAAATTTCAGCAACTCTGACTGCAGGACAGTACGATTATCACCCTTATTTTTATCTTTTGATTTTGTGTGTTTACTCATTTTTAAAATACGTTGAATACCAGCCCATGAGCTGGATTTATTGAATTAAATTATTTTGATCTCCTCTTTTTTGGGCTATTTAATTATCTATCGCTGAGGGGAGAAGCTATGATTTTGCAAATATTGATAATTGTTACAAAGCTGCCCATTCGCTTTGTCATCGAAGTCGATCTGTTTGAAACGAAGGTAAAAAATTATCGGCGCCCAATACAGGGGGTTTTAACATTCTTTCTGTCGTCTAGTCGCTGGTTACAACACCCAGTTCATTATTCAGGTTTATTGCTCTCATCTTTAAATAGAGCTTGGCCAGTACCACAACATCCCGAAGGCAATAGTCCTTGATTTTCGTAAGACCATGATCTTGATAGTAGACCCGATTCACCTGACTACCATCCATGTCACTTTTACTGGTAGGTATATTAAAAATGGCGGCAAGCAGATCAAGAGAAGTATAATGTTTGTAGTCTCCAAACTTCCACATCTCCATCGTGTCCAGGTGTTGAATGTCCCAGGGTTTTTTACCCATAATATTCATGGCTGCGGGAAGACTTATGCCATTCACCAACATCCGGCGACAGAGATAAGGGAAGTCAAATTCCTTTCCGTTGTGCGAGCATAACTTCAGGACTGCGGGATCCATTTTCTCAACAATGCCTTTGAATCCAGTGAGAATCTCCTTTTCGTCGTCGCCGTAATGCGCTTTTACTTTTAACACAAGGTCGCCCGATTCCGTTTCAAAAAATTTTCCTACTGCAACGCAGATTATCTTGCCAAACTCAGCATAAATGCCTGCGCGATCCTGATAGATGCTTTCGTCAGTTTGTTCCTTCTCCCTCCTGAGAAAACTAGCCTTTCTCGACCATTGTATTTTCATACGCTCATCGAGGGCATGATAGTCGTATGTGTTGGCGACTGTTTCAATATCTAGAAACAGAATGTCGCGGAGTTCCTGGATCATTCACATCGGGTATAAAGTACTAAACTAAAAATTTCGCAGCTGGTTAAAAAGTTCTCATGAATGTAAAACACCCTCCATCTCCAGTTCTTTGATAAAGGATATGTTTTCTTCACGGATGGAGTCGGGTACGAATACAAACCTTTTGTCGAAGATCTGGTGGCCAACGTAATAACTGACCCAGTACTCGTTGTTCAAGTGAAATAGGGCAGGATCAATTGGCTCGATCAGGGTTGTGCTTTTAGGAGCAATCGTATCCAGGAAGTGGCGAAGAATGGAAGTCCGCTGTGGCTCTCCATCTTTTTCACCGTACCCTTTGCTGGCAACCAATGTATTCTCGATGGGAAAATCATTGTTATTGATAAGATAAACCCTCCACTCATCACTTTCGCCTAAATTGTTTTTCCTCGCAACAGCCAATGTAACATTCTTGACCTCTGGAATCTTGATATCACTGATCATATTAATACTTTGATTAATACTTTGACGGCCCTTCACCAATCCGTTCCCGCGGGCAGCTTAACCAATCCCAAAAATACATTACCTGAATCCAATTAAAACAAAGGGTCATAAAAAAAATAAAGAAAAACCTTTTGTCCCTCATTCCACAAGCTCCATCTCAAATAAGGCCACAATCTTATTTTTTAGAATTTTTTCAACTTCCCCTACATCGAACGCACGACCTGCTTCTTTTTGCAGCGAAGTGACCTGCTTGTCGTTGATGCCACACGGTACGATGTTCCGGAAATAATCAAGGTCTGTGTTTACATTGAGCGCAAAGCCATGCATCGTGACCCAACGACTCGTCTTTACACCCAAAGCGCAGATCTTTCTTGCTTCGCGCTCACTCTGGTGATCAATCCAAACACCCGTCAATCCCGGAATTCGGCCTGCTTGCAAGCCAAAATCAACGAGGGTCAGAATTATTGCTTCCTCCAGCAACCGCATATACTTGTGGATGTCTGTAAAAAAGTTTTCAAGGTCGATTACGGGATACCCGACTATTTGGCCAGGGCCATGATACGTAATGTCGCCACCCCGGTTAATGTGGTAATAATCAGCCTGGATTGACTGAAGGTCTTTCACCAGCAAATTGCTTTCTTTTCCACTTTTACCCAGTGTATACACATGGGGGTGCTGACAAAACACGAGGAAATTTTCAGTTGGATTCTGCTGATACTCGGGAAGTGACCTGTTTTCGGCCTTTGTAACCAAGACCTTTTCAAAGAGGTTTGTTTGATAATCCCAGGCTTCTTTATAATCGATCAGACCGAGATTTATGAATTTGGTTTTTTTATTCGTGGTGTGATTCAAATCAAAATGATGCTTGATTAATTTTTTCCGTGGGATTCATGATGTATGTAACGATCGAATTATCCTTTAACAACTCTACAACACGAAAACCCCTGTAAGTTGTTCCCCAACTGCCGCCGATATGTGAATCAAACATGAATGGAACCTTCTCAACCATTTTTACGCTATCCTGGTCGTGTTCGTGGCCGTGAAATACAGCGCGCACATTTTTGTATTGCTTCATCAGATCAAAAAAAGCGGGGGTTTCTATTCCATTCTTTGTCCACTTTGCCTGCGGTATATGAATAAAAATAAAGACATTTTTCGCCTTTCGGCTTTCCTCCAGTTTGGCCTTCATCCATTCAAGGTTAGGGCTAAGATATTCTCCTTCTTCGTTGGAAGTGGTTGCAAACAAAAGAGCGTTGTTGTTGATTTTGACGGCGTGATTTACAGGCATCCCCCAGACCTCATTCCAATGCTCGTCGCTTACCCGGTCATGATTTCCTTTCGTGACAAAATATTTGACCGGAAGCTTATCGAGAAAAACTTTGGCCGGTTTCAAAAAATCTTTTCCGTCGTGAATGATGTCACCGTTGATCACGCAAAAGTCCAATGGACTCTTCGAATGAAATTCAGCGGAATGTTTCAGCAGACTTTCCTGAAATGAATCGAATTCTGTGTCCGGCTGACCGTAATGGCCATCAGAAGCAACAATAAAACGCAGGGTTGATTTTTTCCCCAGCAGTTCGGCTTCGGCAGCTGTAAGGTTTAATACTGTTCCACCCCAAAGAAGAAGAGAAGCGGATGAAACTTGTTTGATAAATTCCCTACGGGATACGCTCATGAGACCAAAAATTTTTTGAAATTAAAAAAAACTAAATGCTGTCTTACGTTTCTGCTTATTTTATTCGCTGCAATTCGTTTCGTACGTGAAGGACTGATTCGATTGGATCCGGATCTATTCCGTTTTCCTTTGCCAAATAGAATGAAATCCAGTCCGTAAGATGGATGAGGTAATAATACTGTTCAAGCAATGAAGCACCTTCACCAATTATGTCGATGATTGGGTTAGATTTCTTTTCCAGGATATCCCTGCAGATTTCCATTCGCTTCTCCACGCGTTCATGATCGTGGTCCGAATATAAATAAATGGGCTGAAGCAATGGCATCAAGCTCTCCGGGAAGTGCCATCCGGCGAGTTCATTGTGATTCATTTCAGGAAACGTATTGACGTGGGCCAGCTGTTTGGAATTTTCATTCAACTGTTGTTGAAACCTCAATGCCATGGCGTGAAGCCTGTTGTCACAATAAATTACGGGGAGTTTTCCTTTGAGTTTTTTTGCTATCAGCTCTGCCTCTGACTGAATTCCTTTTTCGCCGCGATCCAGGAATTCGATGGCGTTTTCAGTTTCTTTAATAAACGCCGCACCAATGAGGTTAGTGTGATAGAGAATGTGAAGAAGGGCATTCATGTTATAGGCTAGCATCGCGCGCGGACTATCCGAACCTGAAGGCAACTGGATATAATAAAGATTGTATTCCTTACAGATTTCCAGGAGTTTACCGCCGGAGGCAACAGCTATCACCTGTGCTCTCTTCAACAATGCTTTATTCAAGGCTGCAACCGTTTCTTCGGCATCACCACTATAGGAGCAGGCGATGAATAACGTATGTGGACTTACAAACTGAGGAATATTATAACTCTTCGAAACCATGATAGGGATGGGAATTCTTCCATATGTAAGAGATTCCACCAGGTTCGCGCTGATCCCCGATGCACCCATTCCAGCAATAACTATGTTGCGAATGTCACTACCGGGACGCTCAAGATCCACTGACTGGCCAATCTTTAATGCATCCGCTAATTGGCGCGTAAAATTTTCAATGTATTTTTTTGTCGTGGACATAAATTGTATATTCATATCAAAGGTAAAACTTTTGTTGTGAGCGATACAATCAAAACCGGGAACTACGGTGAAAATCTTGCTGCGGACTTTTTAAAGAAAAAAGGATTTGAAATCGTAGCCAGGAATTACCGACACAGGCGATACGAAATCGACATCATCGCCCGAAAGGACAACTGGATAATTTTTGTGGAGGTAAAGACCAGGGCGTATTCATACTACGGCCATCCTGAAGAGTTTGTTGATTCACAGCAAGCGCGAAGAATAATGGAGGCAGCTGAAGAATTTATTTACTCAACAAACTGGCACGGACACATTCGTTTCGACATCGTATCGGTGAAACCGGGGGTGGTGCCGGAGATTATGCATTTTGAAGATGCAATTAATTAGACGAGGAGTCCGAAAGACCGAAGTCCGGAAGTCCGAGAGACCGAAAGACGGAAAGGCGGAAAGATGTCGAGTTAGGGTTAGTGGGCTTCGAGCCAGTTGTGTCCAATGCCTACTTCAACTTCCATCGGTACTTCCAGACAAACAGCGTGCTTCATGAGCGTTATCACGTTTGATTTCACCAATTCCGCCTCGTCCTTGTGCACATCGAACACCAATTCGTCGTGTACCTGCATGATCATTTTCGATTTCAGCTTTTCCTTTTCCATCCACCGGTGAATGTTTACCATCGCGATCTTGATGATGTCGGCGGCACTTCCCTGAATAGGGGCGTTAATGGCATTTCTTTCGGCAAATCCACGCGTAGTAACGTTACGCGAGTTGATATCACGGAGGTATCGTCTCCTTCCGAGGAGGGTTTCTACGAATTCCTTCTCGCGCGCGGTGTTGATAGCATCGTCCATGTACCGTTTGATTGCAGAAAATTCCGAGAAATAAGATTGAATGATTTCTGCCGCTTCAGACCGGGCAATACCCAGATTCTGTGCGAGACCAAACGCCGTGCTTCCGTAAAGAATTCCAAAGTTCACTTCCTTGGCTTTCCTTCGCATGTCGGGAGTAACTTTATCCAGGTCAACTTTGAAAACCTTGGCTGCGGTAGTTGTATGAATGTCCCGCTTATTTCGAAAGGCTTCAATCATGGTTTCATCCTTCGCGAAAGAAGCGGCAATACGCAACTCGATCTGGGAATAGTCCGCTGACATAAACAAAAAATCTTCATTGCGCGCGATGAACGCCTTTCGGATCAGCCTCCCTTTTTCGGTGCGTATTGGGATATTTTGCAAGTTCGGGTTATTTGAACTCAAACGGCCTGTCACCGCCCACGCCTGACGATAATCCGTGTGTACTCGCCCGTCTGCCTTACTGATCATCTTAGGCAGCGCATCTACATAGGTCGAGCGAAGTTTTTCATATTCGCGGAAATCCAGGATTTTTTTTGCGATTTCATGTTTGGGGGCCAGTCCCATTAATACATCCTCACCGGTGGCATATTGACCCGTCTTTGTTTTCTTCGGCTTCTCAATCAATTTTAATCTTTCAAACAGTATGTCTCCAAGTTGTTTTGGAGAGCCTATGTTAAACTCTGCACCGGCAAGCTGAAAGATATCGCGTTGTACTCTTTCACTTTCCACACGCAATTCCTCAGACATTTTTGAAAGTGCGGCCGTATCAATCTTAACACCCTCATATTCCATGCCCGCAAGTACCGAA
>Ga0184612_10001670_pt1 | contig 10773 bp, 10 predicted proteins | sample PLM3_60_coex_FD_133163 | JGI IMG/M metagenome (GOLD analysis project Ga0184612, IMG submission 133163) | Groundwater sediment microbial communities from an aquifer in East River, Colorado, USA - PLM3_60_coex | ecosystem: Environmental > Terrestrial > Soil > Riparian zone | place: USA: East...
CGCCCCCGGCTTCGGTTCGCTCCTGCGACGTCGAGGGCTCGAAGGCCATCGTGGAAGTCCGAGCCGACTCTGGCTCCTCGACGCGGACCTGCGGGTCTTGCCCAACGACCTGGGCCGGCTCGGGGCGATCCTGTTCCTCGGCCCCAGGCTCTTCGCGCTCCTGCTCCGCTCCCGGACGTACTCCCGTCGAGGGCTGGGATGGCTCCGGCCAGTCGACGTCCTGGATCGGCGCGAAGAACTTGTCGAGATCCTCGAAGAGTTCCTCGCCCTCGCCGCGCCCCTCGTCTTCGGCCACGCTCAGATCTCCTTGAGCTCGGTGTCCTTGTGGGCCACCACCTCGTCGATATCCGAGATGTGCCGGTCCGTCAGCTTCTGGAGCTCCTTCTCGGAGCGCACGAGGTCATCTTCCGAGATGCCGCCCTCGCGCTCAAGTTTTTCGAGCTCTTCCTTGGAGTGCCGCCGGATGTTCCGAACGGCAACCCTGCCCTCTTCGCCCCGATGGTGCACGAGTTTGATCAACTCCTTGCGGCGCTCCTCGGTGAGCGGGGGGAAGCTCAGACGGATCACGACGCCGTCGTTGCCGGGCGTGATCCCGAGATCGCTCGCCATGATCGCCTTCTCCATCGCGGAAATGGCGTTTCGGTCGTACGGGGTGATCATCAGCGTCCGGGGTTCGGGCACCGAGAACGACGCGAGCTGCTGGATCGGCACCGGCGTTCCGTAGTACTCCACGACGACCCGTCGTAGCAGCGCCGGGGTCGCCCGGCCCGTCCGGATCCCCGCGAGCTCGTCCTTCAAGACCCCGATCGCCTTGTCCATCTTGTCCTGGGCGGCAGAAAGCGCCGTCTCGACCGTCACCGAGCACCCCCGTGCACGAGCGTTCCGATCGGCTCACCCGACACCGCTCGACGGATGTTGCCCTCGCCTCGGAAGTCGAACACGATGATCGGGAGCTCGTTCTCCATGCACAGGCTGATCGCGGTGGCGTCCATCACCTGATAGCCCTCGCGCAACACGTCGAGGTATTCGATCGTCTCGAACCGCTCGGCGGTCGGGTCGAGATGTGGGTCGGCCGTGTAGACGCCGTCGACCTTGGTCCCCTTCAAGATCGCTTGCGCACCGATCTCGAGCGCGCGCTGCGCCGCGGTGGTGTCCGTCGAGAAGTAGGGCGCGCCGAGGCCGGCCGCGAACACCACGACCCGGCCCTTCTCGAGATGCCGGATCGCGCGCAGCGGGATGTACGGCTCCGCGATCTGCGCCATCGCGATGGACGTCTGCACACGTGTGGGCACGTGGATGTGCTCCAAGGCGTCCTGCACGGCGAGCGCGTTCATGACGGTCGCGAGCATCCCCATGTAGTCGGCCCGCGCTCGGTCGATGCCCGGGGCATCCCGCCCACGCCAGATGTTGCCGCCACCGACCACCACGGCGGTCTGCACACCGAGATCCACGACGTCCGCGAGCTCACGCGCCAACAGCGCGGTCGCGTCCGTCGAGATGCCGTAGCCCGTGTCCGCGGGGGCGAATGCGTCCCCGGAGAGTTTCAGCAGGACGCGGCGGTAAAGCGGCCGGCCCTCCTCGTGAGCGTGATCGCCCTCCGGCATGGGCCTAACCCTACTCGGTCTCCTCACCGAGCCGGTACCGGACGAATCGGCGGACGACCACCTTCTCGCCGACCTTGGCGCTCACCTCGTCGAGGAGCTGCTGGATCGTCATCGATTCGTCCTTGACGAAGGGCTGGTCGAGCAGAACGGTCTGCTCGAAGAAGGCCTTCAGCTTGCCCTCGACGATGTTGGGGATCACGTTGTCCGGCTTGCCAATCTCCTTGGCCTGGATCTCGTAGATGTGGCGCTCGGAGGCAAGGACGTCCTCGGGGATCTCGTCGCGAGAGACGTACGAGGGTGTGAGCGGACTCGCGACGTGCAGGGCGACGTCCCGCGCGAGTTGGCGGAACTCGGACGTGTTCGCGACGAAGTCCGTCTCGCAGTTGACCTCGACGAGCGTCCCAACCGTGTTGTTGAAGTGGATGTAGGACTCGATCACGCCCTGGTTGGCTGCACGGCCGGAGCGCTTGGCGACCGACGCCTGGCCCTTCTGGCGCAACAGGTCGAAGGCCTTGTCGAGGTCCCCCCCGGTCTCCTGCAACGCCTTCTTACAAGCCATCATGCCGGCTCCGGAGCGCTCCCGGAGCTCCTTGACCAGCTGCGCGGAGATCTCAGCCATCGCTCGGTTCCTTCTCGTCGGGCTTGTTGTCGGTGGCGGGTGTCTCCGATGCCGGGGACGGAGCGGGGGCCTCGTCGCCCCCTTCGTTCCCCTCACCGGCCGGAGCGGCAGCAGTGCCCCCCACAGCGAGCTGCGACGGAGCCCCCGCGGGGACTTCGTCATCGGAGAGTGCGACCGGCTCGGGCTCGGGCTCGGGCTCGATCTCGGGTCCGGTGGCCCTCGTGACCACCGCTTCCTTGCCCTGTTGGTGACCTTCGCTGATCGCATCCGCGATCAGCCGGGTCACGAGCGACACCGAACGGATCGCGTCGTCGTTGCCCGGGATCACGTAGTCGACCTCGTCAGGGTCGCAGTTCGTGTCCACGATCGCGATGACCGACACGCCGAGCTTGCGAGCCTCGCTCACAGCGATGTGCTCCTTCTTCGTGTCGATCACGAAGATCGCGTCCGGCAGGCGCTCGAGGCTCTGCATCCCGCCGAGGTTGCGTTCGAGCTTGTCCCTCTCGCGACGGAGCCGGATCGCTTCCTTCTTCGGCAGGTAGTCCAACGCGCCGGTGCGCTCCATCTCGCGGAGCTCGCGGAGCCGCAGCAGCCTTCGCGAGACGGTTTGGAAGTTCGTGAGCATGCCGCCCAGCCAGCGGGTGGTCACCGACGGCATGCCGGCGCGTGATGCGTGCTCGACGATGACCTCCTGGGCTTGCTTCTTGGTCCCGACGAACAAGACCACCCCGCCTCGTCGGCCGAGATCCCTCGCATACGCGTAGGCCTCTTCGAGCCCGGTCAGGGTCTTCTCGAGGTCGATGATGTAGATCCCGGAGCGTTCCCCGTACAGGTATCTGCCCATCTTCGGGTTCCAGCGTCTGGTCTGGTGCCCGAAATGGACCCCTGCTTCGAGGAGCTCCCGCCTGGTGACGACAGGCATGGTGCGCCTCCTTCCGGTTGTCCCTCCGCCCGCCTCGACCCGCGTGCGACCCGGCCGCAGCCGGGACCTCGCGCACGGTCCGCGGGCGTGTGTGCTCGGCGTCGTTCACGCCGGCGAAGGGGCAGTCTACCAGCGAGGATGCTCGGAACTCCTCGGGAGGAAGGGCGAGCTCAGCGACGCGCTCGGGCCCGAGCGGACGGGGGGCGGCGTGCCGCCCGTTTGCGGCGCACGGGCTCATCGGGCACGTTCGGCTCCGCGACGATCCAGCGATACGCCAGCGCCGCCATGAAGACGAGATGCACCACGTTGACCGCGAGGATGAAGACCCAGGCTGCGAACGTGGGGTTCGCCGTGATCTCGGAGCCGCCCGGAGCGAAGCCGACGACGACCGGGAGGGCGATGAGGAAGTAGAGCGCACAGAAGACGATGTGGCGACTCCCGGGGAGCATCGCGGCCCGGCCCGAACGCCGAACCGATTCCAAGCCGCCTCGCGCCTGGCGAACGGCTGCGGCGGGCGCGAAGCCGAGGAAGAACAGGCCGGCCACCAGGGCGGCAACGAAGGCGAGGAAGCCGATCCCGGGTCCGAGCAGCGGGAACACGATGTTGCCGGCCACGATCAACGAGAACGACAACACCTGCACGACCAAGATCGTGGGGATCGCACGCGCTCCTCGCAGGAACCCGTAGGCCCCCACCCGTCCGTGTTCGAGCTTGTCGACGATCATCCCGGTGAGGATCGCGAACACGATGCCGCGGATCACGATGGAGCCGGCCGTGAACACGAGGAACGCCGGTCCGATGCCGACCAGGCTGGCGCCCGTCCCGAGATCGAAATACGTGGAGATCGGAGGCAACGCCAGGACATCGACAAGTCGCGCGGGTGAGCCCTCGAAGCCCAGTGCCAGGATCCCGAGCCATGCCAGCAATGGAACGACGATCGCGACGCTCAAGAGTGCAGGTGACGAGGCGACCGTGAGCAGCCCACGCCCGAGCGAATGGGCGATCCCGGGCATGATCGAGGATCCGCCGCCGAACAGCGCGCTGCCGAACGGCAGGCGCGGTTGACGATCACGGGCCTCGGCCGGAGCGGGTTCCGACGGACGCGGGCTGGGCGGGCGACGCCGCTTCTTACCGCTCATCCGTCATCGCGCTCATCGTTCGCGTCGCCGCTCTCGATCTGCTTCTCGTCCGGGTCGGGCGGCTCCCCGTCCGCCGAGGGCTCCAGCTGCGCAGGGCCCGCGCGTTTGGCAAGCACGAGTCCGGGGACGAGGGCGAGCACGAAGATGATCGCCGCAGCCATCGCATGGCGACCGAGCGTCGTCCCGGCGACGAGCTCGGTCGGCGACGGCTCGTCGATCAGCGATCCGCTCGGGTCGTGCTCGAAGGCGATCAACCCTCCCTGTTCCCCCGCCCGGACCGCCACGATCGTGTCGCTCGATAACGCGATCGCCCCCAACGCGCCCGGCGAGGGCGCGCTCTGCCAGATGAGTCGTCCACGCTCGGCGTCCACGGCCACCAACCGGCCATCGTCGAGGCCGAGCAGCACCGTGGAACCCGACACGACGGGCGCGCTCCTGATCACGACCTCGTTGAACTGGTAGCTCCAACGCCGCTCGCCATCCGCGGTGTCGAGCCGGTACAGCCCGCCGGAGACATCGGCGACGAACACACCATCTTCGGCGACCGCCGGGGACGTGGAGGGCGAGAACAACGACAGGACGAGCGAGGACCACACCTGTTCCCCGTCCACCGCCCCGAGCTCTCGTACGACGCGATCCGCGGAGCCGACGATCACCCCGGCAGCGCCGACGCTGGGCGCGGATCCCGCGGTCGAGGATGTCTGGATGCCGACGGCCCACGTCCGCTCACCGGACGAAGCGTCGAGGGCGAGGATCGACACGCGGACCTCGTCCAGGTCACGGACGACCGTGTAGACGGCTTCGCCGTCCACCGCGACCGGCGCGTCGACGCGTCCGGGCACCTCGGCCGTCCAGATCTGTTCACCGTCGGCGAGCGCGAACGCGAACACGTTGCCGTCCTGGTCGCCGACATACACGACCTCGCCCGCGATGGTGACACCGCTTCGAGACGGTGCCAGGAGCGGCATGCGCCACAGCTCGGACCGGTCGGCGAGGTCGACGGCCACGAGCGACGCCACGCCTTCGGTGTCCGGTTCCCCGGTGCCCGATGGCGAGGCGGAGGGGGTGGCCGGGGTCGGAGTCACGGTCGGCGTCGTCGGAGACGCCGCAGGCATCGGACCCTCGAGGTACAGAAGGACGTCGCGGCCCTCAAGGCTCGCCGCCGCGGGGGCGGAGAGGGCGCCGCCCGCCCGGGGGATGTTCCACACCAGCTTCCCCGTGGCCAGGTCGATGCCGTAGACCGCGTGCGAACCCACGCTGATTGCTTGCTCCCCGACAACGATCGCCGCCGAGAGGGCCTCTCCGGCCGGGGGCGGCAGGGTCCAGCGGACCCGATACGGCGGCTGAGCCCCGTCGGGCAGGGACCCAGCGTGTCCGGAGCCGCCCTGGAACTGCGGCCAGACCAGATCCGTCTGCTGTTGTCCGGCCGCGCCGCTCGCGGACAGACCGATCGCCGCCACGGCGAGCACGATCAAGAAGGCGGCGCGCAGCCGCGGTCGACGTTGCATGCTGAGGTGAGCCTCCGTGGTCGGCGGGGCGCACATCCTAGCGGGGGGACCGTGCCTCGCGCTCGTTGCCGTCCCTGCTGAAACCCCCGATCAGGCGGCCAGCGGCGCGAGCCGGATCAGATCGACGACGCTCGGCGGGCCGAGCAACGTAAGCGGGTCGAGGTAGGTCCCGGCGAGCCGCACGCCGAAGTGCAGATGCGGGACGACGGAGCCCGGGTGCCCCACCCCGGTCGAGCCGATCGGCTGACCGCGGGCGACCGAGTCACCCCTGCGAACCGAGATCGTCGAGAGCCACGAGCATGTGCTCGAGAGCTCGCCGCCGTGATCGATCGTGATGAACAGGTGACCGCCCACCCTTCCGGCGAAGGTCACCGAACCCGACTGGGGCGCGACGATCGTCGTCCCCACCGGCACCGCGATATCGATCCCGCGGTGCCCGGCACCGAACGGCGAGTCGGGGGGGTCGAACGCGTTGATAACCGGCCCCCGGACCGGCCAGAGCCAGGTCCCGGACGAGGGGGGCTGCGCGGAGCTCGAAGACATGCCGGCAAGGAGCAGCGAGAGGGGAAGGGCTATCGCGTGCAGGAGCACGAGAGCACCTCCGATCCGTCGTTCGCGTCGAAGCTATCTCGGGAGCCACTCGCGCGCTGTGGCGCAGATCACATCCAGACCGGAACGGGGGCTATTCGGTCTCGACGAACTGGAGCCGGAGCAGCCCGACCGCCTTCGTGTGGATCTGGCACACCCGGGACTCGGTGACGCCGAGGATCTCGCCGATCTCCGCCAGCGTGAGCCCCTCGAAGTAGTACAGCGTGACGACGATCTTCTCCCGTTCGGACAGCGAGTTGATCGCCGCCGCGAGGATCCCCCGCGTCTCCTGCCCCTCGAGCCCGGTCGTGGGGTCGACGGTGCGATCGGCAAGCGTGTCGAGCAGCGAGACCTGCTCGCCTCGATCGCTGCCAACGCTCAAGATCTCATCGAGTTGGAGTACCTGCACGAACGAGATCTGATTGATCACGTCGTGCAGCTCTTTGAGCGACACGCCCAAGCGCTCGGCGACCTCGCGTTCGGCCGGCGCGCGCTTGTGGATCGACTCCAGGTCCGCATACGCCTTCTCGATCTCGCGTGCCTTGAACCGGACCGAGCGGGGCACCCAGTCCATCGCGCGCAGCTCGTCGATGATCGCGCCCTTGATGCGGGGGATCGCGTAGGTCTCGAACTTATTGCCCCGCGCGGGCTCGAACTTCTCGAGCGCGTCGATCAAGCCGAACATGCCGTAGGAGACGAGGTCCGCCTGGTCCACGCTCGCAGGCAAGCCGGTCGCGACCCGGCTCGCGACGTACTTGACAAGGGGTGCGTAGTGCAGGATCAGGCGCTCGCGAGTGGGACCCAGGCTCCCCGAGCCCTCGCTCTTGAACTCCGCCCAGAGCTTCGAGAGCTCGTCGGTCCCCTCGTCGACCCGTGTCCGCTGAAGGATGTCCGTCGTGATGCCTTTGAGCTTGGGATCGCGTTGGCTGTTGCCCGCACCCTTGGTACCTGGCTTCGGCTTGCTCCGCGCATCGACCTTCGAGGCCGCTCCAGCCTTCGCGGCGAGCTTGGCCTTGGCGGCGGACTTGGCTTTCGCCTTGGACCTGGCGTCGGCCGGACCGGGCTTCACCTTCGCGGGCGCCCTGGCCTCCTCAGCCTCGGTGGCTCTCGTCATCAGGCCCTCGGATGGCTCCGCTCGTAGGCCTCGAACAGGCGTGAGCGACTCACGTGCGTATAGCGCTGCGTGGTCGCCACGCTCGCATGGCCGAGCAACTCCTGGACGGCCCTGATGTCGGCTCCTCCCTCCAGCAGGTGCGTTGCGAACGAATGCCGCAGCGTGTGCGGCGTCACCCGCCGTCCCGAAAGCGCTGTCTCACCGTATGCTCCCACAAGCCGTCTGATGTCACGTGGGCCGATCGGCCCACGCCGGCGGTTGAGGAACAGCGCCTCCTCCCCTGCGCCGGGCTGCATGAGGTCCCGGCCTCGACCGAGCCAGTCGGCGAGCGCGCGCCGCGCGTAGTCCCCCACAGGCACCTCGCGCTCCTTCGCCCCCTTGCCCATGACGAGGACACGACCGCGGCCGAGATCGATCCGGTCGAGGGTGAGCCCGGCGACCTCGCTGACCCGCAGGCCCGATCCATACAACAGCTCGAGGATGGCCCGGTCGCGGAGCATCACCGCCAGCTCGACGCCCGCGAGGTCCGGCGGCGGGCTCGGCGCCTCGACGAGCGCCGCCGCCTCGCGCGTCCGAAGCACCACGGGGAGCCGGGATGTCACCTTCGGGCGGCCGAGCAGACCCGCCGGGTCGTTCGCGACGAAACCTCGAGCGTGAGCCCATCGATAGAACGTGTGGATCGCTGCGACCCGCCGGGCGATCGATGCGCGGGCGTACCCCAGGGTCGAGAGCTGGGCGAGGAACCTTCGCAGGTCGTCCAGCCGCGCGCTCACGAGCTCTCGGCGCATCCGGGCGAGGGACGTCGCGAGCTGCCGCACATCTCGGCGGTAGGCGTCGACGGTGGTCGCGGCGAGGTGACGCTCGAGCGCGAGGTGGTCGGCAAACCCCTCGATCAGGGCGGCGTCATGCTGGAGAAGCGTTTCGCGGGCGGCCATCGTCCTTGGGGTCCTGGTTCGACCCTTGTACCAACCATGTGATGGCGGTTCAAGCAGCCGTGCGGCGATCAGCCCGGCGCACGAGCCCGGAGGGTCGGTTCGTACCTCCCACCCACGTTGCGCACGAACCCTCGCAGCTCGAGGCGCATGAGGACTTGGACGACCTCCGTCATCCCCACTCCCAGCGCAGCAGCGAGCCGGTCGGGCAAGGTGGGCCCGACGAGCTCGTCGAGGACACGCCGTTCCCGCTCGTCGAACGGCACCCGCAAGGAGATCTGCTCCGGCGCGAGCTCGAGTCCGAGATCGTGCAGGAGGTCGTCCGACCCGCGGATCAAGGTGGCGCCGTCTCGGATCAGCTGCAGCGGCACCTGCGACAACGGGTTCGTGATCGCGCCGGCCACCGCGTATACGTCGCGGCCGAACTCCATCGCGTGCTCCGCCGTGATCATCGACCCGCTGCCATCGGCACCCTCGACCACGACGGTTGCACCGCAGAGGCCCGCGACGATCCGGTTGCGCGCGGGGAAGTTGCGCTGCAGCGGAGGCATCCCCGGAGCGAATTCGCTCACGATCGTGCCGTCCGTCCGGATGCGTTCGACCAGTCGCCGGGTCGACGCCGGGTAGGAGACATCGACGCCGCACCCGAGGACGGCGAGCGTGGCGCCGCCTTCGGAGAGCGCTCCTTCGTGGGCGGCCGCGTCGATACCTCGAGCCGCCCCGCTGACCACCGTGACACCTCCCAACCCGATCCCGCGTCCGATGCTGTGGGCGAGCTCGCGCCCCAGCGGCGTACAGCGGCGAGCGCCGACGATCGCAACCGCGCTCGGGGCGTCGGGGATCGGACCTCCGACCACGTACAACGCCGCCGGAGGATCGTGGATCTCGAGCAGTTGTGGCGGGTACTCGGCCGTCCCCCAGACGACGAAGCGGGCGCCCCGCGCCTCGGCGGCGGCCCAGATCTGGGCGGGATCCGACGACCGCGCGATCAACTGGTCGCCCTCGCTGCCGACACGGCCTCGCCGCATCGCCGCCAGGACGGCGCCGGCCGAGCCGACCTGCGTGGCGAGCGCGATGAGCGCGCGAGGCGTGATCGCGCGGAGCGCCGACAACACCAGCAGGGCATCCCGGTCCTCGTCGGAGGTCGCGAACCCCACCGGCCACACGGGCCAGGGGGAGCCGTGAGGCGCCGGCGCCTCCTCCACGCGAGACGACGCCATCTCAGCCGACCGGGTCAAGCTCGTGCCCGGCCGAGCGGTACGCGAGCGCCTCCGCGACGTGGTCGGGCTCGACGTCCGCGCTTCCCGCCAGGTCGGCGATCGTCCTGGCCACCTTCAGCCCTCGGTCGAACCCGCGCCCGGTCAGGACGTGGCGGTCGACGGCGGCGGCCAACAGGTCGAGGGCCTCCACGGAGACCCGCGCCTCGCGACGGACGAGCGGGCCCGGCAGGTGTGCGTTGCAGGCGAATCCGAAGGCTGCGTACCGCCGCCGTTGCCGCGCCCTCGCCTCCTCGACGCGGGCGCGGACCGATGCCGACGACTCGGCGAGCGACCCGCCCAGCAGCTCCTGCCTCGTGAGCCGAGGGACCGTCAGCTGGATGTCCACGCGGTCGAGCAGCGCACCCGAGAGCCGGGCCGTATACGCCTGCACACGGTCGTCACGACAGACACAGCGCCGGGCCGCGTCGCCCGCGAACCCGCACGGGCACGGATTCGCGGCGGCGACCAGCGTGAACCGCGACGGGTACTCCGCGGTGCCCGACATCCGTGTGACGACGACCCGTCCATCCTCGAGCGGCTGCCGGAGCCCTTCCACCGCGTCGCGACGGAACTCGGTGAACTCGTCCAGGAAGAGCACGCCGTGATGCGCCAGCGAGACCTCGCCCGGTCGCAACCACGCGGTGCCGCCACCCAGGAGCGCCTGGGGAGACACCGTGTGGTGCGGCGCTCGGAACGGACGCTCGTTGATCAGTCCGCCCGAGAGCAAGCCGGCGACCGAATGCAACTGGGTGACCTGGAGCGACTCCTCCCGGGTCATCGTCGGCAAGATCGTGGCGAGCCGTCGAGCCAGCATGGTCTTGCCGGCGCCCGGCGAGCCGACCATGAGCAGGTTGTGACCACCCGCGGCCGCGACCTCCAACGCCCTGCGCGCCTGCGCCTGGCCGCGCACCTCGGAGAGATCCACCGAACGTCGTTCCTCATCGATGACCGGAGCCACATCGGTCGGTGCCGGGTTCCAGGTCCCCCGGAAGAATCCGACCACGTCGGCCAGACACGGCGCCCCGACGACCTCCAGCTCATCGACGAGCGCCGCTTCGGCCGCGTTCGCGGCGGGGACCACGACGCCC
>Ga0184612_10001671_pt1 | contig 10773 bp, 11 predicted proteins | sample PLM3_60_coex_FD_133163 | JGI IMG/M metagenome (GOLD analysis project Ga0184612, IMG submission 133163) | Groundwater sediment microbial communities from an aquifer in East River, Colorado, USA - PLM3_60_coex | ecosystem: Environmental > Terrestrial > Soil > Riparian zone | place: USA: East...
CACATTCCAGTAGAACCCCGCCCAGGCAGCCACGGCTTCATCATACCGAACCGCAACCATGAAACCAATGACCAGACCGCCGAGCGAAAAAGTTTCTCGGAATAGCCCCTTGAAATAGCCTCTTAGGCCAAAGAGAAAAAGTACAACCAAGAGGATTAGGTCAATCCAATTCACCAGCGTGGACCAATCATGTCGATATCCCTCTCAACTTCAATTAGGGAGGGGAGCATTCCTACAGGACCGCCTAGATTCCACCCCATGCCGTCAGTCTGATTTACGACCGACATCTGCAACCGTTTGTTTGTCCTAATACTTGGGCGATTGGTTTGAACTGCGCGCTATTCTCGGCTATGACCATCTTGCCTTAAAGCGCATTGCTGGATCGGCTCGTTTGGTAGGGGGGTTACCTCATGCACATCTACCCGCGTCCTATCCCCCAAGAAGTTCCTTGGCTAGCTCATTGACGCGCCTACCGTCGGTTCGTCCGCTGACTCTTGGCATCAGCTGTTTCATGACCTTACCCAGATCCTGGATATTTTTGGCTCCGACTTCCTCAATGGAGACTTTGATCAGGTTGCGAACTTCATCTTCACTGAGAGGCTGAGGCAAAAACCGTTGGAGAACCTTTAGCTCGGCTTCTTCCTTTTCGGCCAGCTCTGCCCTTCCGCCTTTTCTGAAGAGCTCAATGGCTTCAATTCGCTGCTTACGGAGAGTTGCTATTGTTCTGTGAATTTCCTCTGTGGTCAACTCTCTGCGGCCCTTTATCTCCTCATTGTGTAGCGCTGAAAGGAGCAGCCTCAAGGTCGAAAGTGTCAAGCGATCGCCAGTTTTCATGGCCACTTTCATCGCCTCCTGGATTTCGACCTTGAGTCCCATCTTTCTTCTTTTTTCGTTAGCTCGCTTTCGCCCGCCTTACGTCATCATCCTAGAAGGAATGACGCACGCGTCGCAACGCTCTTTTCTTGGCTGCGATGGCTTTTTTCTTTCTCTTGACGCTGGGCTTTTCGTAGTGTTCTCGTTTACGCAGTTCGGCGAGTATACCCGCCTTTTCGCAGAGTTTTTTGAAACGGCGAATGGCACTCTCTATGGACTCGTTTTCTCTGACTCTAACTCCAGTCATAACTCACATCACCCCCAATCCAGCCGGGCCCCTTTTTGAGGTAGCTAATTTTAGCTCATTTGAATGTCAAGTCAAGTATTTCACAGCAAAAATGAGGAGTTGGGGGCGAAAAATACAAATGCTAAGCTAAAATTGCCGCCGCTGTAAACCGGCGCAGCCCGCTCACATCGTCTTCCACTAACTGCAGGGTGGAGGAGTATTGTTTGCAACAACGCTATCGGCGAGAAAGCGCAAGAATTCGAGGCTAAGAGACACTCACCAACATGTGGGATTGGAACTTCTCACGCTAGCGATAATCATTCGCCAATTCAGAAGCTTATCTGCGCAAAAGTTTTAAACTGTAAAACTTTTCGGGATAATCCGAGACAATTCCTTGGACTCCCAGGGAAGCGAATTTTTCCATGTCGTTGACCTTGTTGACCGTCCAGACGTGAACGTCGAGGCCGGCTTCCCAGGCCTTGTCCAATAACGGCCTAGTGGCCACTTCCTTTTGAACGTGGATCGAACTGGCGCCGAGGCGCTCTGCGGCACCAAACGGATCTTCTTTAATGCCGGTACCATAAATCACCCCGATACGCGCTTCAGGTGCAAACTCTCGAACTCGGTCCAGGCACTGGTAGTTGAACGAGGAGAAAATCGTTTGATCCAGATAATCGTAATGGCTGAGAGTGAACAAGAGCTTGATCTCGATCCCTGGTCGTGAGTCGTTGAACAGTTTTATATCGAGGCAAAGGTCGACTTTGCCTACGGTAATCGCCAAAACCTCTTCTAACGTAAGGACTCGTTCTCCTCTAAATGATTTTTTCTTCCACTGTCCTACGTCGAGCTGCTTGAGCTGCTCCAAAGACTTGCTTCTGACGGTCCCACTCACGCCGGCCGTCCGTTTAAGCCGCTCATCGTGGAAAACCACGATATGCCCATCACGGGTCAGTTGGCAATCCATCTCGATCATGTCGGCTTCGGCTTCGATCGCCTTCTCGAAAGCCAACCGGGTATTCTCCGGAAAATTGCCTGAGGCGCCGCGATGGGCTACTTTAACAAAGGCGACCGTAAGCCCTCGCGATTTGCCATTGCGAACTTCTCAAAGGAGCTTGAACTTTTCACTGAAGGTCTCCTGCGTCCTTGAGATATATAAAGAACTCCTTGTTACCCTTCGGGCCAAGCAAAGGCGACTCGATAACACCGCCTACGTGATAACCAAGTCCCACAGCGGTAGCTGAAATCTCGTCAATTACGCGGATATGCTCCTGCTGAGAGCGGACGACCCCGCCCTTCCCTACTTTTCCTTTTCCCACTTCGAATTGGGGCTTGATCAGAGCGACAATTGGGGCGCCGCTGTTGAGCAGAGTCTTAACCTGCGGGAGGACTAACCGAAGGGAAATAAAAGAAACATCAATGGTCGCAAAATCTGCGGGACGCGGTAAATCCGAGCCCTTCAGATAGCGGATGTTGGTTTTTTCTAACACTAGAACGCGAGGATCGTTCCTCAGTTTCCAATCGAGCTGGCCGTAACCGACGTCCACGGCATAGACCTTCATGGCACCGTGAGTCAGCAGGCAATGAGTAAAACCTCCCGTGGATGCGCCGACGTCCAATACGACTTTGTCGGTGACCTCGACGGAGAATTCGCGCAGTGCCTTTTCCAACTTGATCCCGCCGCGGCTGACGTAGGGCAAAGCTGATTTGACCCGGATGGCAACGCTCTCATCAAGGAGTGTCCCTGCTTTTGTGACGGGCCGATCGTTCACCAAGACTTCGCCGGCCAGGATTCTTCCCTGCCCTTCTTCACGGCTGGCGACTAATCGGCGCTCGACCAGAATCTTGTCTAAGCGCTCCCTCTTTCCCATCCCTCCCGGTTTCTCTTCTTTCCGCGTCGAACCATCTGTAATGTCGCTTGAGTGATGGCGTCCTTGTCGAAACCGCAAATTTTTCTCAGTTCATCTTGTGTACCATGCGGGATGAAGCGATCCGGAACCCCTAGTCGCTTGACGCGAATATCGTTCAGTCCCTCGTCGGCCAAAAATTCCAAAACGGCACTGCCGAAACCGCCAGCCACAGCATGATCCTCCACGGTAATCAGGTTAGGTATACGCACTAACAATTGGCGCAAGAGATCTCTATCGAGAGGCTTCACGAAACGTGCGTTCACAACCGCTGCCTCGATGCCCAACGCCGCCAAGTCTTGGGCGGCCTTGAGGGCAGGAACAACGGTTTGGCCAATACCGGCGATCACCACATCACGACCATCGCGCAGCAGCTCCGCTTTACCGATTTCCAATGGGCGCATCTGAGAGTCCATCTGGATACCCCACCCTTCGCCGCGGGGATAACGAAGTGAAATGGGACCCTTGTGCTCGATTGCGGTTTTCAGCATGTGCTGCAGTTCGTTTTCGTCCTTCGGAGCCATGATCACAATATTGGGGATCGATCGCATATAAGAAAAATCAAAGACACCGTGATGCGTAGGGCCGTCTGCCCCCACCAGACCACCGCGGTCCAGAGCGAACACGACGTGGAGGTTTTGTAAGCAAACGTCATGAAGAATTTGATCGTAGCCCCGCTGCAAGAATGTGGAGTAGATTGCCACCACCGGGATGAAGCCTTCGGTCGCCATGCCGGCCGCGAATGTAACCGCATGCTGTTCTGCGATTCCGACATCGTAACTGCGACCGGGAATCTCCCGCGACAGTTTGTCAATCCCGGTGCCGCTTCCCATGGCAGCCGTAATCCCCACGACCCTGGGATTCTCCTTTGCCAAGCGAATCAGAGCCTGAGCAAAAATATCCGTATAGGTTGGAATCGGCCCCTTCTCTTTCTTGGCCTTGCCGGTGAGCACATGAAATGGAGTCACGGCATGATATTTGACAGGATCGTTCTCCGCCGGTGCGTAGCCTTTCCCTTTCGTCGTCAGCACGTGCACCAGAGTCGGACCGTCGATTTTCTTCACGTTCTGTAAAGTTGTGACCATTTCTGCGATGTTGTGACCGTCAATGGGACCGACGTATTGGAAGCCCAGGCTTTCGAAAAGAAACCCCGGCGTCACCAGGCCCAAAAAGGAGTCCTTCAATTTGCGCGCCGCGTGTTTAAGGTTTTGTCCTCTGGGGAGACTCAAGAGCCAACTCGAGAGCTGCTTCTGCATCCGAACGCCGAAATCCGTCGTGAACTGTTTGCTAAGGAAGGATGAAACGGCACCGACGCGCGGGTCGATGAAAATCGCATTGTCATTGAGAACGACGATCAAATCTTTGTCCAGATGGCCGGCCTGATTGAGCCCTTCAAACGTAAGACCTGCACTCAGTCCACCATCACTAATAACGGCGACGACTTTGTGCGATGGTCCTGCAAGTGAATTGGCCTCCACCATACCGAGCGCCGCGGAAATAGAAGTACCTGCGTGGCCGGCACCAAAGACATCGTATTCACTCTCTTCACGACTTAAAAATCCGCTCAAGCCGTCTAATTGACGAATGGTGGCCAACCCGCTCCGCCGGCCACAGATGAGTTTATGCGCGTACGCCTGATGTCCCGTGTCCCAAACGATGCGATCGTCCGGTGTGTCGAAGACATAGTGAAGGGCAAGCGTAAGTTCCACAGCACCCAGTGTCGATGCGAAGTGTCCCCCCACTTCGGACACGATGGAAATCACTTCTTCTCTCACCTCCGTTGCTAGAGTAGAGAGCTCTGCGACACTGAGCCGGCGGAGATCCTTTGGGGTATCGATAGAATCCAACAGTCGTGCCATTTTAAACATCATCTCCTGCGTGACTGAATTTGTGACATCGTGTATGGCTCGCGCAAGGACAAACCGGGCAACTGAGCGCAAGCGACTCAGCCGCTGAACCGAACGGCGACAACTCCGTGTCACCGTCGTCGGCGGGTCTTTGCCAGTGCGCTAAATGTAGCATTGACTGAATCTCATCTTCAAATACAAACGTTCCATGGAAAAAAGTCTTTCAACCAGAGCCGGACCCCTAGGAAGTACGGGGTTGGCGATATAGTTCCGGCGATGCAGCCCGCGACAGGCGGGACCCGTTCCCGGAGCCAAAGACCAGGAACGCCGCCACTACGGCTCCGATGCCTGCGAAGACGGCAATCCAGTAACCGTTCAGCACACAGAATCCCAGGGGCAGGAGGAAATTGACGAAATAAACCATAATCGAAAATCGTAAATCACTTTTCGGTTCGGGCGCGAGCTTGCGCAACATCGCTAGCAGCAGGAAACCGGTAATCGCCCAACCCAGCAGGTTGGTCCACGGCATGCCGTAGTAGTTCCCCTTGTCACCCCAAATCCAGTAACTTGTTACTCTACTCATGGCTGGATCCAGCAACAGGTCCCAGGCCACTAAAAGGCATGTCCCCAATAGCACCGCCTGAAATCCACCTGTTCTGCGACGCGCGATAATCCAGGCGGCCCAGCTCATCGTGAACCAGCTCAGAGGGATAAGCAAAGGTACTCGGTCGAACCACTTAGGGCCCAGTAGAGTCGTGTAGGAATAGGCACCGAAGGGAATGCCATAGGTCGTGCCAAGCAATTCGCTCGTCAGACTGACAATATAGATAGCGGCTAAGGCAACGATCGCTGGCTTACGGTCACGTAAAACTGACTCGGCCACGACGGCCAGTCCGCCGAAGAGCATGTTACCGACGGCGAAGCCGTGAAAGGCCCAAGTGAAGAAACGAGCTTGCGGATCAACCTGGACCAAAAGATCAGGTCGTGAAGTAAAGATTCCGTAACCAAGCAGGCTCGCAACTACGATTCCTGCCTGTGCGATTAGGAATAGCCAAAAAATAAACTGCATCTCGCCTCCATTGACTCAAGTTTTTTTCACTTCACTGAACATTTGAATATTTCCAAACCATGTGCAAGGGCGCAGGAGACCACGGCCTCCACAGACGCCCCGGCACCGACCTGAGCAAACTCAGCACGCCGCGCATAACGATCCATACTTTTAGGGGCCCCGTCACATAGGTGCGTTGATCCCACGCGCGTGCTCCTTTCCCGAGCAACAACGAGCCGATCTCTGAGTAGACCTGCCGCGCCGCAGAGACCGCACAGGCCGAGCGAAACGAAAGATGCCATAAACCGGCATCGCCGGAGCGGTAGTAACGATCAGCTTCTCGGAGCAAACGCAGCGACAACATCGCCAGCTTTTCTCGGTACTCGGGTGCAGCAACCTCCGCAGCTGGAATTTGAGCCTCCTGCAACCAGCTTAGCGGCAGATAAATCCTCCCCATAGCGGCGTCTTCGGTAATGTCCCGCGCGACGTTGGTGAGCTGCATGGCGATACCCAGATCAGCCGCGTGTTTGAGCGCGCACTCGTCGCGCAGGCCCATGACATGGGACATCATCAGTCCCACAGTGCCGGCGACCCGATAGCAATAGAGTAGCAACTCATTCAAAGTGCCGTAACGAGTGCCTCGGGCATCCATGGCCATACCCTCAATCAGTTCCAGGGCATAGTGCGCCGGAATCCCGTAGCGGTGGACAATGTACTGCAGTGCGACAAACACGGGTTCTTGCTGCTGGGCAAAGGAGAAAGCGGAGGTGGTATTCTCCTTGAGAGCCTTGACCCGTTTTGCCAGTTCCTCTTGATTCTCCGTTTTTCCAGCTTCATCGATCTGATCGTCGCAGTAACGGCACCAACCATAGAGGAAGAAGGCCGCGTCCCGAGTTTCCGGATCGAACAGTTTGGCTGCCAGCGAAAAACTCTTCGAGCCCTTCTTGATCATCCAGCGACACTGTTCCAGAGCCGCTTTCACCTCCGGCGACATTCCTTCACGCATATGAGACATGGGCAGCAGACTCCCTTTCCCGGGTCATCAAAGTCTTCATGTCATGAAGAATCAAGCTTGCAGTAGCTTTGGCTGAGTTGACCACTCCAGGAATGCCCGCTCCCGGATGGGTACCCGCACCGACGAAATAGAGGCCACGAATCTTTCTATCTCGGTTGTGGACTCGGAAATAGGCGCTCTACTCGGCAGTTCCAGTCCCTTAATCAATTGCGCGGGCCAGAAGTAGAGCCAGTTGCCAGCATTCAAAGCGGTGGGTAGACCATACCGGATGTGCAGGGCGGGTTTGCCGCGACGGATGATACTGCCGTCTTCGATATCGTCCACAACCAAAGATCCCGCATGAATCAATTCCACCACCTCGGCGCAGGTCCTACATTGTACGGTCTCAACGCGCGAAGGGGTGCTGCCCTCCGTTAGAAGCCGGTAGCTTAGAGCTACTAGTTTCCCTCTAATGCGCTTGCCGCGATTCGACGTCACATCCTTAACCGGATTCAGCAGCGCGACTTTTATGATGTCGTCGACCGCGGCGCCGCTCCTAAGGCCCAAGAGATCATTTAACTCCTGACCCTCGGCAACGTGGCTGTTCGCCGCATGCTCAAGGCCGATTTTCTGCATGTTGACTGCGGGCAGTTATTGCCACGATGGACTTCCTATGAGCTAACATGGAGTTCCTCCATCAACCCTGACATCTTTTAATCCGGAATCTTGTTTAGTGCGGTCACCGGCAGCTCCTCTATAGTGAGAAGCTGATCAGGTGCTACTCCCAGACCGTTGGCAACCCTAATCACCACGTCCATGGAAACATTTTGTTTCCCGCCCTCGACCGCGACGATATAGGCGCGCGTCAGGCGCGTGGCTTTGGCAAGTTGTTCCTGTGTCCAACCGGCTTTCTGCCGTAGATCACGAACGCGGCGACCCAATTCTTTGAGATAATCGGATAGAATCGCCTGGGGTCTGTCAGGCGCCAGAATTTTTTTCGCGCGCCTTACACCCTCGATCACATTTGTCGCCGTCTCGATTCCTTGAATTTTATTCTTCCCGGAGTTATCGCCAAGCGCCGCCTGACCGCCGACAATAATGTAAGGCGCCCCAGGAAGTTTCCTGATCTTCTTGATTAGTGTTCGAGTCTGCCGGAGATTGGATTGGAGGGTCGTGGATAACGCCAATAAATTCGGGCGCCGGGCGATTACGATTTCGATCAACGCTGCGGTTGGAACATCCGGTCCCAGGAAATCCACCTGCCAGCCTTCCATTTGAAAGAGGTCCGCAGCCATTCTCGCCGCGATAAAGTGATGCTCCCCTTCGACACAACAAACCATCACCCGATAGGACAAGGAACGGGGAACACTTTGTATCAGCCGAAGCTTGTCCATTTGTCCCAAAGTTATCTGCGTTGCGAGATGTTCCTGAGCGACATTGACTTTGCCATCGCACCATAATTCACCAATATGAAACATCGCAGGAGCCAAAACCTCAAGATAAACATCGGCAACCCCGGCGCGTTTGGCAATCAATTCGTGAACGATCGTGCTTGCCGCGTCGCTGTCTCCATCCAACAGAGCCCGTACATAGCGCCGTTGGTGTGGGTTCATATCAATTATGCTTCTTTTGCCTGCCATCGCTCAGTCGGTTACAGTCGAACTCAGCATGAAGAAATACGGAACCCGAAAAATTCCATGTGCCCCTCAGAGCCGGAGCGACTGAAGGGCTTCCAAAATATTCGAGTAGCGAAAATTGTAACTTAAATCTTGGGCGGCTTTGGGTACCGCTCTTTGACCCGTCAAAAGCATCTCGGCCATCTCGCCCAAAAGGAGCGTCAGCGCGGAAGCCGGCACGGGCGCCCAACAGGGTCGATTCAGGGCGCTGCCCAGCGCCTTACAAAATTCTTCCATCGTGACCGGATTTGGCGCCGTCGCATTGAAAGCGCCCATGGCATTCTCTTTCTCCATCAAGAACTGGATCAACCCAACTTCGTCCTCCACATGAATCCACGGCATCCATTGTTTGCCTGACCCAAGGTAACCACCCGTAAATAATTTGAACGGTTTGACCATTTTAGCCAACGCGCCCTCGCCTTTGCCCAAGACAATGCCGGTTCTCAACAGAGCCACCCTGACTCCATGGCTTTGAGCTTGCCTAGCCTCATCTTCCCATTCCCGGCAAACGTCAGCCAGGAAACCTGCGCCAGCGGGACTATTCTCAGTCAAGGGCTCATCGCCCCGTGGTCCATAGTAGCCCACCGCGGAACCGCTGATTAAAAACTTTGGTTTGTCCTTCGCTTTGGCAATCGCTCTGACCAGCGCGCGCGTCGTATTCACACGGCTGAACCGAATTCTGTCCTTTTGCTCCGATGACCATCGCTTGTTTGCAATAGGCTCCCCCGCTAGGTTGATGATCCCGTCCGCGCCCCCAATACACCTTTCCCATTCCCCCGGGGCGCCCGGCTCCCATATAATCCATTGCGTTCTAGAAAGGCCCGCTTTCTTCGGCCGCCGTCGCGTCAGCAGCTTAAGATCATGCGAGGGCCCAAGACGCTTAACCAGCTGCGATCCGATAAAGCCCGAAGCGCCAGTGATAACGAGATTCATAAATGCCTCCCAAAAGCCTCTGCAAAAAGGACCGCTTAGTCAACTTTACTTGACTCTAATACCAAATATGTAATAAATAGTAAACACTGTGCCGGAAGAATTTTTCGACCCGAAACCGAGGCTCGGGATCAGCGCTTGTTTATTGGGTCAAAAAGTCCGCTATGACGGCGGGGACAAGAGAGATTACTTCCTCACCGAAACATTCGGCCGCCACGTTGAGTGGGTGCCCGTCTGTCCGGAGGTAGAGATTGGAATGGGAATTCCCCGCGAGGCCGTTCGTCTCGTTGGCGATCCTGCGAAACCGAGAATGATTGCCGAGCGGTCCGGTAAAGACTGGACTCCGCAGTTCGATTCGTTCGCCGCCAAACGAGTGCAAGCTCTTACAGGGCTGGATCTAGCGGGCTACATTTTTAAGAAAAACTCTCCCAGTTGCGGCATGGAGCGGGTAAGAGTCTACAATCCTAAAGGTGTTCCGACCCGGCAAGGCCATGGACTCTTCGCCGCAGCCGTCATGAGAGAGTTACCATTGCTTCCGGTGGAGGAGGAAGGCCGGTTGAACGACCCGGTTTTACGGGAAAACTTCGTCGAGCGCGTTTTTGCCTATCATCGCTGGCAACGACTTGCACGCCGGCGCAGGTCGATCTCGTCTTTAGTCGATTTTCACACCCGCCACAAATTTCTTCTCCTCGCCCATAGCGAGCGCCATTACAGAAAGTTGGGGCGAATGGTCGCCGAGGTTAAGCACTCGCCCATCACCAACGCCCATGAAGAATACGGCACCTTTTCATGGAAGGACTCACCATTCATGCCACGGTGAGAAAGCATTGTAACGTGCTGCACCACATGATGGGCTACTTTTCCAAAGAGCTTTCCCATGCCGAGCGGGAAGAGCTAATGGGACACATTCTCGATTTTCGCCGCACCTTGTGCCTCTCATCGTCCCACTGACCCTGGTCCGGCATTACGTCAACAAATACGGCGTCGGCTACCTGCAAAGCCAGGTTTACCTACAGCCTAGTGTAGTGTCCCATAATTAGCTTGACTTATATCTGCGACGACAGCTATCTTATGCGACATGAGAATAGCACCTCCCATCCTGTTGTCCTCGGAAGAACGTGCCGTGTTGAGCAGATGGGCTCACGGAAGAAGTTTGCCGTTGCGATTGATTCAACGTGCGCAAATCGTCGCGATGGCGGCGGAGGGAGTCCCAAGCCAGGACATCGCGCAGACGTTGGAAGTTTCCAGACCGACAGTCCAGCTCTGGAGGGAACG
>Ga0184612_10001672_pt1 | contig 10767 bp, 11 predicted proteins | sample PLM3_60_coex_FD_133163 | JGI IMG/M metagenome (GOLD analysis project Ga0184612, IMG submission 133163) | Groundwater sediment microbial communities from an aquifer in East River, Colorado, USA - PLM3_60_coex | ecosystem: Environmental > Terrestrial > Soil > Riparian zone | place: USA: East...
GAATCCGTGTTCATCATGGCCGGAATCAGTGTTCATGATGACCGGAATCGGTGTTCACCATCGGTCCGAATCGGTGTTCACCTTCGACCGGAATGGCTGTTCATGATGGGCCGGAATACGCACGAAGCTTGGCGTCGACGTCACCGGTTACTTTCTGCAGCGCATGAAGACCAAGTGGGGCAGCTGCAATCACCGAGCGGGACATATCCGCCTCAACACCGAGCTCGTGAAGAAGCCGAAGGACCTGCTCGAATACGTCGTGGTGCACGAGATGCTCCACCTGATCGCACCGACCCACAGCGAGCAGTTTCTAACGCTGGTGACAAAGCACTACCCGTCGTGGCGCGAGGCCAGGGAAGAGCTGAACGACCTGCCGCTGGCCGCGGAGTCATGGAACGAGTAGAGCGCCAGGACCTACCTCGATCCGCGCGGCCTGGACAATCTGACTCGCGCACTCTCCGAAGGCGCCAACCGCGGACGGTACTCGCTGACGGGTCGATCGCGGCCAATCGAATCGCGCCCATCGCTCCGGCTCGTCTCGCCATGCTGTCCGTGGACGACGTTGAATCGATGGCGGCGGCGCTCAACCTGCGATCGACCGAAACCGGGGCAAACGTGATGCTGCTTGCTCCGTTCGACGATGTCGTGTTTGAGAGGACATGGAAGGACGGCGGCCTCACGATCGTGGCGGCTAGCCAGGCGGCGGTGGATCTGTTGACCAGCCCAGGACGCCCGCCGAGCGATGCCGAGGCGATTCTCGAGCGGTTGGCGGGGAACGCGACGTGATCGACCGCTTTATGTGGCTGCGCGTGGAGTGCTCCATGACCCTGGCCTTGTCTCCGCCGAGACGCTCGGTGAGAGCCGTTTCATCATCAGTGCCTCAACCGCTTGCTGACCGTCGCCTCGGAGTCGTGCCACCCCGCTTCGCGGTCATAGGAGGCGGCAATCTCCTCGAGCACGCTAGCCACGTACGGGTATTGGAACGCGAGCTTCTGCGACCAGGCGCGGTACTTTGCCGCGAGTTCACGTTCCTGCGCACCGCCTTCGCCGCGCCACACCGCTCCACGCGAATTGCGTACACCGACTGAGAACCCTCTGCCTATTTCGGGTGAGGCGATCGATTCCATCGCCTCGCACACCGGAACTGATGGCCAGACCCCCGTGCTTTCAGGCGGAGCCTTCGCCAGAAGCTGGCCGAGGCACTGATCGGTGATTTCGGCGCGGCCGTACTGCGCCGCGAGAGCGCGCACTTGCGTCAGCCAGTCCATAAGCGCATTCGTCCCGATCTTGCCCTCGGCATCCGTTCCAGGAATCCGCCTCATTTGCTCGAGTACCCGATGCATCGCGGAGCCAACGGCGCTGCGCCTGTCCGGGTCCTCGATTCGCCATTCGGGCGGGTCCTGGCCATCGTCGCTGCGTTTCCATAGCAGCGCCATGACTTGCATGTACAAGAGAGGCGATTCGCCGATTTGACGTTCGAGGTTTGGAATTCCGTGCTTTGAATGATCGAGAGCGCTCACGAACCGGAATTCCATTTGGGCCATGTCGTTGACGGTTACGCCGGCGCGGCCGTCGAGCGCTTGGAGCGCTTCGGAGACGTCATGCGCGTCCAAACGATATGTCCCCTGGGGCTCCTCGGCGACAGTCGCAACGTCGGTCAGAAGCCGCTTGAGGCGCGATGTCTCGAGTCGTGCCCAATCCATGTGCGCGGCATGAAAGGCAGCCCGCGGCCGTTCAACATCCAAGAGCCGGTCAACGAGTTCGTTCAGGTCTGAATCGGAATGCCTGCGACTCCACTGTGGGTACACTTCCTTCCAGTAGCGCGCGCTGACCTCAGTGCCGTACGCGTCAACGATCAGCCAGGTGAGCTTCTCGAAGGGCGATGACCTGAAGAGGCGTACCCGCTGGTCCGCGTCAAGCTTTTCGGTGGCTCCAAGCAGGAGCGCGGGACGAGACGCGGCATCGACTGACCACAGGAAACCGAGCATGCAGGCATCGGCCTTTTGTTCAAACTCGCCGCGAAGCGCCAGGCAGCGCAGAAGAAAGTCAATTCGTCCGGTCGAGTCGGTGATACAGAGTGCGGCGTACTGCCCGACCGTCGGCGCAGCGCCGCCTTCCGCCAGTAGTGCGGTGACGCCGTCAAAGCCCCGCTGTGCCCATACGTCGGTGAGCGCGGCGACCCTAAGAGCGTGAATTCGCTCCTCGCGCGCGTTGAAATCAAGGTCATCCTCTTCCAGTTCGTCTGCGGATTCCTCGACCCACTGTTTCTCGAAGAGCCATCCATGCCGGAGGACAGGATCGGACGGTTCAAGCTTCGCGTAGACGGCGCGCGCGTGACCTCTCGTGGACTCGTCTTCGACGCGACGGCGGCCGACGCGCGTCAGGGCGAATCGGCGAATCCGCTCACGTAGCGTGGCTCTGGCTTTGTCGGTGGTGTTCGGATCGGCGGCCCAATCCTCGATGAGCCTCCAAAGCGTGGCATGGTCCTCTTCCGCCATCCCACCGAGGCGCTCAACCAAATCGCCGAGGGTGTTTTCATCGTGGCCAGTCCAGGCGAGCGCTAGGTCCAACGCCTTTCGCGCAAACTCGTAAATGTCGTTTCGCGTTTGGACTGGCTGACCCGCGCCCGACGCATCGCTGCGCCAATGCGGCCGGTAACTGTAGTCGCCAACGCGCGAACCAGGATTGAACTGCTCGACACAGATCTCCCAACCGATGTCCGGATAGCGTCTGGTCAATAGCTCGAGCGCCTTGCACCTCTCTTCGAGTGACGCCGCAGTTTGCGGCATCCATGACCTGAAGATCGCTTCAAGGCTGCCAATCGGCTTGTTCGCCCAGTTGTCGTTGACTTTCGTCTGTGAGAGCCGAGCCAGAATCGAGACGACGCGCGGCAGCCTTTGCGGTTTCCATGCGAGACACTCAAGGCCCCAGAGCAGGCCTGTCCGCGGGCAACTGCCGAAGATTCCGGTGCTCGCAGGTTTGAGCAGACCGAGAACAACCGGCTCCGGCGTCTTCAGGTCGGTTTCGAGGAGACTGAGAAACGTCTCGGGTGCAGCTTCGGCATAACGAGGGAGGTCACGCTCATGCGACATCAGCTTGTCGAGTGTGAGCGGCGTTAGCAATCTCTCAATCAGTCGCCCTACGCGCGCGTCAACGTCGGTACCGAGTCGGTCCTTGAACAGGTTGTTCCCGTGGACGGAGAGGATGACAAGTGTTTCGCAGATGCCCTCCCGGAGCGCCGCCGAGTGGTCGCGCACCTTGCCGTAGATGCCTGCGGCCCAACGGTCATCCTCCGGCAGTTCCAGGGCCGGGTCCGCTTCCGACAAGACGTATTCCGCCAGCGTGAAGAACTCGTTGAGGTCCTTTTCGGTTACTGACTTGCTGATGGCAAAGAGCAAGTCGATTTTTGAGGCTACGCCGCGATAACTGCCTGCCGACCAGACGGGCGGGTCGTCGAACTGCAACAGCCTTGTGACCGCTTCCTCGATCTGTTCGTAAGGGCCGTTAGCCAATACCGACAGAATTTCGGTGTCGGCCTTCACCTTCGCGTTCCAAGCGCCGATCAGCATCATCGGGATTAGCGCTCTTGCGGTGTCCGAGTCTTTCGCCCACAGCGGCGATCGGATGGCATCGACGCGAGAGAGGCGACGACGAAGAATTGTGGGAGACATACCCGATTCGCGGGCGAGGCGTTCGACGACGTCACCCACGATCTTCATTGCGGCGAGCGCTTTCTCGAAGGCGTCGTGCCTAAGGAGGTCGAGCGCAATGTCGGGTTCGGAATCCACTGCATTGCGCGGCCGAACGACGATGGAATGGTGGTTGCGGTAGACGGTCACGAGCTCGCGCTCCGCTTCATCGGTTGTGACGATGGGGATAAACGGAGACGACGAGGGCGCGAGCGTTCGAAGCGTCTCTGGCGACTCAAAGACAGCGGTGAGGTCTCTGAAGTTCGATTCAATGTCGGCCTGCTCGAAAATACAGGCGAGAAACGCGAGTGCCTCGTCCCGAGAATCAGCCGTGACGACAAAGGGCTTCTCACTGTCCTTCGCAAGCCATTCCTTGAATGCCTTCGTGTGAGCTGCGATCGACGGTGCAAATATTTCTGGCATCATGCGAGGCTCACTGCCGGCCGCCCAGCGCTCCCAACAATGGTCCAGAGTCTCGTAACCCGCGGTCGGCATCCCGAGCTTTTCGGCGAGCCAGATCTGCGCGGGGATTGACTCTTCAAGCCACTGCTCAAGGTCGCTGGCGTCGAGAACCCGGACAGCTTTCCATTCGTTCAACGCGCGCTTGTGTTTGAGCCAGGCGTCGTTGCCCGGCCAATTGCGCGGTGTTACGAAGACAAACGTGGACTGTGCCCGTTCAGCGGCAGGCACTGACGCTACGCGGGCCGCGTAGTCCTTTTCGGCCTTGACCTGCGGGTTCTTGTTGACGCCGAACTCCCAGAATGACTTCCCGTCAGGAATCCACGCCGTCGGGGCATCCGATTCGATGATCCCGTCCGACCCCTTGCGCTCCGCGTTGTCATAGCCTGGAAAATCCACCTGACGCAGGTCATGACCGGTCGAGTGGACGAGACGCCGGAGGAGCACCGGCAGGAGCTGGCGCGCGTCGAGCCGGTCTTCCGTCCAGGTTTCGATCTGGCGGGCCTTGATGCTGAGGAAGTTCGGCACGTACCTGCGAACCGCGACGGCTCTCTCCGCCTCACGATGCTTCGCGCGACCAGCCGCCGACTGCATGTCGAGGAGCTTCTGGCGGTCCGCCCCAAAAGACTTTTCCAAGCGCACGGCCATGTCCGGCGAAAGCGCCGCGTTGCCATTGAGAAGATTGGAGAGGGCAGGCCTGCCAACGCCGAGCCGGTTCGCGGCCTCTTTGACTGACATTCCGGCGGGGATGACTTGCTGTCTGATGTATTCGCCGACAGCGAGGTCGGCAGGTGATTTCGAAGCCATTAGGCTAGTGTATCGTGTAGCGCTACACTAGTCAAACAAGCGGACGATGATTGGGCTAGGTTCTATTAAACCGGCCAATGTAGTGGCCATATTGGTTGCTAAATTAGGTACTTGACTGGCTGTCAAGTGACTGCTAAAAATGCATTTGTGGTCCATGAAGAAGCGGACAATGAACCGGCCAAAACAGCGGACGAAGACAGGGGCGAAAGCCAAGCGACTATGGAGCCGCTGGTCCTTACTGACGGTTCGCGCCATCGGCCTGGGCTGAGTGACGTCGCCCTTGAGCTGACCGGGGCGTCGGCGGGGTTCCGGCGCAGCCTTCCTCCCGGTGTCCGGCAGGCGTTGGCCGATCTGGTCCGGGCGATGAACTGTTACTACTCGAATCTCATCGAAGGCCACGACACCCACCCGGTCGACATCGAGCGGGCGCTGCGGAACGACTACAGCGCCGATCTGAAGAAGCGCAACCTGCAGCTTGAGGCGAAGGCGCATGTCACCGTGCAGGGGTGGATCGACCAAGGTGCCCTTGCCGGCAAGGCCGTCACGGCGGACGCCATCTGCGAGATCCATCGCCGTTTCGGCGACCTGCTCCCGCCAGAGTTGCTGAAGGTTGAGAATCCCGATACGGGCGAAGTACTGGACGTCGTCCCGGGCGAGTTTCGCCATCGCGATGTGAAGGTGGGCGCGCACGTGCCGATCAGTCCCGGCGCAGTGCCGCGGTTTCTGGCGCGGTTCGCGGAAATTTACGGCCGCCTGGGCCGCGCGGAGACGATCCTGGCCACGGCGGCCGCGCATCATCGGCTCCTGTGGATTCATCCGTTTCTCGACGGCAACGGGCGCGTGGCGCGCCTAATGTCTCACGCTGTCTTGCTTGAGGCGCTCGATACCGGCGGAGTCTGGTCGGTCGCGCGCGGGCTCGCGCGCGCGCAGGCCACGTACAAAGGACATTTGATCGACTGCGACGGACCGCGGCGAAACGACCTCGATGGCCGCGGGAACTTGAGCGAGGAAGCCCTTGCGGAGTTCACTAGGTTCTTCCTGGAGACTTGTCTCGACCAGGTCCGGTTCATGGAATCGCTCGTGCAGCCGGATCGGCTGCGCGACCGGATTCTGATATGGGTGGAAGAAGAAGTCCGTGCGGAGACCCTCCCGCAGAAGGCGGGACAGATTCTCGAAGCCGTGCTCTACCGCGGCGAACTCCCGCGCGGAGACGTCGCTGCCCTACTGAACACAAGCGACCGCAGCGCGCGCCGCGTGGTTTCGGCGCTGATGGATCGCGGCGTGCTCGTGTCAGAGAGCACGCGCGCGCCGTTGTTCCTGGCCTTCCCGGCGGCACTGTCATCACGCTGGATGCCCGGGCTGTTCCCCGAAAAGCCTGCCTAGCGAACACGAACGGTCGACCGTATCACCTGCAGAATCGGACGTCATGTGGGTCGTTGAGCCCCGCCCGCGACGTAACTGGCATCGCTACTCGAGCGAGCAGATGTCCGGCCCGCTACCGCCGATCATGTACAAGTACCTTCCGAGTCGCTATGCAGAAACCATGGTTGGTCGTGGTGAGGTCATGTTCTCGACCCTCGCTTGGTTCCAGAATTACGAAGACGATCAGCGTGGCGATCGCTTCGAGGGAACACGAAGATACTTTCCCATTGGCGGACTCGAAGTGACTCGCACTGAACGCGACGGGAAGGTACATCCGCCGGTTTCATTCAAGGCTCCAACCGAATCTCTGCAGTCCCGCGCACGGGCGCACAACCACATCTTCATCTACTCGACGTGTCTGAAGACCGGTCTCGCCTTCGACGATGCCGATGCATGTGTCGAGGTCTACGATCCCGTCAAATTCGTTGAACGACTGCGCGCGGCCTTGAAGAGTCACCGCAGCGCGAAGTCCGAGACGCTGATTCATGACGAGGTCAAGTACTATGATTTCGAAGCTCCTCCCGAGAATGTCTGGGCCCTGCTGCACCTTCTTGCGCTACACAAACACCGCACGTTCGAAAGCCAGCACGAGTATCGGTTCGCGTTCGGAATCAGGCGGAATGTCTTCAATTTCGAACATGTCGATTGCTTTATCGTGCGAGACGGCGAAACGTTTCCGATCCGAAGGCTGGAGGCTGCACGTCACCGAAAGGTGATCAAAATCGGGTCTCTTGCCGATTGCTGCAGAGTCGTCTGAGCCGACGGGCGCGGACGCACATCAGCCGACGCTCCGGTAATTGCCAAAGACCTGATTGGGCTTGCGCCGTCCAGCGGAAGGATCGGGGTCTGCGAGAGGAACCGCATCAGCTCCTCTGGCGACTCGGGTTCGGTCCGTCGAGCGTCCCCCGATTGAGCCATGAACGCGAAGTCGTTCAAGGTGCCGAGCAAGCTACGGTTCCTGGTCCGGCCGAAAGCCAACTCCGACATCCGCATCCGCTCATCAGCGATGTCCGCGGCGGCGACGCCGACGATGGACAGCCTTTCGCACACCGCATCGGGAAACACCGTGCCCAGACGCTTCAGTTCGCGGATCGGAATGACTACCGGAAGGCGAGACCGTTCGCTGATGAAAAGCAGGTGCTGACGTCGGCCGATCCGGAGGATGTTGCCGTACCAGTCGCCGAGCCGCGTGGTGGACTCGACGGGCGGCAAGTCGCCGACCTGTTTCAACCGCACGAGCAGCTTCTGTGTGCACCGGAGAACGACCATCAGTTCGTGAGCCTACAGTACGACATGACGCGCACTGGGCCGCGAGCACGACGATGGTCACGATCCTGATCTGGATCTGTGCACGCAACCGGGTGCGGATCTGGACTCGATCCGGGCCGCGTTTGTCCGGACGATCTGGACACTGACACGGGGCGTGAGCGACCCGGCTCGCCGGGCCTGAGCCGACCCAGATGCGCGGGAGGCCGGGTCGCTCACGCCCCTCTCTACCTTCCTTCTTCTCTTCTGCGGGCGGCCCGGCCGGCAAAAAGCGCCGGCCGAAACAGACGCGGACACCGGCGCAAGTATCGGCAACTGCGAGGCTTTGCAGCCAAGGGGTATGGCGCGTTGACGATCGAACATGCACCGCCGTCGTCATCATCCTGATGATCGACGGGGCCGATGGCCAGCTGGCTATTGTTCCCCCTCCTCGGCCCCCTCTTCGCTGCTTCGATGGATGCTCAGGTCTGGCAGCCAGGGGGAGATGGGTGCCTCCGAGAAGCCCGATTTGAGCAATGGCGCGGCGGCGGCTAAGATGGACCGGAGTTATCGATGACTGCCAGAGAAGACGTCTTGGCGCGCATCAAAGGGGCAGCCCCGGAACTGCGGACACACGCCGTCAAGGAACTGTGGCTCTTCGGTTCCGCAGCGCGCGAGGAGCTGAGGGCGGGAAGCGACATCGACATCCTCGTGGACTTCACCGCTCCCGTGACGCTGTTCGAATTCACCCGCCTGCGCCGGTATCTGGAGTCGTTACTCGATCGCTCCGTCGACCTGGTCACGCGCGATGCGCTGAAGCCGCAGCTTCGGGAGCAGATTCTGCGCGAGGCCGTGCGTGCCGCCTAGAGATCCCAGCCTGCGCCTGCAAGATATCGCCGAAGCCATCGACCGAATCTTCGAGTACACCGCTTCACACTCGCTCGACTCCTTCACCGCCGATCGGATGGCAGTCGATGCCGTCGTGCGGAATTTCGAGGTCATCGGCGAGGCGGCCCGTCATGTGGACGCCGCGACTGCCGCGCGGCTAGCTGATATCCCCTGGCAGGACATGCGCGACCTTCGAAACGTGCTCATCCATGAGTACTTCGGCGTCAGCGTGGCGATCATCTGGGAAACCATCTCACGCGATTTGCGGCCGTTGCGCGAGGCGATTCGGCGTCACCTCGAGGCAAGCTGACTGATTCATGGTGCAACGGGCAAGAACCTGGGTTGTTGACCTGCGACATTATCTGGACGACGAGACGGGCGACCTGGCAGACATGCCCGGGCCGGCGCTGAACTGCGCGCTCTACTTCAGCTCGATCGTCGCGTGGGTGTCGGATCACATGCCCGGTGGAGAGCCTCATACGAACGTTCCATGCTGGCGGCGGCCTGGGCGCAAGCGCTGCTTGGGAGACATCATCGCCGAGCTGCAACCGGGCTCATCCGACATCCTGTGGCAGTGTCCGCTGTGCGGTGAGAACGGTGTCATCCGTGGATGGGAAGGCACGCTTTGGGACCGCCGTCCAGGTTCCGACGCGAATGAAACCCGGTAGCGTCGGGGCGGGTCAGGCGACGCCGGCCATCGGCGCCAGGTGGCTGTAGGCATGCGGCAACACCAGCGGCTCGATCTTCCCGGCTCCTGACTCCATCGCCTTTCCCACGACCGGCGACGAAGCAGTCGCGAGCACCCGCTCGCCGTCCTGTCTCCAGCGTCGATAGAGCACGGCGTAACGGTCAGTGCTGAAGGCCCGTCGACACCGCTCGAAGCGAGCGCGATCAGCAGCCGGGCTCGCTTCGGTTGATGGGCTGCCGATGCGGTCGAAATGCCAGCGCAGCTCCGTGAGGATCGGCTCCTTCAGCGGCGACGCGAGTTGCCCCCACGCGACCTTCTGCAGGTCCTGCACCGCGCCTTCCAGGTGCGCCGGAACCACGATGCGAATCGTCAAGGCGGGCAGCCTCTCGAGCAGGGGCGCGTGGCGCTGAAGGAAGTCGCGGAACTCGTCGTGCATCGGGTCGGCGTGCAGGTAAACGACGACGACGTGGCCGGATGGATGGAGGCCGATCGGCAGGCGATCGGGGAAGTGGCGAACCTGTCGCTGATCGCCCTGACGGATGCTCAGATGTGGGACGTCGTCGGCTGAAATCCCCCGGCTCGCGAGATAGCCGAGCTTCTCAGTCGACGACGACATCCAGATGCTTTCCGGGTTCTCGAGAATCGCGTCCAGCAGCATCAGGCGTTCGAGCGCGCGAGGTACGCCGGGCGGTCGGCGAAGCCGGCTATCTGGCTCGCCGATCGCCTCTTAGATCGCCCGATGACGCACGTGATAAACGCGTCCCCGATTGTGCGCGCAGTCGTAAGTCGAGACGAACCCGAGCCGCACGAGGTTGGCGAAGAACTTCCGCGTCTTCTGGCCAAACACGATACCCGCGAAGCTCGAATACTGACGCATGACGCAGACGCCGGAGTGGCGTGCGACGAGCACCAGGAAGCGAGCCTGGCGGTCGGTGAATCCGCGCTTCGCGATCGTCTGAACCGCGTGCTCGAGATTCATCGCAACAGCTCCTCAGCCAGGCGCGGATCGGGGCTGCGACCACCGCTCTTCCCAGTGCTGGCGGTGATGGTGAGTCCATAGCGGCGACCGCGACCGGCGCCTCCACCTCCGCCACCGCGGGAGCCGACAACACGCGCGGTGCCGGCGCTGTGACGACTGAATCCAGACGACGCCTTGGAGCTGGCGTGAGCGCCGCGGTAGTGCAGAGTCTCGACCTCGATGTCGAGCGTGCGGAGATGCCCGTCGCGGTCCTCGTATTCGATGCGGGCGTCGGGAAACTGGACGTGGCCGTCGTTGTCCGGGAGCTCGTGCTCGACAGCCCAACGATGGATCTCTTCGGGCGTTCGATCGGGCCGTCCATCGCTTTCTGACTTGCCACGATTGCGCTCCTGCAGGAACTGCTGGTACTCCCGCTTCAGCTCGTGGTCGAGGATGACGCGACGGATGAAGGCGCCCTCCTCGCGCAGCCGGTCAGCGTCCTTGAGGTAGGCGCGATAGACCTGCGCGTCGTGCGTCAGCTCGCGCGGGCGGTGCACGGCGAATCGGGTGTGGCGCGCACTTCGGATGCCGACGTGGAACTCCTGCCGGCC